>Ga0210384_10000299_pt1 | contig 77847 bp, 65 predicted proteins | sample IncBWH2MmetaG_FD_160574 | JGI IMG/M metagenome (GOLD analysis project Ga0210384, IMG submission 160574) | Forest soil microbial communities from Barre Woods Harvard Forest LTER site, Petersham, Massachusetts, United States - Inc-BW-H-2-M | ecosystem: Environmental > Terrestrial > Soil >... | reverse complement strand
GGACTCGACGGGTTGGTCAGCCCGATGACGGTGACATGAATCGCCGAGCTTGTATAATGATGACCTTACCGCATCACAGTGGGCGCTTAACTCAGCGGTAGAGTGCCATCTTCACACGGTGGAAGTCATAGGTTCGAATCCTATAGCGCCCACCAGTAACAAATGGTGTTATGGAAGTTATTCCGGTCGTGTTCGTCCAGAGTTTCCCTGACCGAAGTGCGGTTCGACTGGGCGAGTTTCAGAAGAACTCCAACCGCAACTTTCCCGGCGTGGCAGGTTTTATATAGGCAGGCCGAAAAATGAGCCCACGATTGAACACGAACGGGGAGTTTCCTGTAAAAGCATTCGTTGCGTGCTTCGTCCTGCTTTGCGCGGCGGCGGCCTTGTTTGCGCAGGAGGGCGGTATTAGTGCCGGCGGAAAGTGGATGGAATACGATTCTCAGGACCAGATGACTCTGGTCAAAACGGCGCGGTTTGAACTCGATGCCGACAATTCCCTGCCGGGCAGCGAGTCCAGCCCCAAGATCTTACTCTTCTGCACCGGTGGGAAATTGAGTTTGGCTGACTTTCGCCCGAATGCCATGATTGCTCCGCCGAACCGTCCCGGTTTCTGGGGGCAGCCGCAGATGGAGGTCACCGTCCGCGTGGACAACTCCCACAGCAACCACGGCTGGAACTGGGTCAACGGTCACTTCCTCTCCATGGACAAAGGAACGACGCGCGAGATGCTCGGCGCACAAATATTCAAAGTGGAAATCCAGACTCCCTCCGGCCCGGAGATTGCGAATTTCTCTCCCGCCGGCATCGATCTGAACCGGGTCAAGAAAGCCTGTGATTTGACTCCGAAAAAGCCGTAGTCCCTTTTCTTTTTACAGTTCCCGCCCGCAGTGACACCCGCGCACGGAAAGATTCGTTGTTTGAAGTTGTCCGATTAGTCCGCTTGCGCGGTGCGTGGTGCCGCCGGTGCAGATGCCCCAGAAAGGGTTGCCCACCCGCGGCGCGAAAGATCCCAGAAGATCAGATAGCCGGCGACCGCGGCGATCAGCAACAGCGCGATTCCCCACGCCCACTGCTGGAACACAAGTTTGCCGATGCCAAACAGGCATCCGTAAACCAGGATGACTCCCATCACCCAGTTGAAGGCGTTGCCGGCGAGGTCCCGTACCTCCGGCAGTTCTGGCACAAGCCGGGCGATATGTTTCCAGCCGTACACCGTAGGATGCACCCGCTTGTAGAAGCCCACCAGAGTCTGCTGCGACTCCGGTTTGGTGACAAAGGTCGCGACCAACCAGGCAATCGTCGTTACCAACCCGGTGATCAGAGCGGTTTTCGCATAGACGAGGGTGTCGTTCCCTGAAAACGAAATGCGGCTAAGCCCGATCGTCATCGCCGCCGCGACCGCCATCGCCGAAATTTCGCTCCACGCATTGATCCGCCACCAGTACCAGCGCAGGATGTAGACCGCCCCCGTCCCGAAGCCGATATTCAACACCAACTGCCAGCCCTGATTGATCGAGGTCAATTGCATCGCCGTGTAGCCGCTGCCGAGCACCAGCAGCACAGTGAAAATCTTGCTGATCGTGACGTAATGCCGTTCGCTCGCGCCCCGCACGAAGAAGCGCTTATAGAGATCATTCACCAGATACGAGCTGCCCCAGTTCAACTGCGTTCCAATCGTGGACATGAAAGCGGCAAGGAACGCTGCGACCATCAGTCCACGCAAAGCGGGAGGAAGATAATCGCGCAAAACCATGACGTAACCTTGCTCCGGGTTCTGCACAAAAGCGGCGCTCGGATGAAGCCCGCCATTCGGCGAATAAACCACAATCGCCACCAGCCCGGTAATCACCCAGGGCCAGGGCCGCAAAGCGTAATGCGCAATGTTGAACCACAGGGTCGCACCCAGAGAATTCTTTTCATCCTTGGCGCTGAACATCCGCTGCGCCACGTATCCGCCGCCACCCGGCTCCGCCCCCGGATACCAAGCCAGCCACCACTGCATCCCCAGGTACACGATGAAGGTAAGAACCGGCAGAGTCCAAAGCGCGTTCGTGGTCAGGCCGCGATGAAAGTCCGGCAAGAATGCCACCGGGTTTGCGGTTTCGACTCCGGCCGCGCGAACATTGCTCTCGATCACCTGCAAATGCATCTGCAGAGCCTGCATCCCGCCAATCTTTGCGACGGCAACCCACGCCAATACAATAATCATGGTCATCTTCAAAGCGAACTGAAACAGGTCGGTCACGAGCACGCCCCAAAGCCCGCCAATGAACGTGTAGAGCCCCGTGAACGGAATCAGAATGAAGATGCAAATCAACACCGACGTGTAACGAGGATCGCCCAGCGTCTGCTGAAAAACGTGCCCGCCGATTATCACCTGAAGCACGCGCCCCTGAGCGATCACTGGGCCGAGCAAAACGGTGATGATGCTGACCATGGCCTGCGTCACCCATCCCAGAATGAAGCAGTTCATAAAAAGCCCGAGATAGATAGCTTTGAACCCGCGCAGAAACGCCGCCGGCTTGCCCCCATAACGAAGCTCAACCAACTGGACGTCCGTCAACACCTCCGCCCGCCGCCAGTAGCGCGCGAAGAAGAAGACGGTCATCATGCCGCCGACGCACGAGCCCCACCAGATCCAGTTGCCGGCGATGCCCTGCCGCGCCACCAACCCGCAAACCAGCAGAGGTGTGTCGGCGGCAAAAGTGGTGGCCACCATGGATGTTCCCGCGAGCCACCAGGAAACATCGCGGCCAGAGATGAAAAACTCCTCCGTGTTCCCGCTAGCGCGACGCCGGTAGTACAGCCCGATCAGCAGGTTGACCAGCAAGTATCCGACGATGACAATCCAGTCCGTGGAAGTAAGGGGCATGAGTTCTCCGTTTACGGGGACATTCTATAGGTTCAAGCCGCGACGGCCAGAACAAACCATTATCAAGGTAGGCGCGGGCGTCCACACCCGTGCGGGTGCTAACGAAGAAGAGCTAAGGAGTCGGTGCCCCAGGTTAGCGCCCAAGGAGCGGAGGAGCGCGACGCGAACCTGGGGCAGCACACGTTCTTCCACCCAGTTCTTTCTGATTCCGGAAGACAACATATAGGCCTGTCGCTACTGAACCTATCGCGAACGCGCACAAAGAATATCCTATGCAAACCCGCCCATAGTTCAGCCACACGAATGCAGATCGTCCAAGAAGAGACAAGAGTAAAAGCAAGAGCAAGCAAGATCCTGCCATCCCGCCGACAACCGCTGAATTGAAGGACCGGTGGAATGTTCTTGTCGGGTTTTCGTTTACGACAAAAGGGAGCAAGAACAAAAGCCAGCCCAAAAGGGTCATTAAGGCAAACAGAAATGCGTGCGAGGCAAAATCCAATGGCAGGAAGCCGAAATACCAGAAGCGAAGCAGCCGCAACGCTTGCAGCACAACTAGACCAGTCAAGTATCCGAACAGGAGCGATCTCAGCGAGAGCACAATCCGTGTCGTAAGAGGCAATCCCATGAATATTCTTGCCGGGGTGACCCAGGTCTCGCGGTTTTCGAGACCTGGATTGTCGTCCCGTTCATTGGGCATCGAACACGTCAGCCAGCAGCGGTGTCCAAAAATAGCCTAGGCACTGATCAGCAACCTGGGCGGCTACCAGCGTGGTTCGCGAGGCTGGCGGGCGTGGCCCTGGTAGTCGTCGCGTCCACCGCCGCCACCGCCCGAACGTCCGCCTCCGCCGCCGGGACGCCCACCGCCGCCGCGGGGTCCGCCGGGACCGCGGTCGTTCTTGGGACGGGCTTCGTTGATATTCAATGCGCGGCCGCCAAGGTCTTTCCCATTCAGGGCGGCGATGGCCTTTTCAGCTTCCGCGGCATCGGACATTTCTACGAACGCAAATCCTCGGGAACGTCCGGTGTCACGATCGGTGACCACGCTGACTTGATCCACTTTGCCGTGGGGCTCAAACAAGGTCCGCAGTTCCGCTTCCGTGGTGCTGTGAGGGAGGTTGCCAACAAAAAGCTTCTTCATGGATTTCCTTTTCCGGTGAGCCAACGCAAGACGTCAGATTTCGTCGGCGGGTTCTGTTAAGTGAGTCGCGTCGGAACGCAGAGCACGCGGTTCAAGGTGAGTGTGTTTCCTCGTAGCTCAATTGAGCCAACTGGTTCTTTCAATCGCGAACGAACACGCGAAATGACGTTCGCGATGTTTTTCGCGGCTGAGATCCGCCCTGATTATACCTGCTTAGCCCCGCAAGCAAGGGAAAATATGGAATTCGCGGTAGCGTCCCAATTTGGAGTCACCTCCCGGAAGCCGACTTCTGGGGCCTTCCCGGAGCCTTGCTTCTTCGGCGGGCGATCCGCTTCGTCGGTGGGTTACAGCCCATCCTGGTGCCCCTTGAGGTGAAATGCCTTCCAGAGGCAGAAGGCTCCAAATGCGAGTTCGAACGGCCACATGCTTTCTGCCATATCTCCGCTCCCGCTCCCAAAGGTCGGAGGAACGAGACCGGCCAGGCCCGCCAGAGACCAGAGAGCTGCGAGCATTCCAATGACTCCAAGCATCCCGAGAACGTAAAACAGTGGCCCTCGGTCTCCTGAGGATCCGGCTTCCGCCTCGGGTTCAGCCCGCGCCACCACTCCGCCGAAGATGGTCGAAGGAACCATGGTCGAAGGAACCTGGGTAGCGTTCTGCCTGGCAACGTGCTCAACTTCAGCGCCTTCAACTTTACCAGCGAACTTGAGGCGCTCTGGGTCCTTTACCTCCGCCTCGTGGCGTTTGAGTGCCGCTCGCTGGTCGGATAGTCGCTCTGGTTGCTTTACGGTTCGACGTACACCCTTTCGGCGCGCGTCCTCTGAAGGCTTGTCCCTATCCGAAGTCTCATTTTCGACCTGGCTCCGAACGTCGGAAAACGATCGCGTGCTCTGCTCAGCATGCGATGGAGCTAATACTTTGACAAGATCCTTGAGTCCGCGGACATAGTCCTGCCTGACGTCTACGTGCTGCAAGCGGCGCAGCCGGAAGGGGACTTCGCAATCTTTGTAGATGACTGGTATAACGGTTTTCTGCTTTTCCAGCGCAAGATTAACTTCGTCCATGACATTTGTGGAGTCGACGGAGGCGGGAGAGAGAAGCACCAACATTCGCGCACAGTTCTTCAAGGCATCTTCGACGGTGCGGTCCCAACGCTCACCCGGAACGAGATCCAGTTGATCTATCCACACCCTCGCTCCGGCCGCCTTCAAGTCTGCGGCCAGCCGAAGAGCAAAATCGGAATCTCCACGGCAATAGCTGAAAAACGCTACTGTCGCGTCTTCTGTCATGACTCGCCTCTTAGCCAGTAGCCCATGAACTGGACATCCCGGCTGGTTTGAGAACAAATCGCGAATGAATAACCGATATTGTAAGCCCAATTCGCGACATTGACTGGTTCTTTTGCGGCGGGGTAGACAGGTGCGCCGGTTAGGCGAGGACTGACCGGGCCGCGCGATCTATATCTCGGCGTTGCCGCGTCAGCATCCTGAGAACGGCCGGTTACTTCGGATGGCAGTTCCCCTGTCGAGTCAGTTGACTCATCTGCTATACTATAGCTGCGTTTGAACGAAATCGGTTGTTGAGCAGCTTCTTGCATACCAGCTAGTCCTGCCCTCAGTACCTCCGACTCGCACCAACGTAAATAATCTGAAAAGGATACAAGTAACAAATGGCAGAACAAGGAACAGTAAAGTGGTTTAACGACGCCAAGGGCTACGGCTTCATCAGCCGGCAGACCGGCGAGGATGTTTTCGTGCATTTCTCGGCCATCCAGGCTGGTGGTTTTCGCAGCCTGCAGGAGGGCCAGAGCGTTGAGTTCGAAGTCACCAAAGGGCCGAAGGGCTGGCAAGCTGAGAACGTTCGTCCTCTGTAAGCCGGGGACGTTCTAAGTGAAATTCGTGCCCGCCAACCGCAACAAGGGGCGGGCACGTTCTACAGAAACATAATCCGCACTCCGGGATGGAGTCCTCCGAATGCAGGCTGAATCAAAGGGTTCGTTCGCTGTTATCCGCTACAACTTGCGCACTTATGAGTCCGGCGGCGTTATGGCCGTGATTAAGGGTAAGGAAAGCGCTGAAGCCGTCCTCAAGCAATTCGAACAGAGCCAGACCTCCGAGGACCGGCACATCGGCTGGCGCTACTTTCTCGAAAAGACCGACTTGAAAGCGGGGATGGATCCGGTCGAAGCCACTAACCTCCGCCAGTCGCGTCTTGAAATTCGCGAAGCCGAGGCCTAAGAGCCGACGACCTTTCAGCTTTCAGATCTCCGAAACCTTCAACCTAGGCAGCATCGCATCCGTCAGTGTCGGCGCTCGGTCTCGAACAGGATGGTGGCAAAATTACGCCCTCCGAATGCGAACCCTTGCTGGATGTGTCCGGTGACTGCCAATTTCGCCCCGCTGCCCGGCACGCCGTAGTTCTTGCTGAACACCCACATGGTTCCGGTGCCATCGTCAAGTTGGAAAACACCGGTTCCCACCGCTCCGAACGAATCGGTAACCTGTCCCGCAATCGAGATCTCTTTGCCCGCGAACCGGCCCGGATCCTGGTTGATCTTGGCGATACTCTCCCGGGGAGGGCATCCCGCCAACAGCAGACCCGCCAGTCCTAGCAGCAAGACAGAAAGGATTTTAATGCTTGTTTTCGACACACCATTCTCCTGCGACAGTGGAAGATGAAGGCTGCAAGCTATTAACCCGAAACCCTGCGAGAAGTTGTCCGTACGTCGCTTTCGGACTTAAAGTAAACATAACGGAGAGGTCCCGTGACCATGCTCGAACATCTCAGCCGGCTTTTCTCTTATGATGACTGGGCCAACCGCGAAGTCCTGGATTCGCTGCAAGCTCTAAGTGCACCGCCGAAGCGCTCGGTCGAGCTGCTGGCTCATATCGTTTCCGCCGAAAGGTTGTGGCTTGAGAGACTGCTCGTCCAGCAGCAGACCCTGCCGGTTTGGCCGCTGTCTACGCTTGTGCAGTGCAAGCTGGAAGTCGGCCAACTCCCCGGTCTTTGGAAGAACTACCTGACGGCGCTCGGCGAGGCAGGCCTTGCCCGCTCTCTGACTTACAAGAACACGAAAGGTGAAAGCTTCAGCAGCCAGAAGCAAGATATCCTGCTGCACGTGGTCATGCATTCGGCCTATCATCGCGGCCAGATTGCCGCGGATATGCGTGCAACGGGATTCACTCCACCCTTTACCGATTTCATTCACGCCGTGCGGCAGGGAAAGGTGGAGTAGGCCCTGTAGTTTCCGCATCGGGAACGCACGCGATTGAGGAAGGCGATGTGCTTCCCGCGCCACGTCTTTCGCCCAGGGCCGCGCCTCCAACCGCTCTCATTGCGATTCCTGAACTGAATGACCGCCTCGGCCCAACCTTCGGACAAGTAGGGGCAGTAGAGCACCAAAAGCGGTGATCGGGATCAGCGGGTTCGTGGCAAGAGGCAAGTCCCACAGGCGAGGACTTGGGCTGGTGCGATTAAATACACATGTTGCGACAAGTATCGTCCCGGCTACCCAAGGCCACGCGAGCGTGAGCCAAGCGGCACACCAGAGCGACCGGGCCATTCGTCCGTCTAACCTTACCCGCTTCCCTTCCTTCACGAGCTGCAGGTAAACCGGCACCAACAAGACCTGATTATGCGGCGCCAGGCTGGGAATACTGATGCAGGTGAAAACGAGAACAAATGCAATTGCCAGTTTGAAATCATCCGACTCGACCGCTTCGGATTTCGCGCGCCAAGCTGTGAGCGCGGTCACGACGGCAAGGAAAACCAGGGCGATCGTTCCTCCAACCCGGCCAAAGAGTTCATGGAGGCTTGTGGTCGCCTGGGTATAGCGAAGATACGGCCCGATACCACTGAGAAATTGAGAGGGCCACCCGGGCAGCAACAATTCGGAGGCTAATATGAACACGACCAGGAGCGCGCAGAAGCTGATCGCGACAGACTTTCGCGACCTCCACCGCCACACCGACCAGAGCAATACGCAACCGATGAAGTAAACGGAGAGTTGCGGTTTAATGGCCGCCACGGCCAGCGATAGTCCGGCAACGATGAATTTTTCGGTTGTCAAGGCGTACGCTGCGGCGGCCAGCAAAAAAGCGACCAATACGCTAAGTTGCTGGAACTGTATTCCCTGAGCATACGGGATGGTAGCGAGCGCAAGCAGAATGTAGGACAGTGTCTGGCCTCGTCCCGGTTTCAATCCTATGACTTGAATCCAGAGGAGCACGCTCCAAACCGCGGACGCAAACAGAATCACCGTGAACAGTGCTTTGACTACGCTGAAGGGCAGGGTGATCGTGGGAGCAAGCAGAAAAACTACGAACAGCGGGTAGGCAAAGCGCTGTTCATCGATGGGATCACTCGCTCGGCTGTTGTCGATCGGCCGCCCGTAATAGCCTCGCTGAATTTCCCTGGTGATCTCCGGAGAATAGGGATCGCGGCCCCCGAGCAGAAGTTCCCGCGTGCCCAGCCAACGCGGGAATAAATCGGAAAAGTTCCGTTCCGGAAACCCGCTCGCGGTCAGCCGTTGTTCTACAAGTTGGCGGGAATGCGCGTAATATCCCCACATCAAGAGGGCCAACGCAAAAGCCAATATGGTGCCGAAATGTTTGCCCGGGATCCTCATGGGAAGCGCGCGGCTGCTTTGCGGCAACCATCTGCATCGTAATTCACCGCCTGCTTCCACGCTTCGACGGTAAGTACACCAGGGAAATTAGGCCGACCGTGTATACAACCTAGGGGTGTGACTGTACCATTCGAATTCTCAGGTATGCGGAAGCTGAGTTTCATTGCGGGCGCCTTGTTTCTAGCTAGTGCGGTCGGAGTAGCTCTGGCACCCTTCACCCACCGTGCTCAGATCGAGAACAGCGACTTTATAAACTTTTACGTGGGCGCGTCAATCGTGCACAGTGGAGATGGTGCGAAGCTGTACCAGCAGGATACCCAGCGCGCAGAGTTGCGGTCGGTTCTAGGGCGCAACTCTATCCAATACTTTTTGCATCCCCCGTTTGAAGCGGCTGCATTTGCTCCCCTGGCGTCCCTGAGTATCGAGCGGGCCTTTGTGGTGTGGACAGCGATCAATGTTGCCGCGCTGGCGCTGTTGCCGCTGGTCTTGATGCCTTGCATTCCGCTGGTTTCCCGAAGGCCATACCTCGGCTTGCTCGGATTCTTCTTTCTTCCGGTGCTTGTCGCGCTCACCCTGGGACAGGATTCCATATTGTTGTTGCTCGTCGTCAGCCTCTCGTATTTGTTGATGCATAAGAAAATGGATGTGGCAGCAGGACTGGTTCTTGCGCTGGCGAGCATCAAGTTCCAGTATCTGATCGTTCTGATGCCGCTGTTGCTGATATCGCGAAAGTTGCGAATGGTTGCGGGGCTTGGTCTGGGTTGTGTGGGACTCGCTTCCGTTTCCGCTCTTATAACTGGCTGGCGCGGGTTCTCGAACTACTTCGGATTCGTACACGCCATCGACGTGCAGGGCGGGCCCGGAGCACCCAACCCAGCCCTGATGGTCAATGTCCGGGGATTCCTCGCGGGAACGGGCTGGGCCCCGCATTCGTTGGTCTATGCTGCGGCAGGGGCCGCGGTGCTTTTCGGATTGGCGGTAGTATGTGCGCGGACTGCTCCGGTCAGCAAGAAAAATGGCCTGGTCTTTGCTGTGTATATTGCGGTGGCCCTAACCGCTGCGCCCTACGCGCACTTCCCTGATATGACACTACTCCTGCTCCCCGTCCTGCTGGCTATGGACTGGCTGGCGGACTCTGGAATTGGAAGCATTGGCACGATCTTGGTCGCCCTTGCTTGTGCGTCCCTGTTCGTTTGGCCGGTGTTGCTGCTGGCCCTGGGCGAGCACTACTGGTGGAACAGCCGGATCTATCTGGTTTTTCCAGTGATTGTGTTTTTTGTTGTGGCGCTGACGGCGGCGCTTCATTTCGGCGAGGAACGCCCGTCTGAAAGCGGTTCTTTTTCAATCGCTTAGTTTTGGAGATCGACCGTCTCGCCTCGTGTCTGGTCCGAAGCGCTGGCTGACAGAAGGGATAGTGTAAAGAGAATGCCTTTTCGTCACCGTTCTTCATCTGTCGGGGTAAAATCACTGCAACCATGAAAAAGCTTTGTGTGCTCTCTTTTTTGCTGCTTCTCTTTAGCGGGCTCCTGGTTGCGCAGTCCACTGTGGATCCGCTTCCTGACCCCGTCTCTAACAACGCGGTTGCCATGCTCAAGGTCCGCGGGCAGCTCTTGCTCTATTCGTTCATGGGCATCGGGGCCAAGAAGACGGCCGACGCTGTCACCAATACAGCGTTTTCCCTGGATGCGAAGGAAGGAACCTGGGCCGCGATCCATGCCGTTCCCGGAACGGCGGGGCGGATCGGGGCCATGGCGGCAAGCGTCCGCGATGAGTTGCTGGTGTTCGGCGGCTACGTAGTGGACGCGCAGGGTTCCATGGCTGTCCCTGACGTTGGCCTGTACGAGCCCGCGAGGGACCGCTGGTTTCGGGAAGCTGATATTCCGCTAGCCGTGGGTGACTCTGTCGTTGGCGTGTATCGCGATCGCTATGTTTATCTGGTCGGCGGCCGCTCGAACGCGGATCTGGTGAGCAATGTTCAGGTGTACGACGCGGAGAAGGAAAAGTGGTCGCAAGCCACGCCGATTCCGGGGACGCCAGTCTTTGGCCATGCCGGGGCGCTGGTGGATGGGACCATCGTTTACGTGGATGGAGCGCGCAAGAATCCGTCCGGGAACGTACCGAGGTACGTTGCGTCCGATGAATGCTGGATGGGGAAGATTGACCATCACGATCCGAGCAAGATTCAATGGAGCAAGTTGCCCAATCATCCGGGCACGGCGCGATTTCGCATCGCCGGCGGAGGCTCGGACAAGGATCAGAAGGTCTACTTCGCGGGAGGAAGCGATAACCCCTACAGCTTCAATGGCATCGGGTACGATGGCAAACCTTCCGAGCCGTCGCCCGTGACCTTTGACTTCAACCTGCATACGGGGAAGTGGGAGACCATCAACGAGAACACTCCCGATCCGACCATGGATCATCGCGGGCTGCTGGTGACGCATGAGGGCCTGGTGCTGATCGGAGGCATGGAGAAGGACCAGAAGGTCACGGCGCAAGTGGTCCTTTTATCGAAGGAACCGAAGGGAAAGTAGGCGAAAAGCGCGGTAATCGCGACTAAAGTCCTGTTTCTGGCTTGCACATATTCCGGTGCAGGATTTCCATCCAAAAAAACGCTCGTTTTTGCCCAAAATCTAGAAAACAAAGGGCCGGAATTTTTCTTGCCTCCTAGATCTATGGTTCTTAAGGTAGTTACAGGCAAAATCTAGAAAACATTGGAGTTACGGGGCGTACGGCTGGGTGCGGTTCCGTCTTGGGAACTGCGGAGATGGACCCCAGCAAAGGTTTTCGCCTACGCCGTTGTTGGTCGGATTCGCAGTTGGGACGGTCCAAAGCTGCGCCGACGGTCAGGTTGTCAAAGATCGGTTGTTGCAATGATCAGATTATCTTCCAGATAACCTGCGTGTATCTATATTAACGCAGGCGGGGGAATGGGAGCAAGGAGAAAGTGGGTGACTCGGGGAGCCAGTTCCCATTCTGGGAATTCCGGCACCGACTACGTGGAAGGCGCGCTGCCAGCCTGAGCCACAAAGTCCACCGGTCCTGCTGAAGAAAGGGCCTCTAAAAGACCCGTCCTCTCGCAAAGAACGCGCGAGAGGTCTCAGCGGAAGCTCACGACCCGGAGACCAGTTCCAGTTATTTTCGGTAGGCTTGAGCGACCTGCCCGACGAGCTTGGCCCAGCCCATGTCCAGGGCCCCGTATACCTCCCCGGCTTCCGGTCGCGCATTATCCTTGAGGATCTCTACCATCAAGGTTGCATAGTCTGAGACGATAACGCCCGCCTGAATCATGCGCAGGATCCCAGCCTGCCGCTTGGTTTCGCTAAATGTGCCGGAGGCGTCGACGGCCACATAAGCGTCGAGCCCGTTTGCCACTGCTGTCATAGCCGGAAAAGCCGCGCAGACTTCGAGCGAGATGCCCGCGAAAATCAGCTTCTTGCGACCGGTCGCTTCGATCGCGCCGGCCACGCGCACGTCGTCGAAAGCATTGACCGACGAACGATCGATGATTTCGATGCCCGGAAGAGCCTCCACGAGTTCGGGGATTGTCGGACCCCACATACTGTCGCGCGCGGTCGTGGCAACGACGATTGGCAGTTTCAATGCTTTTGCAGCTCTGGCCAGAGCAACTACATTGTGTTTCAGCTCGCCCGTCGAATAGTCACGGACGCCCGTCATAAGGCCTACTTGGTGATCGACGAGCACAAGCGCAGCGTTTTGAGAAGTCAGCGGTTCGTAAGGACGCGCTTGATTGTTCATTGCATTCTCCTTTGCATTGATCCTGGAATGGGTCAACCATTCGACTCGCGATTATTTAATTTAATTTACTTTACGTTTCGTTTTATATTAACCTGAGTTTTCGCCGATGTCAACGGAGCGTATGCTGTGTTCCGTTAAAATTAGTTCTATGAAGAAGAGGGTACTTCCCGCTGTGCGCAAAGGCCGGCCCCCGAGCGAAATGGCGACATCGCATTCCGCCATCATGGATGCGGTCTATATCTTGCTTCAGGAAAAGTCGGTGCGCGACTTGACCATAGAAGAGGTCGCCAAGCGGGCCAAGGTCGGCAAACCCACTCTTTATAAATGGTGGCGGACCAAGGCAACCTTGGTGTTGGCTATGCTCTGCGAGCGGATGGCTCCCAACCTGGAGAAGCCGACGGTTCTGACCGCGGAAGAGTCTCTGCGCCTTCGGGTGCGGCGGTTGATCGACGCCTTCAACGGGCCGTTCGGCAAGATCGTGGCCGGGCTGATCGCCGAGGGCCAGAGCGAGCCAGCCATTCGGCAGGCGTTCTTCGACCGATGGGTTAGTCCTCGGCGGAGCGCTACTATTGCCGATCTGCAGCGAGGTAAGCAGGCAGGCGAGTTGCGGTCAGATACAGAACCCAGCCTGGTGAACGACGCGATCTTTGGCGCGATCTATTACCGCTTCTTATTGGGCTCGCATCCTTTTACCAGACGATTTGGCGAAGAATTGGTCGAGCAAGTCATCCGTGGGCATCGCCCGGGAAATGCCCAGAGTTGATGGAAACGAGAATGCGAGTTTCGGAATAGCCTTCTCGATGGGCGCCCATTCGGCAAGCTCCTCTTCACGACCTAACGCGTTTGATGTGCCCGCGGCCGTCGGAGCGGGGTCAAGTTGACGGATGAGTGCTGTCCACCAACTTAGCCGTATGGTAAAAAGCGTGGGCCAGTTCCCCGCATTTACCAGGAATCGGGAAAACAGCTCGTGTCATTTCTTCCGCTTAAGAACCTTTCCGATCTCTGGAGCAAACTCACCAATCCAATTGATCCCCGCACCGACAAACACCTGGGTGATGGCCGCCTGATAGCCTTCTACTTCCCACCGAGCACGGCCTGGAGCCCAGGTACTCGCGATTGAAGCAGCGCCGAACGCTCCGAGATAAGGCATCAGTTGGGGACGCAACGATGTCTCCATTCTGTCGTAAGTCACAAAGTTCCGCACCACAGCATGGCGCGTGCGCGGCCAGAAACCGTCGCATCGACACCGGTTGTAGCGCGGTTCCCATCCAGCGATGCCATTGCCCAGCGAAGATACGGAATTCTGAATGATGAATTGTACTTGGCGATTGCCTAGCCTTTTCACAAAGCCCTGGAAGCCATCTCCCCATTCGGGATTGCTATCAGTGACCTGGTCATGGGTCGCGAACAGCAGGGTCTTGATGTAGATCCCTGGGGTTGTATAGGTTTGACGAAGGTACAGCTTCCAGCGCATTCGGGCATCGAGAGATACCAAGGGTACATTCTTCGGAACGTAGGATCCGTAAAACCAGTTTACGTTGATCTGGGCCTGGGATTCGGCGCTCGTGGTCTGATCACGCGACGGGGATGCCTGCTTGGTTTCTGTGTCACTCGAAGGGTGCGCATTTTGGGCAAAGCTGAAACCAGCAATTGAGATTGTCATGACGACAATCGAGATTGGAATGTATAGAGAGGGGCGATCTCGCGAACGAATGACGCCCTGGGACAGAAACGACCAATCGATCGTCGAGCTTGCTGGAATTACAGTGCGGTGTCGCATTGCCGCGACACCTACGAGCCCAGACCTGTGCACGCCTTTAAGTCGTGCCCACCAGCCGATGAAATGATAAATCACGCGCACCTCCAGAACTCGGATAACCCTGTATGCAGGCTTCCGGACACGGGGCTTTCAATGCGCGCAACGGAGATATATTATACGACTCGCATGCGGTTCTGGTGCACATCAGTTGGCCGCACAAGGAGGGCATCTTGAGGTCTACTGCATTGGCAATCCTCATCTTTATCTTTGTGATCTATGTGCCATTACCTACTGTTGCCCAAGCGGCACCGGCGTCAGCTTCCGCGCAATCCGCACCCGCATGGTCCCCCTCGAAGGACATCGGCGTTTTCGTCTTCGGTAAGAATGGCCAGAACCCTGATCAGCAACTCAAAGATGAGGGTGAATGCTACGGAGCAGCCCAGCAGATGACCGGCATCGACCCCAAGGCTCCGGCTGCCGCGGGCAAGACTGCCGAACAGAAAGCAGCTGAACAAAAGGCAGCTGCGACAAATGCTAACCAAGCGAAGGGCGGGCGTGCTGCTGGCGCGGCGAGGGGTGCTGCGGGAGGCGCTGCAATTGGCGCTATTGCCGGGGATGCCGGAAAGGGAGCTGGAGCCGGGGCGGTTGCGGGCACCATGCGAGGTGGCATGCAGCAACGCCAAGCCAACTCTGCGGCCCAGAAACAAGCTGCCGCGCAAGCTGCCGCCAAACAACAGAAAGAAGAAGAAGAGCTGAAAGCTGCTCACGCTCAAGGCTTAGACACCTTTCAGAGAGCATTCGAGGCCTGCATGGATGCCCGGGGTTATTCGGTGAAGTGATCGCGAGGTCGACCTGGGATCCCGGTGAGAATGTCATGGGCCTGAACACAAACCGGGCTTGAGTGGGCTACCCGACCGTCAAGAGTAGTTTAGAGGGCACGTTGCGCTAGCCCCCACAGAAGTCGAGGACCGGCTGTGTCCCCTTCCTTGCCGGGAACCAACAAACCTAACCAAATCTTCTGTATCTTGTTGTAGACTGGCGACAAACGTATTCCTCAGGCGGTCACGCGAGCTGCCCCCGACAGCCGGTTCGAGGACGCGCGGACTTTATGCAGAAAGACGCGAATGCTGGCAAGAACAACGTAAACGATAGCCGTCCAGCGGGGAAGAAGCCGTATCAAAAACCTGAGTTCCGCTTCGAGCGGGTTTTTGAGACCATGGCTTTGTCCTGTGGGAAGATCAGCCCTACAGAATTTCAGTGCCGCTTCAATCGGAAGAGTTCGTAGCTTTCGCTCGCCCATGCCGGTCATGACCGAGGCCCACGAGGTTCATAAGTTGGAGCTGGCGGCAGAAGTTCTGGCCGCGGGCGGCGCGCTGCGCCTGCAGGCACTCGGAACCAGCATGCTTCCGTCGATCTGGCCGGGCGATGTTTTGAGCATCGAGCCCAAGGCTGGCGGAAAGATGGTTCCGGGCGATATTGTGCTGGTGGCGCGGGAAGGGCGGTTCTTCGTGCATCGTCTGGTCGGGAAGTTCGAGTCGGGGTGGATTACCCGTGGCGATTCCCTGCCTCAGAACGATGAAGCGGTTGCGGAGGGTCAGGTGCTGGGGAAGGTTTTGCTGATTCATCGCAGGAGCGGAGTCATCGTTCCCCGGCGGCGGGTTTCACGGTTCAGGCGCACGCTGGGTTGGATGCTTTGCCATTCGGATTCTATGCGGAACGTTGCTTTGCGTTTTCATTCATTCTGGAATGGTGGCGCGCTTGATTTGCTTTTGGCGCGACCGTCCGGGCGGCTTTGGCGAGGGCAGGGTGCCCTCGCGACAGCCGGCAAGATGTCGGCGCTACAAGAGCAGCGATGAGCCATGCTTCTCAGCTGGACGCGGTTGCCATTGAGATCGGCGGAATGGCGATCGCGCTGCATACGCAGGACCCTCCGTTTCGCACACTGCTTGAAAATCGCTATGCGGGGTTCATACGGTCTTCGGCCCGTCGTCCTCCACAATTCGAGCTTGAGGTTGAACTTTTCGAGCCGGCAGAAACTGTGCGGGCTGACGAAGATGTGCAGGTGAGGCTGGAGCGGGGAGAGTGGTTGCTGCGGCGCGGCGACTTCCAGGCGCGTTGGGATGCGAAGGCCGGCCGCGGTCAGATCCGGCAGTCGCGGAACCCGTATGCGATCGATTCGGTGCTGCGGATCGTTCACACTCTGATTCTGGCCAGGCAGGGAGGATTCCTGGTGCACGCCGCCAGCGCGATTCGGGGCGGACGAGCATTTCTGTTCGCCGGGGTATCGGGCGCGGGCAAGACAACGATTTCGCGGTTGGCGCCATCCGACGCGACGTTGCTGACCGACGAGATTTCCTACGTACGGCGGGACGGGGATGCGTATCGGGCTTGCGGCACGCCCTTCGCCGGAGAGTTGGCCCGGGTGGGCGAAAATTTGTCGGCTCCGTTGAGTACGCTTTTTCTGCTGGAGAAGGGACTGGAAAACCGGATTGAACCGGTGGCAGAGGCTGAGGCGGTCCGGTTGCTGTTACGGAACATTCTGTTTTTCGCCGAGGACTCGGAACTGGTGAATCTGGTTTTCCGGTCGGCTTGCGAGTTTGTACAACGGATACCTGTGCGGCGCCTGATATTTGTTCCAGATGAGCGGGTCTGGGCGATAATACGGTAGCCGCCGGAGACAAGGTTATCGCCGAGAAGTACATTGCGCGAAGTTCGGCCATCGCCGCCCGCCTCATCGGGGGCGAAATGATGATCATGTCGGCGGTGGACTCGACTTTTTTCACGCTCAATGAAGTTGGGACGCTGATCTGGCAGGCGGCGGACGGATGTACTCCGCTGTCGGATATCGTGGCTCGAAAAATCTGTCCGGAGTTTGAAATCGATCCGGACCAGGCTGGGCGCGATGCCGAGCGGTTTGTGAGCGATCTTTCGCAGCACGGCATTCTTCTGGTCTCGGAACATCCTATCTTGCCGGCCTCGCCGGGGGCGCCATGAGCCTGCTGGCGGAGATGAATCAGAAGGCGCTGGGGCTCGGCATTCCGATCAGCGTGCAGCTCGACATTACCTACCGCTGCAATGAGCGTTGCGTCCACTGCTATCTCGATCACGACGATCACGGCGAGATGACGACGGCAGAGATTGAAGATGTTCTGAACCAACTCTCGGATGCTGGCGTCTTCTTCCTTACTCTTAGCGGTGGAGAAGTGCTCATGCGCCGCGATTTCTTCGAGATTGTGGAACACGCGCGCCGGTTGCTGTTCAACGTCAAGGTGAAGACCAATGGGGTCATGATCCGCGAGCGCGAGGCCGGGCGAATTCGCGAACTGGGCGTAGAGCAGGTGCAGATCAGCGTCTACTCGCACCGTCCGGAAGTTCATGATGCCATTACGAAGTTACCTGGATCCCTGAAGCGGACGATTGCATCCATCCGGTTTCTGCAGTCGCAAGGTCTCAAGGTGGTGATCGCGAACGTGCTCATGACCAGCAATCTGTCTGATCACCGGGGAGTGATGGCGCTGGCGAAGGAGTTGGGGGTTTCCTACACGCTGGACCCGACCATTACGCCCAAGATGGATGGAGACAGGTCTGTGCTGGCGCTGCGTATTCCGGGGTCGGAGCTGACGCAGGTTTTTCACAGTCGCGAAGTCGTTGGCGATGTGGAGGAATTCTGTGCGCCTCCGCCACCGCCGGGCGAAGACATTATGGACGGTTTCCCGTGCAGCGCCGGGCACACCGCCTGCTACATTTCGCCTTACGGGGACGTCTTCCCCTGCGTGCAGTTCCCTCTTCCCAGCGGCAACCTGCGGCAGCAGAAGTTTCTTGATATCTGGAACAACTCTTCGCAGTTAAAGGAAGTTCGGTCGATTCGCGCGCGCGATCTTCCGACTTGTTCGAGTTGCTCACACGTGGGAACGTGTACACGCTGCCCCGGGTTGGCGTATATGGAGGGGAACATGCGCGGTCCGTCCTCGGCTGATTGTGAAAAGTCGTTTCAGAGGACGGGGATCCCCAGCGCGAATATGCTGGCGCGGGGACGTGTGGGTTCTGCGGCGCCCTTGATCCAGATCCAGTGCCTGGCGTGAGTGCACGAGGAACCGTCGAAAACCCAGCGGCTAGCCGGGACCTTTTCAGCGGGTACCGATATGCCTGAAGGCATACCCTGATACGAATCGACGGGCTTACGGAGGCCGGTCTCAGTGCACGTCGGTAACCACGCGGGCACCCGGTTGATCAAGGTGAGTTACGAAAGTAAGGATCTGATTCCCAAAATGTGAGCGAAGATTAGAATAGCCAGGTGGGCGCAGGGATAGAAGCGCCGTTCGATATTGCCGGGGTCTCGGCTTTTGGCGAGGATCTTATGAAACTTATGGTGCAGAAAAATCCCCCGCAAGCGAATTTTAGAAATCTCCTGCTCGTCCTGACTGGGCTGATGGTGATTCTGTTGTCAGCCGGCAGCCTAATGCTGGCGCAGGAACGCACTGAAGAGCACGTTGGCTTGCCCCTTGATTGGAGCACGCGGCATATTCTCTTTACTAATGGAGCGTCGCCCGAGGTGGCGGCCGCGGTGGCGCGAGATCCGCGGAGTTGGATCAACTGGAATCAGCGAAGCTCGTACCTCTTCCCGAAGTATCCGGCACGAGGGTTGGAGCGTCCGCGCCCGCACCCGTTCCCGCCGAAAAGGCATATCCGGGTGGATTGGGCGATGTCGCTGGGGCCAACTGGCGGAATGCCCATCGGGGAAAGTCCAGCCAAGTACAGCTTTACTTCCAACGGGACCTACAGCTGCGCGAACGACTTCGCCGTGTATACGATTGGGGCAGCGCCAAGCGCTAACCAAGCTAATATCGTAGCTTTTAACAATTTGTACACCGGCACGGCTTCGTCTTCTTGCCCTTTTGGACCGCAGACCCCGCCGACCACTGACTATACGCAGCCGACCTTCATGTGGTCGTACGCGGCGGGCGCGTCCGCCTCGTTCCTGTCTCCGACACTTTCGCTGACCGGGACCAAGGTGGCTTTCATCGAAAACGGAACTCCGGCTCTGTTCGACGTGCTGACTCCGACCGCTGGCCAAGGAACGGACGCGACCCATCCTTTCGTCATAGCCAATGCGGGCGGTTCTTTGGTGCGCTTGAGCTACACCACCTCTGCGGCGACCGGATGCAACAGCAGCGCCGGCAACAGCAATTCGTCAGCATACATTGACTACGGCAATGATGTCGCTTATGTCGGCGCTGACAACGGAAAACTGTACAAGATCACCGGAGTTTTCAATGGTACCCCGACGGTGCAGTATTGCGTCACGGTAAAGACGGGCGCGCTATTGACGTCTCCGGTTTACGACCAGGTCAGCAATCAGGTTTTCATATCGGACGGTTTTTCGGTCTACTCCTTTACTCCCGGAGCCGCCGGGTTTACTGCGAGTGGATCGATCGCGGTAGCCAGCGCGGCCTCCGCCGATCCAATCATCCTCTCGCCTATCGTGGATTCCACGAACGGATTTGTCTATGTATTTTCGGCAGCCGATTCGACCAATACCAATACGATTGTGGCCCAGATGAACCTGGGCCTCACGTCCAAGGTCACCGCCGCGATTGGTCCGGCCGCCAAGGGCGCCCAGGAATTCGTTTTGGACGGCGACTTCGACAACGCATACTTCACCACAGGCCCCAAGACCGGGGCTGGGACACTGTACGCGTGCGGCACTCAAGCTAACGCTTCGACCAAGCCGAGCTTGTATGCGCTCTCCTTCTCGTCTCCGAATGGTTTGATGAACAGCACACCGGCCATGTCCGACAACCGGCACATCAATGGCGCGAGTAACCCGGTGGGCACCTGCTCCCCGTTGCTTGATTTTTTTGATGGCACCACCGACCGACTCTTTGTGGGAGCTGGCAATTTCGGTAACACTACGGGCGCGAACCTGGTGACGGAGTGGAACGTGAATACCCGGATCTCGTCCAACGCCACGCTACCGAACAACACAGCGACGAACGAATGGGGCGGGACCAGCGCGTTCACCGTGGACAACGTGAGCACGACGCCGCAAGCGGCAAGCATTTATTTCGGCACGTTACAGCCACCACCTGCTGGGAACACTACGCCCTGCGGAGCCGGGAACTATTGCGCGGTTAAGCTCACGCAGTCAGGCTTGCAGTAGATAGCGTCGCGTTCCGCCGCTCTTGGGCAAAACTTTGCCGGCTACCCCGGAGCAATTCCCGATTATCCGTCGCTTGCGCCCGACCCAAACTGCTGCAAGTAAAGCGGCGGTTTGCAGAAAACCCTTATCACCACAGAGGCACAGAGACACAGAGAAGAATTTCGAAGAAGCTCATCGATATTACGGCGAATCCAGCACCAGCTTCGGCTTCTCTGTGACTCTGTGACCCTGTGATGTAGAAGTACATCGTGCTGTGCTGCCGCGGTAGTACATTCGACTAAGGTTACCGAGGCTAGCACGGATGGGCCATACCCTAAAATGACGGTGGGGAGCACACTGGATCTAGAGAGAACAAATGCAGCCACCGTCGATCCAAGCCGAACTTTTTGTCACCCTGGCGCAACACTACGAGCATGATCCCCGCGAGTTCGTACGGTTGCCGCAACAGACAGTTGATTCGTCCTTCGCACGTGTCGCAGTAGCCGAACTGCGGAACGAGGGCTATGTCGAGGAGCAAGTCAGAGGCGTAGTCAGACTGACGCCTCGCGGGTACCAGATGTACCGGAGCAAGCCTGTTCCGGCTGCCTAGGGTGAGCTCTGAAGAAAGCGTCGAAACCAGCCCACGATACAAATCCAGCATTTCAGCGTACTAGCTGAAGTCAGGCACTCGGAAGATCGAACCTCCCGATCTTGAGGTAACGCCTCGAAAAACGCCTCTGGAAGCCGCAATTGACCGATTCTGCGGTACACTTCTTTGGATTTAAAATTCAACCCTGCTCAAATCGAGGCGTAACACAGGGAGGAGATCGTTCATGCACATTCGAACCAGTTTCGTGCTGGGCTTATGCGTCGCACTGCCATCCTCGAGTTTCGCCGACTTCCGTTACGACGAGACCACGAAGATTACGGGCGGCTCCCTGGTGAGCATGGCAAAATTTGCCGGGGCTTTCAGCAAGCAGGCCCATTCGATGACCGACCCGGTGAATTCCACGATTCTGGTAAAGGGCAATCGGATGGCGCACATCAATCCAGACTCGACGGAGATCATCGATCTTGATCATGAAACTGTTACGAATATGGATCACGCCAAGAAGCAGTATACCGTCGTGACCTTTCAGGAGATGAGGGCGGCAATGGAGGAGGCGATGCGGAAGGCGCAGGCTCAGCCGCAGCACGCGCCAGCGCCGCAGCCCACCAGCGCCACTCCGCCCCCGGAAATGAAGTTCAAGGTAACGGTCACGAACACGGGCGCCAGCAAGCAGGTCGCAGGGTTGGCGGCATCGGAGTCGATTCTGAAAATGTCGATGGAGGCTAAGGACCAGAAGTCCGGGCAAACCGGCAACCTGGCCATCACCAACGATATGTGGATGGCTCCGGAAATCCCTGGCTACGGCGAAGTTCGCGATTTCAACGTCCGAATGGCTGCCAAAATGGGAAACGTGTTCAGTGGCGCGAGCGGTTCCTTCTCGCCTCAGATGTTCGCGATGCAACCGGGCATGTCTACGGGAATGGCCGACATGGCGAAGGAGATGTCGAAACTAAAGGGTGTCCCCGTGTCCCAAATCATGCGCATGGGCACGACTGCTGATGGCAGCCCGCTTCCCGCCGCTTCGGAGGCGCCGCTACCGCCATCGAATGGACCAAACGGCGGGGCCATCGCCGACCAAGCAGCTACGAACGCAGCAAACTCAGCCGCGAATACGGCGACGTCGAATGCTGAAAACAAAGTTGGCAGTCACATGGGCAGCTTCGGCGGAGTGCCTTCAAGCCTCGGAAACCTTGGCGGGTTTGGAAGCTTTCACAAGAAGAAGCCGCAGCCGGATCAAACGGCAAGCCAAACCGCTCCGGCGAACGGTGCTGCCGCAAACGCGGCTGTGCTGATGGAATCGACCATGGAGATGACGAATTTCTCCTCTGCATCAGTTGACCCAACGCTGTTCAATGTTCCCGCAGGTTACACGAAGGTGGCTTCGGAATATCAGAAGGCTCAGCAGCAGGCCACAGCGCCGAAGTAGCGTTGACGTGGGAGTGGGTTGGTGGTGGAGCGAAGTTCTTCAAGAACGGCCTACTCGTACCGCAGGCAGACGATGGGATCGAGGTTAGCAGCGAGATTGGCGGGATAGAAGCCAAAGAACACACCGACTGCAACGGAGATGGTGAAGCCGATCGACACCCACAAGTAAGAGAGCGTAGCGGGAATCGACGGCACGAAAGTGCGCACCAGAGTCGATACGCCGGCCCCGATCAAAATGCCGATGGTCCCGCCGACCAGGGTTAGGACGACGGCTTCGAGTAGGAACTGAAGACGGATATCCACGCGGCGGGCGCCGATGGCTTTGCGCAGGCCAATTTCCTGGGTGCGCTCGGTCACGGAGATTAGCATGATGTTCATCACTCCGATGCCGCCGACCAGTAATCCGATGGAACTGATTACGCTAGTGAGAATCACCAGCGCCCCCGTAAGTTGATTCCACAAATTGCTGAGGAAGTCCGGCGAGCTCATCTCGAAATCATTTTCTTTGCTGGCTGGAATATGCCGGAGGCGGCGCATGGCCTGAATTACCTCGTCCTGCGCGGTTTGAAGGCTGACGTTTGGGGGAACGGTGAAGGCCATGATCAACTCCTTGGCCTCCGGATACGTCTTCTTGAAATTGCTGAGCGGGATGACAGCGAATGCGTCCACACCTGGACCGATGAACAGGCCGGGATCATGCTCAAAGACGCCGATCACTTCATAGATGTCACCGTTGAGGCGCACCGTTTTGCCGACGGCGTCGGTGTAGGGAAAAAGTGATTCGTTGATAGCGGCGCCGAGCACCACCACGGGCCGCGCGTGTTCCTGATCGAAGGCGCTGATAAAGCGGCCCCGTCCCACGGAGAACAATGGAATCGCTTCGGTGTACTGCGGCTCAGCCCCGCGCACGATGACTTTCTCGACACTCCGGTTACCATTGGTGATGAGGTTACTGTCGCCGAAGAAAAAACCGCGTGTGCCGAACGTGGTCACGATCTGCACGTCGGGAGCGGCCTGCCGGATGAAGTCCGCGTAGTCGTATTCAAAGTAACGGCGGGTGCGGATGCTTTGTGGCCAGCGCGATGGATCCGAACCGGGCGGGAAGCGTGAGACAAAGTAGGTGCGCGAGCCGAGAGACTCGACTTTGTCCTGCACAAACTTGTTCAGCCCTTGAATGATGCTTGCCATCGAAATCACGGAAGAGACGCCGATTACGATGCCCAACACGGTGAGCGCAGAGCGCACCTTGGAGGAGCGCAAGGTTTCCAGTGCAGCAAGGCAATTTTCCCGGGCTTGCGACGCGGTCATGATCGCCATCAGTCAGCCCTCATGGCGACGACCGGATCCAGACGGGACGCGCGGAACGCAGGATAGATTCCGAAAAACAGTCCAACCGCGGAGCTCAGAAAAACACCCAACACTGCGACCCAGCTCTGCACCGAGGCGGGAAACGGGGTAAACATTCGTAGCAGCAGAGCGACTAGAAATCCGAGGGCGATGCCGACCAAGCCTCCGGCGATGCACAAGGTGACGCTTTCCGCGATGAACTGCCGGACGATATCCAGTTTGGTGGCGCCGACTGCGAGGCGCACTCCGATCTCCCGCCGCCGCGCCGTGACACTCACCAGCATCACGTTCATGATGACGATGCCGCCAACCACAACCGAGATCACGCTCACAATAATAAACACGGCAAAAAACGCTGAACTGATGCTGCGCCACAAGGCCATGTAACTTTCCTTGGTGCCGATGAAGAAGTCGTCCTCCATGCCCGGCGTGAGGTGGTGCCTTCCGCGCAATGTGAGCTGTGCCTGGTCCTGGGCGGGCTCAAACTTTTCCGCGCTGGTTTTGACATTGATCGTCAAGCTGGTATGCACGCCCTGCATGCGCAAGAAATTCGAGAGTGGGATCATGACAAAGTTGTCCTGATCCTGACCCAGGACGCTTCCGATTTTCTCCATGGTGCCGATGACGGTGAACTCGTCGTTGCCGATGCGCATGGTTTTTCCCATGGGGTCGACGCCGAGAAACAACTGCTGCACCAGCGTGTCGCCGATCAGACAGACGTTGGCGCGATGTTCGGCTTCGGAAGGGGTGAAGTATCGGCCGCGCTCGACCGTGCGGGTGTCGATGTCCGCCATGCTCGCGGTTTGGCCGGAGAGGTTGACGTCGGTAACCTCTTTGTCGCCGTATCGCACGCGAACCGTGCTGCTGGCGCCGGCGCCGACCTCTTGGCATGCCGTGCATCGGTCCGCGATGGCTTGCATGTCGTCGAGCTCAATCTTCCGGTATTTCAGCGCTTTGATGACGATATTAAAGTCGGTGACCGCGAAGGGAGTGCGTGCGACTTGAAAGACATTGGTGCCCAGGTTGGCGATCTTTTGTTCAACGTAAACGTTCGCGCCTTGAACTAGAGTCATGACGGTGATGAGCGTGGCTACGCCCATGGTTAGCCCGAGCATAGTCAGCGAGGCGCGCAGCTTGTGGGCGCGCAGGGCGTCGAAACATTCGGCCAGATTATCGCGGACAGCCAGCATAGGCGCGAGGAAACATTTCCGGCTAGACCCATTCAATCCTAACAGCGTTCTTCTGAAGGACGGAGATTGCAGTCTTGGTGAATTTGTCTAAAACCATTAACCACGAAGGACCCAAAGGTACACAAAGGTTTGTAAGGACGATTTGTTCGTGTATCTTTGTGTCCCGCGCCGACGCGGCCACAGGAGGACTTTTGTCATGAGCAAAATGCGGATACCGGTACTTCTCGCGCTATTTGCGTGCATTACGTTGACTTGTCGTGCCGCTACTCCTCCGGACCGTCAGATCGCAGTCACGATTGACGATTTACCCGCCGGCAACGCGTATAACATGTCTGCCGCTGACATTACTCAGATGACCGCAAAGCTGGTCGAGACTCTCCGGCAACAGAAAATTCCGGCGGTTGGGTTCGTCAACGAAAAGAAACTCTACCGCTCAGGGGAAGTTGACGAGCGAATCAAGGCTCTCGAAATGTGGCTCGACGCCGGCCTTGAACTTGGCAATCACACGTTCAGCCATACATCGCTGAACAAGGCCGGACTAAAGGCGTGGGAGGACGATGTGATCCAGGGCGAGAGTGTCACCCGGCTCCTAATGGCCCAGCGCAAGATGACGTTGAGGTATTTTCGGCATCCTTATTTGGATACTGGGCGCGACCTGCAGACTCGACGCGACGCCGAGGCCTTTCTCGCCGAGCGTGGCTATCGCATCGCTCCGGTCACGCTCGATGCCTGGGACTGGATGTTCGGGGCGATCTACGAGGATGCAAAGAAGCGCGGTGACAGCGCGCTGCAGCAGGAAATGGTCAGCTCTTACCTTACTTATACGACCGTGGTATTTGCATACTACGAGCAGTTGTCAAAACAGATTGTTGGCTACGAGCCTAAGCAGATCCTGCTGCTGCATGCAACCTGGCTGGAAGCCGACCACATTGGGGAACTCGCCGACCTGATCCGAAAAAGGGGATATCGTTTCATTACTCTCGAGGATGCTCTTAGCGATCATGCATACAGCCTGCCCGACATGTACGTCGGAGAAGAAGGAACGAGCTGGCTCGACCACTGGGCCATTACGCTCGGCAAACCTGTTCAGGGATTTCCCACCGTCCCGGCGTCCATCATGGAGCGGCATCAAGCACTGACGAAACCACATATACCTTGAACATTGCGGCTTCAGCAAGGGCTCTTCGTGCGAAAATCAGGCAAACAAGGGATTGTCTATGTCCAAGAGGAAATTGAATATTGCGATGATTGGGTCCGGATTCATCGCCAAGGTGCATTCCAACGCCTTTCGTCAGGTCGGGCATTTCTTCGATGTTCCTTATGAGGTTAGCTGCAAAGTCATCTGTGGCCGCAACCCGGTGAAACTGGAAAAGGCAGCTTCGCAGTGGGGCTGGGGCGAGGTTGAGACCGAATGGCAGAAGATTGTCGCGAGAAAAGATATCGATGCAGTCGACATCGCCGTCCCCAACGCGCTGCACTCCGCGATTGCGATTGCGGCTGCCGAAGCAGGGAAAATCGTACTCTGCGAAAAGCCGCTCGCGTCATCTCTCGAGGAAGCGGAGCGTATGACCAAGGCGGTACAGCGCGTTCCGAATCTGGTGTGGTTTAATTTCCGGCGCGTCCCTGCGATCGTCTTTGCGAAACAACTCATCACTGAAGGGCGCATCGGCCAGACTTTTCACTATCGAGCTCTCTACCTTAATCAGTCGGGAAATGATCCGCGCAAGGCAAACACATGGCGTTACCAACGGAGTGAAGCGGGAATGGGAGCTGCTGGAGATCTGCTCTCCCATTCCATTGACACAGCGCTTTATCTCAATGGACCCATCGGGGAGCTGTCCGCGCTGATGCACACCTTCGCTCCCGGCCGGGACGTGGACGACGCCACGTTGCTGATGGCCCGCTTTGCCAACGGCAGCGTCGGGACCTTCGAGGCGACTCGTTATGGGGTGGGGTGCCAGAATCGCAAGACTTTCGAAATCAATGGGTCGAAAGGAATGCTGAGTTTCACGCTCGACAACATGAACCAACTTGATTTCTTCGATGCCACCGAAGCGGCGAACTTACAAGGCAGCCGCAGCGTGACCGTCACGGCGCTCGACCACCCATACGGGACAAATTTCTGGAAGCCGGGCCATGTTCTGGGGTACGAACATCCGTTCATTGCGACGTTGGCAGACTTTCTTAACTCGATAGGACGGCAAGAACCGTTCCACGCAAACTTTGAGGATGCGCTTGCGGTGCAAAGAGTCCTGCACGCGATTGAACGATCTTCAGCATCGCGTGGTTGGGTGAGTGTGGATGAGCGCCTGGCGCAGGCCGATGCGAGACGCTCAGATCTCTAGTGCAAACTTACTTTGCCGGTCAGCTCGATGTCGGCTGCCGAACGGGCCACAAATAAATCGAAGTCTCCCGGCGCGACCGTCCATGCGTGGCTCTTGACGTCATAATAGGAGAACGCCCGCCGGTCGAGCGTAACTGTGACGTTCCTGGTCTCACCTGGATTCAGATTTACTCTCTTGAAGCCCTTCAGTTCCTTGACGGGGCGAGGGACCGGAGCATGACGGTCGCCAACATAAACTTCGGCGACGTCGGCGCCGGCGCGGGTGCCGGTGTTGGTAATGTCGAATGCGACGCTGACTTGCTGGTCAGGCGTCGGCGCAGAAATTGTCAGATTCTTATACGCGAATGATGTGTAGGACAGTCCATAACCGAAGGGAAACAGCGGCTTCACCGTCGACTTGTCGAAGTGGCGATAGCCGACGAAAACTCCTTCGGTGTATTCGACTTTCCTGCTGCCCGCCTTTGGGTAATAGCTGTTATACGTCGCATTGTCCTCCCACCGGCGTTCGATGGAAATCGGCAGCCGTCCGGATGGATCAGCCTCGCCGAAAAGGAGTTGCGCCACTGCGCCGCCGCCTTCCTGTCCCGGATACCAGGCTTCGAGAAGCGCGGGGACATGGTCAATCCACGCGGTCATATCAACCCCGCCACCAGAAGTCATGACCACGATTGTTTTTTTGTTTACCGCAGCAATCTGGTTGATGAGTTCGTCTTGACCTGGAGGCAGGCGAAAGGTCCGGTCGCCGCTCTCGCCTTCGCTGGCAGTATCAAACCCCGGGGCAACGACTACAGCGTCGGCGCGAGCAGCCAGCGCTTTCGCCTCCGCGCTCACCAGCGCTTCGGGCCGGATGATACCAAGGTTGGCCGTGGTTTTGCCCCAGCCGCTTTTGGCATAGTAGTCGAGTTCGACCTGATGCGGGCTTTGGGTAAGCATAACTGGAATCTCCCCGACGAAGGCGTACCACTGTGTCCAGTTGTCGAGCACGAGTTTCTTGTCGATGTAGAGGCGGTAGCCGCCGTTTTCGCCAGGGCCCTGCACGAATGCGAGGTATTGTCCGGGAATACTCGGCGTGAAGAAGCCGGTCCAACGGATGGAGACATCGCTATCTGCCCCGCTCCCTCCGCGGGCTGGTTCGTAGTGCACGTATTTGTCGTACCGCACGATCATGGGCGCGCCGCTCAGCTCCGAATTGTTAAACAACTCCACCTTCAAACCCTTCTCGCCGCCGGTCGCCTGGACGGTGAATTCCATCTGCTTTGAGATCTCATCGAGGGTTGGAATTCCGGGCGCGTAATAGACTTTCGCGCTGTCGCCCAGGTAATCCTTGATACCTTCCAGGTAGCTGACCGGCGTGAAGGGCTTCGCCTCCGCGCTGCCTCCTCCGCCCGGTTGAGCGGGATAGGCGTCGGGACCGATAACGGCGATGGACTTGATGGTTCCTTTTCGCAGAGGTAAAAGATTCCCCTCGTTCTTGAGCAGAACCATGCCCGCACGAGCGGATTCCAGCGCGGTCTGATTTCCCGCAATATTCAAGAGCGAGATTGAGAGGTCGGTTTGGTCGCGGTCGAGCCATCCAAATTGAATCGCGGTTCGGAGGATGCGCCGGACTTTATCGTCGATAGTCGCGTCGCTGACCGTGCCGGCTTTGAGGGCTGGCAACAAAGTGGCACGGTTCATGAACTTTGCGGAGGGCATCTCGAGGTCAAGGCCGCCATTCGCGGCGGCGACGGCGTCATACGTGGAAGACCAATCAGACATCATGATTCCGGCGAAACCCCATTCCTTTTTCGCGACATCCGTATTCAGGTAGCCGTTTTGAGTCATGTGCAGGCCGTTGGTCAGGTTGTAGGAGTCCATGATCGCTCCGACCTTCGCCTCCTTGACTGCGGCTTCGAACACCGGAAGATAGATTTCGCGCATGGTACGCTCGTCGATAATGGAATCGGTGTTGTGACGGTCGAACTCCGAATTGTTGCCCATGAAGTGCTTGATGGTTGCGCTGACTCCCTGGCTCTGCATGCCGGTGATGTAAGCAACGGCAATCCGCGAGGCGAGGAACGGATCCTCGCCGAAGTATTCGAAGTTGCGGCCATTCATCGGGGCGCGATAGATATTTACGCCCGGCCCGAGCATGAAATGCACTCCGCGAGCACGGGCATCCTGGCCGATGGTAGCTCCCACCCGGGTTGCCAGTTCCGGATCCCAGGTCGCGGCCAGACCGATACCGCCAAACACGGTCGATGGACCATAGTTCCGCACGCCGACCGGTCCGTCCGCCATCTTCAAGCGTGGCAATCCAATCTTCTCATTGGCGCGAATGTAGAAATCGTCGACCCCGCCGATCAAATCAATCTTTTCGTCGAGAGTGAGTTTCTTGAGGAGGGAGTCTATGCGGGCCTCAACATCCGATGAGGATGTTTGCGCCTGGGACCATGCCAGGAAAAGCGGTAAAACCAATAGAAGAAAAAAGGGCCGGAGCCTGCGGACCATTAGAACCTCCACCTGCTGAGTGTGATGTAATTCGGTCGACCATTTCGGTCGCGATCTCATGAAATGTTGTGCGTACCAACGAGATCCAGCGCGAGCGTGGCTAACTCGATGTCCTCGCCGGACGAAAGGCCGCTGACTGCGACCGCGCCCGCAACCACGCCATCCTTCCAGATTGGGATGCCACCACCCCAGCCAACGAATTTGGGGTCGCCGTAGTAGGCGATGTCGTGTCCCTTTTCGGGGTGGCGCACCTTTTCTCCGATTTCCTTTGTCGCTTTGCGTTCCCGTGCGGCCGTCCATGCCTTATTCGCGGCAATTCGGATCGAAGAGATGGGTGCGCCGTCCATACGGGCAAAAGCGATAAGTTCCCCATGCGAATCGGCAACGGCGACTACCACCGATTTCTGCATATGTGCAGCCTTGTCCACGATAAGGTCAATGATCCTTTTGGCCTCGGAGTAGTCGATGACGGGGACATGCCTCATGCGGATTGGAGGAACTCTAACCGAACGAAGACACCAACTGCAAGGTTGCAACTCTCACCGCCTGGTGAGATAGAACCTGCAATAGACAAGAAAAACCGGGCTGGGTAAATGCCCAGCCCGGCCAATTTTGCAGCTCCTAGAACTTAAGCTTCAGAGCAAACTGAATCAGACGCGGGGTGTTGCCCGTGTTCGTGGACGTCACCGTTCCAAATCCATTAGCGCTGTTGTTCCCTGCCGCGGGATTAAAGTTCGTGCCCGGGAAGCCGAACTGCGGATGATTGAACAGATCAAAGAATTCGGTTCGGAATTGAAGCACGAACCTTTCGGTGATCGACGTGTTCTTGAATATAGCAAAATCCCAGTTGTTGATTCCGTCCGCGCGCAGTGAGGCGTCCACACGGGATTCGGTGCCAAAACCCCACTGCGGCGGGGCGGCAAAGCAATTCGTGTTAAACCAGCTCGTCAGCGAACGGCTACCTCCTTTCGAGCATCCAGCCACAACGTCAGGACGGACGTTGCTCACGCCGAGGCTGGCATTTTCCAAGGCGGTTGCGGGGCCGGACCATGCAATCTTGAGCGGGAAACCGCGCTGGAAGGTGGTTACGCCGTCAATTCCCCAACCGGAAACAAGCTTGTCTTTCGCTCCTGTGCTTCCGGCAAGGTATTTCTGGCCGTGCCCAAAAGGAAGATCGAGCACATAACTGATGACCAAGCGCTGGGACACATCCTGAGAAGAAAGCGACTTTTCGCCGGCCAGATTATTCCAGTCTTGCACCTGCCCCACGCCGCCCGTATTGCCATTCTCAAGCCAACTGGTCTGGGTGTCGGTATTGCTCAGCAGTTTGGCGTTCGTGTAAGCCACCAGCAGGGTGCCACCGCCCTGGAATCGGCGAGTTACCGTGGCCTGGAGCGAATTATAGGTGCTACCGCAGCACCCAAATTGAGCCAGGCTCACATTGTTGTACTGAGGGTACGGGCGATCAAGCTGTCCAAGATTCACTGTGTTGCCGGTCAGCGCGGTATTGGGGCTCACGATGGGATTGTTAAGATGGGCCGCGGCAAATGACGTTCCAATCGTCGGGGTTTGACCAGCTGCGGCCTGCGCAGCGGCTTGCGCAACGAAAGAGTCGGGGATTTGATTGATAATGACATTAGGGTTGTCGTTCGAAAGGTGAACGCCGTGCGAACCCGCGTAGGCGACATCAACGAAAAACCCGGCTGGCAACTGCCGTTGAATGTCGAGATTCCACTGCTGTACGTACCCTTCTTTCGGGTTGGTCCAGGGCGCCAACGTGGGCGAACCGTTTGTGGCAATAAAAGCCGAAGTACTTGGCTGTGCAAATCTGCCCGGCGGCGGCAAAACTCCAGGGCCACCAAAGGGACCTGCAGTCGTGCAAGTGAAACTAGCAAACGTCTGACCAGCCAAGGTGCAACTACTATTGTCAAGAGTAGCAGCCGGCGACAGGCCATGATTGATCGATCCAAAGAAAGGCGTGGTCGCCAGGTTGATCGGATCATTGTCTGGATTGATGTTGAAATCGGTGTAGTTCGGAATCCAGAACACACCGTAGCCGCCGCGAACCACAGTCTTCTGATCCCAGCTGTAAGCAAATCCGAGGCGTGGAGACCACTCGTTCTTATCCAAGGGCAGGTTATTCCTGCTGGTGTTAGGGCCGTTGCCGACCAGCAACGCGTCACCGAGACAAGGCGATCCGGGAGTACCGTTGCAGCCTGTAACCGTTGCATTGGTCACCGTCGGGTCCCAGTAACTCAAGCGGTTGTAACGCTCCGACCACGGCCCCTGAAGTTCATACCGCAGGCCCCAGTTGAAGGTCAATTTGGGGGTGTAGTGCCAGGTGTCGCCCACATAAAGCGCTCGGTAGGTCTGACGCCCTTGGGTTTGCGCTGGAACCTGGGCCGCGCCCTCCGTCTGGTTCACGAAGGTAGCGGGCCCGTTTTGGGCTAAGCCCAACAGGAAATCAGCAAAAGCGAACCCGCCGGCAGCGGGGTTAGCAACTGTAGGTAAGCCCGTGCTACTTGTCCAAGCTCCCGAGAAACCAAATGCGCCGCTGGCGATGTTGGTTTGGTAGTAATTGTCGAGACCCAACTCATACTGGGCCCCGAACTCGAAGGTGTGTTTGCCATGAATGACGGTTACAGAAGGCGAGATGTTGTACTGGGTATTATGGTCGCCAATCGCGCTGTTGCCTTGGCTTCTGCCAATATCGCCGGGAAACGGAAATGCCGGCGTAGGAGGTGTCCGCATGATCTCGGGAACTTCACTGTTGTAACTCGCCGGCCATCCCAGTTGAGTGAGATCGTAACCAGAAAGGAGTGGCGCGCGGAGGTAAATAAACCGACTCCCTGAAATATTCAAATCGCCGATGATATTCGGACTAAAGACGTGGTTGAGATCAATCGCGAGAGCTTTCGTGTGGTAATCCTCGGCGCAGCGGTCCAGGCACAAACCCGTGCCCAAAGGATTAGTCGGAAGGTCAAGCAGGCCAAAATAAGTAAAGCGCGCGAACAGGCGGGTCTTGTCGCTGATGTTGTAGTCGCCGCGCGCCACGAACTGTGTGTGATTTCCGCCGCTGCTGCTTGCCGAGGTAAAGTTATCGGGACTGTTGTTGTTGAAACTCGCAGGAGCCACGGGACTGTAGTACTTATCCCATAATACGGTCGCGGCCTTGCTGAACTCGCTGGTCGGAATTATGTTACCCGCATAGGGAGTGCGGGCTCCCGTGGCGGGATTTACGGTGTAGGGGTCGTAGAGCTGAACCCCCTGCGCCAGCAGGGAAGAAAAATCACCTTGCCGGAAGGCGGCCGTCGGTACCGCAGTCGTAACGACAGAACCGGTGCGCAGCCGGAACTGCTCCCAACTGGTGAAAAAGAATAACTTATTCTTGATGATCGGGCCGCCAACGTTGAATCCGTATTGATTCTGAACGTACGGTGGGGGTGTGTTGCTTAGTCCGCTTGCCAGTTCGCTCTGCTTGAAGAAATACTCGTTCGAGTTCAGAACCTTGTTGCGAAGAAACTCATAAACCTCGCCGTGGAAAGCGTTGGTCCCCGATTTCGTGCTGAAGTTCATGACGCCACCCGAGAACTTCCCGAACTCGGGACCCAGGTTGTTGTACTGGACCTTGAATTCGCCGATCGAATCCTGGGTCGGAATGATGATGGGAAGGTTGATGTAGCCGATATTGAGAGGCTGGCCGTCGAGATACTCGGCGCTCTCATTCGCGAACGAGCCTCCCACCTGATAATTGCCCCAGCTAAAGGGATTTTGGCCCACCGGCGTGCCGCCAGATCCGCCTTGAGCAACTGCAGCGGGAGAAATCGTGATCAAGTTAAAAATATTGCGTCCGTTCAGAGGCAACTCGTTGGACTTGCGCTGCTCTACGACCTGGCCCAGAGACGAAGTCTCGACCTGCAGCAACGGAGTCTCGGCAGTTACCTCCACCGACTCAGTTACTTGGCCAACTGGCAAGGTGGCGACAATATGACTGTCTTGCTGAACTTCGACCACGACAGGATCCCGGGTGAAGTGCTTGAAGCCCGCCTTCTCGATGTCCAGGCGATATTGGCCAGAGAACACGTTCACAAACTGGAACAAACCCTCAGCGCCGGTTTGCTGAACACGCTTGTCCTGCGTTCCTTTGTTGGTGAGTGTGACTTGAGCGTCGCCGATGGCCGCTCCGGAGGAATCCAAGACCGATCCGTCAACGGTACCGTAAGTGCTTTGACCGTAGAGGGAAAGAGAAGTCGCAAGGACCAGAACGGCGGAAGAAAGCAGCGCCCACAACCTGCGAGACGGCATACACACCCCCACACGACATTTTTAGGAACCGCGAAAGTTTGAAGCAGGAGAGCGCTTATTGTCAAGCAAAAAGTAATCTTTTTGTATTAGGGTAATCGTTTTTACATTAAATGAGTAATCGGTTTTTGCAGGAGGGTAATCGTTAAATGTGGGTAATCGATTACTTTTTGGGTACGCAGTGTTATCCTTGGTCGCCATGGCCGTGACCATGATGGACATCGCTAGAGATCTGAGGGTTTCGGTAGTCACGGTGTCCAAGGTCCTGCGCAACCAGGGACGGATCAGCGCAGCCACTCGCAAGCGCGTCCTGCGGCGTGCGAAGGAATTGCACTACCAGATGAACTGGGTGGCCCGCAGTCTGGTGACGAGGCGAACCTACACAATCGGCTTGCTTCTACCGGAATTCACCCACCCCTTCTTTGCGGAGATTGCCCGGGCTGTAGCGCAAACAGTGCGCCCACAAGGCTATCACGTAATCATTTCGTATTCTGAGGAAGATCCCGAATTGGAACTGAGCGAAGCCGATTCCCTATTGGCTCGGCAGGTGGATGGGCTCATTATCGCTTCGGCCCAGCCCGTCCGTTGCCTGGATCTGTTTCAGCGAATTCAAAGGCGGAACGTACCCTATGTTTTGATTGACCGTCCCATTGCCGGGTTGCAAGCATCCTTCGTTGGAGTAGATAACCTCGCCATTGGCAGATTGGCGACAGAACATCTTATCGCGCAAGGATGCCAACGCATCGCGCACCTGCGGGGTCCCGAAATGGGAATCGCAGCGGAGCGCTTCGAAGGGTATCGCCGGTCGCTAGTGAAACACGGCTTGCGCGTGCCCGGGCGCCACGTAGTACCGGGCGGGCACGGGGACGAAGCAGGGTGTGAGGGTATGCGGCGATTGCTGCGACTGCGCCCGGTTCCGGACGGAGTTTTTTGCTTCAGCGACCCGGTTGCAATCGGCGCCATCAAGGCAATTCTGGCGGCGGGCCTTAAGGTGCCGGACGATATTTCCGTCGTCGGAGCGGGTAACGTTCACTACTCCGACCTGTTAGCGGTTCCGCTCACGACCGTCGATCAGGGAACATGCCAAATGGGGTCACGGGCCGCCGAACTCCTCATGGAGCGCATCCTGCTGAAGCGTTCGGCGCGACCGAAGAAAATCCTGATCTCGCCTAAACTGGTGGAACGGGAATCAACTCGAAGAGCTAAAACCTAACATTACAAGTAACGTTCGCTATGTTAGGTGTTTCCGACGATGCACCGGGCAACCCGCAATCTCGACAACCTGCCGTCTCTGTCAACAGACAAGCGCATAGGAGAATCGCTTTTTGTGCGCCCAGTGTGCAATTAACGCAGTGATCGCGATATGCTAAAGCGACTGAAGGTATGCCAAGTTGGTGACCACTCCGTTACGCATAGGGTTCATCATGACATCGGTGCTGTGCGTTGCAGCGCTTGTGGCGCCTGTGTTCGAAGTCAATCTGCCGCGCGGAATCGATTTCACACTCCAGAATTCACCCACTCCTCAGAAGTATCTGATCGAAACCATGCCCGGGGGAGTCGCGCTGCTCGACTACAATAACGACGGTTTGCTGGACATCTTTCTCGTAAACGGCGGACGCCTGACCAGCCCAATGCAAACGCCAGAGAATTTCGACCGTCAAGACCCGCGTTACTGGAATCGGCTCTACCGTCAGAACAAGGACGGAAGCTTCACTGATGTGACCCAGCAAGCGGGCTTGGCGATTGCCGGGGATGGAAATTATGGCATGGGCGTGGCCGTTGGTGACTACGACAACGACGGATACCCCGACCTGTTTGTCACGAGTTATGGAAAGAATGTTCTCTATCACAACAACGGCGACGGAACCTTTACCGACGTAACCGCGAAGGCAGGAGTAGCCGGGGGCGGCTGGTCCGTGTCCGCCGGATTTTTCGACTACGACAATGACGGAAAATTAGATCTGTTTGTTACCCGATACATGGACTGGGACACCAAGCACAACAAAGACTGCGGCGGCAATTACCACACTTATTGTCCGCCGGAAGAATTTCCCGCCACGACCAGCATCCTTTATCACAATAATGGCGATGGAACCTTTACCGATGTGAGCCAACGCTCCGGTATCGCGGCCAAGAAGGGGCGCGCTTTGGGTGTAGCTTTTGCCGACTACGATGGAGACGGCTTCACGGATATATTTGTCGCCAACGACGGTATGCAGCAATATCTGTTTCATAACAACGGGAACGGAACCTTCACCGAACTGGGTCTTGAAGCCGGCGCGGCGCTTTCAGAGGATGGCCGGCGGTTGTCAGGCATGGGCGTCGTCTTTCAGGACTATGACAACGATGGGCGGCCAGATGTCATCGTGACGGAACTGCCCAGAGAAATTTATGGTGTCTACCACAACGACGGCGGCGGTTCGTTCAGTTATCGCAGTCTCGAAACCGGCATGGGTGTACTTTCGAGTGGGAGCTCCGGCTGGGGCGTGGGCTTGGAGGATTTCGACAACGATGGTTGGAAAGACTTATTCGTCGCGCAAGGCCATGTCTTGGACAACGTGGAGCGCATCGACCCTTCCCTGCACTATCTCGAACTGCCGCTGCTAGCGATGAATCACAACAGCCGGTTCGAACGCGTTGATTCCGGAAGCACGATCCCCGTAGCTGGGCGCGGAGCGGCGTTCGGGGATTTAAATAACGACGGTTGGGAGGACGTGGTGATGACTTATCTCGGTGGCCACCCTCAAGTGTTCCTCAACCGCGGTGGCAAGCTGCACTGGCTGGTGATTTCACTGCGCGGCACGCGCAGCAACCGTGACGGATTCGGCGCCCGGGTGAAAGTAAATGGACAAACGCGGTTCGCGACTTCCGCCGGAAGCTACGCGTCCGCAAGTGACAAGCGTCTTCATTTTGGACTTGGAACGGCGGAAATAGCTAAGGTAGAAATCGCGTGGCCATCGGGCATTCACCAGACTTTGAATGAGGTTCACGCCGATCAGTTCTTAGAAGTCCGTGAACCGGAGAAGCCGTGATCCGCGCACTACTACTCTTGTGGTTTGCCGCGCAGACCCTGTCGCCGGAGGCCGTGCAGCACATGCAAGCCGGAATCGCAGCGGATAAACAGCAGCAATTCGACGTTGCCATCGCGGAGTTTCGCAAGGTCACCGAACTCGAACCGACGTATGCGGACGGCTTCATCAGCCTGGGCCAGGCGTATATGGAGAAACACGATTTTGCCTCGGCTGTTAAGCCACTGAAGCGAGCGTTGGAAGTGAATTCAGATTTGGCGCCAGCGCACCAGTTGCTAGGCTATGCCTTGATCGCACAAGGCTACGCGGCCGAGGCGATTCCGCACCTCCAACGGGTGGACGATAAAACGGGGCTGGGCATTGCGGAGATCCAGACCGGGCAACTGCCGGAGGCGGTCGCAAATCTGCAGGCGGCATTGGCCGCGCGTCCTAATGATCAAGATCTTCTGTACTACCTCGGGCGGGCCAGTGGTCTGCTGTCGAAGCAATCGATTGATAGTTTGCTGGCCGCTTATCCGGACTCCGCCCGCGCGCATCAGGCGCTGGCAGAAAATTACTTCGTCCTACGGCAAATGCCAGAGGCTGAGAAGGAGTATCACGAAGCTTTGCGCCTGCGACCGGACGTGCCCGAAGTTCACCTGGAACTGGGCGAGGTGTACGCCGGCGCTTTCCAATGGGCGAAAGCGGAAGAGGAGTTTCGGACGCAAGCCAAGCTTCAGCCGGGCAACGCCGAGGCCGCGTACCGTCTGGGAACTGCATTGTTGGAACAGGGCAAAGCTCACGAGGCGCGCGCGGAACTCGTGCGCGCCGATAAGTTGATGCCAGACATGCCGGAGACGCTCTACTCGCTGGGAAAGGCCGCCTCGCTGGAGGGCGACACTGCCGCTGCCGAGAAAGAATGGACCAAGCTCCTTTCCATCGAGAAGGACACTTCACTCGCTGCGCAGGCGCATTTCGGACTAGCAAATCTTTACAGAAAGCAGGGAAAAACAGCAGCCGCACAACACGAGATGCAGGAGTTCCAGAGGTTGCAAACCAGTTCGAATCCGCCGCAGGCACCGAGCAAGGAAGAAGCCCAGCATTAGCCCGCCGATACAACCGGTTTATCTTGAAGGCGAAGCGGAGAACTTGATTCCTCGATAGACGATGATTCGGCAGCCGCCGGCAATATAGGAAACCCTAAATCCTCCAGGTCGCTCTTGAGCTGGGCAAGAGATCGGAATTGAATCGCGCGAATCCCCAGGAAGCGGGCAGCCCGAATATTTTCCTCGCGATCATCCACGAACAAAGTTTCCGCCGCTGAAACTCCGAGGCCGTGAAGAGTGTGTTCATAAATGGCTGAGTCGGGCTTAATCAATCTCACTTCTGTAGACAATGTCTGGAAGACGAAATTCTTTATCCACCGACAGTTTGTCCGCACATGTTTCACCAGGTCCCAAGGCATGTTGGACAGCAAACCGGTCTTGATTCCCCCAGCATGAAGCTGGCTCACCCAGTCGAGCATGCCCGGAATAGGATGGGCCCAGATTTCAACTTCGATTACGCGGAGCATCTTGATCTGTTCGCGGTCAAGCGAAGTATTGGTTTGCGCTGCAAACTTCAACCAATACTCCTCGGCCGTGAGATCGCCGCGGTCATACGGCCCTCGGCTGGCTTCCCACAGCTCGTAAAACGCGGCCAAGCTCACGTTAAACATTCCCGCCAGGCGCCCGAACTCTTCCCCCGTAGGGCAGCGCGCCAGCACCTGACCGTAATCGAGAATCACCGCCCTGATACCTGTGGAACCGTTACCGCGTTCCGTGGACACTGGACCCTCCTGCATTTCCAATCTTCTGCTCTTCCGCGGTGTTTCGTCCATTGAATTTATCGGTGTCGTGAACTGACCCAGTCGTGCGCCGTTAGAACGTTTTCCGCGCTCTCCATAAAGGAGGCGTATACGGTGCGAATTCTGCATAGCGGCTCGCACGCAGCATTGCGTGCCAGGCAAATACATAGTACAAATCCGACTGTAAGAGATTCGGATTGGACAGAACCTCCCCCAACCCAGTTCGCCGAGGCAGACGGCGATGACAGAAACTTCCGACACTCTCGTGGTTGGCGTCGATATTGGCGGCACCAAGGTTGCAGCCGGTCTGGTGGACGGCAAAGGTGAGATCAGAACTCAGGTCCGCACGCCGATGGTGGCGAATCGTGAGGCGGGCGAGGGGCTCGCTGCAGTGGTATCCGCTATCGATCTTCTTTTTGCCCACGATACGACAGCGCGAGCGCTGATTCGCGGAATCGGTATCTGCGCACCCGGGCCCTTGGATCCACAGACGGGCGTCGTCATCAATCCTCCCAATGTTCCGTGTTGGCGCGGGTTCCCCCTGGCAGCCGAGGTCGAGAAGGTCTATGGGGTGCCCGTTAAGGTTGAGAATGACGCGAATGCAGCGGCGCTGGCCGAAGCCCGCTGGGGCGCGGGGCGTGGCTACCGGCATATTTTTTATGCCGGCATTGGCACGGGGATTGGCACCGGCATTGTGTTTGATGGACACATTTACAACGGCCGTACGGGTGCCGCAGCCGAAGGCGGACATATGAGTATCGATTACCGCGGTCCCCGATGCGGGTGCGGAAAGCCGGGCTGCATCGAGATTCTAGCGGCGGGACCGGCGATCGGGCGCAGGGCGCGCGCCAGGCTGGCGTCGGAGCAAAGGCCCCGTTCAACCATCCTTGATCTCGCCAAGGGGAGCATTGACGCCGTAACCAGCGAAATGGTCGGCCAAGCCTATGCTGCGGGCGATCCACTCGCCAAGGGGGTTTTGCAGGAAACTGTCGAGCTGCTTTCGCTTTGGTTGAGCAACATTGTTGATCTCCTGGAACCGGATGTAGTGATCCTCGGCGGCGGCGTGGCGGACATGCTGGCTCCATTCTTTGGCGACATCGCTAAGGGGCTCGCGAAGTACTGCATCATCTCGCGCTGCCAAGAGATTCCTCTGCTAAAGGCACACTACGGCGCGGATGCGGGCATTGCCGGCGGGGCAGCGCTTTGCTCCGACCAATCAAGTCTGCTGATGTCGGGCTGAGCCGCGTTTGTTGAGCCAGTGGACCTGCCGACGCCCGAGGATGTAAATTTCTGGCAACTCACAATTTGGGAGCGCCTACCTATGAGACTGACTGGGCTGCGATTATTTCGCCGTCTCGCGGCTGCCGTTTTTTCTGTGGTCTTCTTTTTTTCTCTGATCGGAGCCTTGCCGTTGATTGCCGCCGAGCCCGCTTCCCGAACTCTGGATTCGGGCTGGCAGTTTCGTGCCGTCGGAAATACCGACAATTCCGACATAAAGCAATGGTACCCCGCGCAGGTTCCGGGCGTGGTGCACACTGATCTGCTGCGCAATGGTCTCATCCCTGATCCATTCGATCGGGACAACGAATTCCGTTTGCAGTGGGTCGGCCTGACCGACTGGGAGTATCAAACGACGTTTCAATTCGATTCGGCCGCGCTCGGACACGATCACGTCGATTTGGTGTTCGATGGGCTCGACACGTTTGCGGAAGTCTACCTCAACGATCAAGCCATTCTCCACGCTGATAATATGTTCCGCCGCTGGCGAATCCCCGCAAAGCCGCTGCTGAAGCCCGGCCAGAATACGCTCCGCATCGTTTTCCATTCCGCAATCACCAAGATGCTTCCCTACGTCAAGTCCCTGCCCTATGTGCTGCCCTCGATCTCAACTCATAATTTTGGAAATGAGGAGAACATCGCGACCGCCCCGTACACTCGCAAGGCTCCATATAACTATGGTTGGGATTGGGGACCGCGTTTCATGACCGAAGGCATCTGGCAGCCAGTGCGTCTGGAGACTTGGGATGCGCTGCGCGTCGACAATTTTCATATCCAGCAACAGAAAATCACCAACGACGCGGCCAGTGTCACAGCCGACCTTGACATCGAAGCCGCCAAACCTGCGACAGCCACTCTTGCATTGGCTCACGATGAACTTTCTGGAGCGCAGACAAACGACGGAACCCAGACCCTGCAACTCGATGCCGGCATGAATCACGTTTCATTCCCGATTCGTATTGCTAAACCAAAGTTGTGGTATCCGGTTGGATATGGAGCGCAGAACCGATACCGGTTCTATGCCGTGATCCGCACCGGCAAGGAAGTCGCGGCGCGATCCGAGGTGAAAACCGGACTGCGTTCAGTCGAACTGCGGCGCACTCCTGATCAATGGGGAAAGAGTTTCGAGTTCGTGATAAACGGCATCGCCGTGTTCGGCAAAGGGGCGGATGTCATTCCGTTCGACAGCTTTCCCAACAGGGTCACTCCGGACATTCATCGGAAAATTCTCCAGGCCGCCCGCGATGCGAACATGAATATGCTCCGCGAATGGGGCGGCGGATACTATGAGTCCGACGATTTCTTCGATATCTGCGATGAACTTGGTCTCATGGTCTGGCAGGAATTCATGTTTGGTGGCGACATGGTTCCTGGAGACGTAGCCTTCCAGGAGAATGTCCGGCAAGAGGCCATCGACCAGATCAAGCGGATCCGCGACCACCCGAGCGTCGTGATCTGGTGCGGAAACAACGAGGTTGAAACCGGTTGGCACCACTGGGGCGACCGCCAGGGATTCAAGGAATCCATCTCACCGGAAATCCGCGATCGCGTCTGGCAGGATTATATGGTCATGTTCGATGACATTCTCAAGAGCGCCGTCGCTCAATATGGCGGTCCCGTGCCCTACTGGCCCAGTTCTCCCAGCGCCAATTTTGAGGAAGTTCCCGACAATCAGCACAACGGCGATATGCACTACTGGGCAGTATGGCACCAGCAGGCCCCGGCGGAGGACTATACCAAGCAATTTCCCCGCTTCATGACGGAATATGGATTTCAATCTTTTCCCGAGATGCGCACTATCCGGGCATTTGCCAACAAGCCTGAGGACTTCGACATTCATTCCACCGTCATGCAGGCACACCAGAAAAACAAGGGTGGCAACGAACGCATTTTGACTTACATGTTGCGCGAGTACCGCCAGCCCAAGGATTTTGCCTCATTCGTCTACCTGAGCCAAGTGCAGCAGGCTGAGATCATTAAGATCGGCGCCGAGCATTTGCGCCGGCAGAAACCGCGCGTCATGGGTTCTCTGTACTGGCAGTTGAATGACTGCTGGCCTGTCGCCTCGTGGGCCAGCATCGACTATTACGGGCGCTGGAAGGCGCTTCACTACTATGCCCGGCGATTCTACGACGATCTGTTAGTCTCGCCCTTTTCGCACGACGGCAAGGTGGACATCTACGTAGTGTCGGACAAACTGCAGCCGCTCGCCGGAACAATTCACACGCGGCTTCTCGATTTCTCCGGAAGCGTCTTGCTTGATCAGACCAAGGACATTCAAATCACCGCGCAATCCAGCGCCATCTACCTCACTCTCGATAAGGGAGATTTGACTGCGAAAGCCGATCCCCATCGAAGTTTTCTGGTATTCGATCTGGAGGTGGCGGGAAAGAGGGTATCGCGCAATCTTATCTTCTTCGATGTGATGCACACTTTGGAACTGCCCGTCGCGCCCAAGATTGAAGCTACTCTCAGCAAAACCAGCGGGGGCTACACCATCACGTTACGGTCGACGCAGCTGGCTCGCGGCGTTAATATTTCTTTCGGAGATCTGGACGTCGAAAGCTCCGATAATTATTTTGACGTGCTTCCGGGAGAATCCGTCACGGTTACTCTCAAGTCCTCTGCCACGCTTGATCAGCTCAGAAGTGCGCTGAAAACTATGTCTCTGACCGAGGCTTACGCGGCAAATTGACCCGCACCCGCGTCTTCAATTCCGGGACGGGAGTGTATACTGTGCCAGAATTTCAAGCCGCTATGCGCACGCCAGACGGGACTCCGAGGATTACGCGTGAACGTCATCAGCATCGGTGAGGTACTTTGGGATATCGTCGGACAGGAAGAACACTTAGGCGGCGCCACGTTTAATTTCTCAGCTCACCTCAGCAGACTGGGACACAGGGTCTCATTCATCAGCGCAGTTGGTGCGGACGAACTGGGCCAGAAGGTGGTCGACAGTATGTCTCGGCTTGGCCTGGCGACTGATTATCTGCACATAGAAAAGGATCATCCCACGGGCACGGCTTCGGTTGCGCTGGCCAGCGATGGCCAGCCGAGGTTCGTCCTTCACCGGCCCGCGGCTTACGACTTCCCGCAGCTATCAGCGGCACAGTGTGAGCAATTATTTTCGCCCCCTGTCGATTGGATTTACTTCGGAACCCTGCATCAAATTTATCCCCAAGCCCGGCAATTAACGGCGGATCTTCTTGATCGGGCAACGGGAGCGCGCCGCTTTTACGATGTGAATTTACGTTCCGATGCGTACACGCCGGCCTTGATCCAGGAACTTATGTCGCGAGCAACTATCGTGAAACTGAATCATGAAGAGGTCGAGGCAATTGCCCACATGCTGGGCTCGAGGCACGGTTCGCTCGAGGAGTTCTGCCGAACGTACGCGGCCTTGTACAAATGGTCGGGCGTGTGCGTAACCCGCGGCTCGCTGGGGTGTACGGTCCTGATGAACGGGCTATACCTCGAAGCGCCCGGCTACCCCGTTCAAGTTGTGGATACGGTCGGTGCGGGCGACGCTTTCGCGGCCGCTTTCCTGCACGGCCTGGGCAGCGGATGGCCCACCCCGGAAATTGCCGACTTCGCCAATCGCGTGGGAGCGCTGGTCGCCAGCCGCCGAGGCGCAATTCCCGATTGGACGATTGCTGAAGCAAGATCTCTCGAAACCAGAATCGGGAAGCTGGAGACGGCATGAAGCTGAACTCGGTTTTGTTGAAGAGCACAGGAGTGGCCGCTTTAGGCGGGCTGCTATTCGGCTTCGACACCGCCGTCATATCTGGCACAACCGGCGCGCTGACGCAGGTCTACGGGCTCTCTTCGAAGAGCTTGGGAATCACGGTTTCCATCGCAATTTGGGGCACGGTTTTCGGCGCGATGCTGGCAGGCTTTCCGGGCGAACGTTTTGGACGGCGCGATAGCTTGCGAATCCTGGCTCTCTTCTACCTGATTTCCGGGCTGGGCTGCGCTGTAGCCTGGAGTTGGTGGTCTCTGGTGGTCTTTCGTTTTATCGGCGGCCTCGGCATCGGAGGCTCATCCGTGCTGGCCCCGATGTACATCGCGGAGATTGCCCCCGCGAAATGGCGCGGGCGACTCGTAGGGTTGTTCCAGTTCAACGTGGTGTTCGGCATTCTGCTCGCGTATTTTTCAAACTACATCATCGCTCTGTTCCATGCAGGCGCCGCGGAATGGCGGTGGGACCTGGGGGTTGCCGCGTTTCCGGCAGCGTTATTTTTTGTCATGCTGTTTACGATTCCGCGAAGCCCGCGATGGCTGGTCAAAAAAGGCCGTGTGGCCGAGGCCAGAACAGTCCTGCAGATGACGGGAGACGAGAACTACGAGCTGGATCTCCAGGAGATCGTCGAATCCATTGACGTTGAACAGAAGCAGGCGGCCGAGAAATTGTTCACCAGAAAGTACGCGTTCCCGATCTTCCTGGCTGTCAGTATTGGCATGTTCAATCAACTGTCCGGCATCAATGCCATCCTTTATTACCTGAACGACATTTTTGCGCACGCCGGATTCAGTCGAATCTCCGGCAACATTCAAGCTGTTGCGATCGGAGCCACCAATCTGGCTTTCACCATGATCGCAATGTCAGTGATCGATAAGCTCGGCCGCAAGACGCTTCTGCTGGTCGGTTCGGTCGGGACCGCGGCATGCCTGGCTGGAGTTTCCACAATCTTCTTCACCCACAGCCACGAGAATCTGCTGGTGTGGCTCCTGGTCGGTTACATCGCGTTCTTCGCGTTTTCACAAGGCGCCGTCATTTGGGTTTATCTTTCGGAAGTCTTCCCCAACTCGGTCCGGGCGAAAGGACAGAGTCTGGGCAGTTTCTCACACTGGTTTATGAACGCATTGATTTCTGTCATATTTCCGCTGATGGCTGCGACTTCCGGTGCCTATCCGTTCGTCTTCTTTTCAGTAATGATGGTGCTGCAGTTCTTCGTGGTTCTGTTTGTGTATCCGGAGACCAAAGGTCTCACCTTAGAGGAGATGCAGAAGGAACTGGCAACTACATAGCAAATTTTTATGGCAATGACAACGAACGTCCCAAACACGACGGCCACGACCGGCGCGCCCTCAGGCAACTATAAGAGCGCCCTGGTGGTTCTCACCACGCTATTCTTCATGTGGGGCTCACTTACATCCCTGAACGATGTGCTGATTCCATATGTTCAGCACGTGTTCAATATAAGACTGGCCGCCAGCATGCTGATTCAAACTGCGTTCTTCTCGGCCTACTTCATCTTCTCGATTCCGGCGGCGAAGATCATTGATTGGATCGGATACAAGCGGGCCATACTTGTTGGCCTGCTAACGATGGTTGTCGCGTGCCTTTTCTTCTACCCCGCTGCGAAGATCCCGTCGTTCCCCTTCTTTCTCTCTGCGCTAATCATTCTAGCGACAGGAATCACCATTCTTCAGGTCGCGGCTAATCCTTATGTCGCTGTATTAGGACCGCCTCGGACCGCTTCCAGCCGTTTGAACCTGGTGCAGGCATTCAATTCGTTTGGAACAGCGATTTTTCCCTGGATCGGCGCTCATCTGATTCTCGGTACGACGGCTGCAGCAATAACTCAAAGCACTTCCCAAGAAGCAGACGCGGTAGTTACGCTCTATGTACATTTCTTTGCCGTCGCATTGCTAATTCTGGCCATCGCGATCGCGTTTTTTAAGCTACCTAAAATAGCGTCTGCGGAGCGCCACATCGGAGAAAAGATCAATGATTCCCTCTGGAAACACCCCAATCTCATCTTCGGCGCAATTGGCATTTTCGTGTATGTGGGCGGGGAAGTAGCGATTGGCAGCTCCATCGCCAATTACTTGGCCCTGGACAATATTGGTCACCTGGTATCGCCCTCTAGTGTCCCTGACGCAGCGGCCCGCTATCATGCGGCCTTGGCAGAAGCGGCTCGGTACATTTCTTTGTATTGGCTCGGTGCGATGGTCGGTCGATTTATAGGATCAGCTCTTCTGCAGAAAATCAAACCGGGGAAGCTGCTCGCTCTCAGCGCCGTCCTCGCTGCACTGCTGGTCACCGTTTCGGTATTTTCGAACGGGCACTTAGCGATGTGGTCTATTCTGGCGGTCGGTCTTTTTAACTCGATCATGTTCCCTTGTATCTTCACGATGGGAATTGCCGAACTGGGGCCGCTCACCGGTGACGGTTCGGGCATTATGAATATGGCAATTGTCGGCGGCGCAGTAATTCCCTGGCTAGTCGGCCAAGCTGCCGATCTAATCAACCGTAGCCATTATCCGGCAATGACCCAAGGGGAAACCAGCTGGGGTCAGGGGATCCACTACGCCCTGATCATTCCAACTCTCTGCTACCTCTACATCCTGTTTTTCGCTCTTAGTGGATCGAAACCGAACAGTGAGCGCTCTGCAAAGGCATAACACACCGGAAGAATCAATGTTGGCGATGGAGGATGCGCCGGGGCCCGCTCACTGGAGAAGGTTCTGGAATCCTGATCATGGCGATCGTGGGCGGTGCCGTGCTACAGGTTTTGGTTGGAGACCTCGCGGATCGGATCGGGATCCACCATTCGTTTACCCTGCCGGCGATTTGCTGTCTCTACATCGTTTATTACGGTTTCAAAGGATCACGGCCGGTCCGCACAGCATGAAGCCGAGCCGGCGGAATCGCTATAGAAACCGGCACGGAACCACAATAATCTCAACAAGATATTTGACTCGGGTCTAGTGTTGAAATGTAAACGTAAACGTACAACAGAAGAGTGCCGACAAGACTGAAGAGCACAAAACACGTTGCATATTCTTTGCCGGTCATCTCCACACTACGATCAACCGCAGTAATGCGATAGATCAGCCGCTCAACCGACTATTTTTTACGCGTGTTCAGCTTGTCGAGTGCGCGCTTCAATTCTTCAAGCTTCTGTCCAGCCTCGCCGAGTTTTCCTTCCGCTGTCAGGCGCTGGTAGTCGGCAAGGTCTTTGGCTGCTTCGGCGATGAGCGCGTTGAGATCCGCTGCAGGCTGGGGCGATGCGGCGGACGCTGATGCGCCTCGCGCCGGTTCCGCCGCGACGGCTGCGGAGGTCGTTGATGAGGTCGTCAAGGACGAGACCGCTCCGCCAAAAAGGGCCGCCATCGCCGACTCGAAGGTTGGTCCGTACGCGAGCCGATCTTGCAGCGCGAGCACCACCAGGCGCAACTCGGGCATTGGACTTCGATCAGCCTGCAGGTAAATCGGTTCCGCATACAATAGCGCGCGTCCGGTTGGAATCACCAGCAATGCCCCGCGCCGCACGTGCGAACCTTGCTGATTCCACAGCGTCAATTGCCCCGAAAGCTGCGCATTCTGATCGATTCGCGCCTCGATTTGCAGCGGTCCGTCGACCAGCTTTGTCTTGGGAAAGTTGTAGACCACCGAAGTGCCGTATTGTGCGCCGTCGCTGCGGCCGGCAATCCAGCCAATCAGATTATTTCGGTTGGCCGGTGTGAAGGGCAGAATCTCCACGAATTCTTCTCCGGTTTCGTCCGGCAGTTTCATCAGGACGAAGTTCGGCTGCATCGCCTGTGTTACTTGCTGGCCGCCCTCGCTCATGCCAACTTCCGTGGCGACGGTCCACAGATCCTCACGGTTGTAGAACGCTTCCGGATCCGTCATGTGATACAGGCCGTAAACTTCCGCCTGCAGCTTGAGCAACAACTCGGGGTAGCGCGCGTGTTTGCGCAGCCCCGGGGGCATCATGGCCGCATCCTTGAACAGGCTCGGAAAGATGCGGCGATAGGCTGCGATAATCGGATCATCCGGATCGAACACGTAGAATGTGGCCGTACCATCGTAGGCGTCGACAACCACCTTGACGCTGTTGCGCATGTAGTTGATGGAATTGTTATCGAGACGATAATGGGTCGAGTACGGATAGCTGTCTGAAACCGTGAACGCATCCATAATCCAGGACAGACGGCCATCGTCGTCGAGCACGATGTACGCATCTGGATCATAGGTGAGGAACGGCGCTAACGCCAATACGCGATCACGTATGTTTCGGCGCATCAGCAGCCGGCTATTCTTGTTCACGTCATCACTGAACGGTAGCTTCGCGAGATCGCTTTGATCGAGCGCGATGATCATTCGGCGGAAGAAACCACCAAGAAGAATGCCGCCGTTGCCTTCATACGAAGTGAGGTTGTTAGACGCGCCTTGCGGGTAGTTGAATTCCTGCTGCCGGGTCTTCACGTAGACATTAGTATTGGTCAACTCGCCAAAATAAATCTCTGGACGTTTCACCGCTAAACTACGCACCGTGCTCTGCACCGGCATATTGCTCAAAATCAGCGTGGGCAGCCCTTCCGCCGTAAACCCATTGACCGGATTCATTGTGATGCCGTAGCCGTGAGTGTAGATAAGCTTCTCGTTAATCCAATTGCGGCTGCTCTCCGGAAGTTTATCGACGTTCAATTCACGCGCCGCAAGCATCACCTGGCGAATCGTGCCGTCGATTTTATAGCGATCGATGTCAATATCAGGAAAGTCGTAGTAGGTGCGGATTTCTTGAATCTGGCGTAGCGTGTCCTGCAGTGCATGCCAGTCCCACAACCGGATATTCTGAAGCGTAGCCTGATTGTTAGCCGGGTCGGCAGCCTCAACGGTCGTCTCAGCCGGAAACTCACGCTGCGCGACTCGGTTCAATCCGTAGGCCTGCCGCGTCAGATCAGTGTTATAGACGATGTAGGGCTTCTCGCGGACCAGTTCGTTCGGTTTCACAATAAAACTGCTGACGTACCATCCGATCCCTTGGACCGCGAAATAACAGACTGCGGCCGGAAGGATTGCCGCGACCAGCCAGCGCCCGCGTGGCACTCGCACGGCATTGACGGCTGTGATCACCGCGCCGAGAGCCAGCGCTGCGCAGACGACGAGCATCCCGGTGATCGTGACATGCGCGTCCGTGTAGGTCACACCTCCGAAGATCGTATGATCGTCGAACAATCGCTCGAACCGGCCGATATATATACGCATGGCGAGGATCAGCAACAGAAACGCAAACGTGATCGAGAGCCCGCGCCAGGGTAATGTGACGTGGCGGCTGAGACGCCCGGCGAGCACACGGCTTCCGCCCGTGATGAGGACAAAGAAGACGGCGAGTAGACAGACAATCACGGCGAGTGAAAGCAGCCAAGCGGCGATGAGTTGCCACGCGGGCAGGGTGAACAGAAAGAAGTTCAGCGGCTTGCCAAAGATCGGGTCTACGACGCTGCCAGTTGCACGGGGTACATACCAAAAGAGCGCGAGCGTCGGCCACTCCGCCATCATGCCGGCGCCGGTTGCAGCGGCAATCGCAAGCGACACGCCGAGCGCAAAGAGGCGCAGCACTGGCTCAACCGGAAACTTCACCGGTCGTCCACCGATGAGAATCGTGTGACCGGTCGGCAAATCGGCGAGATGTACCTGCTTCAGAAGCAAGAACGACCCGTACAGAATGAGAAATGTGGCCGCCGCAGAAGCCGCGAAGACTCCCCACTGAAGGCTTAGCGTTTTCCAGAACACGTCCCCGTAGCCGAGCGACCTGAACCAGAGCAGGTCCACGTAATTCGACAACGCGGCCCGACCGCCGAAGAAGATGACGGCAAGAACGGCAAGAATGAGAAGGAGATGACGACGACGGCGAGGCCGCACCGCATGCATCGGCGGCCAGTCAATGGACTCGGGCATTTGCTCCACTCCGTTCTCGTTAACTCGATATAGTTATCCGCATAATACTCCTCCGCTTTTCCAAGCTGGCTCATCGCTCGACTCCCGCCGACGCGCAAAGCATTGTCGATCATTCGACCCTTAGTGACGGGAACCGAAGGGCGATGAGTCCCCGGCGTTCTTATTGAACGCGAAGCCGCCGTCACTTCCCTACACTTACGGGATGGCTTACACGCAATTTCGATTGGGTTAGTTCGTTGACGTCCAACTGCCTGTTGCGTTGTCACCGGTGCGTTTACTCCGGTGCTCGCGAAACACTCGAAATCGTTTTCACTCATCGGCTGCATCCCGGGCGGGCGTTGATCGAATGCAGCACAACTTCGAGCCCATACGAACACAGGTGGAAGCCTGGCAGAGAAGCGAATTGACGGACGTCACGGCGAACATGGTCATCTATGAAGCGTTCGTCCAGGGCAAACTGGAAGCTCCCAAACACCTCGCCCGGACGGTCCACGACCTGTACTTCGAGCCGAAGTACGAGGAGTTTCGGCCGCGGACGATTCTGGAGTCGGTCGAAATGCATTTACTTCCGCCTCAAAGCGCTGGATCCGATCCCGCAATTCAAAGCTACGGCAAAGCTGGGCGAATTCCTGGAAGCGCGGTTCTCACAATCGTTCTAACCAGCGGGACGGTATTGGACGGTCTGCATGCTGCCACTCTTTAAGCGAAGCCACTTGTACCGTCGAGCCATGCTACGCACGGGCCCGACGGGAGTCGAGCGTCGAGTCGGCGCGGCGACGTCTGTTACCTGGCTTGCGCCGCACCTGCTTCGCTCGGGATTCCGGGGCCAAGACCTTCTCGATTTCTTCCCGCAGCCAGCGATTGGCCGGATCATTTTCCACGCTCTCGTGCCAATACAAGTGAGCTTCGAGACGCGGCGCTTGGAGTGGGAAGGGGTACACCTGGTTTACCAAAACCGTGTTCAGCAGTTGCGCATGGCGCTCCGGCAAGGTCAGCAGCATGTCCGTCTTACTCACCACCATGCACGCAGTCAGGTTGTGTTGGCTACGTAGAAACACCCGCCGACGAAGTCCCCGGCGGCTGAGTTCGATGTCAATCAGGCTGGGACCGTGACGTCGGGAGGAAACCTGAATATGGCGTTGCGCCAAGTAGGTGTCCATATCGAGTTTGTCCGTGATCGCCGGGTGACCAGGCCGGGCGATGACGGCGAATGGTTCGTTCAGGAGCCATTTGTGTCGAATGCGGTCGCTTACTGTCATGGGTATATCGATGGCCAAATCGACTGAACCGCTGGCGAGTTCGGTCTCCAAGTCTCTGCGCTTCACCTGCGACGTCGTGATCGACATTCCCGGCGCCGCATGTGTTAGGCGTCGCAGCAAGGATGGAAGAATCAGGGCTTCGGCGTATTCCCATAACGAGAGGTGAAAATTCCGGCGAGCGTGTTCGGGAACGAAATTGCGACTCTGGCTGAGATTCAGTTCCAGGATCTGCAGCGCCTGGCGCACTTGCTCAATCATGTTCCGCGTGAACGGTGTCGGTACCATGTGCGGCCCCTGGCGGACGAAGAGAGGGTCCTGCAGGAGATCGCGCAGTCTCTTCAACCCGTGGCTGATCGCCGGCTGGGTGAGGTTCAGTTGCTGGCCGGCGCGAGTGATGTTGCCCTCGCGATAAATGGCTTCCAGCACCACGAACAGATTCAGGTCGACCTGACTTAAATGCACGCCGCATATATTACAGGATTCGTAGGATTCATTAGGAGAATTCTGCCGAAATCGCTAGGCTAGAGTGCCTGCGGGGTCGGCGCTAAATCAATGGATTTTTCTCCATCACCGAGAGCCCAGAGTTATATTCAGCGCCTCTCAGCTTTCATGCAAGAGTACGTCCTGCCCGCGGAGCCGAAGTACTGCGCACAGTTGCAGAACCTTCCCGACTGGCGACACTGGAAGCAGCCTGCGGTCATGGAGACTTTGAAGGCCAAGGCGCGGGCAGCTGGCCTATGGAATCTATTCCTCCCCGACCAGGAATATGGCGCCGGCCTTACCAATGTGGAATACGCCCCCTTGGCGGAAATCACCGGGCGCTCTTCGATTGCCCCTGAAGTTTTCAATTGCAACGCACCTGACACCGGAAATATGGAGGTGCTAGTGAAGTATGGTTCGGCCGCGCAAAAGCAACGTTGGCTCATGCCGTTGCTGGCCGGCGAGATCCGTTCCGCCTTCTGTATGACAGAGCCCGATGTAGCTTCTTCAGATGCGACGAACATGCAGGCCACAGCTCTCATTCAGGGCGAGCAGGTGGTTCTCAACGGGAGGAAATGGTGGAGTTCCGGAAGCGGCCATCCCCATTGCCGCCTGCTCGTCTTCATGGGCATAACCGATCACTCCGCCTCGAGGTACCGGCGTCATTCCATGGTTCTGGTGCCCATCGATAGTCCCGGTGTAAAGATCGAGCGTATGATCCCGGTGTTTGGTTCCTATGATTCGCCTTTCGGTCACGGTGAAGTGAGCTTCGCGAGTGTTCGTTTACCGGTCAACCACATCATCGCCGGACCGGGCCGTGGTTTTGAAATCGCGCAGGGTCGGCTCGGCCCCGGTCGCATTCATCACTGCATGCGCACACTGGGAGCCGCCGAACGCGCACTTGAACTTTTGTGCCGCCGCTCGCTACATCGCGTGGCCTTTGGCAAGCCCCTGGCGGAACTAGGCGCCAATGCCGATGTCATTGCCAATGCCCGCATCATGCTGGAACAAGCTCGTCTGCTTACCCTCAAGGCCGCCTGGATGCTCGACGAAGTCGGCAGCAAAGGGGCTCGCAGCGAAATCTCACAAATCAAAGTTGCCGTTCCAAACGTTGCGCTGGAGATTATCGACCAAGCAATTCAAATGCATGGAGCCGCCGGCGTTTCCGACGATGTTCCTTTGGCCGAGCTGTTTGCCACGATCCGCACGCTTCGCATCGCGGACGGTCCCGATGAGGTGCATCGCGCCTTGATTGCGAAGTTGGAACTGAGGAAATACAAAGCCAAAGGCCTCGGCCCGACTGTTGGCGAAGCCGAGCGAAATGGCTGCGGCCTTCGACCCTCGGAAGCGCCTGCCCCGGGGCCTGTGCTTCAGAATGAGAAGCGCACGCCGAGCTGAATCTGGCGCTTGGGGAAGGCGGAGGTGAACGCCAGCGGTGTGCTGGGAGTAGCCACGCTGCCGTCCGCGAGCAGCGTGCCCGGACGAATCCCATGCACATTGAACGTCGTAAACCCCGGGGTCAATCCGAAAAGAGGACTTACCTCGTTATTTACACTGGCAAAATTTGTGCGATTCGCGATGTTGAATCCTTCCGCGATAAATTGCAGGTTGGCCCTCTCGCCTAGTTTGTGCCCCCAGGTCAAGCGCATGTCGAAGTTGATATAGTTCGGGCCCAGACCCGTATCTCGCGCAGCACCGATGGGGCGTTCATTGGTCGTATGATTGTCGCCGTTCACCTCGCCTCCGGCTAGCAAATTGAAGGGATGTCCACTGTGGTACGAGAAAACCGGGGCGAGTTGGAAACCCGATAGGACAGCCTGTTTCCAGGGGCTGTCGAACACTCCCGCGATCACAACTTTATTCCGTTGGTCAAACTCGGCGAGAGCGCGATCCAGCCCAAGATTGGTCGGGTCTTGTGGCCCGTAGTCGGAGTTGTAATCCGTGGAAGTGTCAAAACCTTTGCTGTATGTGTAATTCCCGAACAAGGTGAAGTGCTCATTAAATCGCTTTTTAACTTCCAAAATGCCGCCCCAATAGAGCGCTTCTGACTCAGAACTATATTGGTTGTTCTGGGTGACTAGCGGATTCACGAAGCAGAGAGTGGGGTTGGGAGCGCATGGAAGGCCCTCAGTGCCGCCCAGCGGGTCGGCAGCTGGACTTGTATTCCAGTTGCGATAGGTAACGACCTGGCCATTCGCCAACCTTACTGTGCTGTACGGCGCGGGCAGCAGATTGGTATCGATTGCGACAGGGAGCCTCTGCGTGTGAGTGTAGATTGCGCTCAGAGAAATCGAAAGTCCGCGTCCGATCTCACGTTCAATTCCGAGAGAAGCCTGCTGCGCAATTGGGGGTCGATAGCCCGGCTGGTTTACGAAAACTACTTGCAGCGGAGAAAGAATCCCGCGATTCGTGACGTTGATCCCAAACGGAGCCACAGCAGCCGGCGTGATGCAGGCAGCACTCCCGGGGGTCGGGGTCGTGCACTGAATCAACCCCTGCGCGAAGAGTGTCTGGAAAACCACGGGCGCGGTTTGTAAACCGGGGAGGCCAGTCGGAGTGATCGGATCTACATAAATAGAAATTTCGCGGTTACAAGGGCTGGTGCCGTTGCCCGGGAACAGGGGGGCGATTCCGCAAATCGCGGTCAAGTTGGCGACCTGCCCTGCCGGTGTGCTGTTCTCGACCGCGGATTTATTCCTGTTCACAACCCCCAGGCTCAAGTCAACGTCGGGGATCTGGACGTCCACGGGTCCGTAAAAGATTCCGTACCCTCCCCGGATCACGGTCTTGTGATCCTGGAAGAGGTCCCACGCGAAAGAAATTCGGGGAGCAAAATCCTTCTTATAGGTCGTCAGAGGCGCGAACTGGGTGTCCAGTTCATAGCGGAGACCGTAGTTCAGAGTGAAATATGGCGCGATCTTCCAGGAGTCCTGCACGTACAGCCCGGTTAGCGGTCGGGTGTAATACGGATAGGTCGGACTTCCAAAACCCTGCTGGTAAACCTGAGGCAGACCGAAAGATGCCGATTGCAACGGGTTGACAGTAGTGGGTGCAAGCTGGGGGCTGATCGCGGATCCCGGGAGCGATCCGAACACAAAGCGACCCGGGAAAAAGGTGTGCGATTCGGTGTGATTGCCGCGGAGCAGTTCGGAACCGCCGAACTTGATCGTATGATTGCCGCGGATTACGGTGACATTATCCGCAAATTCGTAGCGGCGCAGGATCGTGATGCTAGGCAGAAAAATGTTCGTTCCCAGGTTGTTGATAAAGCTCGGAATCTGGAGGCCCACCTGTCCCGGCTCGTTAGGAATCACGTTAAAGCTGTTGTAATCCCACTGCACCCGGGCCTCGTTCTGAGCTGCTGCGCTGAACTGGTGATACCAGGCGGCTTGCAAATTATTGTCGTAAGTGTGGATCGAACTTCCCGCCGAATAAGCGGTCAGAGACTGCACATCCGGAGACTCCTCCAAATCGTGCCCATACCTGTAGGTGACAGAAATTTCGTTGTTCTCATCAAAGTGGTGGTCCAACCGTCCGGATGCCAGGTATTCCCGGGTATTGAAAGGAAAAAGTCCACCCTGAGTTTCGAACTGGTTTAGGAGGAAGGCATTCAGCGCGGCTTGGCCTGGGGTTACGAACGGGTTCGACCCTGGGTTTGGGTTCAAGGTCAAAACGCTCTGAAGGGCAAAGGCGCAAATATTCGACGGCAAAGTTAGGACAGTTCCGTTCGGAAGATTAAGGCAGCCAACGGGAGCCGATGAATTCGCCAGCCCACCAATAATGGCCTCCTGCGCCGCTGTGGGTCGAAAAATATTAGTGTCCGTCAACAGCGGAACTGCGTTCTGCGCATTCTGCAGCAGGCCTTCGAATGCAACAAATAGAAATGTCTTGTCTTTCTTGATGGGAAAACCCAGCGTCCCGCCGAATTGCTGGCGAGTCAAAGAATCCTTAATCGGCGCACCTACAGAGTCGGGCTCGGCAGGATTGAAGGTTTGGCCGGGTTGCAATGCCGGGCTGAACGAAAACGGATTCGCGGCGTCTAGCGCAGAGTCGCGGAAAAAACCGTAGAGGCTGCCGTGCAGGTTGTTGGTGCCGGACTTGGTCACAATATTGATCGAAGCCCCAGTAGCCGCCCCCAAGTCGGCGGCGTAGTTGCTGCGATTGATTTGGAATTCCTGCACATCGTCCTGGCCTACCGTAAGTCGCACGCCACCGCTGTCGCCTGAGGTCTCACCACCGTCCACCGTGATGCTGTTTCCTCTGCCATTACTGCCGTAGAAGGATAGTCCACTCTGCGGGGTTTGCTTGACTCGGAAATCCTGATCCCCCGCCAGCCTGGTGGAATCGGAGACACCGGGTGCGAGCAAAGTAAACGTAAGATAATCGCGCCGGTCAACCGGCAGGTCGGCGATGTACTGTTGCGTAATAGTGTCCGCTTGGCTGCCTCGTTCAGTTTCGACCACGGGCGGCTGGTCCGTCACCTCGACAACCGTTGCCACCTGCGACGGTTTCAGCTTGAAATCAGAGACCACTGTCTGACCGACGGCGACAGTGACGCTTTTGCGGATTTCAGTCCCAAATCCCAGCATTTGCGCGCTGATATCGTAAGTGGCAGGCGACAGCCCTGCAACTCGAAACTGCCCGGCGCTGTTCGTCGTAACCGTGCGTTTCAGAGCGGTCTGCGTATCCACGATATTGACAGTCGCGTTGAGCATGACTGCGCCAGCAGAGTCAGTTACAGTTCCAGTAACCTGTCCGGACGTGCCCACGCCTTGCCCCTGAGCCACTAAGGTTGCGAACAGGAAGCACACAAAAACAGTTGTGAGTGACCTGACGGGATTCGTCCGCTTCCAGGAGCAGGCCCGGTAACGTGAAGTCGCACGACTATCCAAACTGCCTTGTTGGAAAACCATGTTCCCTCCTAACCTTAGGCTTGCTCTGAATTCAATGAACATTCCGCCGCCTGCCAGAAAGCCGCGCTCTGCCCACCTGCTGGCGGTTTTTCCGGGCCGGCATCGTCTTGAATGAGATTTTCTGGTTTCTTGGATTTGCGAATGAGAACGAACAATTCCCCACGCTCGTGCCGTTCAGAGCGCCGCATGTTCATGATGGGCGCGAGCGTATCCGCGTTCGCCAAATTCATCAAATGAATTGTTTTGATGATGCTCTATGCTTGTCGTGAATGATGTGTTAGGTCGGCGCGCTCGCAATCGATTTCTCGGAATCTCGTTGTTTACCGACGCGGTGCTCTACGAGGATCGATCAGAGAAGGATGCGAAAGAAATTCGAGTATTTCCTGGTGCGCGGCCTGGGTCTGATCGGTAAGAAACAGGTGACTCGCGTGTTCGAGCAGGACGAGTCTCGCTCCCGGAATCCGCTCCGCGATCAACTCACCGTTGCGAGGGGGCACCAGCGCATCGGATTTTCCATGGATAACGAGCGTCGGCGCCGTGATCTGAGCGATTCGGCTGTAGGACTCCCACGCCAGAATTCCCTGCAGTTGTGCCGTGTAGCCCTCCATGGAAGGGAGCCAGCGCCTGCGCAAGCTGAGGTCCTCTTCGATTTTCTCTTGTGGCGTAGCCGCGTCATAGATGTAAGGAAGCATGGCTTCCCGGGCTTGCTGCAGCGTCATGCCGCGCACCATCAGGATATCGGCCACCTTGCTCTCCGCACGCACGGTAGAAGGTCCACCAGGCGATGTGCAGCCCAGAATCAATGATCGCGTCCTCGCCGGGTACTGGAGGGCGAATTCTTGTGCAATCATGCCGCCCATTGAAACGCCGAAAACGTGGGCGTCGGAAGCCCCTGCGGCATCCAGAACCGCGGCCGCGTCCGACGCCATGGTCGCAATTGAATAAGGTCCGGCGGGCGCGTCGCTAAGCCCCACCCCTCGATTGTCGAATGCTACCGTACGGTACCGTTGCGCCAGCACAGGACGCGTGCGATGCCACAGGTTCGACGGATACCCAAGACCCATGATCAAAAGAACAGGCTCTCCGTGCCCCTGTTCGTCCCAATAAATCTTTATCCCTTGATTCTCGACGAATGCCATTCGAGGCTCTCCTTAGCGTGTGGCGAGGCTAGCCCACCTTAAGCATGAGCTTCCCCGAGTTCTCGCTGTTGAAAAGCTTGAGCAAGGTTTCGGGAAAGGTTTCCAACCCTTCGACAATATCCTCGCGTGATTTCAGCTTGCCCGCCGCCATCCATCGCGCCATTTCCGCTTTGGCTTGCGGGTAGCGATCAACATAGTCGAATACCAGCATGCCTTTCATCGTGGCGCGATTCGTAAGCAGAGACATGTAGTTGCGGGGTCCCGCCATCGGGCCGGTGTTGTTGTACTGCGAGATTGCCCCGCAGATCACAACCCGCGCGCCCCGCGCCAGATTCGACAGCGCGGCCTCTAGAATCGTGCCGCCTACATTGTCAAAATAAACATCAATACCCTTCGGGCAATGCTTCTGAAGAGACTGCTTCACGTCCGCGGACTTGTAGTCGATGGCCGCATCGAAGCCTAGCTCATGCACGATGTAACGGCACTTCTCCGCTCCCCCCGCGATGCCCACCACACGGCAGTTCGTGATTTTGGCAATCTGTCCCACCAGACTGCCCACAGCTCCTGCTGCGGCCGAGACCACTACTGTCTCCCCTGGCTTTGGCTGGCCAGTGTCGAGAAGACCGAAATATGCAGTCATGCCTGGCATGCCGAGTGCGCTGAGATACTTTGGCAATGGAGCAGTTTTCGTGTCGACCTTCGTCTCTCTCCCGCCGTCGGTAAGAGCGTACTCCTGCACTCCGAATAATCCTGAGACGTGATCACCCGCGCTGAAGCGAGGATTGCGCGACGCGGTCACGATCCCCACTCCTAGTGCCCGCATTAGTTCTCCGATGCCAACCGGCGGCGTATATGAGCGCACGTCATTGAGCCACATACGCATCGCAGGATCCAGCGAGATGTACAACACCTGGACAAGCAACTCACCTTCCTTCGGCTCTGGAAGCGGCTCTTCGACGAAGGTCCAGTCGCTGCGTTTCAGCATTCCCACTGGGCGCGCTGCCAGCAGAAATTTGTGATTGATGAGTGTCATGCTCCCCCCTAGGTTTGCGCATTCCGCGACTCAAACGGTATACCGTTCGTTCGCCAGCAGCCGTCCCGCAATTCGCCTCCGCAGTGCGATCGCATTTAGTGGATCGTGATTGGCGTAACCGCGCAAACGAAAAAGATTCCGTTGCAGCTCCTCGCCTTGGTCGCATGCGCTCAACACCGTCCTCGACGAGAGTTCGATCCTGGTGATGGCGTCGCGCATGTACACGGCGCAGGCATCCGCCGCATTGATTCCGGACCCGGAGGCCGCCAGTTTCCGGCCGCGCAGCAGACTCGACTCCATCGCGAACACTTCCATGATGATGTCGGAAAGATTCATGATGATCTCTTGCTGTCGTTCGAGCTGCGCGCCATACTTCTGGTGTGCTACTCCCAACGTGAGCAAAGCGATTCTCTTCGCGTTATGAACCAGGCCCAGCTCCGCATCACCAGATTCACCGCCAGCTTGCGGTTCGGTATTCTGCATGATGGCGCGGGCGGCCTCGAACAGAGGCAGTTGTCCCCGGCCCGCGCGCCTCAAGGGCATGCCCGTGATCACTAACCGGTTAATTTCGCTGGTCCCCTCAAACAGGCGATTGATTCGCGAATCGCGATAAGCACGCTCAACTGCATAGTCTTGATGGTATCCGTAGCCGCCATGGATCTGAACTCCCTCATCGACAACGTAGTCGAGCATCTCGGCGGCGTAAACCTTGACCATCGAGCATTCGGCGGCAAACTCTTCGATGGCTTTCAGCTCTTGGGCGGGACCATCTGCAGATGCAGCGGACGCGACGTGCATTTGATTCTCAATCAGTCCCACCACGCGCCAGGCCATCGACTCTGTCACAAAAATGCGGATCGCCATTTCCGCCAGCTTGTGTTGAATCGCGCCAAACTCGGCAATCGCCGAACCGAATGCCTTGCGTTGCTTGGCATACTTCAAGGAAATCGCAAGCACATTTTTCGCGGCTCCGACCAGGGCTGGACCCAGTTTCAGTCGTCCAATGTTCAGGATGTTGAATGCGATCACGTGTCCGCGCCCAATTTCTCCCAAAACGTTTTGCACCGGCACCGGAACGTTGTCCAAATACACCGCAGTAGTGGAACTTCCGGTGATGCCCATCTTATGTTCTTCCGCCCCGCTGCTCACGCCCGGGAAATTCCGCTCGACGAGAAACGCTGTGAACTTTTCTCCTCCAACCTTGGCAAATACCGTGAACAAGTCGGCCGCGCCGCCGTTAGTGATCCACATCTTCTGACCATTCAGGACGTAGTGTTTCCCGTCTGGCGTGAGATCCGCGCGCGTCCGCGCCGCCAGAGCGTCCGACCCGGCCCGCGGCTCGGTAAGGGCATAGGCGGCGAGCATCTCGACCTTGGCCAGCTTCGGCAAGTATTTCCGCTTCTGCTGCTCATTTCCAAAGTAGACAATTGGAAGCGTGCCGATGCCAGTGTGCGCCGAGTGCCAGCCTCCGTAAGAGCCGTCCCGTCCCATGCGTTCTGCTGTGACCATCAGCGACGGCAAATCCATCGCCATGCCGCCATATTCCTCGGAAATCGCCATGCCTGTGAGACCGAGATCGACCGATTTCCGCAGCACTGCCATCGCGACGCCCGGCTTCTTTTCGCGGATCGCAGGCAGGTTCGGTTCCACTTCGTTGGCCCAGAATTCATCCACCATATGTCCGACGGCAAGATGCTCCTCGGACAGATCTTCGGGCGTGAAAATATCTTGGGTCGTCGTTTCTTCGATCAGAAATCCCATTCCCTTGGTCGTCTTGCGCGGAATGTCTGTTAATGTCGTCATGAAATACTCCTATGCCACCTTTTGAGATTGAGAGCTTGAATTTCTTGAAACGGTTTGAAGGGCGCGAGTTCCCCGCGACTGACTGGTTCGTCGTCACCCAGGATCGTATCCAGAAATTCGCCGATGCCACCGAGGACAGTCAGTGGATTCACCTCGACCCGGAACGCGCTCTGCGCGAATCGCCCTTTGGCGGCTGCGTTGTCCATGGTTTTCTGACCCTTTCCCTGCTGAGTTACTTTCTCAAACAGGCAATCGCCATCCGTTCGGGCGTTGCGATGAGCGTTAACTACGGCCTGAATAAGGTTCGTTTTCCTTCGGCCGTTCGCGCAGGTTCGCTGGTTCGAGCTCGCGTCACCCTGCTTTCGGTGAAGGAATCGCCGGAGTTTGTAGACGCCGCTTTCCTCATCCGTGTCGAGAGTCAGTCCTCCGACAAGCCCTGCTGTGTCGCCGAGTGGCTGGTCCGGTATTACGCGAAGTGAGCGGGGATTCATATCGTTCCGCTTTCCGCGCAGCGCCATGAGGCGCGCAGCAAGGCATGAACCCGTTTCGGCATGCATGCGAAACGCGAGTCGTGCGTTAATCCTTGGACGTAGCGGTAGTAGATCTGCTGAATAATGACCGCGACTTTGAAGCGGGCAAACGTCAGATAGAAGGACATGTCGCCGGGATCACGGCCGGTCGCAGCGGCATAGCGCTCGACTAGTTGTGCCCGCGTCAGTGTGCCCGGCAGCGTGGTCGGCGTGCTGCGAATTTCCTGGAGTTCTTCTGGATCCTGCGGATCAGTCCAATATGCGAGCGTCGTCCCCAAGTCCGTCAGCGGGTCGCCCAGCGTGCACATCTCCCAATCCAGAACGCCCACGATGTTTGTCGCGTCGTCAACATCGAGGACGACATTGTCGTACTTGTAGTCATTGTGAATGAGCGCCGTATCGTGGCTGACCGGCATTCGTTCGGTGAGCCACGAAGAAATACGTTCAATTTCCGGAAGGTCGTGGGTTTTCGAATTGTGGTAGCGCTCGATCCAACCTTCGACCTGGCGCTTGAGATAGCCTTGCGGCTTGCCCAAATCAGCCAAGCCGATCGCCGCGTAGTCCAGGCCGTGCAGGCGCGCCAGGTTATCGAGGAACGCTTCACTCAATCGCCGCGCGGTCTGAGGAGGAAACGGCACGCCGAGAGGCGGGTCGCGACGCAGGATCATTCCGCGGATTGGCTCCATGAGATAAAACGGTGCATTGAGTATGGACAAATCGTCGCAATACAAGATCGCTTTTGGCGCGATGGGATAGCCATCGTGCAACTTCGACAGCACGCGGTATTCACGTGCCATGTCATGCGCGGATCGAACCTTGCTGCCGAAGGGCGGGCGTCGCAGCACGAACTCTTGGTCCCCCAAGCGCACCAGGTACGTTAGATTGGAATGGCCACTCGGAAATTGTTGGACGGAAACTGGCTCGCTGTGGCCGAAGTGCTCCAGCAGAAACGGCTGGAACTGGGCGAGATCAAGCTCTTCGCCCGGCCTTACCGTTCCCGCTTGATCGCAAACTGCGAGCATACGTGCAAGTCCTGAATCGGCTACCGGTATTAGTTCCTATGCGGCCGCAGCTTGCTCCTTGTCGAACTCGGCGAATGTCTTGCCCGCCTCCGCTAGACGCCGCAACAGAGGAGCCGGAGCCCAGAGTTCTCCGTGCTGCTGGTGGAATTCGCAAATGCGCTGGTAAACCTTTTGCAATCCCACTGTATCGGCGTGCCACATCGGGCCACCGCGGTAGGCGGGAAATCCGTAACCGTTGAGGTAGATGATGTCGATGTCAACCGCTCGCAGTGCGAATCCCTCTTCGAGAATTTGCGCCCCCTCATTCACAAGCGCGTAGACGCAGCGGTCGACAATCTCGGCGGCGGAGATCTGCCGCTGCTGGATTCCTGCGTCCGCGCTCCCCTTTCGCACCAGCGCGGTCACTTCGGGATCTGCGTTCGCGCGCCGGTTCTCGTCGTATCGGTACCATCCCTTCAGCGTTTTTTGCCCATAGCGCCCCAATTCACAGAGGCGGTCCTCGGCGAAGGGCTGACGGATTCCCGGTCTCTCCAGATGGCGGTACTCCTTGCGAATGCGCCAGCCCACGTCAAGACCCGCAAGGTCGCCGGTTGCCAGTGGGCCCATCGCGCTGCCAAATTCGACGAGCGCGTGGTCCACCTTTTCCACATCCGCCCCTTCTTCGACTAGGAACTGCGCTTCCCGCCGATAGGGTCCAAACATGCGGTTGCCTACGAACCCACGGCAATTTCCTACCAGGACGCCGATCTTGCCCAGCTTCTTGGATAGTTGCATGCACGTAGCGATCACTTCTTTGCTCGACTTCTTTCCGCGCACAATCTCGAGCAACCCCATTACGTTGGCCGGGCTAAAGAAGTGGGTTCCGATCACCGCTTCTGGCCGCGACGTAGCCCCGGCGATTTCATCGATATCGAGCGTCGAAGTGTTGCTCGCCAGAATCGCTCCTGGCGGGCAAGCGCGGTCCAACTCTGCAAAGACGCTCTTCTTCAGTGCCATGCCTTCAAAGACGGCCTCCACGACCATGTCTACGTTGTCGAACACATCGTAGGTGAGCACCGGCGTAATCAGCCGCAGACGTTCGTCCACGAAAGCTTCAGTAAAACGCCCACGCTGTACTGAGCTGGCGTAGTTCTTCCGGATTTTGCCCATGCCCACTTCGAGCGTTGCCTTATCCACGTCCTTCAGCAGCACTGGAATGCCCGCGTTGGCAAAGACCATCGCGATCCCGCCTCCCATCGTTCCAGAGCCGACGACCGCCACGCGGTTCACCGGGATTACCGGAGTCTCCCTAGGAACGTCTGGAATCTTCGCCACCTCGCGCTCACCGAAGAAAACATGGATGAGCGCCTTCGACTGATCGGAGAAAAGGCATTCGGTAAAAAGCTTTGCCTCGGTTTGGCAGCCTTCTTCGAACGATAATCTGGTCGCCGCCTCCACCGCATCGATCGCCACCAGAGGAGCTTTCATCCCACGTTGTTTCTTGCCGGCCGCGTCGCGCGCCACCGCAAAAATCGATGCGTTCTCCGTCGCAGTTCCCAGCTTCTCCGATCGCTCTCGCGTCTTCGTCGCAGGCCTATCAGCGACCTCGCGTGCAAAAGCTAAAGCCCCGGCCAGCAGATCTCCTTCGATCAACTGGTCGATCAATCCAAGCGTGGCCGCCTCGCGCGCGGACACCGGCTTACCCTCCGCGCACATCTCGACTGCCTTCGCAACACCCACCAGCCGCGGCAAACGTTGCGTCCCACCGGCTCCGGGAATAATGCCTAGCTTCACCTCCGGCTGACCCACTTGCGCCCCGGGTGACGCAACCCGATAATGGCCGGCCATAGCCAGTTCCAGTCCGCCACCAAACGCATTCCCGTGAATTGCCATCACCGCGGGCTTGTCGCTGTCTTCTATATGAAGGAGAAGAGGTAGCAGGCTTCTACGGGGCGAGGCTCCCGATGTCATCTTGCCGAATTCTTTAATGTCGGCGCCGGCGACAAAAGTTCTCCCGTTGCCAATTACGACCGCCGCCTTGATGGCAGCATCGCGATTCATCTCATCGATCGCCGCCCAGATTCCCTCCGGCACACCCGGACTGAGAGCGTTCACCGGCGGGTTGTCGATAGTAATAACCGCCACGCCGTTATCTTTGGTAATTCTCACCAGGTCGTTCATATTGCCGCTAAACCCCTATGCTTTCCGGGGACGAATCCCATCTCAGCGCGCGGTCAACCATCCGACCGCATCGTTGCCGGTACGGTTTGAAACTTCTTGCGCAACTCTCTCTTCAGAACTTTTCCTGTCGCCGTCTTGGGCAAGCTCTCGCAAAATTCAATCGAGTGCGGACACTTGTAATGCGCAAGGCGCGACCGGCAAAACTCGATCAGCTCGGTCTCGTTGAGTTTGCATCCGGGCTTCGCCACCACCACCGCCTTCGGCACCTCGCCCCATTTCGAATCGCCCACCGGGATTACCGCAGCTTCGTAAACATCAGGGTGGGCCAACAGCACCTTTTCGACGTCCAGAGACGAAATATTCTCTCCACCACTCACGATAATGTCTTTCTTGCGATCCACAATCCGGATGTACCCGTTCTCTTCGATCACAGCCATATCGCCGGTGCGAAGCCATCCCCCTCGCAGCGCTTCGGCCGTGGCTTCCGGCTGTTGCCAATAACCGGCCATCACTCCGTCACTGCGGGCGATGATTTCTCCCATCGTCGATCCGTCGCGCGGCACATCGTGATCTTCGGCGTCGACGACTCGAAGTTCACACCCGGGAAAGGCATAGCCGGTCATGGACTGCACTACATAACGCTCTTCGGGCGTGCAATGCATGTCGGGTTTGAGTTCAGCGGTGGACAACGAGGGTGAGCATTCCGTCAGCCCGTATCCCGAATAGCATTTAAATCCCAGCGTCGTCTCGACCTCGCGGATGAGAGTCGGAGAAGACGCCGCACCCCCAATCACCGACCACTGCACGCTGCTCAGGTCGTACTTCGAACGGGCAGGCGAGTTCACCAGCGCCATGGCCATAATTGGAACCAGACTCAGCTCACTCACCCGCTCCCGCTCCACCAGCCGAAAAACTTCCTCCGGCAGGAAGCGCGGAAGCATGACATGGGTTCCACCCATGAATGTGATGGTATGAGCAGCTCCCCAACCGTTAGCGTGGAACAGAGGAATCGTGTGCAACAGCACGTCTTCAAAGCGTGTGTGATGGTGTAACGCAATGCTCATCGCATAGAGGTAAATGTTCCGATGCGTGAGCATAACGCCCTTCGGGCTCGCGCTGGTTCCGCTGGTGTAAAACATCTCTGCGACGGAGTTCTCATCAAAGATCATCAGTTCTCCGCGGTAGGGCATGGCGGAGCCCAGCATGTGTTCGTAGGTTTGATCGGAGAGCCACTCCGCTTGCGGCGTCCTATCGAGTTGATGGAACGAACGCACTGTGGACAGGTGTCGCCGAAATGAATCCACGAGACCAACAAACTCCTGTTCAACGAACAATACCGCCGCTTCCGAATCGTTCAGGATGTAGGTAAGCTCCTGCGCTGCCAGGCGAAAATTGAGTGGAAGCAAAACACAGCCCGCTTCCAGGACTCCGAAGTAGGCCTCGAGCAGCCGATGGCAGTTCAGGCTGAGAAATGCTACGCGATCACCTGTCTTCAATCCGGCTTCACGCAGCGCACCCGCGAGACGCGCCACACGATCGCCAAACTCGGCATAGGTAAATCGTTGGTCCTGACACACCACCGCCGTCTTGCGGGGAAACTGCTGCTCTGAGTAACGCAGGAAGCGCACCGGTGTCAGGGGGATATTCATGAAGTCTCACCAGGCGGTCTGGCCTCCATCGACGACTAAGACGTGGCCGGTCACGTAGGCTGAAGCGACCGACGCCAGAAACACCGCCGCGCCTTTCAAGTCGTGATCGCCGCCAAAGCGGCCCAGCGGAATCTTCTCCAGCAGCGAATCTTTGCGGTGCTCGATGATCCATCCCGTCATATGCGTCGGAAACCATCCTGGGGCGATCGCATTGACCTGAATGTTATGTGGCGCCCACTTGCATGCCAAATCCCTAGTGAATGCGATCACTCCGCCTTTGCTTGCGTGGTAGCCGATTGCCTGCAACTCCGCCGACGCTCCGCCCAAACCCGCCACCGATGCGATGTTGATGATCTTGCCCGATCCCTGCGCAATCATGGCCTTGCCCACGGCTTGACAAAACAAGAACGTGCCGGTCAAGTTGGTGGACAGTACTTTGTCCCATTGCTCCAGCGTCATTTCTTCCACGGGAGCTCCCCACGATACGCCTGCGTTGTTGACCAGGATGTCGACGCGGCCAAACTTGGCGAGCGTCGCATCCACGACTCGGTGAATCGCAGTCTGGTCCTTGACATCGCATTCCAACGCTAGCGTCTCAACGCCAAGGCTACGCAAGGCCTTCGCCGCCTCTTCGCAGCGCTCCTTTTTGCGGGCGCAGAGCACCAGATTCGCGCCCATCTCGGCCAGCCCCTCGGCCATCTGGCGCCCCAGCCCCATCGATCCGCCCGAAACAATGGCGACTCGGCCGGTTAGATCGAAAAGGTCCCTGACATTCACGGCTGGAAGACCTCTCGGCGACCGTCTCACACAAAAGTGATAGTTAGTATCATATTACGGTCGCTAACGTCAACACACTCTTTCGCTCGACATCCAAGCAGCCGTGTGAAGGCAGGCCGCGTGTAGTCAGCCTCGGAACTCCCGCGGGCGGATCACCGCCCGCCCCGAGACCTCGCCGCGGCCTAATTGCCCGAGTATCTCTTGGACCTCGACGAGCGGGTGCGTAGTCAAATGGCAATGAACCGCACCGGCTGCCCCTAGCGCCAGAACTTCTCGCAGATCTTCTCGCGTGCCCACGGCAGACGCTTTGATTTGAATCTCGCCAGCCGCCATTAGAATCGGCGGGAACGATATGTCGTTGGCGGGTAAGCCCACCGCCAGCAGCGTCCCCGTCGGGCGCACACAATAGAACGCCATGTCGTACGCGGACTTGGCCGCGCAGGTGACCAGCGCAATGTGCACCCCGCCGAAGCCGCGTACTTCCTTCACTACGTTATTCGTCGTAGCGTTTAGTGTTCGCACCGCTCCTAACGACTTGGCCAGCGCGAGTTTTTCCTCGGCGACATCGACCGCCGTCACTTCCGCTCCCGCTGCTCGGCCGATCTGGACCGCGATGTGACCAAGGCCGCCCACACCGAAAACCGCCAGGCGCTGTCCGGCGCGAAGGTTCGCCTGCTTCAGGGCACGATGAACTGTAGCTCCGGCACAGAGCAGCGGTGCCGCTTGCTCCGACGAAAGGGTTTCAGGAACCCTGACCACGTGGCTGGCGGGAGCCTTAGCATATTCCGCATATCCGCCATCCACCATAACGCCCGTGATTCGCTGACGAACGCATAGATTCTCGTTACCTTCAAGGCAAAACTCACATCGCCCGCAAGTCCACTGCACCCACGGTACCCCGACCCGTTCCCCCACCTGCACACTCTCAACCGCCGCACCCCGTTCCACCACACGGCCTACAATCTCGTGTCCCAGGATTAGGCGTTTTTTTACGATGCTGGCTAACTGCGTCCAGTCGCCATCGGCGATGTGCAGATCGGAATGACACACACCACAAACCTCAACCTCGATCAAGACCTCGTCTGCGCTAATTTCCGGCTCAGCCACCTCCTCCACCGATAGCGGTGTCTTGAATGCATGTAGAACGGCGGCCTTCATCGCGTTTCCCCTTCTAACAGGCATGCCCCACTCATTAAAGAAGTGGTGCGATCGCGGAGACCCTACGGCCGGATGCCGCGCAAGAAGAATTCCACCGCACTCCGCACCCGCTCCGCAAGCTTGTGCGGCCCGGTCAAATCCACCGCCCATTGCCGCACCACCGTGTTGTAAAGCCCCTCCATAAACTCGGCCAGGTGCACGACCGGAAACGCGCGCGTCACCTCACTGCGCTTCTGCCCTTGCGTCAGAATTTCGCGCAGCAGACTGACGGCAGCCTCCTCGTGCCCCCGCAGTTCTGCGGATCGCACGGGATCCATGGCGCCCGACAACACTACGGCTTGCCACAGCCGGCGGTCCGCTTCTACCTCCCGCGCCATAGTCAGGTACAGCCGCCGCAAACGCTCTTCCGTCCGCGCCTTGCTCGAAAGCTCCGAACGCAGCCTCTCACATATACAGGCATACCCGCGCTCCCCGACCTCGCGTAGAACGGCATCCTTACTGGGAAAATATCGAAAAAAGGTGGGCTGACTGATCTCGAGCGTTTGCACGATATCGTCGATCCGGGTGTCCTCGTATCCGTGCTTGCGAAACAGCTTGATCGAAGTATCGACAATCTGTCGCCGCAAACGGGCCTTCTTCCGCTCCCGAAGCCCGATCTCAGGCCGTTCTCTGATTGTTTCTGCGGCCGCTCTTCGGGTCGCAAGCGCACCAGCCATGGTGTTCTCCTTCGAATAGATTACCGGTGGCGCTCCAACCTCACCGTAAAACATGAGGGTAACTATAACAAAATAGCGACTAACGTCAAGCACCGTAGCGCAACGGCCGCGTCCACCGGCGAGGGAGTAACGAAACTGGAGGTCCGTTCGAGTCACTGACGATGGCTGGGCATCTGCACTTACTACGCTGCAAGTGCCCCCACACTATCGAGAACCTGACGGATCCAGACTTTGGAAACATTGCCAGGGGCGAGTTCACACCGGTCCTGCGTAAGCATTCGAAGTCTTTTTTCGCTAACCGATTGCATCTCAGTGGGTGTCGATCGGATGCAGCACCCTTACACGTTTTAACCACTGGTCAGTGAGCGCAATCGCGATTTTCGCCAACCATCAGAAGCTAGAAGTGGGACTCATAGGTCCTCCGTGACTCCAGCGCAGAGAGTCGGCGGATTACCCAAGGAACAGACAGTACGAGAGTCGGGTCAGTGCGTCTTGCGGCGGAAAACCAAATCATCGAACGCATCTTGGCCGATGGCTCGGCGGAGTTCCCCAAAGGCGCAAAACGGGATCAGCACTACGAAGATCATGAGACCGACTAGCAATTGGCCTGCGAGACCTCCTCCCGCAATTTCCGGAACGCTTTCGGCTAGAGTCTCGCCGTGAAACAGCCCGACCATGACCTCTTCCACAACCTTGAAGCAAACCAGGATGACTGCCAAGAGCCCGGATCTGAACATAACCGCTGCGAACATCGTTGTGCCGGCTTCCCGCTTTCCCGCATGTAGCGCATCGGCGACCAAGATGACTTTGGCCAGGACCAGCGCGTTGATCAGGGAAAATCCAATCCTATATGAGTTGGGAAGATGCTGCCCTCGAAGAACCGCGACACGGTGCACCTCAAACACACTGAATAGGACCCAAAGGTAGGCGGTAATGGCGAGCATTCGCTTGGCTTCTTGCAGCGCCTTCCGTTTCAGCGAGCGTGTCGTTCCCTGCAGCATACCCGCAGCATCTTCGCACCTCAGTCTACACCGAGGCGCGGAATGGATTGCGCCAATTAGCCAAGCGATTACGCTCACCAGCGCATTGCGCCCGCACAGCCTTCGACGCTGCCCTGGGGCGAGGCATGAAAACCTTGGCAGATCATCTGGGGTCTGTGCGATGCTCAAGCGGCTTGCGTTTTCAGTTGGTCTGCGTCGAAACCTTCTCCTCTCTTCCAAAGGGTCAAAGTAATGGCCGCGATCTTACGCGCCAGCGTCAGACGAGCCATCTCCGGCTTCATGCCCTTGGCCAGCAAAGCCGCATAAAAATCGTGGAACGGTCCCTTACTACAGCTGGCCCTGGTGGCCGCACTCTTGAAGATCTCTTTCATCTCGTGGTTGTGATTTTGATTCAGACCACGCAGCTGCTGGGGTTTTTGGAGCGTTGCTCAGCGTAGCGCAGCGGAGGCGGCGCCATCCATCCCCCCTCAATCGGAGCGCTCTTTCATAATGCATTGAGGGTTGTGAAGGTAAGGAGGCATTGCCAGCGTGGTTGTCGTCGCTGGTCGTGTCTTGCAGGCTGCCCGAATTCTCAGTCTTTGTGCTGTGGGACCTTGCTGTCGAGCAACGAAACCAGGGACTGGCCTCCGGGTGTGGCCTTTGCGCCGTTAGCGAGCACGATGTCGCGCGCGCTGACCGCTTTCCCGTAGAGGCGCTGGTTGGCGTCACTGTCCGGATCCAGCGAGGCGCCGCTCAGTGACATGCCGGCAAAGAGTCCCTTGGCTCGGCCGTAGGTCAAAATGTCGGCCCCACCCACCGAGCCAGCGGAGGTGGCGCCGCTGGGACCCGCCGCTGCGGTCATATCGCTGCCCACCTTGGTTTTGCCTCCTAGTACCTTGTCCACAGCCGCCGGCGCCATGATCAGGAGGACGAAATCGGTGGACGAGCCGCCGATCTGAAAACCAGCGCTGGCGCCGCCGATGGTAAACATGGCGGGCGCTGACCAGCGGCCGCTGAAGTTCTTCCCTCCCCGGCAAGTCATCGGACCCCGGCCGCCGGTTCCGCCAACCCCGAAGGCGAACTTCTTCACACTGGGCAGAACGATGACGCAATCAGCCTTTGCCAGTACGTCGGCGGGTACGTCCTTGCTGGTGAGCATTGCCTGTAACACCGTGGTGGCATTGCGGAGAGTCTCTTCGTCGCTTCCCTTGTCAGCAGCCCCCATGGGCAGGGCGGAGAAAATCAGCAGTAGGGATGTGAACAAACAAAGCATAGCTGTCTTGGTGTGCCGCATAGCGATTCAACCACCTTTCTTGCTTACAGCATAACAGGCCGCGTGGTAGAGGCAGAGAAGAGAATAAAAAGCTCGCGGGAAGAGCATACGTTCGTTAAAGCCAGATCTGGCTTTGCATGGGTGGGGACCCGCCTTGATTGTTGTTGGAAATATCGCACAGGAACTCATCGAGAGACAGGGTCATCAACTTGTGTTCATTGTTAAAACTATCTAGTCTGGGATTCGCCCGAAAATTCATTTGTATTTCATCAGAACAGTTTAGGCTGTAGCGGGTGTCGGGCAGCGCAACGCCGCACCTTGAATTCCGGAGAGCATCCATGGCCGGCACAACTGAAGTCCCGACGCCGCTTTCACCCGAAGAACTGAGAAAGACAGATGCTTACTGGCGCGCCTGCAACTATCTGTCGGCGGGCATGATTTACCTTCGCGCAAATCCCCTTCTGCGCGAACCGCTGAAGCCCGAGCACATCAAGAATCGGCTACTTGGTCATTGGGGCTCAGATCCCGGCCAATCTTTGATTTGGGTGCACTTGAACCGTCTCATCCGGAAGTACGACTTAAATGTTATGTACATCTCTGGCCCCGGCCACGGCGCTCCCGCCACACTCGCCAACTGCTATCTTGAAGGGCATTACTCCGAAATCTATCCAGATAAGAGCCGTGACGAAGCGGGCATGCTCAAATTCTTTCAGCAGTTTTCGTTTCCCGGGGGGATCGGCTCGCACTGCACACCGGAAACACCGGGTTCGATTCATGAGGGTGGCGAGCTTGGGTACTCCGTCTCGCACGCTTACGGAGCAGCGTTCGACAATCCCGATCTCATCGTCGCCGTCGCAGTCGGAGACGGGGAGGCTGAGACCGGCCCGCTTGCGACGTCGTGGCATTCAAACAAGTTCCTGAATCCGATTCGCGATGGGGCTGTTTTGCCGGTGCTGCATCTTAACGGTTACAAGATCGCAAATCCCACTATCCTCGCTCGCATCCCGCATGACGAATTGGAAGCGCTGTTAACCGGATACGGTCACAAACCATATTTCGTTGAAGGTAACGACCCGCCCGCGATGCATCTCGCTATGGCTTCAACTCTGGAACAATGCATTCTCGAGATTCGTTCGCTGCAACATCACGCTCGGTCGACGGGCGACACGGAGCGTCCGCGCTGGCCGATGATTGTGCTGCGTTCTCCTAAAGGTTGGACCGGACCAAAAGAAGTAGACGGCCACAAAGTGGAAGACTTTTGGCGCGCGCACCAGGTCCCGGTGCTCGACCCAGCTACGAATCAGCGCAGCCTAAAAATCGTCGAAGACTGGATGCGCAGCTACAAACCCGAAGAACTCTTCGACCCAAATGGAACGCTGATGCCGGAACTGCGGGAACTCGCGCCCTCGGGCACGCGCCGCATCTCGGCCAACCCGCATGCAAATGGCGGTATGCTGCGCAAGGATCTCGAACTGCCAGACTTTCGAGACTATGCCGTCCCGGTGGAAGCTCCGGGTGCAATCTATGCAGCCCCAACCGATGTGCTCGCGCACTTCCTTGCCGACGTCATGCGCCGCAACATGAAATCGTTCCGTGTTTTCGGGCCGGACGAGACGGCCTCCAACCGGCTTACCGCGATCTACGCTGCTTCGAAGAAGACCTGGCTGGCCGAGTACAAGCCGGAAGACGCCGACGGTGGCGAACTTGACGTCTCCGGACGTGTCATGGAGATGCTCAGCGAGCACACGCTCGAAGGCTGGTTCGAAGGCTACGTGCTTACCGGCCGCCACGGTTTGTTCTCCACCTACGAAGCCTTCGTTCATGTCATCGATTCAATGTTCAACCAGCACGCTAAATGGTTGGAGAAATCGAAGAAAGAGATTGACTGGCGCGCGCCCGTGCCCTCCATCAACATCCTCATCACCTCCCTGGTCTGGCGGCAGGATCACAACGGTTTCACTCATCAGGACCCTGGATTTCTTGACGTGGTCACCAATAAAAGCGCCGATGTGGTCCGCATCTATTTGCCGCCCGACGCAAACTGCCTGCTCAGCGTGGCAGACCATTGCTTGCGCTCACGCGACTACGTCAACGTCATAGTTGCAGACAAGCAGGATCACCTTCAATACCTCACCATGGAGGAGGCCGTAACGCACTGTACAAAGGGCATTGGCATCTGGGACTGGGCTTCGACGGACGATGGTTCGGACCCTGATGTGGTCCTGGCTTGCGCCGGCGACATCGCAACCATGGAGTCAGTCGCTGCGGTGGCAATTTTGAAGGAGCATTTTCCCGATTTGAAGATACGCTTCGTCAACGTCGTCGATCTCTTCCGGCTGATGCCAGAAAGCGAGCATCCGCACGGACTCTCCGACCGCGACTTCGATTCTCTGTTCACCGTCGACAAGCCTGTCATCTTCAACTTCCATTCCTATGCGTCGCTCATTCACAAGCTCAGCTACCGTCGCAAGAATCATGACAACATTCATGTCCGGGGATACAAGGAAAAAGGCAACATCAACACGCCGCTCGAACTCGCCATTCTTAACCAGGTGGACCGCTTCGACCTGGCTATCGATGTTATTGATCGCGTGCCGCGCCTGCGGCCAATCGCGGCACACGTCAAAGAACAGCTGAAAGACCGGATTATCGAGAGTGTCAACTACGCCCACGCTGAAGGCATCGACAAAGAAGAGATCCGAAACTGGAAATGGCCCGGATAGCATCGTGAGAACTTTGACCGAAAAAGACGATCTAATTCTCGCCCTCAACAGCGGCTCGTCTTCGCTCAAGTTCGGCATCTACTCCCGCGGTGCTGGTGAGAGTGATGAAGAACCGCTGCTGACCGGAAGCGCCGAGGGTATTGGAGACGACAACGGCACATTACGGATCTTCTCTTCCGGTGGAGAGCCGCTCGTCGTGCGCGAAGCTATCCACGAATCACAAACTGATGCACTTGCTGCTCTCGCAGCGGAGGTCCGGGATCATATTCAGGCCGCTCCAGTGGCCGTAGGCCATCGCGTCGTGCACGGCGGGCCAGAACTCCGCACGCACCAACTCATCACGGCGCAGGTTTTGGACCAACTTCGCTCCGCGACACATTTCGCGCCGCTGCACATCCCGCAGGCTCTAGCGCTTATCGCCTCCGCGCAGTCGATCTTCCCTTTGGCGTTGCATTTTGCCTGTTTCGACGACGCCTTTCACCGCACAATCCCGGAAGTTGCGTCGCACTTACCTCTTCCGCAGCGCTATTTCGATGCAGGTATTCGGCGCTATGGTTTCCACGGTCTTTCTTACGAATCGCTTGTGCACCACTTCGGTGGGCGGCTTCCCGGGCGAGCCATATTCGCCCACCTCGGGAACGGAGCAAGCCTCTGCGCTCTTCGCAACGGAGTATCCGTCGACACCACCATGGGCCTCACACCTACCGGTGGCATCCCTATGGGCACCCGCTCCGGCGATCTCGATCCTGGCGTCCTCCTCTACCTCTTGCGAAATGAGAAACTAAGCGCCGATGAGCTTGAAGATCTGCTCAACCATCAGAGCGGCCTCTTCGGTCTCTCATCCGGTGAGAACGATGTGAAGTCGTTGGAGGAGCGCAACCGGTCAAACGATCCCCATGCCGCTCTTGCGCTGAGTGTCTTTGCCATTTCCGTTCGCAAGGTGATCGGTGCATATACGGCTGTTCTCGGTGGCGTCGACCTTCTCGTCTTCACCGGTGGCATCGGAGTGCACAGCGATCACATTCGATCCTTGGCTGCCGACGGTCTTGAGTTCCTTGGCCTTACCACAGACAAGATTCAGATTGTTCTCACAGAGGAAGAACCACAAATCGCTCGCCATTGTCGCAGAATGATGATCAAAACCCGCTGAAGAAGGCCTCGAACAGCACCGGCAAAGATTTTATCCAAACGCTTCTCGCGAAATCTAGGAGGACTTAGCGACGCAATGTTGGAAAGATGGACGAGTCACCGGCTCAGACTGTTCTGCCGTGCCCACAACGAATCGCTACGGCGTGATCTTAAAAACCACGCCACAACCGTTGGCGCAATTGTTCAGGTTTCCGCCCCAAAACGTCGTCCCGTACAAATTACCGGCCGCATCTAGAATTAGGGCAGCTTGCGGTGAATTGCCGTCGTTGTTGTTGAAGTTATGTAATATTTTGAAGTTCGATTGTCCACCAGTGAGCTCATAGACGATGCCATCCCCGGTATTGGATTCAGCCGTCGTGCCATACAAATTCCCCGCTGCGTCGAGAGTTACTCCTGTAGGATATTCAGCGGTGTTGCCGGAAAAAACATACAGTGTCGTCAGCATCCAGTTCCCCTGACCACCAGGGGAGAGTTTGAACACCATCCCGTAATGCTCTCCGATGTAACTCGTCGCGCCGTATAGGTTTCCCGCCACATCGAACACCAAGGTGCCTATAGGGTCAAAGCCGTCATTGCCGCTGAACGCGTGCAACACAGTCTCCGTCCATCGGCCTTTTGCTCCGGGGGCTAGCTTGAAGACAACGCCACAACCGATGCTGGGGCAAGCCTTGTAATTTCCGCCCACCGAGGTTACTCCATAGAGGTTCCCTGACGCATCAAAGGCCAACGTGCCATCGGGCTGAGATCCATCACTGCCGTTAAACGCGTGCAGCACAGTCTCAGTCCATCGACCTTTTCCTCCGCGTGTCAACTTAAACACGACACCACAGCCATTCGGAGGACAACTTTGATTCGTACTACCCTGCCAGGTTGTGCCATACAAATTCCCTGCCGAATCCAAGGTCAGGCCGCCAAGAGGGAATGCACCGTCTTGGCCGCTAAAGGAATGAAGTACGGTTTTGGTCCATTTCCCGCCGACGCCCGGCGCGAGCTTGTATACAGTACCGCAACCGGTAGGGCAAGACGCGTTGCCACCGTGAGACGTTACGCCGTACAGGTTCCCCGCCGTGTCAAAGATCAACGTGCCATTGGGCTGAAAGCCATCGCTGCCGCCCTTAAAGCCATGCAGCACTGTGTGTGTCCACTTCCCGTTTGAACCAGGCATGAGCTCGAAAACGGTGCCACAACCTTCCGAACATGAAGGGTTATGACCAAAGGCGGTCGTTCCGTACAAATTCCCGGTCGAGTCAAAGACCAAACTGCCGGCAAACGGTTGGGCTCCATCGAAGTAGTTAAAAGCGTGCAAGACTTGTTCAGTGCTGCCTGCCCAAACACGTGCGCTTTGGAGTCCGAAGATTCCTGCGCAAGCGAACAATACGATCAAAAATCTCTTGCTCAGCATTCTTTCCTCCCGAGTCAACGCTCTACCTCCAGGCCGTTCATGATTATAACTGCCGTTCCCTCTTCTCACGAAAGACGCTGCGAACCGGAGTCATAATGCGGGTGTCCGGTGCGAGACGTTGTGAGGCGTTCCTTGGGTCGACCTGGAAAGTCTTCGGAATTTTCCTCCCACTGGCAACGAGCGGTTCAACGACTGCGCTGCGGTTCACCCAACCGTGTCTGCGATAGTTTGGACGCAAAATAGCGCACTGTCACATCTTCTCCGATATCGACCTCCTTGTACCCGCCCCGTACTCTCGGCAGTGCGGGTTTGGTCGTAAAATGGCGTATGGTCACACCTTCTGCAATGTAGTCGATTTCATTCGGCCCGACCCGTACCCGCTTGAACGCGGAACCGGGAGACTTCGGCTCTTCCGCTCCACCTGCCGCGTGGTTCGACGGCGCTGGCTTTGCGGGTACGAATGGTCTCTGCCGCTCAACGGCACTCGATCTCTGTGGCGACGGGGTGCCCGCGGGCGAAGCCGGGCGGCGGTCGTAGGCAATCCAGCAAACCGCTATCACCAGCGCGGTAACCACTCCTGTCACGGCCACGTTCCACCGGAGCTGGGGAAGAGGAACACGCTTCACTCGCTGCGTGATTATTGCCGCTGCCTTAGCGGGCTGGCAAATGTCCGGCAACCCCCCGGCTACCGCTGTGGCCGCTTCGCAAGCCTGCCGGATCCCATGCTTGTGTGCTGGCTCCGGCTTAGATTTGTCGTCGCCGCGGGACCTTTGCATTTGAGATGCAATCTGCTCAATGGCAGGTGGCACGGTCGCGGCCTTTGTTGGCAGGGCTTTCTTTTGGTCAAGCTGGGCGTCACGGTACATTGCCTCCTCGACCAGTCCAGCCATCAATCGATAGGTGCGCATCTCTCGATCCTGAAAAGCGTGCGGCTCGCTAAAGAGGACCTCCAGCACTCCCGCCACGGCGCCCTCGTCATAAATCGGCAAGATCAGGAGCGACTGGGCTTCAAACTGCCGGCAAATGGCCGCTTCAATCCGCGCGTCGGCTTGGGCATTCTCGACTCGCAGAATCTCGCCTCTCGCCTCGTTGTGCGCTGAGACACTCAGTATGGCCGTCATGTGCCGCCCGACATAGCTGGCAGCGCATCCGCTTCCGGCCCGGTACACCAGTTGATCTCCTCGTCGCAGAGCGATGGCGATTCCAGTGGCGTTGGCGACGTTTCGCGCACGGTCGGCCACCAGATGCATCGAGCCATCCAGGTCGGCTTCGCCCGTCGCGATCAACTTCTGGAGTTCGAGAAGGGCAGAGAGTGACTGAGCGTCCATTCCACTCTCCTGCACTGAAAATGCGCTGGCCAAAAGCTTCTGGAAGGATTCGCGATCGAGGCTGGACCGGGTACTCATACTCATACCCAAGAATACTGCAAGTGTGCGGCTGGACCGGTTGGTAGGCATCGGCGGACAAGCCGTCCTAACAAGTTCCGCGGCCGGTAGCTGCAGTTTCTCATCAAGCTGATGCGCAGTCAACGGCGCGCTTCCTTGTATTCAGCGAAACGTACTCGCATTGGATTTTGAGACTATAAGCCCATATCGGCCCCCGCGATACTGGCAAAACATGCAGTTCAGGTATAAACGACCCACCAACAAGGTCCGGGCCTTACAGTCCAAGGTTCTGGCGAATCGTCGGCAACTCGGAAATAATCCCTGCAGGTTGGGGCTTCGTTCTCTTCCTTAAAGAACTTGACGAATGGGTGACTGCTGAAAATTGATAGCGCTCATTGAGGAGCTTTGAGCGCTATAGCCTTGTCAGGTCAGCAATCAATCGAACGTCGTGGAATCGTGATGCTGGTTATTGCC
>Ga0210384_10000297_pt1 | contig 77961 bp, 84 predicted proteins | sample IncBWH2MmetaG_FD_160574 | JGI IMG/M metagenome (GOLD analysis project Ga0210384, IMG submission 160574) | Forest soil microbial communities from Barre Woods Harvard Forest LTER site, Petersham, Massachusetts, United States - Inc-BW-H-2-M | ecosystem: Environmental > Terrestrial > Soil >... | reverse complement strand
GAATGCTTCAGCGAGGGATGAAATTCGTCGGCAAACTTGTATCCCGGCCCGCCCATTCCCGATCCCTGCGGACACCCGCCCTGAATCATGAACTGCGGAATCACGCGATGGAAAATCAAGCCGTCATAAAACGGCCTCTTTTCCTTCTGGCCGGTCTTCTCGTTCGTGAATTCCTTTGTACCCTCGGCGAGCCCCACAAAATTCGCCACGGTTTTCGGCGCTTCCGCTTCCAGCAAGCGCACCACAATATTGCCTTGTGAAGTTTCAAAAATCGCGTACGTTCCAGCCGGTCGGCTCATGCGGTCTCCTTTTGCACCGCATCATCCTACACGACGGTGAGCGCGCCGCGCCACTTTGCGATTCCAAACAGAGTGGCAGAGCATTTCGGCTCCCATTCCAGCGGCGCTGCTTTACCACCCTTTTTGTTTGCGAAGCTCCGTGATGTGCGCTGCGTGATGCTTCCCGTGCCACTCATAGAGGAAAAGCAGCCAATCCACAGTGCGCTCGCCATGTTCCGGATGGACAAGGACTCTCGCAAACTGTTCAGGCTTCATGGAGCGCCACAGCCGGTCAAAACGAGCATGCACGGAGTCCAGCAAATTCTGCGAGACTTCGATGGGTGTTGTTCTTGAATCCTCCAGCTTGGCCCAGGCCGCTTCGTCGTAGGGTTTGATCGTTGGTTTTTCTTCCGTTAGCGCCAGCTTCAGCCGCACGTAGGCGTTCAAATGGCTGTCCGGAACGTGGTGCAGCACCTGCCGCACCGTCCAGCCGCCTTCGCGATACGGCGTGTCGAGTTGCGCGTCGTTCAATCCTTTTGCCGCGGCGCGCATTTTCGCTGGCGTCGCCGCAAGTTCCTCGATTGCCTGCTGACGCCGAGCCGGCGTCACTTGCTTGGGCATCTCAAAGTTTCCAATCGGGTAGCGCGGATCCATGGTGACTTTCTCCTCGGGCAACCTGGTCTTTCTATGGACTATAGCCGCGTCAAATCGCCGGGGTCAACGCCACCCCCTACCAAAATCACTCACCAATTTGGCCGCTCCGCATTTCCGGTTCGCAGGCGTGGCAATGCTACAATACGGCTCCGTTGTATCCGGCGGGCGCAGTGCTGAATCTAATGAGTGGAGAGCTATCGAATGTACAACGTCGTCATCATCGGCAGCGGCTGCGCCGGCCTCACCGCGGCGATTTACGCCTCGCGCGCCAACCTGAAACCTCTCGTCCTTGACGGCCACGAGCCCGGCGGACAGCTCTCCCTTACCACCCACGTTGAGAACTATCCTGGCTTTCCCGACGGCATCATGGGGCCCGAGCTCATCGAAAACATGCGCAAACAGGCGCAGAAATTCGGCTCCGAGTTCAAGGCCGGTGCGGTAACCGAAGTGGACGTCAGCAAGCGCCCGTTCAAGGTCATCGCCGGAAAAGAGACCTACGAGACGCAAGCTCTGATCGTCGCCGCAGGCGCTTCCGCGCGTCTCCTGGGCCTGAAGGGTGAAAAAGAATTGATCGGCCACGGTCTCTCCACCTGCGCGACTTGCGACGGCTATTTTTTCCGTGGCAAGCCCATCGCCGTGGTTGGAGGCGGCGATTCCGCCATGGAAGAGGCCAACTTTCTTTCACGCTACGCCAGCGAGGTCTATCTCATTCACCGCCGCAACGAATTTCGTGCCTCCAAGATCATGATCGACCGCGCCAAAGCGAACCCCAAAATTCAATTCGTCACCCCCTTCGCCGTGGAAGAAATAATCGCCCCCGGCGGCAACGTCGAAGGCGTGCGGCTGCGCAACCAGCAGACCAAGGAACCTCGTGAAATCGCTCTGCACGGGGTATTCGTAGCCATCGGCCATGATCCCAACTCCACCGTCTTCAAGGGCAAACTCGAAATGGATTCCAACGGCTACCTGCTCGCCAAACACGGCAGCCTGACCGCCGTCCCCGGCGTATTCATAGCCGGCGACGTGCAGGATCACCGCTACCGCCAGGCGGTTACTGCCGCGGGCTCCGGCTGCATGGCGGCCATCGATGCGGAAAAGTTTCTGGAAGAGCACAAGCCCTAGTTTCAGTCTTGCCAGGCTGCCATACTGATTCACGCATGCTCCGGTCGACACTCCTCAAGCTCTCCGAAAGCAAAGGCTTCGCCAATTGGGTCACTTCCAATGGCACCACGCGCCGCATGGCCCGCCGCTTCGTGGCCGGCGAGACGCTGGATGAAGCCGTCGCCGCCGCGCGCGAATGCAACAGCGCCGGCATGCTCGCCAGCCTCGACTATCTCGGCGAAAATGTCTCTTCCACCAGCGACGCCCAGCATTCCCGCGATGCTTATCTCGAAATTTATGAACGTATCGCGCAGGAGAATCTGAACGCCAATGTTTCTTGCAAGCTCACCCAGCTGGGCCTCGATCTCAATGTGGATTTTTGCCAGGGCCTGGTCTTCTCCATCGTGGAGTTCGCAGCCCGCTTCAACAATTTCCTGCGCGTTGACATGGAAGGCTCGCCGTATACGCAGCGCACCATCGATGTCGTCAAACGCGTCCGCTCGCGGAATCCCGCCATCGGCACGGTCATCCAGTCTTATTTGTACCGCAGCGAAACAGACATCACCGATTTGCTGGCCTTCGGCTGCCGCATTCGTCTGTGCAAGGGAGCTTACAAGGAATTACCCGAGGTCGCTTACGCGAGCAAGGCCGATGTCGATGCGAACTACGTCCGCCTGATGCAAATGCTGCTATCGAGCGGCTTCTATCACGGCATCGCTACGCATGACCCGTTGATGATCGCGGCAACCATACGCCACGCCGCGGCCAAGCAGATATCCAAGGACGATTTCGAATTTCAGATGCTCTACGGCGTGCGCACCGATCTCCAGCGCCGGCTCGTCCGCGACGGCTATCGCGTGCGCATCTACATCCCCTTCGGCCAGGACTGGTTCCCCTATTTCATGCGCCGCCTCGCCGAGCGCCCCGCCAACGTCGGCTTCCTCGTCCGCAATTTCTTCCGCAAGTAAAGCGGTTCCAGCGTTACTGGCGTTACAGTTTTTGGCAGACGGTGACGCCGTCGCGCAATGGAATCAGAACCGGATAGAGCTGCTTCGAAGCATAAACCAGCCGGTTGAACTCTTGCACGCCCAAGGCATTAACATCGTCCGTAGGAGCCGGCCGCGCCGCTTTGCCGGACCAAAGCGTATTGTCCGTGATGAACAAGCCGCCGCGTTTCAGCTTCGGCAGCGCAGCGTGCAGCGCATCCGGATATTGGTGCTTGTCCACGTCGTTGAAAATCAGGTCAAATGATCCCCGCGCTTTCTTCACCAGTTCCAGCGCATTGCCCACCTGCACCTCGATCCGCTTGGCCACTCCCGCGCGCCGAAAATACTCCTTCGCCCGCCGCGCGTTTTCCGGATTGCCATCCGTATAGATCACTTTACCTTTCGGCCCCGCCGCTCTCGCCAGCCAGATGGTCGAATACCCGATGGCCGAGCCCATTTCAAAAATCCGTTTTGCCCCGGAAACTTGCACGAAAAGCGCCAGCATCCGCGCCACTGCCGGCCCAATAATCGGTGTGCGATGCTCCGCCGCGTAGCTCTCGATTTCCGTTACAACCCCGTCGCGCTCCGGCAGCAGTTTGTAAATATATTCTTCAACGTCATCTTGGATATATCCGCTACGCAGATTCTCGCTGCGAATCATGATTCCTCCGAAGAATGCTTGCTCGGAAAATGAAAGCGCGCCCTAGTTGGACCCCGTGGCAAGCAACGACTGGATTGCCGCCTCATACGTCGCGCGCGACCCCTCGCCCAGCACATGCCCAACCTGCTGCCCGTCCTTGGCGTAGAAGAACGAAGCAGGAAGCGCTCCGGTCCATCCCGGCATTACCGCGTGCACGAAAGCGTCCTGGCCTCCCGCACTTTTCCGATAGTTCCGGAAGAACGGCTTGTACCGCGCGATGAACCGCCTCATCAAAATCACGTCCCCGTCGTCGTCCATGCTGACGCCCACAACCTTCAGCCCCTGCGGTGCGTATTGCTTTGCCAAATCACTTAGCATCGGGTACTCGTCGCGGCACGGTTCGCACCACGTCGCCCAAAACGTCACCAGCAGCGCTTTCCCGCGGTTCTGCTCCAGCAGCCGCTGATAACCCTGGATGTCGATCAGCTCCGGATCGCGCGGGGCGGCAGACTTGGGAGCCTGTGGCGCCGCCACTGCGGCGATTCCTGCCAGCAACAGAATTGCGACGAAAATAGTCCGGGTTCTCATGGTCATCCTTCCGCTCTCATTCTATCCGCACCCTTGCTGGTTGAGAAAGTCATTCCCACCACGTACAATTGCACTGTGCTGCTTGCTGCCCCCAGCAGCGCGTGATATAAGGAATTTTTGCCGGTGTGCGAATCCGCCCGATGAGTCGCCGGCGCTTTGACCGAACAAAGGAGATCCTTAATGGCTTACGTGATTGCCGAACCGTGCATCGGCACCAAAGACACCGCTTGCGTCGATGTTTGCCCGGTGGACTGCATCCACCCGCGCAAGGATGAACCGGCATTCGAAGCCGAAACCCAGCTGTACATCCACCCGACCGAATGTATCGATTGCGGCGCGTGCGTCCCGGTATGCCCGGTGACCGCCATTTTCGCGCTCGAGGATTTGCCGGAGAAGTGGAACAGTTTCACTCCCATCAACGCCGATTGGTACGCCAACAAGAAGTAGTGTTCTCTGCACGGGCAAGAATAGCTTTCCGAAATACTTCGCGGCACGCTTCGGCGTGCCGTTTCTTTGTCCGCCCGGGATCAAGCACCGTTCCAACTCTTTTGCTCCCAGTATCATCTACCCATCTAGCGGTTAGCCGGGGAGGTCCTGCGTGAAGCTTGTGAGCTGGAGCCGCGTCTTACTCATTTCCTGCCTTCTTTTCGCACTCCAATTTCCTTCTGTCGCTTCCGCGCAGGCGCCACCCGCTCACAAGCCGCAGCCCCACACCGGTTCCACAACTCTGGACGGCGACTGGGCCGGCACACTGCAAGCCGGAGAAGCCGCTCTTCACCTCGTCCTGCACATTGCCAAAGCCCCTGACGGCTCCATCAAAGCGACAATCGACAGTCTAGACCAGGGCGTTTACGGCATTGAGGTGACTTCCTTTACGCAGAAAGACTTCACTCTGAATCTCGGCGTCTCTTCCGTCGGCGTTTCCTACGAAGGAAAAATCTCCGCGGATCATCACTCCATCGAAGGCATCTGGACTCAGGGCACCAACAGTCTGCCGCTCGTTTTCCATCACCAGGTTTCCGGCGCCGGAGCAAAGAAGCCTGCGGACGCGGTTTCCGCCGCCGAAGGCGTCTGGCAGGGCGCGCTGCAAGCCAACGGCATGCGCCTCCGCCTGCAGCTCCACGTCACTCATGCCGATCAAGACCAGCTCGTCGCCGCGCTCGACAGCCCCGACCAGGGCGTTAGCGGTCTCCCCGCCACCAAAGTCAGCCAGAAGGACACCGCTTTTCATTTTGAAATTCCCGAAGTCGGCGGCGTTTACGACGGCACACTCAACGCAACGAAGACCGCTATCGCTGGAAGCTGGACACAAAACGAAGTCACCCAAAAACTCGAATTCCAGCGCGCTGACAAACTCCTCGAACTGCTCCGTCCGCAAACACCCGCCAAGCCCTATCCCTATCGCGAAGAAGAAGTAGTTCTTCCCAACGCCGGCGCGAAGATTTCACTCGCGGGCACGCTCACCATCCCCACCGGAACCGGTCCTTTTCCCATTGCCGTGCTTCTCACCGGCTCCGGCCCGCACGATCGCGATGAAACTCTTCTCGGCCACCATCCCTTCCTGATTCTTGCCGACCACCTGACGCGCAAAGGCATCGCCGTCCTCCGCTACGACAAACGCGGCATCGGCAAATCCACCGGTGACTATGCGAACGCCACCACCGAGGACTTTGCCAACGATTGCGAATCCGCCCTTGCCTACCTGAAGAATCGCAAAGAGCTCGACCTGAAGAAAATCGGCCTGATCGGCCACAGCGAAGGCGGAATCATCGCTCCCATGGTCGCCGCGCGTTCGAAAGATGTAGCTTGGATTGTTCTTCTGGCGGGCCCCGGCGTGAAGGGCGAAGATCTTTTGCTGTTACAGTCCGAATCTATTCTCAAAGTCTCCGGCGCGAATGACGCCCAGATCGCCAGCACACTCGATTTCAACAAGCAAACTTACGCCCTAGTCCGCGAGGTGCAGAACCGTGCCGAGCTCGAATCCAAGCTGAAAGAACTCGTGCAAGCCAGCAGCGAGAATTCGGCGCTACCGCCTTCGGCCTTGCAGTCGCAGTTGGGTATGCTGGCCTCACCGTGGTTCCGCTTCTTCCTCGACTATGACCCTGCGCCCGCTCTGCGGAAGACTCTATGCCCGGTGCTGGCCCTCGATGGCGAGAAGGATCTCCAGGTTCCGCCCAAGGAAAATCTCGCGGCGATCCAGAAAGCTCTGCAAGCGGGCGGCAACCGTGATTTTCAGACCACCGAATTGCCCGGCCTCAACCATCTCTTCCAGCACGCTCCCACCGGCTCGCCCACCGAATATGGCGTTGTCATGGAGACCATGGCCCCGGAGGCTCTGAATGCTGTCTCGGACTGGATCCTGAAACGTGTTTCTCCGTAAGTCCGCGCTTGCCGCCGCTTGAATCCATAAATTTGCGCGGCTTGCTATGATGTGTAAGAGAAAAAACTGTCTCCATGCCCGAGCAATTCCATCTCGCTCTGCTCATTCACGCCCACCAGCCCTGCGGCAATTTCGAGCATGTCCTGGAGAAAGCTTACAAAACTTCCTATCTCCCTTTCATCGAGGAGCTGGAAAAACATCCCGGCGTTCATCTTGGCCTTCACTATTCCGGCCCCCTCCTCGCCTGGATCGAAGAGCACCGCCCCGAATATTTCATCCGCCTGAAAACGCTGGTTCAGCACGGTCAGGTCGAGCTCGTAGGCGGCGGCTTTTACGAACCCATCCTCATCTCTATTCCAACCGAAGATCAACGCGAGCAAATCACCCGCCTCGCCGCCTATCTCGAAAAAAATTTCGGCCGGCTTCCCTCCGGCGCGTGGCTTGCCGAGCGTGTCTGGGAGCCGCAGCTTCCTTCCGCGCTCGCCGCCGCAAAAGTGGCTTACACGCTGGTCGATGACATTCACTTTCTTTCCGCGGGTTTCGAGCCGGAGGAACTTTTCGGAGCCTACATCGCCGAAGATCGCGGCCAAAGCGTCTGGCTCTATCCCGGCCAAAAGGCACTGCGCTATCTCATTCCCTTCGGCAAAGTCGAGGAGGTCATCGCCTGGTTGCGCGATGCAGCTACCCTCCATCCCGGCGGCGTCGCCGCCATGGGCGATGACATGGAAAAATTCGGCGTCTGGCCCGGCACGCACGAGCACTGCTTCACGAATGGCTGGCTCGCCGAATTCTTCACCGCGCTCGAGAAAAATTCAGACTGGCTGAAAGTTTCAACACCCGGAGAATATCTCGCCTCGCACATGCCTCTCGGCCGCGCCGATCTTCCCACCGCTTCCTACACCGAGATGATGGAGTGGGTTCTGCCCACGCGCGTCCGCCAGCGCTATCACGCCGTGCTCAAGGAGTTCAGCGCCCGCCCGGAAGTTCTCTCTTTTCTGCGCGGCGGTTCCTGGCGCGGTTTCTTTCGCAAGTATCCCGAAGCCAATCTGCTGCACAAGAAAATGCTGCGCGTCTCCGCCCGCCTAGCCGCCGCTCCTGTGCGCCCTGCCGGAACGAAACCAGCCGAAGATCTCCTGAAGGCCCGCGATCTGCTCCTGCGCGCGCAGTGTAACGACGCCTATTGGCACGGCATTTTCGGCGGCATCTATGCCCCGCATCTCCGCACCGATCCTTGGCGCAATCTCATTCGCGCCGAATCCATCGCCGATCTGCATACTCCCGGCGCGCTCGTCGCTCGCGTCGAGCTCCTCGACTACGACGCCGACGGCGCCAACGAATTGCTCTTCACCGCCCCGGAATACCAGGTGCTGCTCAAACCCAGCGACGGAGGCACCATCGCCGCGCTCGATTTTCGTCCCGCGGCCGCCACCCTGGTGAATTCCATCCTGCGCCGCCCGGAGTCCTATCACACGAGCCTGCGTGAAGCTGCTGGAAAATCTGCCACGGGAGAGGTCGCTTCCATCCACGACCAAACCCGCGTCAAGGAGCCCGGCCTCGAACGCTTTCTCCGTTACGATCGTTGGCCGCGCCACGCCTTTCGCGTCCTGCTTTTCGATCCCGCGCGCACCCACGCCGACTACGAAGCGCTCGAATTGCAGGAAGATGCCGGCTTCGCGGGCGGCCCCTATGCCGTCAGCATTTCCGATCCGCACAACGCCGAGCTCTTCCGCGCACATGCTCTGACCTTGCACGGCAAAAATGAAACCTCCGACGTAAAGCTCTCGCTCATCAAGCAATTCTCGTTCGGTCCCGCGCCAAACGGCTGTGAAGTCGCCTGCGAAATTATCCTGAAGCTTAAGGAACTTCCCGCGAAGCCCTTCGCCGTTGGCATCGAGTCGATCGTCAACCTGCTCGCCCCCGCCGAGCCCGACCGTTTCTTCGAAACGCCCACCGGCCGCCAAAACCTGCGCTTCAGCGGCTCGCTCTCCGGCCCCATCCTGCGCATGGAAGATGGTTGGCAGCGCGTCCGCATCGCCCTGCATGCGCCTCTTGCGGAAGAGTTCTGGGTCGCCCCCATCGAAACCGTCTCCGAATCCGAAGAAGGCTTCGAACGCGTCTACCAGGGCTCCCAAATCCTCGCCATCTGGCGCCCCTCGCTCACCACCCAAAAATCCTGGTCCGCCCGCCTCGTCTGGCGCATCGAAGCCTTTTAATTCTTCGCCGGCAACATGGCCTCTCGATCGGCTTCGAGTCAAGGAACAAGCAAACAAAACGCCAGTGTGTCTCGATGTGTACAGATATCCGTTTTCGTTTTTCCTAAAATAGAGCGTCCGGGGAAAGTAAGGCGACTCTTTTGCTGATGCTGTGGGGTACTCCCGTTGGCGCAGGAACTAGCGCCTTCTTGTTGTCGAAAGGAGCGCTTGCTCGCAGCCACGCAAAGTGCCGGTTCTCATTTCCGGACGGAGGACTACCAATGGCAACAACATCTATCAGCGGTCTGGATGGCTTGGGCTTGCAGGATTTGCTGGCTTTGGTCAAACAGACGGCGGAACGTGCACGAAACTGGCGTCTGTGCAACCCGCGCGCAGCGATGGTTCCCGATGAGCTAATGGAAGCGAGGATTTTGTGTGCGCGGGCGAGGGCTTGGCCGCTGGAAGCGCCCCCACGGCGTGCGGAGCCAAAATGGACAAGGCCCGGCGACGTGGAAGCCACCTTCTTCGCCCTGTACGATGCATTGCGCTTTCACATTAGCTCTGCATTCGTCGTAAACGATAAGAACCCATCCCCGGCAGACACGATATCTAATAATGGATAGCCCTTGCCCCCGAAGCCGCCGCCGTCGGCAAGCATGCCACTTACTGGAATTTAGCAGCCATGTGCTGTATGGAACTGCGCGACACAATGACTCCTTGAGAGCATCCCTTCCATGTGCTTCTTGTCTCCCGGAATCTTCCGGGCGCGCTCTTGTAGCTGACGCCAGGGCGGATTCGCCAGTATCAGATGCACCCCATCCCCAAGAAGCGTGACGAACACCGAATTCGCCACGCATCCTCACCTGCGTAATCCAACACTCGCTCAAGCCATCCGAGGAACTTGCCGGTAGTCCGCTTATCGGCAGATCTGAATGGTGTTGGTTTTGCGACGCGGGCTATTTCTTGCATTCTGATCCGCAGGAACGGTAATAAGCTGACTTGTAACCGGCCTTTTGTGCTTCACACTCGCTCATATACTTTCCCTCTTTCGTTGTTCCGTACCAACGGCCGTTGGGGCAGTAGTAAATGCCGCTCTTTGTGTTTATCCATACTTTGATTTCTTTTTTCTGAATATTGTCTTGGGGCGCGGAAGGCCCTTGGGGCCTCGCATCGGCAGCAATTGGGAACTGAGCGAAGCATGAAAACGACGAAGCAATGCATGCACAGATCATAAGAGCGCGGAGAACAGGCGTTCCAGACATCGGCACCTCGCGTATCTTTTCGTATCTCGCGAAAGCTAACTTAATCGTGCAGGACCACACTCAGAAGGGAATTGTTGTCGTGCATCGTATCGCATGAACCCCAGTTTCCTGATTTGTTCATGAACATATCGACCCGCGACCGCGTTGTGCCGGCTTTTTTGAATTCCCTTTTTGAAGGAGCGAGGGACCTGGACGGAAACGCGTCGAACTGCGGAAGGCACCCCGTTTGAGAATAACTATGAATCGCCCCCGGACTGTTCAATATTGTAGAGTCCTTGCCGACCGGCACTTAGCCCACGCTTGCGTCAAACACACAAGCGCCCCCGACCGGGTAAATATTAAACAAGGGTGCCGGCATTGTCCCGTATGGAACAGCATCTCTTTCAGGTTCTCGAACAAACTGTGAGGATGAAGATGAAGAAGTCATTAGTAAAGTTGTCGGCCAATGCCCTGCTTTCCGGCGTAAGGAAGGAAATGAAAGGGCCTCGTAAAACAAACTCTGTTCGGGTTAGCGAAGCGAGGCAGGCAAAAAGGCCCAGACGAAAAGAACTGAACGCATAAATGGCTAAGAAGTTCCAACAGGGAGATTAGCGGTCGCTGCTAAGAAGTTCATGTGCTGTATTGAACTGCGTCGTCGGGAGTCTCCGCTCAGTTTGGGATTGAAATGCGGCACAGGCAGGAGCGGTTGTTCTGTCTTAGACGCCGCTGGTGTTAGAATACGGCAATGCAACGCACACTGGAATGGATCAAAGACGGGGATTTTCAGGGTTTCGGTTGCTGCGAGTGCAACTGGAAGTTCAAGCCCCTTGGTGCGCCCACCGGTGATTCGCTTGACGACATGAAAAGGAATTACGAAGCCCAGTGTAAAAAAGAGTTTGCTGCCCATGCTTGTGTCAATCGCAGAAGTTCCGCCGGTCGAACTTTGCAGACGAAAAGAACCGAGCTGCTTGGCCTTATCTTCGCGCTTCCAGTCGTGACCACAATGCGGGAAGTGATATCCGAACTCCTTGAATTTTCTCAGGCATTCTCAGACGTTCTCTAGGGCTACGAATGCCGGGTGCCCAGGTAGCGCTTTTCTACCGGGGGGTTGACTTTTCGGGATCGAAGGTCGAGGTCTTTCTCTTGTCCCTTCTAGTTTCTACCTTCTGGTTTCTATTTTTCCTTTGGATACGCTCGGCCTCCTCTACCGCAGCCTCCACCGCGTCTGACGATAACTTCCGAGTAGCCGGCAGCTGCCCACTCTTCACGTCCTGAATTGGAGTTGAAAGGTAGGAAGAACGGGTCCCAGTCTGCCGCTCATTGCCCCACAAATTCTCACTTTTATCTGTTCAATTCTGCACAACTTGCATGTGGTCAATTTTAGTCATCTAGACGGGTTAGTCCTACGAGTCTACGATTGGTCACCGTCGGACCAGTTTCCTGACTTGATTGAAGGAGCAGACCTGAATGGCGAGTAAACGTAGTCTCGGCCACGTATTTCTCCGCAAAAAGTTCCTTAAGGGGATGACTTTTCGGAACTACCGAGATAGAGAGGTCGTCTTTTCGCAAGGAGACCCGGCTGATTCAGTCTTCTACATCGAGAACGGGACAGTGAAACTCACGGCGGTCACCGCACGCAAAAAGGCGATAATCGCCATCCTGCAGCGCGGTAGCTTCTTTGGTGAAGGCTGTCTAGCAGGGCAATCTCTCCGGATTTGCACCGCGAGGTCAATTGGAGAGTCCGATGTCATTCGACTGCAAAAGCAGAGCACAGTTCGCACCCTCAAGAGAGACCCGCGCTTTACGGCGCTGTTTGTTGGATATTTGATTTCACGGGTTGTTCGCATAGAAGAAGACTTGATAGATCAATTCTTCAATTTCAGCGAAAGGCGGCTGGCACGGGTTCTACTGCTGTTTGGGGAGATAACCAAGGAATCTAAGTCGAAGTCCCCCTTGGCGGTGAGCCAGTCAACCCTGGCAGAGATGGTCGGTACCACCCGCCCAAGGGTAAGTAAATTCATGAACGATTTCAAGAAGAAGGGCTTGGTCAGCTACAACGGGGGCTTGAAAATAAATAAAGCACGGCTCACCGAGTTCTTGCAAAATCGCCCCATGTCAGTCAAGAAAACGTAAACCCGGCGCGTGCCCAATACGTCGGTTTTACGTGTGAAGTTTTTGTCTTTTCTATTTTTCGGCTCTTCTTTCTTCCGCCTCTAATTCTTTGCCTTTACCCGTATTACCCTCATGGTACAATATCTCTGTTTACTACTGCGCCGCGGGTTTGTCGGGGGCCTTTCTTCAAAAGGAGGATCGACGCTGTCTGATTTATGCTCCCTGTTCCACGTTGCCTGATCACTCTTAACTACTTCCGATTGTTTCTTCTCTTGCGGAAAACTGAAGACTGACCACTGAAAACGAGCTAAGCAGACCAGAAAGGATCGAAAGCCTTTTCCTCTCCTACTAAAGACTTAAAGCTAACAACTAACAACCACCGGCTGCCATTCTCTGCTCTCAGTTCTCTTATCTAGCGATCAGCAGATTTTGCGCGAACGGCCATTCACGGTCAATCCACTGTCCATCGCAGCGGAATCCCGTGCGCGCCGCCATAGCGGCAATTTCTCCAGCTTGATATTTGTGCGAGCTTTCCGTCCATATCGTCTCGTCTTCGTCCAGCATGACGCGCAAGCTGGCAGCCGGAATCTGCACGGTTTGCCGGCGCGTCGACCGCAAGTGCATCTCGATCCGCCGCTCCGCGCTATTCCAGCGCGCTTCGTGATGGAAGCAGCTCAAATCAAAATCTGCCCCCAGCTCCCGGTTAAGTCGCGCCAGCAAATTCAGATTGAACGCTGCAGTCACGCCTGCGGGATCGTTGTACGCCAGCAATTGCAACTCGACGCTTTTCTCGAGATCGGTCCCCAGCAGCAGCGCATCGCCCGGCTGGAGAATCGCTCTCATCTCCCGTAAAAACTCATCGCCCGCGTCGCGATCGAAATTCCCAATCGTGCTCCCCAGGAACAGCACCAGCAGATGATCCCGCTCTCCGCGCCCTTCGGCCACCGCGCGCAACCCTTCCAGGTACGGCTTTTCATGTCCGACGACGCTCACCAGATCGATCTGGCCCAATTCCTTCGCGCAGGCCGCCAGCGCCGAAGGCGAAATCTCAATCGGGTAGTAATACGTTTTTTGCCGTCGCGAAAGCGCTTCCAGAATCCACCGCGTCTTTTTCCCCGAGCCGCTCCCCAGCTCCGCCACCTGAATCGGCGACGGCAGCCTTCCCACAATTTCTCCCGCGTATTTTTCCAACAGCCGCGCATCCGCCCGCGTCAATCCATACTCCGACAAAACGCAAATCGTCTCGAAAAGCGCTGAGCCCACTTCGTCATACAAATACTTTGAAGGAAGTTCTCGCTGTCCGGGCTTGGTTAGGCTTTCGCGCACGTCCGCCGCAAATTCCGACACGTGCCTGACGGGAAGGGAAGGAGTCAGCATGGGGTCCCTCGAGTTTGGCTTGATTAGTCCTCGACGCAACGGAACGTTGCGTAGACGTACGGATAATGCGGCTGGAACCAGTTTCGGAACGACCGCCGCAACATGCACGCGGCCGTGCGCGGCGAGCCACCCTTCATCACATAGTGCTTGCCGTCGAAGAAATTGGCGGAGTAGCCCGAATAGAAGGGCATCGGCGTAAATCCCGGGAACGCCGCAAACTCCGTGCGCGTCCATTCCCAGCCATTGCCGACAAGGTCTTGGACACCGAAGGCGCTGCCGCCCTCGGGATGCGCGCCGACCGGAGAAGGATCCCATGACTTAAAATTGAAGTTGCCCTTGCTTGCACTGGGAGCTTCTTCGCCCCACGGATAGCTATGCTCATGCCGGCCGTCCGGCGTTCCATACGCGGCCCGATGAAACTGCGCTTCCGTCGGAAGTTTTCGCCCCAGCCATTTTGCATATGCGGTGGCTTCCGCGTGGCTCACGTACACTGGCCACTCCTGCGGCAATCGAATTTCGCCGAACATCGTGCGGTACATCCACAAGTTGCCATCGCGCCTCCAGAACATCGGATGCTCGATGCCATCTTTTTTCTTCCAGGCCCGCGCCTCTTCGCTCCACAGGGAATCGTTCTGGTAACCGCCCGCCTGGATGAAGCGCAGAAAATCATGGTTCGTCACGTTATGGTTTTCGATCGCGAATCCCGCGGTCTCCACTTCGTGCAAGCCGAACTCGTTGTCCCACCCGAACTCATCTCCTTGAACATTGTCCAGGCCCAGCGTCGCGCTCCCGGCCGGAATATCCACGAGCTGCGACTTCACGCGCACGGATTTCCATGCGGCACGCTCTGGCCCGCAAATCTTTTTTTCGCTCGGCATCCGGTGCAGCATGTAGGCCAGCGTCTCCGCGTGCATCAGGCGGTGCTCGATGGCTACTTCCAGCATGGGAATCAGATGCGGGTGTCCTTCCGCGGGCCGCTCCAGTGCTCGCTCGATAGCATGGTCCAATTCCTCGCGCAGACGCCGGTTGTAACTTTCCACTTCCTCACGCGCCGGCCAATCCGCCGGCGTGTCCGACGGCAATCCGCCGCCCACGGGATCAATTCCGAATGCAAAGAGATGGTCAAATGTCCGATGGAAAGGCTGCAAACCGAACGCACGGTCCCCGAGCAGATTCCAATCGAAGGCTTCCACATGCCCGACGTAAAAAATAATGCGGTGCCGCTCCGGTATCGGACGGTCGTACATGGCTTCTTCGCGAACTAGCCGGAAGAGCTCGTCGGTTCGCATGCGGGAGTTGAGCAGGCGAGTGTGAAGGTCGTGCCGTATGCGGACAGCTGCGGCGAGTGCTCCCATGATGTTTTTCCCCTTCCTTTGGATGCAGCTTCCGCGCGAAGGATGCGCCAAAAATTCAGCGCCGGGAGGCCAGGTGCATTAAGATGTTCGCGCCAGGTCTTGCGGCTGTCAATCGAAATGAATACGAAAACCATGAGTTTCAGAGGAAATCTGATTGAATTTTGCGACGTGGAATATCACATAAACGATATTCTTGCGCGAATCATCGTTTCTGGTATTTCCTTGGAAATCCCTCAGGGGGAGACCCTGGTCCTCCTTGGCCGCAGCGGCAGCGGCAAGACCACCCTCCTAAAACTGATCAACGGAATGCTAATGCCATCAAAGGGGCAAATCCTCGTGCAAGGTCGCGCCACCACCGATTGGGACCCCATCCGCCTCCGCCGCGGCATCGGCTACGTCATCCAGGACGCCGGTCTCTTCCCCCATTTCACTGTGGCAGAGAATGTCGCCCTCGTTCCTACTTTGGAAAAATGGGATGCGACTCGCACCACCGCGCGAATTGAGGAAATGCTCAAGCTCGTGGGCCTCGATCCGCGCGAATTCGCAAAGCGCCGCCCGCGGGAGCTCTCGGGAGGGCAGCGTCAACGTGTCGGTGTGGCCCGCGCCCTTGCCGCGGATCCCTCGATCCTGCTGATGGATGAACCATTTGGCGCCCTCGATCCCGTCACCCGCGCTGAGCTTCAGCGTGAATTTAGTGCACTCGCCCGCCGCCTCGGCAAAACCATCGTTTTCGTCACTCACGATTTGCGGGAAGCCCTGCTGCTTGCTTCCCGCATCGTTCTGCTGGAAGCCGGCCGCATCGTTGCCAGCTCCACGCCGCAGGAATTCCTTCGCCTTGATCATCCAGAAGTCCGCGCCTTTACTTCTTCACTTTCCATCGCTCCGGGAGCTCCGGCATGAACGCCGCGGCGATCCAACTCTCCAGCGATTGGACTTTTTTGGCCGAGCACCGCGCGGAGATTTTCAGCGCCACGCTTGATCACCTCGCGCTCGTCCTCATCGCCATGGCGATTGCCATCCTGATCGGCGTCCCACTGGGCATGTTCATTGTGCAGCGTCCCGCACTGCGCACCATTGCGCTCGGCATCGCCAGTATTTTTCAGACCATTCCAAGCCTTGCACTCTTCGGATTCCTGATTCCAATTCCTTTTATCGGTGGCATCGGCAAACGCACCGCCATCGTTGCTCTCGTTCTCTATGCTCTCCTCCCCATCCTGCGAAACACTTACGTGGGACTCACCGGCATCGATCCCGCCGTCCTCGAAGCCGCCGAAGCCATGGGCATGACGCGCGCGCAAATTCTCTGGCGCGTTCGTTTTCCGCTCGCGCTCGCCGTAATCCTTGCAGGAATTCGAACCGCCACCATCATCACCATCGGCGTCGGCACTATCGCGGCAGCCATCGGCGCCGGCGGCCTCGGCACGTTCATCTTCCGCGGTGTGGCCCTCGTCAGCGATTCACTCATCCTAGCCGGCGCTATCCCTGCAGCGCTCCTTGCCCTGCTCGCCGATTTTCTCCTTGGCCTCCTCGAACGCCGCTTGAGGGTGGCCTGAAATGCGCCGCTCTCCACTTTACTTTTTCATTTGCGCTGCTCTGTTCTCTTCGGCTTGTCATTCTTCGCGTCCCACTAAAATCACGATCGGCTCTAAATTTTTCACCGAACAGGTCATCCTCGCCGAGCTTCTCGCCCAGCACATCGAAGCCAAAACCGGCATCCCCGTCGAGCGCAAAACTAATCTCGGTGGCACCCTCCTTGTTCACAAAGCTATGCAAGCGGGCCAACTCGATCTCTACGTCGAATACACCGGCACGGCACTCACCGCTGTTTTGAATGAATCACCGCAGGGCGATTCGAACGCGGTCTACACTCGCGTCAAGCAGCTCTACTCGGAGCGCTTCCATTTCGAAGTCACAGAGCCTCTTGGTTTTGAAAACACGTTTGCCATGGTCATCCGCGGCGATGACGGGCAGAAACTCCATCTCCAGAAAATTTCCGATATCGCGCCGCTCGCCACCAAGTGGCGCGTGGGCGTCGGCTACGAATTCCTCGAACGTCCCGATGGCTTCCGCGGCTGGAGCGACCGCTATAATCTCCACTTCGCGGAAACTCCCAAAGTCATGGACCTCGGTCTACTCTACCGCGCGCTCGTGGATCATCAAGTCGACATCGTCGCCGGCAATTCCACCGACGGCCTCATCGACTCCCTCGGCCTCCTGGCTCTTGAGGACGACCGCCACTATTTCCCGCCTTACGACGCCGTCCCCATCGTGCGCCAATCCACGCTCGCACAATTCCCGCAATTGCGCGCCACACTCACTGATCTTGCCGGAAAGCTTTCCGCCGTAGACATGCGCCGCCTCAACTATGCCGTCGACGCCCAGCACCAGGATGCCGCCGCCGTCGTGCGTGCTTTCCGCGCATCCCACGGTCTTTAGCCGTTCGCAACCGCACCTGTTTTCAAGTAGCCGCTGTTCCAATTCGAAGCGTGGAACCAAATCGGTACATACTGCGCAGAAAAGCCCCTGATTCTGAACTCGTTATAGCGAATCCTCTGGCTTGAGAATTGCACCATAGGGAGATGGAGATAATCGTCGTCTGTCCGCTCTGCACACGCCCCGGAGATCCACAGAATGCCCATCCCTTACAACGTTCTGACTCTGGCACCGGAAGCTGCGGCCGGCCAAGCGCCATTGAAATCGTGCCCAGCTGCTCGGGTACTCATCGTTGATGATGAGCCCGCAGCCTGCAAACTCCTCGCCTTGTTATTGTCCGAAGCGGATTTTGAGTGCAAGACGGCCTTAAGCGGCATGGCTGCCCTTCGCCTTCTGGAAAATGACGCTCAGGACGCCATCGTCTGTGACCTCAACATGCCCGGGATGAACGGAATGGAACTCCTCGCGGAAGTTCGCCGCCGGACCCCTCATGTGGCGTTTCTCGTTGCCACCGGCCATGACGATGTGCGAGCGGGAATTTTAGCCATGAAGTCCGGTGCAGACGACTATCTGGTCAAGCCTCTTCAGGAGGAGCTGGTCATCGCCAGCCTGCACCGCGCCCTGAAAAAAAAACAGCTGGAGCAGGAAGTCGAAGGTTACCGTCTACATTTGGAGGAGATGGTCGCCGAACGCACCAAGCAGATCGAAGCCGCCCTCAAGCTCGTGGAGCGCAGCTATGAAGACACTCTCGAAGCCCTGGGTGCGGCTATCGATCTACGCGATGCCGCGACCGAAGGGCACTCCCGGCGGGTCTGCCGCTTCGCTCTGGAAATCGCCAGAGTGTTGGGCCTCTCCGAGGCGCAGCACAAGACCATCGCCATGGGCGCTTACCTCCATGACATCGGAAAACTTGCTCTCCCTGATGGCATTCTCCTGAAACCAGGTCCTCTCACTCCAGAAGAGCGCCTGTTCATGCAGCAGCACGTGCAGACGGGCTACGATCTGGTCAAGCAAATCCCGTTTTTGGCAGAAGCTGCAGAACTGATCCGTTCGCATCATGAGCGCTACGATGGCAGCGGTTATTTGCGCGGCCTGAAGGGGCAAGAAATTCCAATTGGCGCGAGGATCTTTGCCGTGGCCGATACTCTCGACGCCATCACTTCGGCCCGGCCCTACCGCAGCGCCCAGCCTTTCGAGAACGGTTTCAAGGTGATCCACTCGGAGTCCGGCCGCCTCTTCGATCCGCAGATCACCAACGCTTTTTTCAGTCTTCCCAAAGAAAGCTGGGCCACAATTGCCCGGCACCAGCACCCGGCGTGTGCGCTCCCTTCCTGGCTGCGCAACGGAGGCGGGGGCACTCCCACTCCTTCCTAAGTGTCTTAGGGGATGTTGCTGAATCCGCGTTGCGGCTCAGTCGTGCAGGACAACACTCAACAGCGAGCTGTTGATTTCAAGGCCATCCGAATTATCAATGAAGCCCAATTTCTTGAATTTATTCATGAACAGATTCACGCGCGATCGTGTCGTTCCGATCATTTCCGCCAGCGTCTCCTGCGAAATCTTTGGCAGAATTTTCTGCGGCTGGTCATTCTTGCCATAGCGGGCCAGCAAAAGCAGCGCGCGAGCAAGCCGTTTTTCCGTGGAGTTAAAAAGCTGGTCGACCAGGTCTTCTTCGATCCTGATGTTCCTGGAAAGCATGTAGGTGATGAACCGATCGGAAAATTCATGCTCCGCGTGGAGCACGCGAATCATCTCCTCACGATCGATCGCCAGCACCGTGGTTGCAGCCGTGCTGGTGGCCGAACCCATCCGCAGCCGCTGACCGGCAATGCTTCCTTCGCCAAAAAAGTCTCCGGGCCTTAGCACGGCCACGACCGCTTCCTTGCCCATCTCATTGACCACCGAAAGTTTAACGCCGCCGGTTTGAATGTACATCACATGCTTGGCTGCATCGCCTTGCGCATAGATTTTCGTGTTTTTTGGAAATTCAACGACCTTTCTCGCCACACCTGCGGAATCGAGGAAAGTCTGGGCGTTAAAGCCATTTTTCTTGTTACGATGCATCTCTTCACGCAAGACGATTGCTCTCCAAGTTAGCCAGATTACGCCCACTCCAGGCGAGCACATTCAACCGATGGCAAATAGCGGCCTTTCTGAAAAGGTTTGTACGTGACCATTCTCGCCAAAGCGCAGTTACGAAAGGCCACTCTCCTAACAGGTCGGCGCCGGCGAGGACGAATGCGGCTTCGCGATGAGCGTCCAACGGAAGAATCGGAGATCGCAGCTCACACACCGGAACGGTCTGACGAAAATCATTGCCAGAATTCCCTTTTCAACGATGCCTTTGCGCCTTGATCGATAAATTCGCTCACTGCGGCAAAGTGGGCAGCTCACTATCGCGGTCCTCATTGTAACTCCCGATTGCCGAGTAACCGTATGACAGGTGAACGACGGTTGTATGTCTCATTTTGAACACCTAAAGCCTGCTGCCTCTGCCGCCCAGCCAAGCTTCAGATTTTGCATTTTCCCTGATGGAGCACGGTCATCGCCGATATCCCTGATACGGCACCTGTTCAAAACGGAACAGACCCTTCTATCTCACCGGCATAGAGTTACCGGCGTGGGGTTGAACTCCTAGCCGCCTATCCTGCGACGGCCTTGAGCGTGGAGTTGCGGGCTGCCATGTCGAACCTGATTCAAACTGAATTTCGGTCTGATACGAGTAGTTTTCGAACGAAGGGCGCGGCTCCGCACAGGCGGCGGCCCCTCAGCGTCCTTTTCATCCATCGCGATGCCGATGTGGTGGACGGCTGCCTGGAAGAGCTCAAGAAAGCGCGGTTTACCCTCAGCGCCGATTTTGTCCTGACCTTGGCGCAGTGCACGGAACAGCTCCGCACCCAATCTTATGATGTCGTCGTGGCTGAGTACCCCAGCCCAAGTTGGAAAGGACCGCACGCTTTGGAACTCCTGCACCAGACGGTGCAAGAGATCCCTCTTCTTTTCGTGACCACTGCCCTGGGAAGCGAATCCATCGCGCAACTGACAGCCGAGGGTGCGTTCGATTACGTGGAACAAGAGCATCTCGCTCAATTGCCAATGGCCGTCCGCCGAGTCTTGAACGAAAGGAAACTTCGCGAGGAGCTGCATGAGGCCGGAAAGGCCTTGCGGCATTCGCAATCGCTGTACCGCGCGTTGGTGGAGAATCCCGCCTACGGAATTTGCCGGTGCGATCCGGAAGGAAAGTTTCTCGATGTGAACCAGGCTCTTTTGACGATGCTTGGCTATGAAACCAAGGAGCAGTTGCTGGCGGCAAATCGTGATTCCGAGATTGTCCTCGATCTTGGCCTTGAAGCGCCATCGGCCGGATGCTCTCCTGAGTCCGCGAAAATCGAGCCGGTCGAAATTGAGTGGAAGCGGAAAAATGGCACGTGCCTGAAGGCCAGACTCAGCGGGCGCGGCGCATTTGACGAGCTTGGAAACTTTGATGGCTATGAAATCATCGTTATGGATGTCACCGAACAGCGGGCGCTGGAGGATCATCTGCGCCGCGAGGCTTTGAGCGACTCGCTCACTGGTTTAGCCAACCACCGCCGCCTCTTCGAGGTGCTGCACTCGGAGATCTGCCGGACGAAGCGCACAGAGCGGGAATTCTCTCTTGTCTTGCTGGACCTCGATGAATTGAAGGAGATCAACGATCGACTTGGACATCAAGCGGGAGACCGGGCATTGTGCCGGCTCGCGCGAGTCCTGGCGGATTGCTGCCGATCTGTTGACACCGCAGCGCGTCAAGGTGGGGACGAGTTCGCTCTGGTCCTGCCGGAAACGGGTTTTGCCGCCGCCACATTGGTAGCGCGTCGCATTTGCGATCTATTGGCAAAAGATGCCGAGGAGCCAAATCTATCCGTCAGCGTGGGAGTTGCCAGTTACCCAAGCGACGCCGATGGCATCGGATCCTTACTTTACGCGGCCGACAAAGCCCTCTATGCGATGAAAGACAAACGCCCAAAAGCCGCCCGGGCTGCTCATGGCGCCTGACAGTAACGGCCAGCTTCAAATCGGAGTTCTTACCGTGCCTCAAAGGAAGCGATTCCACAGGGTGCAAAAGGGGAGAAGATCCGATGGATGAATCTGAGTTCGTCGTACACGGCAGATCGCAAGAGCGCAACGTACGCAGTGATGGTGAAGGAAGAATTCAGTTTTCATTAAGCGTGGAAGAACAGTTTGTTCAATCCATCTCCACGCGAGCGCCCCTTCCGAAAATACTGAACGAAATCTGTATCGCTCTTGATTGTCACATTGGCAACGTGGTCTCGCTCATTTCCTTGCCGGGGGACGATCCTGTCGAGATTGCCGCAATGGCTCTGAACGCAGCGCGCTTTGGTCTGTATCCCTTCTGTTCCGAAGAGATTGTCGCCGAGAATGCCGAACCGCTTGGATATCTTGAAATGTACTGTAGCCTTCGACGAAACCCATCCGCAGGCGAACTGCAATTCATTGAACGGGCCAAGTGCCTGGCTGCGATTGCAATCAAACATCACCACGAAGCACGGCAGCAAAACAATTGTGTCGATCGGCCAGTGCGAGGGCGTTTGCTCGAATGGCCAGTGCCCATGAACTAGCCTTCAATACACATATTTTTGTGCCTCAGTCGTGCAACACGACGCTCAGGAGAGAGCTATTGATATGAAGACCGCCGTTGTACCTGATGAATCCCAGTTTTCTGAATTTGTTCATGAAAAAATTCACCCGCGGGCGTGTGGTACCAATCATCTCCGCAAGCATCTCTTGTGATACTGAGGGGACCAATCCGTGGGGCTGGTCCTCCTTGCCGTAACGGGCCAGCAAGAGAAGAGCTCGCGCCAGGCGTTTCTCGCTGGAGTTGAACAGCTGATCGATGAGATCCTCTTCGATGCGTATATTCCTGGCCAGCATATGCGAGATAAACAGGTCAGAGAGCGCATGCTCCTCATGGAGCACCCGCATCATCTCTTTTTTTTCGATGAATAGGATGGACGTGGGTTCAATCGCGACGGCCGTCGCCATGCAAACTGGCTGGCCTGCCAGGGATCCTTCGCCAAAAAAATCGCCCGGGCCAAAAATTGCCACGACCGCTTCCTTGCCGGCCGCGTTGACCACCGAGAGTTTCACACCGCCTTCTTGAATGTATTTCACACCCTTGGTCGGATCACCCTGGCTGTAAACCTTTTGGGCCTTTGTAAACTTCAGGATTTGCCGCGCCACGCCGGCTGAATCGAGAAAAGCCTGTATGTTGAATACGTCTTTTTTCTTCGACATGCTTTTGGAATTCTTCTTGAGGGGACTCATGGTTGGTTTTTATAGCTCCACATGCGATATCGCATGAAAACTCGCCCTGCGTAGTTCTTGGATTTCCGAAGGAACATCTTCCAAAAGTATCTTCTGTGCCGCTTGCGCCTGCACGGCCACAGTCTCCTGCCAGGATTGTTCTTCCATCATCTTTCTGACGGTCTCCAGAGGAACCTGCTCGAAATGCGTTTTCGAATTGAGCATGGCAGCTCCTTTCGTTCTTCCAGAACGCTAACAGGCGGAAGTTCGCACGGGTTGTATCTTTTGTAAACGGAACAGAGTCGTTAGCCGGGGCTCCTGCGCTTCACTGGTGAGGCTGAGGGTTGCTGAGGGTTCGTATTCCTGCGAGCCGGGGGGGCGCTCGTGCCGACTTGTTTTTTTATTTGCAGGACTCGCTACGACAGTATACGATAAGCTCACGTTTGTTTAGCGCACTAGCGCAAGGAGGTTTGTATGGGCCGCCCCCAAGCGAAAAACATAGAAATGCACTTCAGGACCATGGTGCAAACGGATGTGCCGCAAGGCAGGGAAGGCAAGCACAAACTGATTGTCACCACCATCCTCAAGGACCTCGACCGTCTAAAAAATGGGTCGGCAATCAAGGTTCCCTTGGCTGAATTGGCGCAATCCAAGGAAAAAGTCCGCTCCGCGCTGAATCGTGCATCGCGGAAAGCTGGACGCAAGGTTGCTACCGCCAGCGACACCCATTTCTTGTACGTGTGGAACATCAGCTAGCCACGGAACTAGCTGGCTCTTCCCCCAGTCTTCCGGCACGGCCCATCTCGCGGACTACTAAACACCTCTGAGATTTCAGCTTCCTCAAACCCATCATTAGGGATAGTTGCGCTCCGGATGGGAGGTTTGGAAAAATCTCCGGCCAAACAAAGCGCGAAACTGTCCACAAGCGGACAGACGCGCGTTTTGAGGAAGTCCAAGATGGTGCTGTAGTAAAAGGACTTCGGTGTTGGACAGTCCATCCCCTTCAGCTTGACATCTACGACCCATACGAGCGCTGAGGACTTCGAACAACACGCTAGTCGCAGGGTTTGTCTGGATCGGCGATCCACCCTTCGTTGAATCGTACAGGTTCAACTCTCCACTCCAGGCAGAGCTTGCAGGAGTTCGTGGGGCAGCGCCGCAAGTGTCTCGCAGCAAAGACAGAAAGGTAAAAAGCATGCCTCTCATTCAGATTCTGTTAACCCTGATCGTCGTAGGTGTCCTCCTGTGGCTGGTGAATCGTTTCATCCCCATGGCCGGAAGTATCAAGTCGATCTTGAACGCCGTTGTAGTCATCGGAGTGGTGTTGTGGCTCCTGAATGTATTTGGACTGTTCCACTCCATCTCCCGAATCCGCGTCGGTTAACGAATCCCCCGACAGGAACGGCAGAAGCCGGATTTTCAGTTCACGGATAGGAATCAAGGATTAGAAACAACAGGCGCACCATGTCCCACGTAGTGACGAGCGCATCGGTAATTGCAATGGAGATCACATCATGAAGGCAATCGCAATCACTAGCACAGCAGCGTTATTTCTGCTGATGGGTATCACTTCTCCGGCTTTCGCAGGCCAAGAGAAGCAGGAAGAAAAGGCCAAGCCCGCGAAACAGGAGCAGCAAGCCAAGCCGGAAAAGCAGCAGCAAGCCAGAGCTCCGAAACAGGAGCAGCAAGCCAAGCCAGAAAAGCAGCAGCAAGCCAGAGCTCCGAAACAGGAACAGCAGGCCAAGCCAGAAAAGCAACAGCAAGCCAGAGCTCCGAAACAAGAGCAACAAGCCAAGCCAGAAAAACAGCAGCAGGCCAGAGCTCCGAAACAGGAGCAACAGGCCAAGCCAGAAAAGCAGCAGCAGGCCAGAGCTCCGAAGCAAGAGCAACAGGCCAAGCCAGAAAAGCAGCAGCAGGCCAGAGCTCCGAAGCAAGAGCAACAGGCCAAGCCGGGGAGGCAGCAGCAGGCTTCTTCGCGACGTCCGCAGCGCACTCAGCAGGAACAATCCAGACAACGTTCGCAGCCGGCTCTCCGCCTCAGTGCAAGGGGTAGTGGACGAATTCCGGATGCGCGCTTCCACTCCAATTTTGGCCGCGAACATCACTTCCGCATCGGGGAACCCGTCTTGGTCGGCGGATATTCGCGCTTTCAGTACGGCGGTTTCTGGTTTGGATTTGTTGAGCCGTGGCCGGACGGCTGGTATTACACCGATGACGTCTACATCGACTACGTCGACGGCGGGTATTACATGTATGACCCCTACTATCCCGGCGCTCGCTTCGCCATCAGCGTGGTGATTTAGCGTCCGAAGCTTGGAGTTATTTAAATGCAAGCCAGACCCGGCGGGATCTCTCGGGACGATCTGAGAATCCTGCCGGGGTGGGATTTGAAAGACTCTGGATGGATTGATTTGGGAAGGAGCAAACGATGCTTGGAACGGTGTTGGTTGTTATTTTGATCATGGCACTTTTGGGAGTTTTGCCACGCTGGTCTCACAGTCGCGCGTGGGGCTACGCCCCCACGGGAGGCGTAGGTCTTGTGCTTCTTATCGTTGTCGTTCTCGTGCTTCTCGGACAGATCTAGACGTCGCCTCTGACGTCTATGCGCTGTTCCTGCATCCCTTCGGAGGTTCGTCATGGAAGAGTCCAGGCGGCATGCAATCCAGTTTCTTGAGAAAGAGATCAAAACCTACTTGGCGCTTTCCCTTTTCTTATCGAAGCGGGGCATCAAGACAGACGTGCGCGTGGGAGCGAAGAGAGTCCTCATCAGTCCCTCGTTTTACAAAGAGAGAATGAAGGAAGCGAAGAAACTTGTCTATGAACTCAAAAAACCAAATTAGGAAACGTCACTCACAAAACGCTTCATCGAGGCGCTGGGGCCCCTGGGGAATGCGCGTGGCGGCAGTCCTACTTGTTACGCTTCTAAGTACCGGCGCTTCGTTTGCCTATTCTGTGCTCACCCACGAGCAAGTCGTTGACTTGCTGTGGACCGATGAACTCCGGCTGCTTCTGCTCGAGCGGTTTCCAACGCTCACGGAAGATCAACTTAAGGAAGCACACGGTTACGCGTATGGCGGCGCCGTCATCCAGGACCTCGGCTACTATCCCTTTGGAAGCGTGGAATTCAGCAATTTGGTGCACTACGTTCGGAGTGGAGACTTCGTTCGAGAGCTCCTGCTTCAAAGTCAGGATGCCAACGAGTATGCCTTCGCCCTGGGCGCCCTCGCGCACTACGCCTCCGATATCGCCGGACATCCGGCCGTCAATCAGGCCGTTTCCATCCAGTATCCCAAACTGCGAGCGAAGTACGGCAATTCGGTCAGGTACGCAGAGGACCACACCGCGCATCTGAAGACGGAGTTTGGATTTGACATGGTGCAGGTGGCGAAGAATCGTTACGCCTCGCAGCAATATCATGATTTCATCGGTTTTCAAGTGTCCAAGCCGCTGCTGGAGCGGACTTTTCCCATCGTATACGGCGTGAAGCTGGAAGACGTGCTCACACATGAGGATCTTGCCGTCGGTTCCTATCGCTTCGCCGTCAGCCGCATGATCCCGGAGATGACAAAAATTGCTTTGCGAACGCACGAGAAGGACATGATGAAGGAGTCTCCCACGTTTGCGAAGAAGAAGTTCCTCTATCGCCTATCGCGCTCAGACTATGAAAAAGAGTGGGGAAAAGACTATAAGAAGGACGGATTCAAGACTCGCCTCTTTGCGGTCCTCTTGCGATACATGCCGAAGATTGGCCCATTTAAGGCGCTGGCATTCAACAATCCGACGCCGCAAACCGAAGAAATGTATTTCAAGAGCATCAACACCACCGTTGACCAATACCGCATTTATCTCCAGCAAGTTCGTGCCGGATCATTGCAACTTGTCAACTGTGATTTCGACACCGGCAAAGAAACCAAAGCCGCCGAATATTCCTTGACCGACGATACGTATGCGAAGTTGCTGGGCCAACTCGTGGAACACAAGTTTGACCTGACTTCTGCCGAGCTGCGCGACAATATCCTGAACTTCTACGCGGATCTTTCTCTTCCTCTCGAAACCAAAAAGGACCCTGCTCACTGGCAAAGCGTATTGTCCTCTCTGGACCAATTGAAGCTGGTTACCCCAACCCCTGTTCTCGCGGCGACCCCGGCAAACTGACGCACTGGTCCACAACGTTCGGGACAAGCCCACCCGAACAAATGCAAACAAATCGCGAATGTGTGTTTAAGCGGACAGCTTTGATTAGCGTTTTCCAACAAGATGTTCCGGTAGGAAATAACAAACAGTCTTTCTTGCAACCCATCCCATCGTTTCTCGCCTGACTGTCTCGGACTAGTCCTACGGAATCTTGCATTAGAAAAGTCACACCCCTTCAAGGAGGAAATTCGGATGAAGCCATTCAGAGCATTGCTTAGTTTATTTGCAGTCACCGTCTTGGGAGCCGCCGTGTTGCCCAGCGCTCAAGCGGATACATGGAGTAAGAAGACCGTTGTCACATTCAGCCAGCCCGTGGAAATCCCCGGGAAAATTCTCCCCGCCGGGACTTACACGTTTCAATTATTGGATTCTCCTTCCGACCGCCACATTGTGCAGGTCTTCAACGCAGATGGCAGCCAGATCATCGCCACCATCCTGGCCATCAATGACTATCGCTTGCAGCCGACCGGCGATACTGTCATGAAGTTCAGTGAACGCCCGGGCGATGCCCCAGACGCTCTTCGCGCCTGGTTTTATCCCGGCGACAATTTCGGACAGGAGTTTGTCTACCCAAAGGTTCGCGCGATTCAGCTGGCTCAGACGACGAAGCTTGTAGTTCCCGCCGTTGCCGTCGACCTTGATGACAACGTGATTAAGACGGTTCCGATCGTTGCCGTCACTCCGGACCAGAAAGAAGTGGAAGTGACAACGGTCATTCAGACCACTCCGGCCGTTGCCGCCGTTGAAACTCCCGCTCCTGTCGCAGCCGCAACTCCTGCGCCTGTCGCGGTCAAAGAAACCGAAGAACTGCCACAAACAGCAAGCTCCATGCCGTTGCTCGCACTGCTTGGTGGTTTGTCCATCAGCCTTGCGCTTGGCCTGAAGCTTTTCCTCAAGCTCGCTTCCTAAGCGAGTGTAGAGCCCCGCGTCGCGGACGTGATCGAAGGTCACGTCCTGCGTCGCGAGAAAGCCTTTTTGTGCACCTCACTCCAAGTCCCCGCAAACGCAGTCTGGGCAAAGGACACCTGTTCCTTGCTCCTTTTTGTCTTTTCGTCGGTCTTCTCGGCTTCTCCCCATTTCTCGCAACCGAGCGCTCGCCTTCCGGCGTGGCCGTGCAAGCAAAAATCGAGGTTGACGCCAGTCTTGTCCTGCTCCCCGTGCAGGTGACTGATGCCCGCGGAGCCTTTGTTCCCGGCCTCAAGCAGGAAGACTTTCGCGTGTTTGAAGACAGGCAACTTCAAAAACTTACGGTGTTCGAACACGGAGACACCCCGGTTACCGTTGGGCTCATCGTGGACCACAGCAGAAGCATGGGCGGCAAGCTGCAGGATGTCGTTACCGCCGTGTACTCCTTCGCGCACTTAAGCAATCCCCAGGATGAAATGTTCGTCGTCGATTTCAATGATGATGTCCTGTCTGAACTCATGAAGGGGAAGGCCTTTTCAAACGATCCAAAAGAACTCGAGCAAGCCGTCACCGCGGTCACCGCGCGGGGACGCACCGCGCTCTACGATGCCGTCAGCGAGGGACTCCATCATTTGCAGTACGGCCATTTGCAGAAGAAGGCGCTGATTATCATCAGCGACGGCGGAGACAACGCCAGCCACCTCAAGTATTCCCAGGTGCTGGCTCAAGCTCGCCAATCTCAGGCTCTGATCTACTCCGTCGGTCTGGTGGGCTCGAATATCGAGGAAGAGAATCCGAGTCTTCTCCGCCGGCTCTGCAAGGATACCGGTGGCATCGCGTACTTCCCGCGCGAAGGTGAATCGGTCGCAAACGTAGCGACTGAAATCGCCCGCGACCTTCGCGAGCAGTACACGCTGGGCTATACGCCGCTGAACATCCAGCGCGCCGGCGCTTTTCGAAAAGTCGAAGTGAAGGTCATCGCGCCGGGCCATGGCCGGTTGCGCGTCCGAACTCGAGAGGGCTACTCGCCTGCGGTGCTGCAGCCCGCGGCGCAGTTGGGCGCAGGGACAAGATGAATCCGCATCCTTCGAAAACGAAACCAGTCTCTTCAACGGCAATGGACATTCTCCGCGGGGCTGTTTACTTCTTCCTAGTCGCGGGGATTCTCGCCCTGGGCTATTCCGGCTTCGTCTTTGCCAGTTCACGGTCCTATCAAGCCGTCGAAATGAAGAAATTTAAGGAGGCCAGCCGCCTTTCCGAACCGCACCTTTTGGCGGATGGCGATGTGCTTGGTGAAATTGAAGTACCGCGCTTGGGGCTCGACGCCATCGTTGTTCAGGGCGATTCTCGCGCTACCTTGAAACGTGCCGTAGGTCACCTCTCGAAATCGGCCTTGCCCGGCGAATGGGGCAATGTGGCATTGGCGGGACACCGGGATACATTCTTCCGTCCGCTCCGCGACATTCGCCTGGGTGACGTAATCACCTTCAAAACGCAAGAGCGCAGCTTCGAATACCTTGTCCAGTCGATTGAAGTCGTGGCTCCCACGGACATTCGTGTCCTCGAACCACTCACCGGTCACGATCTGACTTTGCTCACCTGCTACCCAGTCTACTATGTGGGTCCTGCCCCGAAGCGTCTGGTGGTCCGTGCCCGTGAAGTGCAGGGAATGGCACGCGAGCAGGTAGCAAGCGACACTCTGCTACTGCCCGCCGCCACTCCATCTATCGAGGCCATGCCGAAATAATCGAAAGTGTGCCTAAGCGGACAGACGAGCGGTTTCGATTTGTCTACGATGGAGTCCTCTGGGAATACACCAAACCCTCTCCTGGTGCGACACAAGCGCTTTTAAAACACGGGTCCCTTGTGAGATTGGAACAACATGCTTTGGACAATTTTCGTCGTTTTATGTGTCCTCTGGCTGCTCGGCGTCGTTACGTCCTACACACTCGGGGGATTCATTCATCTCCTTCTGGTTGTGGCTTTGGTTCTCTTCATCATTAATCTGGTTCAGGGCCGAAGGCGGATCGTTTAATTGCGGAAATGCAAAATATGAAACCGATTATTTGGGCTGGAATTCTCTTGATTGTTTTAGGCGGGCTGTCCCTGGCCTATCAAGGTTTTACGTATACCCATCAAGAAAAGGTTCTTGATCTCGGTCCCATCCACGCCACGCGTGAGGATCACGAGTGGGTTTCCATTCCACCCGTGCTCGGCGGCCTGGCCCTGGTTGGAGGAATTGCTCTCCTCGTCGTCGGAGGAAAGAAAAATTCTTAGCTTGAAATTGCGAAAGTACCCCGCCTGAGAGTCGGGCCACGCATCACCCTCTCGCAAAAGGAATCGTGCTGAAGGTTCTTCAGCCAAAAAGTTCGGTGCAGTACAAAGTCAGCAAAAGAAGTTTTGACCATGGAGGTCAGCAATGAAGAAATTTATGGTTGTCGCAGGATGTCTTTCGCTCGTAGCAGGTGTAGTGTATGCCCGGAATAAGGAACAAAAACGCCTGGAAAATTGTGGCGTGGTCATGCAGGAAGTACTCAACGTCCCAGAAAACATTCCCCATGAGCTTCTGGAAAAGGCCGAATGCGTCATCGTCATCCCATCCGTCAAGAAGTTGGCGTTTGGAGTCGGCGCGGACTACGGCCGCGGCGCCATGGTTTGCCGCACCGGTGAGCATTTCCGCGGAGCTTGGGGCGCCCCGGCGATGTACGCCTTGGAAGGCGGCAGTGTCGGCTTCCAAATCGGCGGCGAAGCGACGGACTTGATCCTGCTGGTCATGAATGACCGCGGCATGGAGTCCATCCTCAGCAGTAAGGTCAAGTTGGGCGGAGACGCTTCCGTTGCAGCGGGGCCAAAGGGCCGAGACGCTTCCGCGGACACCGACGCATGGATGCGCGCTGAGATTCTTAGCTACTCGCGTTCACGCGGCTTGTTTGCCGGCATCTCCCTCGAAGGCTCCACGATTCGCCCTGACGACGATGCCAGCGCCGACGTTTATGGCCATCCCGTGAAGGCAAAAGACATCGTGCGTGGCCATGAAACGCATGTCACTGGTTCCGGCCGCCTGCTCGTCAACACTTTGCAGAAGAGCGCACCACGCAACGAATCAGAACGCGCTTCGAATCAGTAATTGATTGGCACCCCGCCGGCTTTTCTCGCTGTTTAGCCGGCTACGGGATCCCCACACTTGACCTCCCGGTCAAATGTGGGGATTTTGCTTTTCACTCATGCCGCAGAAGCAGGGATACCGACCATAGGCTTCCCACAAGCCCTGCCCGACACCTCAGCGCCCTCACCCATGTCTTTACGGTCTTTACGCGAAAATCCGAAAATCGCCTTACAATGTCGATTCGCTGCTGAACGCGCAAAACGTCTCGCGATGGACGGTTGTGCAGTTGCCCGGTGAAAGGAAAAAACATGCAAACCACAACCTCGCGGAAAGCTTCTCTCGGCGCGTTGGCAGTTCTGCTCTTCTTATCGCTTTTGCCGAAACTCGTCTCCGCGCAAACCCCTTCTCCCGCGCTTCTCGTCCTCAACAAGGAGGACAACTCGCTCTCCGTCGTCGATCCAGTTACGTTGAAGACCGTCGCGCAGATTCCCACTGGAGAAGGCCCTCACGAAATTGTCGCCTCCGACGACGGCAAGTCGGGCTTCGTCGGCAATTATGGCGCGCGTACTCCTGGCAGCACGCTCTCCGTCATCGATCTTGTCACGCAAAAGGAACTCCACCGCGTCGATCTCGGCGCTCTGCGACGGCCGCATGGCCTCGCCTTCGCCGATGGCAAGCTCTGGCTTACCGCCGAGCAAAACAAACTCATCGCGCGCTACGATCCCGCCTTCAATCAGCTCGATGGCCTGATCGGCATCGGACAGAATGGCACTCACATGCTCGTCTTTTCGAAGGACCACACTCTCCTGTTCACCTCCAACATCGGTTCAGATTCCATCACTCTGCTTCAGCGCGGCTCCGATCCCAACGGCTGGACGCTCACCAACATCTCTGTCGGCAAAGGCCCCGAAGGCGCCGACATTTCTCCCGATGCCCGCGAATTCTGGGCCGCCAATTCCGGCGATGGCACCGTCTCCATCATCGACGTCGCCGCAAAAAGGGTCACTCAAACGCTCGACCTCCACACCAATCATTCCAACCGCCTCAAGTTCACTCCGGACGGCAAGCTTGTCCTCATCTCCGATCCCGGAAGCAACGCCTTGGTCATCGTTGACGCCGCCACCCGCAAAGAGCTCAAGCGCTTTACCGTTGGCCGCCAGCCCGAAGGCATTCTTATCCCACCCGACGGCACTCGAGCCTACGTTGCTCTCGCTGGCGAAAAAACCGTCGCCATCATCGACCTGAAGACTCTCGAAGTGACAGCGCGCGTCGCCGTCGGCAACGGCCCCGACGGCCTTGCCTGGGCTGTACGCCAATGAAGACCGAACAGCCGCCACAGGAGGACGAGCCATGATTAGTCCACGCCTGCTCATGCCATTGGCAGGCCTTTTCCTGAGTTTGACTGCCGCGGGGCAGCCTGCACCGCAAAGTACGCCCACGGCTTCCCAGACAGCTTCAGGCACCTTTGTGGACGTCGAAGGAGGGAAGCTCTACTACGAAGAGTGTGGAACTGGCCCTGAAGCCGTAGTCCTAATTCATGACGGGATCGTTCATTCTGCCGTCTGGGATGATATTTGGCCCACGTTCTGCAAACGCGGCCACACTATCCGCTACGACCGCCGCGGCTATGGCCGCACTCCCGCCTCCACCACCTGGTACACCGAAACGGAAGATCTCGCCACGTTGCTCCGCCAGCGAAAAGTAAGTCACGCGATCCTCGTTGGCAGCTCTCACGGCGGCGAACTCTCCATCGATTTCACCTTGCAATATCCTGCGCTCGTTCGCCAGCTCGTTTTGGTGGGCGCCGTTGTCAGCGGCCTTCCCTACACCGATCATTTTCTCAACCGCGGCGTCGCCAATTCCCGGCCATTCGATAAAGGAGACGTCGCTGGCGGCCTCTCCAACTGGGCCAAGGACAAGTACCTGCTCGCTCCTGGCCACGACGCCGCCAAAAAACGGCTCCTCGACTTGCTCACCGCCAATCCGCAGGACATGACCCATTCGGATTACGCCCGTCCCACCCAAGCCGCACTCCCGCGTTTGAAAGAAATCCGCGTTCCCACGCTCATTCTCACCGGCGACGTAGATATCCCCGACGTCCACGCGCACGCCGGCGCTATCGAAGCAGGCATCCCCGGCTCAAAACGGGTGATCATCCCCGAAACGGGTCATTTGATGTATTTGGAGAAACCTGAAGAGTTCAGCCGCGCCGTCATCACCTTCATCGACGCCAACAGTTTGTAAGGCGCTGACTAGCTCAGTATGACAGCGACCAGCCGACCACCGTCATCGTCAGCACGAGCAACAGCATTCCCGTGCTGACGATGCTCAGCGTCCTTCCGTGCCCCAGCAGATAATCCCGCGATTCCGGATCGACGCAGAGAAGTATCGTCACCACCAGCACCACGCCCCATGCCAGTAGCACTGGAACGCCGGGATGTCTGCCAATCATGTCGAAGAATTGCCCGGGAGGCTGCCCCGCCGGTATCCACCACGGCAGCAACGGCGCCACTCCCGCCGCCAGTGAAAACGTCAGCAATTTGCGCGTAAACCAGCCCTTGACCTTGGGCCGCGCCTCTTTCCAGACGAAATAGTCCCAAGCCAAGAGGCCAATCGCGAGTGGCACCCACCCGTACATTGCCGCTTTCTGGTCAAACCAATACCAGCTTCGAAAAAACGTTCGCCCGTGGCTGGCCATCGCCAGACGCGGCAGCAAATACACTCCCAGCAGCGAGTTGCACAGCACCGCCACCAGAATGGTCATCAAACTCATGAATTGAAACCAGTACCGCGTCGGCACTCTTTTGCAGCGAGTGCAGACGGACTGTTTGGGCAGGAAATTCAGTCCACAGCGGTCGCAATACACGTTGGTTCTCCCAGATCCCAGAGGATGGGATGTCGAGCTTGTACTCGCTGTCAGGTTACTGCGGTTGGGTTACCAAAAACTACTGGTCGGAGGGTCAGTTTTGGTCTCAGTCGGTTTTGTTGCACAAAAGTTTGGAAGGACACTCGCAGACTCGCGGCCGTTTCTCAAGCCTCTCAAAACACAGCATTTTTCCGTTCCAGATCAGACTCTTCGCGCGTTCAGCGGAACCAGGAAGACTCCGCTCCGGCCTTCCGGCCTTCTTCTTGCAGCTGGTCCATCTTCTTCTCAAGGTCTGCTTTTCTCTTTTCCAGTTGCTGCAGCTTGCTGCTGCGATTGTCGATGTAGATGACGCTGTCCTTCAGCCCGTTTTGCGCGTCAAAGCCGTCGCTTCCATACTTCTTGATCTCGTCTTTTGTTTTCGCGATTTCCTGATCTGTAGCGGCGATGGCATCCAGAATGGCACGCGCTTTTCCGCGCCAGTAGTCTTCATCCTGGCCGGACATCGGCACCACGCCCGGCTTACTGTTTCCGGTGCGCTGGTGCGTTCCACTCGTTGCCGCAGTCCCGTCTCCCACGACGGATACGCCGCCTTTCAGCGAGGACATATCCTCTTCGGTGTACACCTTCTTCGGCTTGGGTTTTTCCTTTTCCTTCTCCGGTTTGGCCGCGTCCGCCGCAGCATCCGTTTTCTTCTGCTCCGGCTGAGCTCGCGGCGGTGAAGAAGATTGCTGCGAGGCTTGCGAGGACTGCGCCTGCCAAAGGCTGGCACCCGATGCGGTCGGCACTGCCGCCGCCAAAAACACGGCAAAAATCGTTGTGCTGATGCGATCGCACTTTTTCATGGAGAACGTCGATTTAGGAGGGTCCAAGCCGAACGCTACGCCCGCCCCTGAGCACCGTCAAGCCGAATCCCCGACGTGCCGCGCAAGCGGCACCTGTACTTGCAAGACTCTTGGGTGCTCGTGCAGTTGCCCGCCCCAGACGCCCTTTGATACAGTTCCTCTTCACGCTCCACCAGCCTGTTTCACCCGCTACGGAGACACACATGCCGATTCCCAAATATGCCCTCGACATCCTGGTCTGCCCCAATTGCAAAGTGCCGGTGATACTCCTCGCCGATGAATCAGGGCTGCAATGCGAAAAGTGCCGCCGCATTTATCCGATACGCGACGGAATCCCTGGCATGTTGACGGAAGAAGCAAAAATTCAGCAGGAATCTTAACTAAGGACTGGGAAAACCAGAGAGCCAGCATGGCCATTCAGATTACCGATTCCATCCCCCGCCTGAAACGCCTGATCTACCGCCTTCGCGGCAAGCGCATCGGTGTACTCGGCGATCTCATGCTGGACCGCTACCTTTGGGGCACGGCCTCGCGCCTTTCGCCCGAAGCTGCCGTTCCCGTCGTCGATTTTGCCGAGCAGAGTGAATGCCTCGGTGGCGCCGGCAATGTGGCCGCCAACATTGCTGCACTTGGCGCGCGCGTGGAGGCCTTCGGCGTCATCGGCAGCGACGAGCCCGGCCGCGCCTTACAAAAATGCCTCGGAGCCGCGAACATCGCCGGCAAAGGCATCCTTGCCGATTCGAAACGCGTCACCACCGTCAAGACCCGCATCATCGCCCGCCACCAGCAGGTCGTTCGCGTCGATCGCGAGCGCCGCGAGCCGCTCCGCGCCGAAACCCAGGAAAAACTTTTGCACCTGCTCTTTTCCGCGCTAAAGCATCTTGACGCCCTGGTTCTCTCCGACTACGACAAAGGCCTCATCACTGATGATTTCGCCGACCGTGTCCTCAGCGCCGCCCATCAACTGAAAGTTCCCGTTTTCGTCAAGCCAAAAACCTCGCGCCTCTATGCCTATCGCGGCGCACGTGCCATTGTTTGCAATGCCAAAGAGGCTGCCTTCTACGTCACGCGTTCGCTCACCGACGAAAAATCCGTCGAAGAGGCCGGCCGCGCGCTCCTCGCCCACTTCGGCTGCAGCGCGGTGGTCATCACCCGTGGCGAAAAAGGAATGAGCGTTTTTGAGGAATCCTCGCCGCGCCATCTTCTGATTCCCGCGACGAGTTTCGAAGTGACCTACGCCCGTGTGGGCCAGCCCGGCATCGAACGCGGCGCCACGGGCCGCCAGGTTTTCGACGTCACTGGCGCGGGCGACACCGTGCTTAGTGTTCTGTCCCTTGCCGCCGCCGCGGGCGCGCCTCTCGCCGATGCCGCTGAGCTCGCCAACATCGCTGCCGGCGTCGTCGTGGGCAAACTCGGCACCGCCTCCGTCACTCCCGACGAACTCCTCCACGCCCTCGGCGATACCCGCCGATAAGCAGCAAACAGTTTTTTCTCCGGGGAATTTTCTGCGACTACGGAACCGGGAAGGTCAGCGACTTGTCCCCGACCAAAACCCACACCTCGACGACCTTGGTCTTGCGGCTCTTTTCAATGTCCGAAGTATCCGGCATCGGCGAGAACGGGCTGACACCTACCGAAACGGCCACTGCGTTCGAACCTCGTGGTGCTTTTGCGTGCAGAATCTTGTAGCTCTTTACCGGGCCGTAGTAGCCCGCCGGGCCCCAGTCCGCCAGAAAATCCTGCATCGCGTAGCTTTGGCTGGGCTTCCAGAGTTGATAGGCGCGCGCCGTGTCGCCCGTGACCAGCGCATCAAAGAAATGTTCCGCCGCTCTTTTCTCGGGATAGTAGCGGAACGCAAACCACAGCGTCACGATCGCGGCCACCGCCAGCGCCGCAACGGTGAAGGCCATCGCCCGTGATTTATCTGGTTTTGCTGCAGGTGGATCGAGAAGTGACATTCAGAATTCTCCTGCCCCGCAAGCGTCAGATTCGTTCGTCCGGCCGCGCCAGTGCCATCCCCGCACCGCGCAGCTGCACCAAAATCCTAACAGACTCCGCGCGTCCGAGTAAAAGGTCTCAAATTGAGCTAGTGGAATCGCACCATTGTCCACCGCGTTAATCAGTCTCTAGATTCCCGGCACTAGTAACTGTTGTTGGCATCTAGGAGTTGAGAGCGCTTAGAATGACCAGAGGGGTGATGTATATGCGATTTTTCATGGTAACTATGGTGGTCTTGCTCTCCCCAATTATTGCCAACGTCCGAACGCCAAATCCGCGAAGATCTAGCGATTCGGCTCCAAAGATTGAACTAAAACTCGCAACCGAAAGGGCCACGATTCGTCCGGGCGAACGACTCAAGCTCAGGGTGGAACTCTGGAATCTCAGTACGGAGGACGTGATCATCGCCCAAAACCTTGACTCAACGTTTGGTAATTCCACCCTGTCTTTGGTCTTGGATGCAGGTTTTGGAGGGGAGACATTTGGATCTATTGGAGATAGCATTCCGGAGGCCGGCCAGCCCGATTTCGAAAAAACCTTCGTAACTAACTGGCTGACTCTCAACAAGAACCACTTCTATGGCACCTACGTCTACATGGACCCAATCGAGTTTCCGCACCTACGCAAACCAGGCCGCTACGAAGTGCGGGCCCTCTATATTTCGCGTGGCGTCTCATCCACACCCGGCTGGAACGGTGGCTACCTCTGACAGGAAGATGTGGAGAAACTTCCATTAGCGGCATTGAAGGGAACAATTAATTCAAACACTGTGAAAATTCAAGTGAGCGCGAAGAATACCTCGAAAAAATGATTCATGAATTGCGTAAGTCTTGATAATTTGCTTCACCGGAAAATGGCCTCGGCCCAGAAATGGTATTTCGGGAAGTCCATTGGAATGCGCAGCTTTCTACTCGGAGCTAGCCGATTTGAGTAGCTACGCTTCCAGCGCGCCGCCGGCGCCTTCCTGCAATTCGATCTGATACTTCGTGTGGGCTTTTTCGGCGTGTTGCTCAAGGGCCAGTTCGATCAATTTGTCGATCAAGTCTCGGAACGGAATCCCGCTGGCTTCCCACATCTTCGGATACATGCTGATCGAAGTGAAGCCGGGAATGGTATTTACTTCGTTGAGATAGATCTTTCCGCCTTTTTTCTCCACAAAGAAGTCCACGCGCGCCATCCCGCTCAACTCCAGCGCGCGAAACGCATCCACCGCGTACTTCTGAATCTTCTTCTGCTGCGCCGGCTGGAGCTTCGCCGGAATCAGCAGCTGCGTTCCCTCTTCCAGATATTTTGCCGCGTAATCGTAAAACTCCCGGTGCGGCACAACCTCGCCGGGAATCGACGCCTTCGGGTCGTGGTTGCCAAGCACGGAGACTTCAATCTCCCGGGCAACCATACATTTCTCCACCAGAATCTTCATCGCAAATTCCGCCGCGAGATCCAGCGCCGGCCCCAGCTCCGCCCGCGAATGCACTTTTGTCATTCCCACCGACGACCCCAGCGTCGCCGGCTTCACAAACAGCGGATACTTAAATTTCTTTTCGATTGCCGTTCGAATCGCTTTGGGATCGTGTTCCCAATCCGCGCGCTGCACGCTGATCCACGGCACCACTGGAATTTTCGCCACTTGCAACAGCCGCTTCGAAACGTCCTTGTCCATCCCAATCGCCGACCCCAGCACTCCCGCGCCCACAAACGGCAATCCCGCCAACTCCAGCAGCCCCTGAATCGTCCCATCTTCGCCAAACGTTCCGTGCATCACCGGAAAAACCACGTCGAGCCTCTGCCCGCCGCCGCTGCCGTCCAGCCGCACCAGCACCGCATCTGAAGCGTCCGCCGTCATCATCACCCGCTGCCCGCTCTTCAATACTTCCGGCAGCATTTTTTGTGCGCCCGCCCCAATCAGCCAGTGGCCTTCCTTCGTAATGCCTATCGGCACCGCTTCGTACTTGTCCGGGTCGAGACCGCGAATTACCGAAGCCGCCGATGCCAGCGAAACTTCATGCTCGCCGGAGCGTCCGCCAAATAGAACTCCCACTCTGAGTCGTTTTTTTTCCTGGGTCACGGGATGAGCTTTCCGATCGTTGTGTGCAGCCAGTTTTCAGTTATAAGTGAAAAAGGTGTGCAGGTGGTGGTGTTGTTTCTTGCGCGGTTCCGAACAGGCAATGCGGAGCGCCGCGCGCGCTCCGGCGCGCTCAATCGCAATATCTTAGAAAGCCGCGCCTACATTTTCGCAGGCAAACTCGCCGGCATTTTCTTGTTTTCCGGGATAGGAAGTTTGCCGTCTGCCCCGCCTGTCAGCGCAACGAACTGCGGGTCTTCCCGCAGCGAAACGAACACCGCATCGACGCGCGCTTCCATCATCTCTTTCGAACGCACCGCCGCATACCGCTCGTACTCGAAGAAGTGCCGTTTCAGCAGGTCCAGCGCTTTCTGTTTCTGCCCCAGCTGCGCGTAAATCGCCGCCAAATTGTAGGACGCTGGCAGCATCGCCTCATTGTCCTTGGCGATTTTTAGCGCTTCGTCGCCATGCCCGTTGCCGGCCAGAAACGCCGCCGCGAAAATCAGGTTGTACGGATCGGTTGGATCGAGCTTGGTGGCTTCCCGCGTGTAGTAATCCGCCTTGGCGTTGTCTCCCTCCGAATTCCAATACACCGCCAGATTGCGGTACGCCAGCGCCAAAGGATATTCCTTCACGGAATCTTCCATCAAGTGCAAACCCGCGAGGAAATCGCCGTCGTGAATCGTCATTTTGCCCAGTCCATGCATCGCCACGGCCCGCGAGAGCGGGTCCGCCGGCATAGCCAGAATCGCTTCGAACGTCTGCCGCGCTTTGTCCCAATCGCCGAGATGATGGCGATAGAGTTCGCCCAGGTAGCGCAACGGCGCAGGATCAGCGGCGTCCATTCTGCGTGCTTTCGCATACAACCGCTCGGCCTCTTCGTATTTCTCGTTCATTTCCGCGTCCAGGCCGCGCTTCATCACCGCTTCGATTGCCGCGCTCTTCGCGTGATCCATCACCGGTGCATCAAAGAAACGTCCCGTTTCGTTCACGCCCAACTTTTTCAACTCTTTCGCCGCGTCCTTGGCCTTGCCCGGGAAGAGGCACTTTTCATCCAGCACCGTTCGATACAGCGGAATGGCCCCTTCTTTGTCCCCCGATTTCGCTTTTTCCTTCGCTTCTTTCATCTCCTGCTTGATTTTGTCTTCCCGCTGCTTCATTTCTCCTTCGACCAGCTTTTCCACCTGCTCGACTTTCAGAAACCCGTTCGTGTTTTGCAGTTTGTTGATCACCGTGCCGTCGGGTTTGGCGAACACCACCACCGGGAGTTTTTCTCCCGTCAAGAACTTTTGCCCCAGCGACGTGCTGGCGTCCGCGATGCCCATCGTCACGCACTGCGAGGCGAAGAGCGATAGGCTGCGCGAGTTGCGCAAACTCGAGCGCTGAAATTCGTCGACAGAAGACGGGAACCAGTAAAGGATCAGCCCGCCGGCCGTCGGCGCCTCTTCCGGCTTCATCAGCTTCCAAGGCACCTGGTAAACCTGCTGCTGGTCGCCCCCCGCGCCTGGAGCTCTCATGCCCCCCGTCCCGCCACCGCCGCCACCGCCACACGTAGCCCAGTCCGGAGCAGGCAGCAGCAAGATCGCCATCAAAAGTGCACTCACGCGGGAAATTTCTTTTTTCATGACCTTCACCTCAGTCTCGCGACAAATTCGGGACGCTTTCGCTGGCCCCGCACCGCTAGCCGCTGTATTTTCCTGGTTGTGATGCGTCCTTGGGGTTAGAACGCTGTATTGCTCAGCATTGTACAACACCCACTCCATGCATACCGAGGAGACTGGCGGTGCGGCGAATATATTCCGGTTAGCCCGCGCTCGAGGGATAAGGCTGGAGCAGCGACCTAACACCGCAATCAAATATTTTTTCAGCCCATTCTGAAAGGCCATCCAAGGCGAACTTTCTTTGCACTCTTTGTCATTCGATTCTTTCCGTCTGAGCCTCGTTTACCTTTACCAGCCAATGGACTGCCCCTGCCAAAAGGCCTCCGACCGCGACACCCAGAAGCGGAATGCGATGGCCCAAAAAAAGAACAATATCAAGAAAAAACCGAGGAGGAATCGTGGAAATAGGTTTGCATAAAAAACTGAAAACCAAATAGGCAAAGGGTGCTGCAATAAGAAAGCTCAAAATCCCATAGGCCATGCCCTTGGCAGAGTTCAATGCGAAGTTCGTGTTTCTCCGGGACCGCGACAGGAGAAACGCTCCCAAGACGCTTTGAAGTGACAGGAAGAGCAGAATCGCGACCGCGTCAGCTCGGTCCCAGGAAGCCCCGTTCGCTCGGAACCAAACACCCCAAATACGGACCAGGAAAGGAAGGGCCACAAGTACCTGGACGACGAACCATGTAGTGGCGAGGACTAGAAAGGCACCAAAGGAATTTGGCCGCCGATCATGACCAACGTACTGCACGCTTGTCACAGAATCTTCTGGCCGAGGCCGGAAAGAACGAGTTCGACACCCAGCAGCGCCGTGCGATTGTGCTCGTCAAGGATGGGATTGATCTCCACGACTTCGAGCGAAACCATGGATTCGGTATCCGCAATCATCTCCATCGCGAGGTGAGCTTCGCGATAGGTGACGCCGCCACGGACAGGCGTGCCCACTCCCGGTGCGTCGGACGGATCGACAAAGTCCATATCCAGGCTTACAGCGATGCCTGCGGTGTCGTCCATCGCATATTTCAGCGCGTCGGACATCACTTCGCGCATCCCGCGCTCATCAATGTCGCGCATGGTAAAAACATGGATGCCCGACTTTTTCACAATCTTGCGTTCCTGCGCGTCCAGATCGCGCGCGCCGACAATCACGATGTTTCCCGGCTCAGCTTTGGGCTTGAAGCCGAGAAGATCGACCAATTCCGGCGCGCCGTAGCCCATGATGGCCGCCAGCGGCATGCCGTGCACGTTGCCCGAAGGCGAAGATTCCGGCGTGTTCATATCCCCGTGCGCATCCAGCCACAGGTACCCGATCTGTTTTTTCTCTTTGCGGAAATGGTTGGCGACACCCGCGGCCACTCCGGCTGCAATGGAATGGTCACCGCCTAACACCAACGGCAAGAATCCTTCGCTCAGCGCTTTTTCCGCGGCAGCGGCAACATCGCCACAAGTTTCCGCGATTTCCTGCATGTATTTCGCGCGCTTCTCACCAATCGGCATCTCTTCCGGCTGCTTTACCGAAAGATTGCCGATGTCTTCCACCTGGAGTCCGAGTTTTTTGATGCTGGGTTGCAGCCCCGCTCCGCGCAACGCCGATGGCCCCATGTCCACGCCGCGGCGGCTCTGCCCGAGGTCCATGGGCACACCGATAATCCGAACTTTTTGCGCCATTGTCGTCACATCCTTAGCTGAAGACTAAGGGTATACCCGGTAAATCATGCGCGGGAAGGGAATCACTTCCCGGATGTGCTCCGTCCCGCAAATCCACGCGACCGTGCGCTCCAGGCCCATGCCGAAGCCCGAATGCGGCACGCTGCCATACCGCCGCAGATCCAGATACCACTGGAACGACTCTTCGGGCAGCTTGTGTTCGCGGAGCCGCTTCAGCAGCAAATCGTAATCATGGATGCGCTGGCTCCCGCCGATAATTTCGCCATAGCCTTCCGGTGCGATCATGTCAAAGGCGAGAGCAAGTTCGGGCCGCTGGGCGTCCGGCTGCATATAAAAAGCCTTGATCGCCGTCGGATAGTGATGGATCAGCACGGGGCGATCGAAGGAGCTTGAGATGATAGTCTCCTCGTCGCCGCCAAAATCGTCGCCAAATTTGGCGGGATTGCCCTGTTTATTTAATACCGCAACCGCCTCTTCATAACTGATACGCGGAAAAGGAGGCTTAACGTTTTCGAGCTTCGTGGTATCGCGCTTCAACGTTTCCAATTCACGCGGCTTGTTTTCCAGCACGCCTTGCACGATGGCGCTGACCAGCCCTTCGGCGAGTCCCATCGCTTCTTCGAACTCGACGTAGGCCGCTTCCGGCTCCAGCATCCAGAATTCCGTCAGGTGCCGCCGCGTCTTCGATTTTTCCGCGCGAAATGTCGGCCCGAACGTGTACACCTTGCCCAGCGCCATGGCGATGGCTTCGGCATAAAGCTGGCCGCTCTGCGTCAAATAAGCCTTCTGGTCGTCAATATAATTCACTTCGAAGAGGGTCGAGGTTCCTTCGCAAGCCGCCGGCGTAAACATCGGCGCATCCGTCAGCGTGTAGCCCTGCCCATCCATATATTCGCGCGCCGCGCGAATGGCCTCCGCGCGAATCCGCAGAATCGCCGCCTGCCGCGGCGTTCGAATCCACAGGTGGCGCTGGTCCAGCAAAAAATCAACGCCGTGCTCTTTTAGCTGGATGGGAAACGGCGTGCCCTCCGGAACTTTCTGCACGATTTGAATTTTCGTAACGCCGATTTCGAATCCGCCCGGCGCTCGCTTCTCTGCGCGAATCTTGCCTTTAACGATCACGCTTGATTCCTGGGTCAATCCCTTCAGCGATTCGAACGCCTCCGGATTCTCCTTCAGCGCGCAAACTCCCTGAATGATCCCCGTCCCATCCCGAAAAATAGGAAACAAGAGTTTTCCCGACTCCCGCAGGTTGTACAGCCATCCCTTCAGCGTGACTTCCTGCCCGTCGTACTTCCCCGCCTGCTCTATCGTAATGGTCGTCATAGTCGGATTCTTTGTGTGATTGCCAAACAAGTAGTCTAGCAGAGGACGGTCTGCGCCTAATCCCAGGCCTTTTCGAAGCGATCCAAGGCCTTTCGCGCGGCAGTGAGCTGTTCCGAGGCACCGGGAGCTTCGGGGCCGGTTTTCTCTTTTAGCTCCAGGACCAGGGGCAAATTTGCGTCGGGGGCGGTTTTCAGGAGCTTGATTGCCGATGGCCAATCGACGCTGCCGTCGAAAGGCGGGAGGTGTTCGTCTTTATCGCCGTGATTGTCGTGGAGATGCACGCTGGCGACAAGTTCGCGCAGGGGCGCTAAGCTCTTTTCGATCCGTTCGTCTTCCGGTAATTCAGCGAGATGCGCGTGGCCGATGTCGAAGTTGAAGCGCAGTCCGGTCAGGCGGGTTTCATCGACGAATGCGCGTAGGTAGTTTGGATCGCCCATTTCACTGGTGGTGTTTTCCACGCAAATCGTCACGCCCGCGTGGTGTGCGTGCAAGACCAGATGTTCAAGCGTGCTGAACGCAGCGTCACGCTTGCGCGGATCGGCGGTTTCGCGCGAGCCGCCCATGTGCAGGATCAGCCGCGCGTATGGCAAGTCATCGGCGACGTCGATAACGCGCTTCAACTCGTCCATCGCCTCAATGCGCCGGACGCGTTCCACTTCGCAGATGGAGAGCGGCGTTCCGCTCTCGCGCGTCGCGCTCATATCCCGGCTTGTCGGCCCGTGCAGAGAAACGACTTGCAATTTGTGGGCTTCGAGCGCGCCAGCCATCGCGCGCACTTCGGTTTTCGCGGCGTACTCGAAGTGGCTGCGCGAACAAAAAATCTCGATGCCCTGGAACTTAGCTTCGGAAATCTGTCCCAGGAGTTCCGGCGTCAATTTTCGCGATACGAACAAATAAGTCGAAAGTAGTCTCTGCATGTTCTCGTCGAAAGGATTCTTCTCCTAGTATCCCACTGCCGAGCCCTGGTCGCGCGGGTCAGCGGCGCCCAGCCGCTCTCCGGTTTGCGGATCGATTCCGATGGCGTTCACCAGGCCGATATGGCCGCGGCGTTTTGTTTTATGCCCTAGCGCATTGAGCGCGCCTTCCAGACCGGCGGGAAATTCGTTTTCCATCAGGATCTGGTCCGGCAGCCACTGGTGATGAAATCGCGGCGCATTGATGGCCGCCTGCGCTTCCATCCCCAGGCGCATCCAGTTGATTACGCTGAGCAAAGTCGCTGAAATAATTGTAGGGCCGCCCGGCGAGCCGGTGACAAAACTCAGCTTGCCGTCGCGAAGCAAGATCGTTGGTGTCATGGAGCTGAGCGGCCGGTGCCCCGGCGCGATGGCGTTTGCCTCCGACTGCATCAACCCATACAGCGCATTGGGCACGCCCGGCTGCGTGGTGAAATCGTCCATTTCGTCATTCAGCAGAAATCCCGCGGAGCTCACGACGTGCGAGCCGTAGTTATCATTCAACGTGTACGTGCTGGCTACCGAGTTTCCCGCGCCATCGACGACGGAGAAGTGTGTCGTGTGGGGCCCATCGCCAAGACTCGAAATCGCTTGCGGCCCGGCCGCGTTGCTTGCGGAAATCCCGCAGGCCTTCGGATCGCCGGCCTTCACATTCGCGCTCGAAGACGCTTTCGCGGAGTCGATTGTGGACGCGCGTTCCTTGGCATAGCACGGCGCTGTCAAGCCCGCGACGGGGATGTCGGAGAAATCCGGATCCGCGAGATAGGCCGCGCGGTCGGCAAAAACGCGGCGCATGGTTTCCGCCACCATGTGCACGCTCTGCGGATCGTCCCAGCCCTTCAGCGCAACACCTTGCAGCATATTCAGCGCTTCAATCATCGCGACGCCGCCTGAACTCGGTGGCGGGGAAGTGAGCACTTCCCATTTGTGCCCGCCGCTTTCGTATTTGGCGCGCAGGACTTCGCGCACTCTTACTTTGTAGTTTGCGAGATCCTCCAAAGTGATCAGCCCGCCGTTCTTCGCCATTTCATCAACGATCATCTTCGCGGTTTCGCCGCGGTAAAATTCAGCCGCGCCATTTTTCGAGATGCGCTTCAGCGTCGCCGCCAGCTCCGGTTGCTTCAACGTGTCGCCGGCCTTCCACATTTTTCCGCTATTCAGGAAAATCCGTTGGCTCGCTGGAAATTTCTCAAGTTCTTCCCGCTCGCGCTCGAATTCGTGCGCCAGTTTTTCGCTGATCGCAAATCCGTCTTCCGCGAGACGGATCGCCGGCGCCATCACGTCCGCAAGTTTCATCGTCCCGTACTTCTTCAAGACCATTTCCAGCCCAGCGACCGTGCCGGGCACAGCGACGGACTTATAGCCAACCACCGAAGCTTCCTCATCCAGTTTTCCATCGGCACGGATGTACATATCGCGCGTGGCTTTTCCTGGCGCAACTTCGCGGTAATCGTAAAAAGTTGTTTTTCCATCGGCGAGGCGAATCAGCATGAAGCCGCCGCCGCCAATATTTCCCGCCGCCGGTTCAACCACTGCAAGTGCAAACGCCGTTGCCACGGCAGCGTCGATAGCGTTTCCGCCGCGTTTCATGATGTCGACGCCAGCCTGCGACCCAAGAACTTCGTCGGTTGCCACCATTCCGTGCGCACCGCGCACGGCTTGCTGCGGCCATGACTTCAAATCCGCCGCGCGCAGCTTGAACTCTGACGCAGCTTGTGAGTCTGCGGCGGGCGCAATCGATGCGCCAAGCGCCGAGAAAACGAGCGGAGCGATGCAAAACGTTCTTTGAATTCGCTTCATAAACAAAAGACACTAAGTGATTCGTGGGATAGCGTCAAGATGAACGAAATCGGATCGTAACGTGGTGCGCATCCAATCCGCGCACCGATTCATGAATCTCAACCCTGTTTGTTTCACCCTTTTGTGGTTTAATTTCCCCGTCCATTCATAACTCGGAGGCTTGGAAACGCGATGAAATCATTGATTCTGCGGTCGCTCTCGGTTTTTGTTTTTGTGATGTTTTCCGTCCAGATTCTTCCGGCGCAAAATACTCCACCCGCTGATCTCGACGCCTACGCCGCGAACGTATTAAAGGCTTTTGATGTGCCCGGGTTGTCCGTAGCCATTGTGAAGGACGGAAAAACCGTGCTAGCCAAGGGTTACGGAGTACGCAAGCTGGGAAGCCCGGTGCCGGTGAATGAGAACACTCTTTTTGCCATCGGTTCCAATACCAAAGCGTTCACTTCCGCGGCGCTGGCGAGCCTGGTCGACGAGGGCAAACTCTCCTGGGATGACAAGGTTTACGAACGTTTGCCGGGCTTCCAGATGTATGACCCATACGTTTCCCATGAAATGACTATTCGTGACTTGCTCACGCACCGCAGCGGGATGGGCCTGGGCGAAGGAGACTTGCTCTTCTGGCCGCACAGCACCTTTACGCGGGAAGATGTTATTTTCCGTTTGCGGTTCATGAAGCCCGCGTCCAGCTTCCGCAGCCTCTTCGCCTACGACAATCTTCTCTACATTGCTGCCGGCCAGATCATCCCCGCAGTCACAGGAAAATCCTGGGATGACTACGTCCGCGAGCGCATTCTGATTCCCCTTGGAATGAATACAACAAATTTGAGCAACGCCGCCTTCAAGCCCGGCGACAATTACGCCTGGCCGCACTCCAAAGTTGACGGCAAGCTGCAGGCCATTGACTTTGTCAATCTGGACAACGCCGGCCCTGCGGGCGCGATTAATTCCTCCGCGGCGGAAATGGCGAAGTGGGTCACCTTGCAACTGAATCGCGGCAAGTTTCCCAATAGCGATACGCGCCTCTTCAGCGAACGGCAATCCCGCGAAATGTGGTCGGCGCAGACGATTCTTCCCGCCGGTGAAATACCCGGCCAGCTCGCCCCGCTGAGCGCCAAATTTGCAGATTACGCGCTGGGCTGGGGATTGCGCGATTATCACGGACGGGAGCTCGTGGGACACACTGGAGGCGTTGCGGGTTCCGTGTCGCGCGTGATGCTTGTGCCGGAGGAAAATCTCGGCGTCGTGATTCTGACCAACGCGGAGCAAGGTGGGGCATTCGATGCCATTCTCTTCCACATTCTGGATTCTTATATGGGGCTTGCGCCCACGGATTGGGTCGCGGCCTTCAAGACTGCGAGCGAGCAGGGTGCAAAACAAGCCGCAGAGATCTTGAAGGCGCGGGAAACAGCCCGCGCGGCGGACTCCAAACCGTCGCTGCCGCTCGAGAAGTTTGCGGGCGTTTACAACGATCCCTGGTACGGCCCCGCAACGATTCGAGTGGAAAACGGCAAACTGGTTTTCACTCTCGATCACACGCCGAAGGCCGTTGGAGACATCGAGCATTGGCAATACGATACGTTCAAAGCGCACTGGCGCGATCGCACGATCGAGGATGCCTTTCTTACGTTTACGCTGAAACCGGATGGCGCGATCGATCACTTCACGATGGCGGCGGTTTCGCCGCTTGCGGACTTCAGCTTTGACTATCAGGATCTGTACTTCACGCCTGCGAAAGCGGCGGAGAAAAAATAACTATTCTTCCAGAAACTCGACGGTTGCCGGGCCCGGGAGCAAACCTGCCTTTGTGCCGCGCTTGATCAATTCCTTTACGGCTTGCTGGCCCTTTTCGCCGTAGCCGAGGGTCCATTTGTTGACGTACATGCCGACAAATTTATCGGCGAGCTCGGCGTCCATTTCGCGCGCGAATTGCATGGCGTAGTTCAAGGCTTCTTCCCGGTGTTCGAGGCCGTACGAAACGCTGTCACGAATGGTCTTGGCGATTTGGCGGCCGAGCTGCGGGCCAAGCGAGCGGCGGACGGCGTTGCCGCCGAGGGGGAGCGGCAAGCCAGTGAGTTCGTGCCACCAGACGCCGAGGTCGATCACGCGGTGTAGGCCCATCTTCGGAAAGAAGAGCTGGCCTTCGTGGATTAAGAGGCCGGCTTCGACGACGTTGTTCTGGACGGCGTCAAGAATTTTGTCGAAGGGCATAACCACAGGCTCGAAATTGGGTTCATAGAGTTTTAGCGTGAGGTACGCGGAAGTCTTCAGTCCGGGCACGGCTACGCGCTTGCCCGCAAGCTCCGTGGGCTTCAGGGGCTTGGAGGAGACGACGATGGGGCCATAGTTTTCGCCGAAGCTGGCGCCGCAATCGAGCAGAATGTACTTATCGCGGAGCGTGGGATAGGCGGCGAAGCTGATAGCGGTGACGTCGTAGGTTTCGGTGAGCGCGGCTTCATTGAGCGACTGAATATCCGAGAGAACGTGGGTGTACTTGTAGCCGGGAGTGGGGAGCTTGTGAGTGGCCAGTGCGTAGAACATGAAGGCATCGTCGGAATCCGGCGAATGCGCCAGTTTGATTTCCACGGGCGACTTTTCGGTTTTGGAAGCGGTTTGTCTGCCTGCCATGGGCTGAGCGATCCTTGTACTGAGCGGCCTTATCCTGTTGAAGCCTGAGCCCGGCGCTGGCCTCGGTCTTCCCAGAGAGACGTTCGGCTCCGGGGAAGAGCCAACGGGAGACGAACGGGAGAGGACGTGCGCGTCGCTGGTACTGGCGTGGCGCTGGGCCAAACGCTATTTGCAAGGGAGAGACTAGCATATCGGCGGCTGGCGGACAAACGGTTGGGGAGCGAGATTCCCTTTCCGATTATCGATGGGCACGCGCCGGTGTGTTAATTGCTGGAGAGGGCGAACTGGTTGTCGTCGGGGTCTTTGAAGACGGCGGTGGAGCCCCAGACTTCGGATTTGGGTTCGACGGCGAAGGCGACGCCTTTGGATTTGAGGATTTTGGCGGTGGCGAAGACGTCGTCGCACCAGAAAGCGATGGACTGAAAGGTGCCGATGCGGTTTTCGTGGCCCTCGGGAGTGTAGAGCGCGAGGCCAGTCTCCGCTCCGGGGATGAGGAGCTCGATCCAGCGCTGCTTGCCGAAGGGCTGGTCAGTGACGACTTTGAAGCCGAGCTTTTCGGTGTAGAACTTCAAGGCGACATCCTGATCGTGAACGGGAATGCCGGCGAACTTGATTTTGCGAATCATGGACGACCTCCTGGCCGCGAGCGGGAGAATAACTTGGGGAAACGGGGAGTGCAATCAGCCAGTCGTTGCTATATTATTCGCTGGTATAGCGATGGCGACGCTGGACGATTACATCATCGACGTGCTGCTGCGCGACCTGGTGGGGCATGACCGCAGGCCAGTGAGCTTTCTGGTGTATTTGTGGCTGGCGGCGGAACAGCGGCGGAGACAGGGAGCGGTGCGGATCAGCTATCAGGAACTGGCGGAGAGCGTGGGAGTCTCAAAGAGTTCGGCGCAGGCGGCGGTGAGCTGGCTGGTTCGAAGGAAGCTGCTGTCGGCGAGCAAGGAAAATGCGACGGCTACGCCGCGGTATACGGTGCTAAGTCCCTGGAGAGATGTCGCGCGGCGCGGGAGTGGTCGCGGCCGTTGATGGTCCGTGTCAGGGTTTATTGTATGGGCCACCCATCCCGACTTTTATTTGTACTGTCCGCCTGCGGGTTCCAAGAACCAGCGATATCGCTCACCGTCCCAATAAATGTACGCGTTACCGTCTTCCCAGGTGAGGCAAATAACCTCACCTTTCGCGAGTGCGGCCACCTTCTTGTCGTAGAGCAGTTCCCGGAATTCGGCCAGTGTCACGACTTCCCAATCCGAACTGAGAAAATTGTCCTCTGGCATTGTCGAAAAACCAGGTCGGGAACCCGCTCCCAGCACAACACTTCGTCCATCTCCTTGGCAAATTATCAGGCCCGATGTCTTGTTATTGCCCGAGGTAACCATGACCGCGAAGTCTGGCTTTTCATCGCCGTCAAAATCACCGCGTAAGTAGTACGGATTAGTGCGCTGATCAATCTTATACGATTTCAATTTTGGTGATTCCATACAAGCGTTTATCCGAGTCGGAATTGGGACCCGCTCAGAACCGGAAGAGCAAAAATACGTAAAACAGCTCAGGCAAAAGAGGGAAGTCGATAAAATCCTCATTTTATGGTCCTTCCGCGTGTAGTCACGACGGTCAACTTGAATCCTTGGCAGGGTGGGTTGCTGAGTTCACTCCGAAGTTCTTCTCTGGATCGAGTACGTCGAAAGAGTAGCACTTCCACACCTCGTTGCGGCGAAGTACGGCGCCAGTGGCGAGTTCAAGGTTTCTTCGGCCGAATGCCTTGGAGGACGGTGGGGGGTAGGTTTTGCATGCGCTTGACAAAGGCCGCGAGAGTCCACATTTCTTTTTCGGAATAGAAGGGGCCGTAGGCGGACATTCCGGTGCGGCGGACGCCGTGCTTGATGACCCAGAACATTTCCGACTCGGAGTACGGAGAGGCGTCCCGTGCGAATTTTGGGGGCCGCGAGTATTCGGGGGCATCCTCGCCGGGCGATTTCGCGGGCTGGCCGTGGCAGCCGGCGCAGCCATTGACGTAGAGAATTCCACCGGCAATGAGATTTTCATCGGTGGGTGGAAAAGGGTTTTCTGTTTTGGGCGCGTTGCGGCGGACGGCGGCGTGCACGGCCAAGCGCGTCAAGCGGCGTTCACTCGCGGACGGATTTACATCGGCAGGAACGTCAGCGAGGCCGAGGCGCAAGTAAGACCATAATACGGCGACCAGCAGTGCGATCATGGCCACCAAACCGAGCACGAAATCTCTCACCATACACCTCTGTTGTTGTGCATTTTATTTCGCCGGCTTGGGTTGGAGCGCCTGGGTCACGCCCTGAGACAAATGGTTGGCGGCGGTGATGAAGGCCGCGAGACGCCACAAACTTTCGTCTTTGTAGGAAGACCCTTGCGAGTACATGCCGGTGTGGCGAATGCCGTGTTTGGCGATCCAGAAGACTTCGGCCTGGGAATATTGCGTGCCGATGGCGGGGAATTGCGGGGCGGGCGGATAGAAAGTGGCGCCGAAGTCGCTGGGGGGCTGGCCGGGAGCGCCGTGGCAGCCGACACAATCGTTCAAGTAGAGTTTTCCGCCGGCGATCACGGTTTCGTACGTGGCGGGCAGCGGGCTTTGCAGTTTTGGGGCGCTGCGGCGGACGGAGGCGTGGATGGCGCGGTGCATCAGCCGTGCCTCCCATTCGGGAGGCTTCGCGTCGGAGTTTATGGAAGCGAAGCCGAGACCGAGATAGAGAAAGGCAGCGATTGCAGGCAGAACAATCGCAGCAAGCGCGCCAAGAATGAAGTTTTTCATGGAACATCCCTTGTACCGACCATTGGGGCCTGTGAGACGATCTGGTTTCTTTGACGCGAAGGAAGGGCGGAAGGTAGTGGAGGGTGCAGGATTAGCGGGCGGTCCAGCCGCCGTCGATGAGGATGGTGTGGCCGGTGATGAGGGCGGCGGCGGGGGAGGCCAGGAAGATGACGGCGCCAGCGACATCCATGGGTTCGCCGATGCGGTGAAGGGCGGCGATGCGTTCGATGACGTCGGCGCGGAAGGCGGGATCGGCGAGAGCTTCGTCGGTGCCGGGTGTGGTGATGAAGGTGGGAGCGACGGCATTGACGGTGATGTTGTGCGGGCCCCACTCCACGGCGAGGCATTTGGTGAGGTGCGAGATGGCGGCTTTGCTGGCGCAGTAGACGGATTCGGTTGGCAAGGCGGCGAATCCGGCTTGCGAACTCATGTTGATGATGCGGCCGCTCTTCTGGCGGATCATGATTTTTGCGGCTTCCTGGCTGGCGAAGAAAGTCGCTTTCAAATTGATCGCGAGTGTTTGATCGAAGTCTTGCTCGGTGACTTCGAGGGCGAGGCCGCTGATGCCGCCGCCGGCATTATTGACGAGGATGTCGAGCTTGCCGAAATGCGCGGCAGTTTCCTGGATGGCGCGGGAGATTTGCGCGAGATTCGTGACATCCATCTGGAGGCGCAGCGACTTACGCCCCAGCGCTGCGATTTCGCGTTCTAGGTCGTGCGCGGTATTGACGTCACGCAAGCCGAGAGCGACATCGGCTCCGGCGTGAGCGCAAGCGAGAGCGATGGCGCGGCCGAGGCCTCGCGCGGCTCCGGTGACCAGGGCGACTTGACCAGAGAGGCCGAAATTCGGGAAGTCAGTCATCAGAGCATCTCGCCAACACTAAAGTGAGGAGACCATGCGGGCGACGGCATCGCTGAAAGTGGCTTGGCCGTCGAGGTAAGGCTGCCAGAAGCGCTGCAAGACATCGAGGTAACCCTTCCAGCCACGCTCGTAGAGGCCTTCGCGAACAGCGTAGGGAGTATAGCCGCCGCCAGGGATGCTGCCGCTGTGGGCGGCGGGAGGCACGTCCGTGGTGGCGAGGATGGGGCGGATAACTTCGCCGGTGGTGTAGAAAATGAGAGCGTGCCAGAGATCGCGGGGGATGGCTTTATCCCGTTGGCGGCATTCGCGAATGATGGCTTCCTGAACGGGCTCGGCGATGCCGTGGGACGCTTCATGAAAAAGAACTTCGAGCGCTTCGGCGCCCTGATTGCGCGCGTCGAGGCTGGAGATCGTGACGCGCAGGGGATCGGTGGTGGTGTAAGCGCCGGCCCAATTGGCGTAGGCGGTGACGTCCACGCGGATTTTCTGACGTGGCCAGTGCGTCTGGTAAATATCGGCGAGGCGTTCGGAGAGGCCCACGCCCTGTTCGATGACGAGCGGGGCGACGCGCTGAATCCAGCGGCGGTTAGCGCGGTCGTGGTCGGGCCAAAGATGGGCGCGATAGACGTTGGCAGCGGCTTCGAGAAGTTGGGTGAGCTTGGGAGAAAGGCCGGCGTCGCAGAATCTTTTGTTTCTACCTGAGATTTCGTCGCAATCTTCGAAGTCGCCGAGTTGGTTCTTCAATTGGATGAGTTCGCTGGTGAAGAGCGGATCTTTTTCGGCGTAGTTGGCGACGTAATAGGTGACGGCGTCGTCCCAGGTCTTTTGCTCAGCGGGAGAGAGGTTGGGCTTGGCTTCCGGCGCGGTTTTCAGCGGGGGGCGGGAGGATTTGTCGTTCTTATCGGGTGGCGCGGCGGCAGCGGCGCGTTGTTTGGCTTCATGATAGAGCGTGTGATGAAGATTAATCCAGAAACCGCTGTGAAGCTCGAAGACCGGGAGCGGGCCGTAGGTCGAAGTGGATTGCGGATTTGCTGTCGCGCGGAGGGGCGTAAGGAGCGCGAGGGCCAGCAGTGAAAAGAATAGGCGCGAATGGGCGGGGCGAGGCATAAAGAATCGCACGATAGTAGCGCCAACTCTTGCAGAGCACAAATGATGGGCGGGCTATTCTACTTTGGGGTCGGCTTCGTTGCCGATGGCACCTTGATGATCGGCTCCGTGCAGGACACCGTTGGCGTCACGGAAGAAGGAGCGCTGGCCAGTGCGCCCGTAGTGGATCGGCGTGGCAGCTAACTGGTATTTTGCAGGGGCTCCAAGGTTGCTTGCGCCAACGATGACGTACCGGTAGGCATAGCCGTTTTTCATCCCCGTAGCAAAATCGGTATCGACGAGACCAGCAGCGTCCGCGTTGGGCGCACCGTGCAGGGGCGGGCCGAGATTGGCGAGAGAATCGGGCAGGCGGGAGAATTTCTTGCGATAGGATTCGACGGCGTCGGCCATGCCTTTGATGGACTCGATGGCGGCGCGCTCATTGGTGTCGGCTTCGGCGGCGTCCCACTCCACCTCCAACGCGGGAAGATCGAGAAGGAGCAATCCGAGCGAGAGCAGCTTCCATTCGCCGTCTTCGCGGACAAAGCCCATGGTGACCTGGCGGGCGCTGGCGCCAGTGGTGTCGGTGACATCGCGAAGCTCCATCGGCAAGAAGGCCATGTTGTCGCGGAGTTCTGTGCCGCCGATCTGCATCTCGGTGGTGATGGCGGGCGTTTGGCAGCGCAGGATGGGGCGCCCGGCGGGATTGGCGGAAGTGGTGGCTTTGCCAGGCTCATTGAGCAAAACGAAACGCTTCATCAGGGCGAGGCGGGCGGCAGGGGTCATGCGGGAGAAGGCTTCTTTGTTGCGCGCGGTAAGAAAATGAGAGAAGTCGATCTGGCTCTGGGAACAGGCGGCTGAGAGTACGTCGCGGAGGGCGGTGGCGGGAGAACTCGATTCCTGCGCAAAGCTCGTTATTGCCGCAAAAAGTGCCGCACAAAAAAGAAGAAGAGTTTGCCGGGCCATGTTCCTTGGATGCGAAATCACATCAATCCTTTGCCACGCTCAAGATGGCGGCTAGGTTTTGCGTGAAGACCGAGCGCGGCAGCACCTCGTTGCAACCGGCGGCCTGAGCTTGAGCAGCGAGCTCAGTCTGCACGTGCGACAAGAAACCCACGACGCGAACGTCTTTCCGGGAGACGCGCAGCAATTCGATCGTCTGGATCGGGTGGCTGCGGGAATTCAGGTCCACGATGACGAGCTCCGGCTGGCTGGCCATCAAGTCCATCAACGCGTCGCCGTTGGTGGCGACTTTTACTTCCACGCCGAGCTGCTTGGCGGTTTCCGCCAGCTTCATCTGAAAAAACAGATCATCCATCAACGCCACGACTTTTCCCATTGCACGGTCCTCTCTGTTCGAACGCTACACATTATGCGCCAGTTCTTCATGGGAAGGATTCTTGCGGGTAAGATGAAGTTGCCTATGAAAGATACGGAATTCAAACCGTGAACAGCTCATCGGAAGACTTGCGGCTGGCTTGTTGCGGATCGCGTGACATCACGCTGTATACGCGGCCGGGTTGTCATCTCTGCGAGGAAGCGAAGGCGTCGATGGCGCCGCTACTGCGGGAGTTTGGCGCGGTTCTGCGCGAAGTGAATGTGGATGAGGATCCGGAGCTAAGCGAACGCTATGGAGAGGATGTTCCGGTGATCTTTATCGGGACGCGAAAAGCGGCAAAGCACCGCGTGGATCTGGCACAGTTTCGCCGGCAGTTGCAGGACGCCGCCGCAAAATGAAATGAATAGATAAGCGGGATGGATTTTCCCGAGAAAACGGCCGCGCTAGTGGCTGCCGCCGGGTTCGTGCGCGCCGACTGTTTCATCGGGCACAGCGCCTTTGCGGCCCTTGACGCGGTCGTACACGCTGACCTGGCTTACCGAGCCGAGCGCTTCATTGTAGAAAGTGGGAATGCCCAAGGCAGTGCGCAGCTCTTCGTTGAATCTGCGCAGGTTCTTTAGATGCGTCGCGAGCGCTGGAACTTTCAATCCTTCGTCGGTCAACAAAAATTTCTGGTAGCCGGCGTCCCACAGGCGAGTGAACTGCCCGTTCAGCATGATGGTGGGAACGATGGTCATCTGGTAGAGGTCGTCGGTGCCTTTGCGGAACTCGGCGCCGCAGCCGTATTTTTCGACGCGGACCACGCCGCGCGTGCTGCCAACGGCAAAGCCCAGCGCCGCCAGGCTTTCAATGGCTCTTGGCGAAAAGCGTTCTTCGACGTCCCACATGAATTCAGAGTACGACGTCCCTCGCGCGCATGTAAAGGACCGCGCGTCGCAGCGGTAGCGAGAGGCCAGAAAGCCAGGAGAGATGGGGCTATATCTCAGGCCTAGTTTGCCGCATCTAATTCGGAGTAAAATGGTCGGATATCCTTGCGCGCATGTATCGGCAGGGATCACCGGATCAATGAAGCATGGCTACAACGAGGCAAATGGCCGCATCTCCTGGCGAATCAACGGCTCAACCAAGACAGATGGGAGAGTCCCTGCTGGAGCGGATTGGAAATACGCCCTTGCTGAGACTGGAGCGCGTGGGCAAGGAGTTTCCGCGCGCGGAATTCTACGCCAAAGCGGAATGGTGCAATCCGGGCGGGTCGGTGAAGGACCGGCCGGCTCTGAGCATGATTCAGGCGGGGCTGGCGAGCGGGGCGCTGCGGGCCGGGAAAACTATTATTGATGCGACTAGCGGGAACACCGGGATTGCCTACGCGATGATCGCCGCGGCGATGGGCTATCCCGCGAAGTTGTGTTTGCCGGATAGCGCTTCGCAAGAACGCAAGCGCATTCTTGGCGCGTTTGGCGCGGAGTTGGTGGTGACGGCGGGCGATGAAGGAACAGACGGCGCGATTCGCAAAGTGCATGAAATCGTGGAGGCCGATCCGGAGAAATATTTTTATCCCGACCAGTACAGCAATCCGGCGAACTGGCAGGCGCACTACCGTACGACGGCGAATGAGATTTGGGAGCAAACCGGCGGGCGCGTCACGCACTTTGTGGCGGGGCTGGGGACCAGCGGTACGTTTGTGGGCACCACGCGACGGTTGAAGGAATTGAACCCGGCAATTCGTTGCGTGAGCTTGCAGCCGGATGCGGCGTTTCACGGCCTGGAAGGCTGGAAGCACATGGAGACGGCGATTCGTCCGGCGATTTACGACGACAAGCTGGCGGATGATAATTTGCCGGTTTCCACGGAAGAGGCTTACCGGCTGGTGAAGCGCGTGGCGCGGGAAGAAGGTTTGTTGATCAGCCCCAGCGCGGCGGCGGCGCTGCTCGGCTGCTTCCAGGTTGCGGCATGCTTGACGAAAAAACAGCATGCCGTGATCGTCACGGTTTTCGCGGATTCTGCGTCGAAGTATTTGAACGAACGATTTTGGGACGAAGAGTAGGGATGGCGGACGAGACGGCATTGTGGATCAGCGGGCATCTGTCGGAGAAAATCCGCGCGCATGGCTCGGAAACCTATCCGCACGAATGCTGCGGCGCTTTGCTGGGCCGCGATTCATCCGAGGTTGGCGAGACGAAAGCGGGGAACACCGCGCCCGCACCGGCGAGGGAAATCCTCGCGCTTTTTCCGCTAGTGAACCGGCGAGATGATTCTCCACGCAACCGTTTTTCGGTGACTTCAGAAGACGTTTTGGCCGCGGAGAAAAACGCGCGCGAGCATGGGCTGGAGGTCGTCGGCTGGTATCATTCGCATCCGGATCACCCGGCGCGGCCCAGCGAGTACGATCGCGATCATGCCTGGCCGTGGTACAGCTATATCATCGTCAGCGTGCAGGGCGGCGCGCCGCAGGAGATGACTTCCTGGCGCTTGAACGATGACCGGCGGGAGTTTTCGCCGGAAGGCATCGAGATTCGCCACCGCGCAGCCGTGTAGGGTGGTTCTTTCGAAACTACGGAGAAACGAAATGCCCGTGAAAGTCATGATTCCGACGCCGCTTCGGCCTTATGCGGGGAAGCGCGCTTCGGCGGAGTTTCAAGCCAAGACGGTTGGTGAAGCGCTCGGACACTTGACGAGCGAATTTGCTGAGTTGCGAAAGCATCTCTTTACCGAGGAAGGCAAGCTGCGCAGTTTCGTCAACGTTTATGTGAACGACGAAGACATTCGCTATCTGGCCAAAGAAAACACGCCGACGAAAGACGGCGATACGATCAGCATTATTCCTTCAATTGCGGGCGGCTGCAGTTCGCCGCTGATCGCGGGTCGTAGGACAAAAGCTTAAGAGGGTAGGGAATCGCGATGGCCACCACAGCACAGCCGCAGACCGGGGTAAAACCGGTTGCGAGCCTTTCGAACGAAGAAATTCTGCGCTACAGCCGTCACCTGATCATGCCGGAAGTCGGCATGGAGGGGCAGCTCAAGCTGAAGAACGCCAAAGTCTTGTTGATCGGCACGGGCGGGCTGGGGGCGCCGCTGGGGCTCTATTTGGCCGCGGCTGGCGTTGGCAGGCTGGGGCTGGTTGATTTTGATGTGGTGGATTTCACGAATCTCCAGCGGCAGGTCACGTTTGGCACTAGCGACGTGGGCAAGCCGAAGAGCGAAGCGGCGCGCGTGCGGCTTTCGAATCTAAATCCCGCGATTCAGATCGAGTCGTTCGAAACGCAATTGACCAGCGCGAATGCGCTCGAACTCTTCAAAGACTTCGACATCATCGTCGATGGCACGGACAATTTTCCTACGCGCTATCTCGTCAACGATGCTTGCATTTTGCTGGGCAAGCCCAACGTGTACGGTTCGATCTTTCGCTTCGAAGGGCAAGTCACGGTTTTCGGGATGCCCGATGGGCCGTGCTACCGCTGTTTGTATCCTGAACCACCTCCGCCAGGGCTTGTGCCATCCTGCGCCGAGGGTGGTGTTCTCGGCGTTCTTCCCGGCATCATCGGGTCGATCCAGGCAATGGAGACTATCAAGCTCATTCTCGGAGCGGGTGACAGCCTCGCGGGGCGCTTGTTGCTCTTCGATGCCCTGGGAATGAAATTCCGGGAGCTGAAACTGCGCAAGAATCCGAACTGCCCGGTGTGCGGGACGAATCGCACGATCACGAAACTTATCGACTACTATGAATTCTGCGGCGTGCGTGGCGAAGAAGCTCCTGGCCCATCAGTGCAAGTGCCGGAGATTACGCCGCGCGAGTTGAAGTCGCGGCTCGACCGCGGAGACGATCTGTTTATCCTGGATGTGCGCGAGCCGCATGAATATCAGATTTGCAATCTCGATGGGCATTTGATTCCGCTGGGGGAACTGACGCGGCGCGTGCACGAGCTGGATTCTTCACGGGAAATTGTTGCGCATTGCCGCAGCGGCAAGCGCTCCGCCGAGGCCGTGGACTTCCTGCGCAAAGCGGGCTTCCGCAAGATTCTCAACTTGAAGGGCGGCATCCTCGCATGGTCGGATGAGGTCGATCCGTCCGTTCCGAAGTATTGAACTGCTGCTGTCCGCAGTGCGCATGACCACATCGCGGCGCAATTCCTTTCCCCTTGTCGGTGGCTAGGACAATGGGCATACTCTTTGGGGCTCAGGAGAAAAAATGGCGGCGACAAAAATTACAGTGAATCACAACGGATCGATCCGCGTGGAAGGCGATTTCGAGATCGTCGATCCAGAGGGCCAGCCTTTCGGCCTCGCGGGGCGTACCACCATCGGTCTTTGCCGCTGCGGGCACTCGGCCAACAAGCCGTTTTGCGACGGATCTCACAAAACAAGCGGGTTCTCTGACCCTGTAGCGGCCCGGGAGCTGCCACCGCCCAAGCCAAAGCTATAGAAGGGCAAGAGCTGCCCCAGGAAGCTGTTTCAAGACGTGAGACTGTCTCAGGCTGAGACAGTCCAGTTTTCCTCACTGATACTGTCCACAAGCCCGGTAACTCTAACGAAACAAAAATGATAGCGTCCTAATCACCGAAGTGATGGACAATTCCGCCGTCTCGACACCTCCAACCTCCGCAGTCATGTCCGGATCGTACTCCAGTAAGTTGCCTATTTACAATGATTTAGAATGAGACGTTTTTGGTCGAGAAAGGGCACAAAGTTGCATTCCTTGGTAGTTGACAGTCTTTCTTCGGCATTTGGGGGATATCGTGGGAGGTTGGGCCACAATCGTCGGGTTTCTCCGGGTAAGCCGCACAACGGCCTCCTCGCAGATCGTCCGCGCCCGCCTGCTAATCGCCTCTGGAATTACGCTGCTTACGGTCTTCTTTGCTTGCGTTTTTTATCTGCGCCAGACCAGCGTGGCTGGTTCTCCTAACACGTATCTTTACCTCGAGGTCGGCGGCATCCTGCTCAGCTTTTGTTATGCGGCCAACGCGCTCGTGCGTTTCCGAGGGACTCATGATCGCACCGCGCTGATTCTCGCCTTTGGATTTGTGCTTTCGGGAATCATTGAGACGGCCGGCTATTTCGGTCTGGCCGATGCACTTGCTTCCGGCCCAGTGGCTCTCTCTGGCATCCCGGCTGGCTGGATGGTGAGCCGCACGCTGCTCGCGGTTCTCCTACTCGCGGCTATTGCCGTTGACCGGTACATGCCGACGGCGCGGCAACCCAGCAAAGAGACTGCCGCAGCGCTGCTGGTGGTGGCGCTGGCGGCTTATCTGACGAGCGCCGCATTTCTTGCAGCGCCGGCAGCTCCGGTTGCGCATGCGGCCAATCTATTGTCTCGTCCGTGGGATCTGCTGCCTGCCGCGCTCTTCCTGGTGGCAGCGATTTGCTTCCGTCAACGCCTGAAGAATGACAAAGAGAAAAAGAGCGAGGCGAGCCTCTTCGATTATTCGCTCTTCATCGTGGCTTCGCTCAACGTCATCTGCCACGTCGCGGCGGCTTTTTCGAGGCAGTTGTTTGACGGCCCATTTTTCCTGGCGGAGCTGAGCAAGACCTCCAGTTACATCGTGATGCTTTCCGGGGCACTGCTGGACCAGGCGCGCTTGTTCGAACAAGTGCGTTCCATGGCTGTAAGCGATTCGCTGACCGGGCTGGCCAATTACCGCCGGCTCATCGGCGTGATGGAAGCGGAACTGGACCGTTCGCGGCGCACGCAGCGGCCATTCAGTATCGTGCTGCTGGACATGGATGGCCTGAAGGTCATCAACGATCAGTATGGGCATCTCACGGGCAGCCGCGCGCTGGTGCGCATCGGAAAGATTCTGCGCAATCACTCGCGCGCAATTGATACAGCGGCACGCTATGGCGGGGACGAGTTCGCGCTGGTCCTGCCGGAAGCCGGCAAAGACATCGCCTCGCGCGTGGTTTCGCGAATCCGCGAACGCCTCTCTACGGAGCCGGAACATCCCTCACTTTCTGTAAGCGCCGGAGTCGCGGCTTTTCCAGAGGACGGCGACACGCCCGAAAAACTGCTTGGGTCGGCTGACCGCGCGCTCTATGCCATGAAGAACCGGCGGGGCAGCAGCAGCGTACAGAATCTGACGCGTATTGCCGCGTGCTTGTGAGGATGAACATCGATCATGCCTCGCAAAGCCAAATTTTCGTTTCACCGCGCCGAACACCGCATCCTGATGGAGATTCCCGTGCTTATCGACGGCCATCGCCAGGTGCCCGGCTCGGAATCGACTTTCACGGAAAACGTGAGTGCGCGTGGCGCGCGAGTAGTGAGTGTGCGCCGCTGGGAACAAGGCGAGAAGCTGAACTTCGCCTCGCGCACCGGAGACTTTCGCTCCTCGGCCCGGGTAGCTTACTGCCAACCACTGCAAGGCGACGGCTTTGCGATTGGGGTGGAGTTTCTCGAGCCAAAAGGGCGATGGGTAGTTCAATCCCCAAGATAGCTTGACGTCCAACGGCGAGCGGAGAGGAGGGCAACGCCTGGAACAAAGAGAAGACAGAAAACTGGTGCAAAAATTTCAAAAGGCTTGAAGCGCTTGGCGGAACTGGAAAATCTGCCAGGCGCTTCATCTTTTGGGGCATCGCTCACCTTTCTTCAGCACATCCTGATAAACGCAAATCGTATTTTCAACCATGAGGTCGGCCGAGAATCTCTGCTGCACTTCGCGCCTGCCTGCAATACCGAGAGTCTTTCGCAGCTCGGCATCCTGCATCAATCTCAACATCGCGGCGGCAAAGGCTTTGCCGTCCGGCTCCGCGACCAGCGCGGTTCGTCCGTCGTCCGCGACTTCGCCCAGCGCGCCGCGACTTGTCGAAATGCACGGCAGCCCCGCGGCCATGGCCGCTTGCAGCGCTGTGCCCAGTCCTTCGAACTCCGAGGGAAACGCAAAAGCATCCAGGGCCGCATAAACTTGTGCGACGTCTTTAACAAATCCGGGGAACAGAACGGCGTCGCTTTGCCCGAGCTGTTTTGCAAGGGCCTCCAGCTCCGCGCGGCATGTGCCGTCGCCCGCCAGCAACAGGCGCACTTCGGGATGTGCAGCCCTCACCGTACTCAGGGCTTCAATCAGATGCCGCTGGCCTTTTTCTGGAACAAAAACGCTAACGCAGCCGAAGACGAATTCGTTTTCCTTCAGACCCCAATGTTGCCGGGCGATTTTGTGCTCCTCCCCCGTAGGGAGAGGGAAGATTTCCACTCCTTCATTCACGATCGAGATCCTAGCCGCGGCGATACCGGACTGAATCAAGCTCTGCGAAACGTCTTTGCTATTAGCCACGAACCGGTCGACCGCGCGGTAGCGCGCTTGGGACACAAAGTTTCTTTGAAGTGGAAATCCAATACGGCGGGAAAGGAGTAGAGGCAAGTGTTTGTGTGCTCGCGCGAACCACGCCGCCGTCAGCGCGTGTGGTTCATTCAGGTGCACCAATTCCAATCGGTTTTTGGCGATCAAATCCCGCAGTGCGCGAGCGGCCCACGCACGCAATCCGAGTCGTGGAACCGCATGCACGGCAATTCCAATTTCCGCCACGCGGTTTGCCAGCGGCGAGTCTTGTGCCGCCAACAACTCAATCTCATGCCCGCACTCGCGAACCCCGCGCAGGGTGAGCCATGCCTGGCTTTGCCCGCCACGCCATTCGCGCTCCAGGTCCACATAGAGCACTTTCATGGAGCTTTCACTTCGCTGGCGTGCCGTTCTGCTTCGAGCAACTCTCCCAGTTTCTTAAATTTCAGCCAGGTGCCGCGCGCGGCCATTCGCGAGATCAGCCAGCCTCGATGTCCGTCGAGGAAACCCAAGCCCAAAACAAAATTGTGGAAAAAGCTCCATGGCGTCGCCAGCCACATTGCGGCGCGCCAATCTCGCTTTCCCGCCATAAACATTTGTTGCGCGGCGAGCGTCGCATAACTCTCGACTTTTTGCTCGTGCTCTTCGAATGAACGCACCGTGTAGTGCAGCAAGTCGCCAGCAAGCCGTCCGGGTTTCCCTTCGAATCGCAGCGACTCATGAATGATCCCCGAGAATAGCGCATCGTCCCTCCGAAAGAGGCGTCGCTGAAAATCGGGATACCATCCCGTGTGCTTCACCCAGGCGCCGAGATACCAGGTGCGGCGCGCAAACTCGTACACGGAAGACTCCGGCTGTTTTTTTTTCCACTCCAACAGCGCATGCCTCAGTTCCGGACTCAATTCTTCGTCGGCATCCAGCGACAAGATCCAGTCATGGCTCGCCGCCGCCGCCGCTGCGTTCTTCTGTTCTGCAAAATTCGTCCACGCGCGAGTCACAACCTTTGCGCCGTGCTCCCTCGCAATTTCGGTCGTGCGGTCTTTGCTACCGCAGTCCACGATCACGATTTCGTCGGCAACGTCTTGCACCGAATTCAGCACACGCGGCAGATTGTCTTCCTCATTGAACGTGATCAGGCAGGCGGAGAGGAGGTTCATCGGACTCCGGGCAAGTTTGAAATCGGCGCTAGTATCTCACAAAGACAAAGCAGGGAAGGCGAACGCTGGGAGGAATTGGTTCTTGCGGAAAGTCGAGAGCTCACTACTTCGGCTGGAAGTTAACGCGAATCAGGCTTCCCCCGATTCGAAACTCGGTGTCATTCCGCAGCATCGCCGCGCGCACGCGCTCCTCATCGAAAAACGTGCCGTTCGTCGAATCCATGTCCTTCAGGTTGATGTACGTATCGCGAACTTCCAGCAGGCAGTGATGCCGGGAGATTTCCGGATCGTCCAGAGCAATATCCGCGCCCTGGCGACCCAGGATAACGCGCGGCTTTGTGAGTTTGTGGCTCGTGCCTTGCGCAGGTCCGGACACGATACTGAGAACCACGTCGGCGGCCGCAGGGAGCCGCAAGGAGGGATCAACCGGCGGCAGGGGTGAATTCGAACTGGTCCCCGCCGCGCGCGCAAAGGTCGGAAGCGGAGACATCACCACGGTGGAGTTCACCTGGCGCTTGATTTCCACAACGGTGCTCTTTCCGCACTTCGAGCAGCGGAATTGCACCTTTGCATGGCTGCCAAATTCGCCGTCCTTCAGGGAATGCTCCGCGCCGCAATGAATGCACGTTGTCTTCACCTCTTCAATTTAACATCTTCCCAAAAGCTTTAGAAAAAGTCGGGGAGTTTGCGAACGGAAAGGTAAAGCTGTAGCGGCGTGCCGGCATAGCCGGGAGCCGCCTTGCGCCCGCGTCTTATGCTACGATTACAGGTTCCAAATCAGTCAGGAGAGCGTGTGTGACGGAACATATTTCGCGCAAGGAACTGAAGCAAGACAAGATCAAGGAAACCATCGAGCACGGCGCCGAAGCGGTTATTTCTCACGGGCAGTTCACTCTGATTCTCGTAATCTTGGCGCTGGTGGCGGCGCTGAGCTATGGTGGCTGGCGGTTCTATGTCGACCGCCAGACTGGGAAGGCCTCCATCGAACTCGATAACGCCATGAAGGCTTACCAGGGCCGCGTCGGTGCGACTCCGGATTCCGCAGTGCCCGACGAACCCGTCTATCCAAATGAGATGGCTCGCGCCCAGGATGCTTCTGTGAAATTCGCGGCGGTTGCGGACAAATATCCCAGTACGAATCCAGGGAAACTCGCGCGCTACTACTCCGCGCTTTCTCTCGAGGATCTCGAGCGCCACAACCAGGCGCTCGAAGAGTTGAAGAGAATCAGCGGGGGCAGCGACAAGGAACTCGCGGGCATGGCGCAATATCAAATGGGGATTATTTATGCGCGCACCGGCAAGCCGGACGATGCCGTGAAGATTTTCCGCGCGCTGGCCGACAAACCCACGGTGCTCGTGCCGCGGCAGCTGGTGCTGTTGGAACTCGCGGGCGTTCTTCGCACAACGAAGCCGCAGGAAGCTACGACCATCTACCAGCAACTGAAAAAAGAGTTTCCGAATACATCTACCGCGGACGCAGCCGATCGCGGCCTGGATGCTCTTGCGCCCAAGTCCTGATTGATCACGCGAACAAGCCGCTCGGCGAATTCGCAGAACTGTTACGGAGCGGCCCATCGAACCAGTTTTCACTCCAGCTCCATGGGCGATGCGCGCGGAACAATCGCGTGGCCGGCGTTATCCGGAGCCCTCGCATCTCTACCGCAGCGTGTACGCGCGCGACCGCGACCGCATCATTCATGCGCGGGCGTTCCGGCGCCTCGAAGCCAAGACGCAGGTTTTCACCACGCGCTATTCGGATCACTTCCGTAATCGTCTGACGCACACGTTGGAAGTCTCGCAGATCGCTCGCACAGTCGCTTCCGCGCTGCGTCTAAACACTGAGCTTGCCGAAGCGCTCGCGCTCGTCCACGACATCGGGCATCCGCCGTTCGGGCATGCCGGCGAACACAAGCTGGACAAGTTGATGAGCGCGCACGGCGGCCATTTTAACCACAATCTGCACGCACTGCGTATCGTCGAACAATTTGAGCAGCGCTATCTCGATTTCCCCGGCCTGAATCTTACGTTCGAAGTGCGCGAAGGCATCATCAAGCATTCGCGCGACTATGCCGGTGCGGAATTCCCCCAGCTCGCCGAGTACCTGCTCGATTTGCGGCCGCCGCTTGAAGCGCAGCTCATCGACTGGGTCGATGAAATTGCTTACAACACGGCGGATCTCGACGACGCGCTGGAAGCCGAGCTCCTCGATGTTCCCGCCTTATGCAGAGAAGTGCCGTTTTTTGGAGAGGTCCACGCGCAAGTGGACGCCGCGCGTCCTGGTGCTCGTGAAAAACTGAAATTCAACGAGGCTCTCAAACGCGTTCTCGATGGACTGGCCACCGACCTAATCGAGTCCACGCAAAAGCGCGTTCTCGCCTCCGGCGCTGCAACCACCGAAGACATTCGCAAAGCCCCCAAACGCCTCGCAGGATTCAGCGAATCTGCTGCTGCGCGCAACGGTATGCTCAAGCGCTTCCTCTTTGCCCACATCTACGATCATCCCGCCATCACAGAAGACCGCGATCGCTCCGTGAATTGCCTCGAAGAGCTCTTCCACTACTACCTTGGCTCAAAAGGCTCGATGCCCGCTTCCTATGAAGAGCTCGCGCACATTGCCCCGCGCCACATGATCGTTTGCGATTACATTGCAGGCATGACCGATCAGTATTTGCTTCGCCAGCATCAAGAGCATTTTGGCGATGCCAACCGAAGAGAATCTCCCCGGCCGTAGCCTTGAAGCTCCCACGAGCGGACTATTGTCCAAACGTATCGCAAGCCGCGACGGAGCCTGAATCGAATCCTTTGCGGAACCACGTCATGCGCTGCGCGGAGCTGCCATGCGTGAAGGAATCCGGGTTCACGTGCCCTGTGGCCATTTTCTGCAAACGGTCATCCCCGACCGCCGAAGCCGCTCCTAAGGCAGATTCGATATCGCCTTGCTCGAGGAGCCCGCGTTGCTGAGTCGAATGCGCCCATATTCCTGCGAAGCAATCGGCTTGCAGTTCTAGTTTCACCGACAGTGGCTTCTCCGAGCGCGGATTCTGATCCTGCAATTGCCGCATCTTGCGCTCGATGCCCAGAATGTTTTGCACGTGGTGGCCCAGTTCGTGAGCGAGTACATAGGCCTGCGCGAATTCGCCCGGTGCCCCAAATCGCCTCTTTAACTCGTCGTAAAAGTCCAAATCAATGTATACCTTCTCATCATTCGGGCAATAGAATGGGCCCGTGGCGGACTCCGCTCCGCCGCAGCCTGACTGAATGTAATTGCGAAAGAGCACGAGTTTCGCGTGGTGATAGGTCTTGCCAGTTTGCCGGGGCAGAATCTCCGTCCAGGTCTTTTGCGTGTCGTCCAGCACGAACGACACAAATTGCACTAGCGTCTTCTCCGCGGCGTCACGCGTTGGATCGGGCCGTCGCACGGCTGCTGGAGCCGGAGCGCTCGAGCCCCCTCCGCCAAGCAGAGCAAAGAAGTTGGTCTTAAATACGAAGCTGAGAATCAATAGAAGAATAGCGCCACCAATGCCGACGTGCATGCCGCCGAATTGAAAACCACCGCCTCCACCGCCGCCGGAATCATCGCGGCGATCTTCGACGTCCTGGCTCTCACCGCCCGGGGTCCATCTCATGGTGTTCTCCTCTCCCTCGGTGTCATCACGAATGGTAGCACCGAGCCGTTAGGCACGCGCGAGGCGATGGTTGCTACAAGGCCCTTGTGCGGGACGAGAAGGCGTTCTAGAGTGGCGCCCGGCAGTCTCCCCTCATGCCACCAAAGCCAAACGTGGACGCGGTGCTCGAACGGCTCGAACAACTGTACGGACCGCAGAAGGCCGTGGGCCCCAATGATCCCTACGAAATGATTGTCTTCGTGAATTGCGGATATCCCGCGACGGATGTTTCCTGCTCCAAGGGATTTGAAGCCCTAAAGCGCGAAGTGGGGCTGAAACCCGAGAATCTCCTGGACGCGCCCAAAGCAAAGCTCGCGAAATTGATGCGGCTCGGCGGAATCGTGCCGGAGCTGCGCGCACAGAAGCTGAAGGAAACTGCCAAGATGGTGAAACAGCAGTTTGGCACAGACCTGCTGGCCGCGCTGAAAAAATACATATTGGAAGAAAAGAAACAGCCCGGCAAAGGCATTCGCAGCGTGAAGAGTGTGCTCCAGAAATTCCCCGTGATTGGAGAGCCGGGAGCGGAGAAGATCCTGCTGTTTGCGAAACTGGCGCCGGTGGCGGCCGTGCCCTCTGCATGTGTAGCGGTGCCCATGCGACTGTGGTTTGGCGATGCCGGGAAAAACTACGCGGCGGATTACCGCGCGGCGCGCGAGGTATTGAACGCTGGATTGCCGGCAACTTTTGACGCGCGGCAGCGCGCGTATCTCTTGCTCAAAAAACATGGGCAAGAGATTTGCAAGCGTGCGACGCCCAAGTGCGAGATTTGCCCTGTAACGGGCCAGTGCGCCTATTTTCAGTTCAAGGCCGCGGACATCAACGCCAAGTGATGTTGCGTCGATGAAAAATAATTGCCCCGCTCCCGCGGGAAACGAGGAAGCGGGGCAATCTGCTGCCACGGAGGAGCGAGCCGGACGGAACGACGTCAGAAACGAATGAACGGGCCAAAAGCCACGCGCGGATTGTGGTGCGTGCCACCGGCGAAATATATCTCATCACCGGCCTCAAGGCGCAGACCGATTGGGCCAAAGTGTCCTTCCACACCGGCGGCGGGATAAAGTACCCCATTGACGTTGTTCGCGCGCAGATTATCAATGGAGCTGGTAAAACCGCTAAAAGAAGGCGGCCGGGGATCCAGCCGGAAATTGATGAAGCCCCCCTTCACGGTCACGAAAGGATGAATTCTTCCACGGCCTGCAACGAATTTTGGGCCGAAGAGTCCATGCAGGACCTTCATGTTGCTGGGTGCCACAGTCAAGGTCGTGCAGTTCGTGCAAGCGTCCGTGAATGTTTTTTCGAAGTCGTAGCTCATCTCGCCTTCCAGCATCACATGCGGGAAAAGCCTGATGGCTGCACGGGCTCCCAGTCCTGCCAGGTCCGTGTTTGTTTGTGTTACCCGGAAATAATCGCCGTAAGCGCCTACTTGTACATGATCCTGATCCTGCGCCGACGCCAACGGCACGAGCCAGCCTGCTAGAAAAAGTAAGAGTGCAACACGCTTCATTCGAGGTCTCCTTGGAAACTTAGGTTGCAGTTGCAGAAAGCAGAGCCTGCTTAGGCCGGGGGAAGCAGCAGAAGCTTCTTTCACTTAGACGGGATCTTGCATCGCGGAGTTGCTAAGGTGTTTTCGGTATTTTTAAGCCTTGCGGGCCAGCGTCAGAAAGAGCGTCAGATAACGCTTGAGTTTTTGCGTAATGAGAAAATTCTCTTTTACATGCTGATGACCATGCTCGCCGAGTTTTACTGCGATTTCCGGGTGCGAGAGCAAAAACCGGATTTGATAAGCCGTGCCCTCCACGGAATGTGCGAGGAGGCCGGTGTGTTTGTGAATGATTTGAATCGGGATGCCGCCGACCGCGGAAGCCACCACCGCTTTCTTCTTCCACAGAGCTTCAGAAACGGTAAGGCCAAAACCTTCGCGCAAACTTTTCTGGATCACCACAGTGGAAGCCCGCTGCAGGGCGTTCACTTCCAGCGGCGCCCAGGCCGGAAGCTCCAGGATCTTGATGTCCGGATCGTTGTTTGCTTCGCGCAGCACTTCTTTCAAAACTATCGCGCCCTCCGGGTCGTCGGAAGCGCTGCCTCCTGCCAGTACCAACTGGCAATCGAAATAACGCTTCACGATACGGTAGGCGCGAATCACTCCCACGGGATCCTTCAGCCGGTCAAAGCGGGAGATTTGCGTGAGGATGGTGCGATGGGGATCGATTTGAAAACGGGCGAGGACTTCGGCGATAAACTTCGCGTCTAGCTCCTGGTTTTTTTCGGAAAGCGGGTCAATCGCCGGATAAAAAAGATATTGCGGGATCGGCAGCTGGCGCGAAAACTCCGGCGAAGAAAACATGGCTCCGTCATACCGCGAGACGAATTTCTCCAGGAAATCCCAGACTGCCCGATTGGGGCGCGAGAGATCAATGTGGCACCGCCACACCCAATGATTCGAACCGGCTTTGCGCGCGTCGATCAGCGCGGCCGGCTGGGGGTCGTGAATCACCACAAATTCGGCGTCGAGCGGCAGCGTTGCACGATTGCGTTCGTTGTACGCGAGAAAAATATCGAAATCCCGCTGGCTTGCGTGATAGGGCGCGCCATGGAGAGCGTTATGGAACGATTTCGTGACGTCGAAGAAATCCTCGCCTCCGGTCATCACGTTCCATTTGATCGCCAGGTCCAACTCTTCCGCAAGGGGCACGAGCCGGTTGAGAATTTCCGCCACGCCGCCGCCTACAGCGGTGGAATTGATCATTTCGATGCTGCGGCCGCGCAGCGGCTTTGCTAGGGCGCGCAGCTCCTCAATCTCTCCGGCGCCCAGGAGCTGGGCATAGTCCTCCAGTGGAATGCGGCCGAGGGCCAGGGTTTCGCTCAAATTTTTCTCCTTTCGCGGTCGATCAAGCGCAGCAGCTTGGCGCGTGAGCTGTCCAGCGTGTTGGTGTAAATGTCGATATGGTTGACGCTGTCGGCGAGCGTCGCGAGCCCCAAACCGTCGGCCAGCCAGTGAGAAAAATCGTTGGTCTGCAGTTGCAGGCGCAGCCGCGAGGAAATGAAGTGAAAGTAAAAAGCGGCGTGGCTGAGGTGCGCGATGCCGTCTCGGAATTCGCCGAGCGTGCGAGCTCGCCGATCCAAAGGTACGGTCACTTCGACGCTCTCGCAAAAGTAAAATCGCTCCAACGCGGACTGGCTGGCAAGATGGGGAAACGCGGTGCAATAGTCGCCTACAACGCGGCAAAGATCGCTGCGCAGCGCGGCGATGGAAACATAGTCCCGGATGTCCAATGCCGCGAGCTGTTCCGCAAGGTCGTCGCGATTCGCGTCCGCGAGCACCCACTGCGCAAAATCGTTGGAAAAACCCTCAGTCAGAAAATGATGGCTGCCGAGCGTTTGAAAAGTGTGATGAAAAATGGACGCATCGCTGCAATGCTCGAGACCGGCCAGAAACTCCGTGAGCGTCCCCGCGGACTGGTTGCCGATGCGCGTGAGGTAGGAAACAGTGACGAATTCGAACGGCGTCTCAGCGGCATTCATGCGGAAGCTTCCCCCAAACCGGTGCGCCTATCCTCACGATAATTGCGCCGCCTCAGCGCGCTCCGGAATTTCGATTCGAATCTCTGTCAAATCCGAAAGCAGATGCGCGGCCCAGCGGTACACGTTGTGCTCGCGCACATTGTGCCGCAGTCGCTGCATGCGCATCGCTTGCTCCTCTTCGGGCATTTCCAGCGCGCGATGGATGGTTTCCGCCAATTGCGAGACGTCGTAGGGATTAATCAGCAGCGCATCGGATAGCTCGTGCGCCGCCCCTGCAAACGTGCTGAGGATCAGCACGCCGTGTTCGTCCTCGCGCGACGCCGCAAACTCCTTGGCCACCAGATTCATTCCGTCGTGCAGTGACGTCACCAGGCAGAAAGAAGCGGCCTTGTAATAGCGGGCAATCTCCTCGTGCGTGTGATGTTTCTTCAGTAATACGATCGGTCTCCATCGCGTTGTCTGGAATCGCGTATTGATGCGCTCCGCTTCGTCGCTGACCTCGGCCAGAAAATTCTTGTATCGTTCGATGTCTGTCCGGCTAGGAGCTCCGATTTGAACGAACGTGAAACGTTGCTGGTAGGCGGGGTTTAATTCGAGGAAGCGCTCGATCGCCCGGAATCGCTCCAGAATTCCTTTCGTATAATCCACGCGGTCGACGCCGACGCCCAAAAGAGACGCCTCCACACCCAGCTCGGCACACAGAGCTGCCCGCTCCGCGCCCACGCTGGGCGTTTCGTTGATGACATGTGAATTCTCCGGAAAGGCCACACTGATGGGATAGGGCCGCACCCGTGTGACGTGGCCCTGGCGATTGACGGCAAAGCGGTCCCATTCCGTGAGCGCTTCGACCGCGCGGTCCACCGTCTCCAGAAAGTTGTTGCAATGTGTTTGGATTTGGAAGCCAATCAAGTCAGCCCCCAGCAATCCATCGACAAGTTCGCGCTGCCACGGGCAAATGCCGAACACTTCCGGATTCGGCCACGGAATATGCCAGAAGATGGCCACACGCGCGTCGGGCCGCGCCTCCTTGACCATTCGCGGTAACAGCGCAAAGTGATAATCCTGCGCGAGAAGAATAGGTGAGTCAGTGCCTTCCATCTCCCGCAAAACGGCGTCCGCGAAGCGGCGGTTGATTCTTTGATACTGCAGCCAGTCTTCCGGTCGGAAGGTCGGGCGCGTATGGGCGATGTGGCACAGCGGCCAGAGGCCCTCGTTCGAAAACCCTTCGTAGTATCCCTTGTCTTCCTCGTCGGTCAGCCACACCCGGCGCAGCGTGTAACTCGGATGATCCGGCGGCACTCGAAGCCGGTCGTGTGTATCGACCACTTCGCGGTCCGCGCTGCCGGAGCCATTGGCGATCCATGTCCCATTGCAGGCGCGCAGAACGGGTTCGAGCGCCGTAACCACGCCGCTCGCGGGAACGATCACGTTGATTGATTTATCCTTTTCGTTGAAGACGTGCATGTAGGGCTCGCGATTCGAAACCACGAACAATGGTTTATCTTGCAATTTGCTCCGCAAGCTGACGTGCAGCCGCTCGGCCGTCCACAAAGAGGCGTTCGAATTGCGCAGCCGCGCTTCTTCTTCCGCCGCAGCCCGCGCCGTGTTCAGATCGTGAGCCAGGTGTTTCACCTCGTCATCGATCTGATCCAGGATTTCGCCATTCGAAAGCGCTGGATGTGCGTGAGGGTGTCCTGTGCGCAGCGTCCGCAGCCAATTTGCCGTGCGCGTTAGCGGACCCGTGAATGTCCACCGAACCAGGATCAGCGCGAGCCCGCTGATCAAGAGCGTTTGCACCAAAGCCGTCACCAGGGAATCGCGCAAGGTGCGAGAAACCTGTCTATCGATATAACTGATGTCGTGAAAGAGCGCGAGGGTGCCAACCAATTCTCCATTGGCATGCAGTGGTAGCGCATAAATATGAATCGGTACTGCTTCTTCCGGATTGCCGGTGTTGACTTGCTCCGCGCCAAGAAATTCTCCCACCCCGCTGTCTGCTTGGGCCGCGCGGCTCGCCACAGTGGGCCGCAAACGGAAGACCGGAGCGAGGCCCGGCGTCAACGCGAGCGCCGAACCCGCCGTGTTGTAGATGGCCACGCCTTTCAAATGTTCGCGCTGCCCAAACCGTTCCACCAGTCGTTGCAAACTCCGCTCCTGCGCGCGCTCCAGCAGCGGCTCCACGCTCTCTTGCAAGCTTTCGCCAAGGATTTCCGCGCGGCGCGAGAGGTCATTGCGCAAAGTGCGCTTTTCGGTGCGCACCTGGTAGGCCGCGAACAGCAGAGACACCGCTGCGACGCTGACGATCAAGGGCAGGATGATTTTCAGAGTCGTGCGCATCAAGACTCCTCAAATGGGAATGTTCTAAGTTGGCCGCGAGGGCTGGGTGCGCGGCGGCCGACTTGGATCTACGAGTGTAGTGACCAGCCCTTGGAGTATGAGCGGTCGTTCTGCTTAGTACAAGCTCATACCGGAAGCTGGAGTCACCACCACGCGAACGGCGATGTTCTTACCAGAATCTGTGCGAAACTCCACCGTGGCTTGCGCGCCAACAGTCAGTTTGCCTTCGACCTTGGTTTTGTCATCGACCATGAATTGAACCGTGCTCGCATCTTTGTTTTTCGCTACTTGTACGGAGAATTCTGCGTCACCCACAGACGCGATGGTTCCCGATACGGATTGATTATCGGGTGTGGGTTGCAGATGGCCGGCCCCAGGCTGGGCGGGGAGTGGTGTGGACCAGGCTGCGATGGTGAAGCAGGCTAGAAACATTGTTGCCAAAAAGAGTGTTGTCCGAAATCGCATTGAATTTCCTCCAATCGATTTTGGACCGGGGACACTCGTAAAGGCACGAAATGAACCAAATTTGGGATTTTTTTGTCTTTTCTCATAAGAGTATGCGAAATCAGAGAGTTGCGTGGAAACACCCGGCGCCATCGAGAGCCATAGCTAAGGTACTGGTGCTATGCAATTTTTTCCGCTGCCGCCCTGGAGACGTCAAGGATTGACCCTCCCAGGGCTTGGAAGTAGGATTCCGCTGCAACGTCACTTGCTATCGAGTGAGCCAGCATCGCGGTAAGGAGAAACCATGTACTGTTCCAAATGCGGAGCTGCGATGGCTGTCGGCTCGGCCTTTTGCACGGCATGCGGCCAATCGTTTTCGGTCGGCTCTATGCCAGCCCAGGTACCCTTGGTGAGCTCAACGGTTGCGGCACGGATGGCCGGAGGCGGGATGTCCTATCCTACCTACGCCGCAGTTTCGCAGGTGGCGTACGCTGGATTCTGGGAGCGCGTGCTGGCCTTCGTCATCGACAATGTGATAGTAGGCGTGGGCATCGTCGTCATTGTGATTCCCCTGCTTTTCCTGACCGGATTGGGCGCCGTCCTGAGTCGCATCGCCCAGGATGAAGATCTTGGCGATGCCGGATTCTTTTTGATCATTGGGATGTTTCTCGTCGCCGCCACCGCAACCGTACTGGTGACCTGGCTGTATCACGCGTTTATGGAGAGCTCGGAGTGGCAGGCCACCGTTGGAAAGAGAGCGTTGGGGCTGGTTGTAACCGATATGGCGGGCCGGCGCGTCAGCTTCGGCCGTTCGACGGGCAGGCACTTCGGCAAGATCATCACCAATCTAATCCCGGCCTTGCTCGGATACATCATGGCCGCTTTTACGGAGAAGCGGCAGGCGCTGCACGACATGATGGCGGGCTGCCTGGTCCTGCGTCGAAACATTTAAAAAGGATGAGGAACCGAGCGATTGGCTTGATGGAACACTTCTTATTAACCTCTCACACCTCCTAACAGAAACCTGCACAAAGGGATCCACTAACTTTTTTCGAGCCGTAGGACGTAGCAACCCCTTAAATGGGGCAAGTGTCTGCCCAAGGTGGAACACCCTCCACGCGCGAAGGCCGAGGTTCGTTTTGGTGCTGTACTCCTATTTAAACTTATGTAATTGAATGAGGTGTACAAAAGTGAACAGACGCCCGCCGTAGCCCCGTACGAGCATATCGAGCGTTTCCTCGCAAGCTGGCCAAGCGGATGGAGGCAAGGATGCCAACTCAATTTGCGCATGGCGCGCAAGTTAGTGAAAAAAGCTTGATACGCGCAGGCCAGCACGGTGATGCTCAGGCGCTCAACATGCTCTTCCACCGCCATCAGCATGCGCTTTTTCATTCGGCTCTCGGCATCCTGGGCAACCCTCAGGACGCCGAGGACGCCTTGCAGGATGGTTTGCTCTGCGCCTTCCGAAACCTGAAGAGCTTTCGAGGACAATCCCAGTTTTCGACCTGGCTTACGCGTGTAGTCATAAACGCCGCGCTCATGCGCCGCCGGAGTCAAGCCGTCCGTCCAAGTGCTGCCGCAATGGAACCAAGGAACGCGGAGGAGCTGCCGATTACAGAGCGTTTGGTGTCCAAGAGCCTGAACCCCGAGCAACTCTTCGGGCGTTCGGAGATTCGAGGAATCATCCAGGATCACCTCGATGAGCTTGCGCCGATTCTCCGTACCGCGTTCGTCCTGCGCAAAATCCGGGAATACAGCACGAGCGAGACTGCGAAGATGTTGCGGGTCTCCGAAGAGACTCTGAAAGGCAGGCTGTGGCGGGCGCGCCGCGAGCTCACCAGGCGAGTGAACCGCAGCCTTCTCCGCGGTGTGCACGCTCCGCCCGATTATGAATATGAGCCATGAGGAAGAAGGCGAACGGAAGCACTTCGCGAATTCATCTATAGCTACAGGATTAGAAAAAGCGGCGACGCCGCTGTTCTGCGGGATATCTTAGAAACCCGACGCGCAGGGCGGGTGCACACAGAAGCTGGCTAGGATTCCTCTGGTGCAGCCAGACTGTTCACGACCCTGTGAACGCCCTCGACAGATTTTGCCATCTTTTCCGCCAACAGTTTTTCCGCACGAGACGAAACCGTGCCAGTCAAGGTCACGACTCCATTATCGGCGTGAATCTGCATGGACTTCAAAGGAATTGCCTTTGTTGAGTAAAGTTCGAACTCCACGCGTCGCGCCAGCTTGTCGTCGGCACTCTCCGGTGCCGCTTGGGCATCAGCGACACTGAGATTGTCCGTAATCCCCTGTACGCCCGGAACCTGCCACGCGATTTGTTCCGCGGTGTATTTCTGATTGACGGTCTGAACTGTTCCATTGAGCGCCACCGTGCGTTTTTTGACCTCGGTAGCAATGTGTTTATCCGCCAAATCGGCATTTTTCGAAAGAGCATCAGTAAGGAGAGTCTGGATTTCCAGGTCCGCCACCCGTTCTCCGAGGTGCTCCCTATCCGGATTGCGCTCGATAGCCGGGTTGACTGCCAGGTTGTTGTGCACTTGTTTGACGCTCGACGTATCTTGAGCGATAGCGCCCGCGACGGTTTTGACTTGTTCCGATGGCACCTGGCCGTCCAAGGTAACTTCGCCCTGGACTGTTAGCACCTTGATATCGAAGGGGGATACATTCTTGGACAGGAGCAGGGCCGTGCGCACCCTGGATGTCGTGGCCGCGTCTTGCGTCGATTCCTTGATGGAGGAAAAAGCATTCTGAACGGACGAATTTCGCGTGGAGACAAAATAGACCGCCGCCACAACGAGTATTAGAAGAAGGAGTACGAGAATCGGCTTGCCGGAACCTCTTTGACTGCTTCTGGAAAATTTCAACGCATCCCTCCACGGACTTCTCTTTGCAGCGCCAGCAATAATTCTGGGACCAACTCATAAGCATAGAAGCGCCCAGTCCGCGTGTCTGTCCGTTCCGGGACACTTTCGCAGATTGAGCAGCCTGTGCGCTTCCGCGCGAGAGTGATGAGGCCTCCGCCATTCCGCCGAGGTCGGCTCCGATTTTGATGGCGTTTGCAACGACAAGAATCGAACAAGCTCCCAAAGTACCCTGCGTGGATAGATCTGCAAGGGAGACGAATTCTAGTGCTATTGTCCCGCTGGATCTCTCTGACGGGTCGCCTTCACACCAGTTAGAATCCCAACTCCCAGGAGCACGATCGCGCCCACGGCGATCCAATGCCCGGGCACATGCACCAGGTACGCGCCATAAATCAAGCCGCCGATCAAGATCGCAAAACCCATCGCATATAGTCCGAATGACATGCCCCCTCCTGCCTGCACCATAGACGTTCCGAAAAGGCATTGCTGTCCACTTAAATACACATCGCAAATTACCAAAACAACGGGCGGCCGAGAAGGGCCGCCCGTTGCTTGTGCATCGGTTGCAGTTGCCGAGAAAACAGAGTCATTAATTCGGCAACAGGACGGAATCGACGACGTGAATTACACCGTTTGATTGATTTACGTCTGCGATGGTGACCCTGGACATTCCGCCTTTTTCATCGGTCAGCACGATTTCCTTGCCGCTGACGCTGGCTTTGAGCCAGCCGCCGCTGACGGTTTTCAGCGTGGCTGAGCCGTTGCCGGCTTTGATCGCTTTCCATAGGTCCTTGCTGGACATTTTTCCGGGGACGACGTGGTAGGTCAGCACCTTCGTAAGAGTTTCCTTATTTTCCGGCTTGAGCAGAGTTTCCAGCGTTCCGGCCGGGAGCTTGGCGAAGGCTTCGTTGGTTGGCGCGAAAACGGTGAAGGGGCCGGGGCTTTGCAGCGTTTCCACCAGGCCGGCGGCTTTGACGGCGGCGACTAGTGTGGTGTGATCGGCGGAATTGACGGCGTTGGAGACGATGTCTTTGGTGCGGAGCATGGGCGCGCCGCCGACCATGGGGTTGTCATCGGCGATGACGGAGCTGCCGATCATGAGTACTGCGAGAATCAGATACGCGAATCTTTTTCATTCCTGGAATCCTTTCGAGATTGGAAATTGTGACCTGCAGTGGGTAGTACGGGGGATGGCCGCAGACGGATGAGCGGGGAACGTTGGAACGTTGCACGTTTGAACGTTAGAGGCAGGAGAGCTTCCTTCCGCGAGGCGCGGAGGCGTGGTGAGGAGACGATGGGGGGCAGCGGGCGATGCCTTTGCTGGGCGCAGGTACTAGAGCGGGGTCGTGACAAAGTGGAAGCAAGGGTGGCCTTGCAAGAGGGGCGTTTCCTTGACTTGGCGGGTAGCCGACTCAATAATGGTAAAGCATGAGCGTACGCGCCGGAGGCGCTGAAGAGATGTTCCTGGACGTCAAGGAATTAGCCGTCCGCAAACTGCGCATCCGGAAGACGTATGCCCCGGGCAGTATCGATTTTCATTCGGCGGAAATCAAGCAGATCGAGCCGCTGGAAGTGACGGCCACGGCGGAGCTTCTGGAAGGGCAGATTCGCATCGAGGGCAACCTCGAAACGAAGATCGAACTGGTGTGCGCGCGATGCCTGGAACCGGTGGTGGAAGACGTCAGCCGCACCTTTGACCTCTTCTACGCGCCGCTGCCCAAGGATGAAAAGCCGACGGTCGATCAGCTGAAAGACGACGATACCGAAATTGGTTTCTACCAGGGAGAAGGGCTCTTCCTGGCGGATGTGATCAAGGAGCAGGTGCTTCTGGCGCTACCCTTAAAGGTAATCTGCCAGAGTGACTGCCGGGGGCTGTGCCCGAGTTGCGGCGCGAACCTGAACCACGAAGAGTGCCGCTGTGAGACCCACGCGACGGACCCACGATTGGCCCCTCTCGCGCGCCTCAAGCAGG
>Ga0210384_10000295_pt1 | contig 78206 bp, 63 predicted proteins | sample IncBWH2MmetaG_FD_160574 | JGI IMG/M metagenome (GOLD analysis project Ga0210384, IMG submission 160574) | Forest soil microbial communities from Barre Woods Harvard Forest LTER site, Petersham, Massachusetts, United States - Inc-BW-H-2-M | ecosystem: Environmental > Terrestrial > Soil >... | reverse complement strand
GGATCGGGAATTCGGCCCCAAGGAAGCCAATCAGAATGCCTTGGCGGCCAACCTGAAATTCGCGGAAAGCCTCGGCGCAAAAGTGCTGCGCCTCAAAGGCCGCAGCGTTGCCGACACCGTAGCGGAGTTCGTACGCTCAAAACACATTACCCAGGTAATTTTCGGCCGCGCGCCGGTCCGCGACTGGAGAAAGTACCTCTATCTTTCCGCGGTACACAGGTTTCTCCGGGAATCTCCCGCCGTGGACGTCCACATCGTCACCCAGGAACCGGAAGACGAATAGCCTGTCGCTCACCGGGTCGATCACTGCGCTTTTGGAATCTGTAGCCCGCCCGCGATTTCCAGCTCGACGTCCACCGATGGGTCGGCCTTCAGCAGAAAATTGCTGGGACTCTTCAGCCCCCATTGAATGTAGGGCACGTTGAACTTTCCAGTTCCCTTCCAATGATCGGGCGCCAACTCTGCTTGCACCGGCACGGTAAGCTCGTGTTCGGCGCCGTGCAGCAGAAACGTTCCGTGAACCTGGACGCTGGAAGCACCCGCCGCGGCGACTTTTCCCTCGACACGGTCCGGCCGAAAAACCACTTCGCTGTACCGCGCGCTCTCCAGGATTTCTTTGTGCATTTTCTTGTCTCTCGAATCGTTGCCGCTCTCGCCGCTGGCCGCATCCGCCACGATTTCTCCGCTGGCCTTACCGGTCGCCGGATCGAGCCGCAAAATCCCGCGCTTCAACGCAAACGTTCCGTGCACCGTGTGCAGCGTGCTGCCAAGCGTCCAATGCACTTTGCTCTGCGCGGGATCCAGCGACAAAACGATTTCGTTGTCAGTAGTTTGCGCGGCCGCCTGAGGAGGCCGGTGCGCCGCGCTGGCGGACAACAGCGTCATCAGCATCAGCAACATCGCCGCGCAGACCAACTGCTTTCGTACAGCAACCGAATTCATATCCGACCTTTCTGTGTTAAGCGAGCATGCTAAGCGGCGACGAGCCGCCAGCCGAGCAGCGCTCCTGTCGCAGCAAAATGCGCCGCCGACGTTGCACCGACGTGAACCGCGAGCAAACGCGCGAAGACATTCGAGTCCGACGCCAGCGCGCGCATAGTCCGCTCGCGAACAGCGGCGCGCCCATCCAGCAAGAGCATTACGCGGCCCATGAACGTCGGCCGGAGCGCCAGGCGCCGGTGCGCATTCTGGTACTCGCGGAGCTCACCTGCATCGAGAGCTTCCGCGAGTGCGATGGCTTGGTGAAAACTCAAAGATAGCCCTTCGCCGGTGATGGCATCGACACTCCCGGAGGCATCTCCAATCAGCGCCACTCGCTCGCGATAGACGTGTTGGAGCTGCCGCATCAGCGTGATAGCTCCGCGCTCGGGGCTTGCTTGCGGCGCCCCCACCAGCCGCCGCGCCAGCTGCGGAAATTCCGCTTCGAGTCCGACGAAACGCATCCCCGCCTGACGCGAGATTAACACCACGCAGACTTCGTCTTCTCCAACCGGCGTGACATAGGCCTGCGCCTTTTCACCCCAATGAATCTCCATGAAATCCGACCACGGCTTCACGCGATAGTGCCGCCGAAACGCGTACCGGCACTCACGGCCAGCGCGCGTCTCAAGTCCGATCCATCTCCGCACCCGCGAACGAATGCCGTCGGCGCCGATAATCCATTTTGCGGCCATCACCTCTCCGCCGACCACGACGCCTTCCGCGCAAATTCCCTGCACCGGAGTTTTCCACAACAAGGAAACTCCCCATGCCTGCGCCGCTTCCACCAATTTCTCGTGCAGCGCCGACCGGCGCATCCCGATGCCATCTCCCGCGGGAAAACTAGCAGCCACTTCGCGTCCGGCTCCAAGAAAGCGAATGCCCCGGACGGCGTAACCTTCGGAAGCAGAAACCCGCACCCCCAACTCGCGCAGAGCGGCCAGCGTGTCGGGCATCAGACCCTCGCCGCAAGCCTTGTCGATGGGCGGCTGGGCGCCGTCCGCAAGAGTCACCTGAAATCCTTTTTTGCGCGCGGCAATCGCCGCCGCTAAACCCGCTGGGCCTCCACCAATAACGAACACGTCCGTTCGCTGGAGCATTTTGTCCTTTCAAGTTTTGTCCGTGACCCTGGGCACCCGCCGGGATCGCTCGTCGCAAAACACCGCCTAGATAAGAGATTGTCGTGCCGTCACATTCGATTAGATGCTTGCGGTCATTCCAGGGTAAGGATGTTGGTATCCAAAACTTGTCAAATGCTTGTCGCAATCTGGGCCACGGCACAGTCCCCTGGATGCCGGTTTTGCTCGCCGATGCCTCGGAATACTGCCAAGCGGTCTGCCGATCCCGCGGCGCGCCGGCTGTTCGCAAACTGCCGCTCGGTTCGTTTTGCGCTGTTTTGATCGATAAGTTGTACTTATTCAGTTGCCCATAAGTATTAATTGGACTGATTGACTTCCCGCCCCTACGCTGGTACCTTGATGGCGACGCTTATGTTCCGCATCGCCATCTCGCACGGCAGTAGCATTCGCACGCAAAGCGTGCGCCGTGTCGTGGTACGAATTAGCCCCGTAATTGTAGGGGGAAACACACCGGGATGATGGCGGCCTAGCCGAGCAGCAAGAGAAGGTTTCGGGGCCATCATCCAGACCAGGATGATGGCCCCAAGTTTTTTCGGGAGCCGGATCGCCTGCGGGCGGCACAGAGACCTGGGAGGAATTCGCCAGTGACAGATTCTTCGCTGAAGCCGAGAAGCCATACTCTAACCGACGGCGCCCACCGCGCGCCCGCCCGAGCGATGCTGAGGGCCTCCGGGCTTCGCGATGAAGACTTCCGGAAGCCGCTGATCGGCGTGGCCAACACTTGGATCGAGATCGGCCCGTGCAATTATCACCTTCGCGAACTGGCCGTAGACGTCAAAGCCGGCATTCGCGCGGCCGGCGGCACGCCGCTGGAATTCAACACCGTCTCTATCTCCGACGGCATCACCATGGGCACGCAAGGAATGCGCACTTCCCTGGTGAGCCGGGAAGTAATCGCCGACTCCATCGAACTAGTCACGCGCGGAAATCTTTTCGACGCCCTGATCGTTCTGGTGGGGTGCGACAAAACCATTCCCGGCGGGGTCATGGCGCTGGCCCGCTTGAATATTCCCGGGATGGTGCTATACGGCGGCTCGATCGCGCCGGGCCAATTCGAAGGCCACGCGGTCACCGTGCAAGACGTGTTTGAAGCGGTAGGAATGCACGCCCGCGGCAAAATGACCGACGCCCGGCTCAACGCTCTGGAGAGCGTCGCATGTCCCGGTGCGGGCGCGTGCGGCGGCCAATTTACCGCCAACACCATGGCGCTGGTCTGCGAATTTCTGGGCATTGCCCCGATGGGGCTTTCCGGCGTCCCGGCGACCAACACGGCCAAGGCCGGTTCCGGCCATCGCGCGGGCGAACTGCTGATGGATCTCCTGCGCCGCGATGTGACCCCCTCGCAGATCATTACCAAGACGTCGATCGAAAACGCCATCGCAGGCGTCGCCGCTACCGGCGGTTCGACCAACGCTGTTCTGCACTTGCTGGCCATCGCCAATGAAGCGGGAATCTCCCTTTCCATCGACGACTTCGACCGCATCAGTGCTCGCACGCCGATTCTCGCAGACCTAAAACCCGGCGGCCGCTTTATGGCCACGGATCTCTTCGCGGCGGGCGGCACGGCGTTGGTTGCCAAGCGCATGCTGGAAGCCAAGCTCCTGCAAGGCGACTGCATCACCGTCACCGGGCGCACGCTGGCCGACGAAGCGGCCGCCGCCAAGGAAACACCCAAGCAAGAAGTGGTGCGGAAACTGGATTCTCCGTTGAAACCTACCGGCGGCTTGGTCATTCTGAAAGGCAATCTTGCTCCCGAAGGCTGCGTTCTGAAAGTAGCGGGTCACACTTTTGCGACCTTTCGCGGCCCCGCCAAGGTTTTTGACAGCGAAGAAGCGGCATTCGCCGCCATGGAAGATGCCAGCATCCAAGCCGGCGACGTGGTGGTGATCCGCTACGAAGGACCCAAGGGCGGCCCGGGAATGCGCGAGATGCTGGCGGTGACCGGCGCCTTGGTCGGCGCGGGCCTCGGCGACTCCGTGGCGCTGCTTACCGATGGCCGATTCTCCGGTGCGACACACGGCATCATGGCCGGCCACGTAGCGCCCGAAGCGGCCAACGGCGGACCGATCGCCGCAGTGGCCAACGGCGACATCATCGAGTTCGATGTGGCAAAAAGAACGCTGAGCGTCGCGCTTACCGACGCGGAAATTCAGCGCCGCCTGTCTACTTGGAGAGCACCAGCGCCGCGTTATCGTACTGGCGTGATGGCCAAGTATGCTCTTATGGTTTCGTCGGCGTCGCAGGGTGCGGTGACCACGCCGTCGTTCGCTTCTGACCGTTCCAGTTCCGAAGTTGTGCACGCGAGGACATTATGAAGCTCACTGGTGCCGAAATTCTCTGCGAGACGTTGACGCGTCTCGGGGTGCGCCACATTTTTGGCTATCCGGGAGGCGCGATCCTGCCCGTCTACGATGCCCTCGGCAAATCCAAGTTGCACCACATTCTAGTGCGCCATGAACAAGGCGCCACGCACATGGCCGACGGCTATGCGCGCGCCAGCGGCGGCGTGGGCGTTGCCATGGCCACCTCCGGCCCGGGCGCCACAAACATGGTGACCGGCATCGCCACCGCCATGCTGGACTCTTCGCCGGTGGTGTGCATCACCGGACAAGTCAGCAGCAAGCTGCTAGGGTCCGACGCGTTCCAGGAAATCGACATCACCGGCATCACCATGCCCATCACCAAGCACAACGTGATCGTGTCGCGCGCGGAGGACATCGCTCGCACGGTTCGCGAAGCGTTCGTGATTGCTAATTCCGGACGTCCCGGACCCGTGCTCGTGGACATCACCAAGGATGCCCAGCAAGCGTCCTGCGAACTCAACTGGGACTCGTCCGCCCCGAACCTGCCGACGAAACGGCAGCGCGTCAATTACGAAAAGGCCGACTTCGATCGCGCCGTCGAGCTTCTCAACAACGCCAAGCGTCCGTTGATTCTCGCCGGGCATGGCATCATGGTTTCCGGAGCCACGCGCGTTTTTGATCAGTTCGTGCGCGCCGGACATTTCCCGGTGGCCATGACGCTGCTGGGCATCGGCTGCTTCCCTGCCAGCGATCCGCTGAATCTCGGCATGATGGGCATGCACGGCGAGGCCTGGGTCAACCACGCCATCCAGGAAGCCGATCTGCTTATCGCCGTTGGCATGCGCTTCGATGACCGCGTCACCGGCGACTTGCGCACCTATGCCAAGGATGCGCGCAAAATTCACATCGAGATCGACCGCTCGGAAATCAACAAGAACGTCAAAGTGGACGCCGCCCTGGTCGGCGACGCCCGCGAAGTGCTCGAACAATTGTTGCCCGCCGTCCAGCACCGCGAGCGCGGCGATTGGCTGGCTCATATTCGCGAACTGAAGGGCGATTCCGCGGTACGCGACATCCAGGGCTTGCCCGACACCGGTCACCTATTTGCCGCGCACGTGATCAATGATTTGTGGAAGGAAACACGCGGCGAGGCCATCGTGGTCACCGACGTGGGACAGCATCAGATGTGGGAAGCGCAGTATTACCACCACAATCAGCCGCGTACGCTGGTCACTTCGGGCGGGCTGGGCACCATGGGCTTCGCCTTGCCGGCGGCCATCGGTGCGAAATTCGCCAAGCCGGAATCCGATGTTTGGGTGGTGGTGGGCGACGGCGGCTTCCAAATGACCATGAGCGAGCTGGCCACCATCGTACAGGAGAAGATTAAGGTCAACATCGCCATCATTAACAACGGCTACCTCGGCATGGTTCGGCAGTGGCAGGAATTCTTTTACGATAAGCGCTATGTGGCGACGCCGATGATCGCGCCCGACTTCGCGGCGCTGGCCAACGCCTTCGGCATCCGCGGCGAACGCATCAGTTCGCGCGCCGATGTGATACCCACGATTCGCTCCGCGCGGGAATCTTCGGAATCCGTCTTGATCGACTTCCGCGTCGAACAGGAAGACTCCGTATACCCGATGGTGCCCGCGGGCGGGTCGCTGCACGAGATGATTCGCCGTCCCAACAACCCGCTCGTCGAAACCGCGACGGAGCCGTAGAAAGTTCGAGGACAACATGCAAACGCTTGTCGCTTATGTCGAAAATAAACCCGGGGTCCTAAACCGCGTCTCGTCACTGGCGCGGCGCCTGGCGATTAACATCGATTCCCTCACCGTCGGGCCCACGGAGAACGACGAAATCGCGCGCATGACCATCGTGGCGCACACCGATGAACGCGGCGGGCACCGCCTCGAGGCCAGCCTCGAGAAACTCGTCGATGTATTGCTCGCCGAAAACGTTTCCGAGCGCTCCTTGCTCGAGCGCGACTTAGCGCTTATAAAGGTGTCGGCCGATCAGAAGTCCCGCCCGCACCTCATGGAGCTGATCAAAGTCTTCCGCGCGCGGGTCATTGACGTTGCTCCGGAGTCGCTGATCCTGGAAGTTTCCGGCACGGTCGACAAAATCGATGGCTTGTTGGAAGTCCTGCGCCCCTTCGGCGTTCTGGAGATGGCCCGCAGCGGGCGCATCGCCATGACCCGCGGCGGCGACCTCCTCCGTCCCCCGCTGGCGCCTCCGAAAAACACCGAGCTTGAGGCGGCCAACTCCAAAGTCTAGAAATTCTCAGTGGAACAGGCTTCAGCCTGTTCAGCGTCGCCTGCAAACGGGATCGTTCCGAACATCGGGCCGGACAAAAATTAGCAACGACCGCAAAACGGTCAACGAGAGGAAAAGAATGGCAAAACTTTATTACGGCGATTCCGCGGATCTCAGCCTCATTCAGGGGAAAAAGGTTGCGATCATCGGCTACGGATCACAAGGCCACGCACATGCCTTGAATCTTCGCGACAGCGGCGTCTCCGTTCGCGTCGGCTTGCAGCCCGGCAGCGGGTCTCTGGCGAAAGCGCAAAAGGACGGCCTCACCGTTACCACTCCCGCGGAAGCCGCCGAGTGGGCCGACGTGATCATGATTCTCGCGCCGGACACCAAACAGCCCAAGCTCTATCGCGATTCCATCCTGCCGCACCTCACCGCGGGGAAGACGCTGATGTTCGCGCACGGCTTCAATATCCGCTTCGGCGCCATCAAGCCGCCTGCCAATGTGGACGTTTCCATGATCGCGCCTAAAGCCCCCGGACATCGGGTGCGCGAAGTCTTCACTGAAGGCGGCGGCACTCCCGCACTCATCGCCGTGGAGCAAGACTTCACGGGGAATGCCAGGGCGCAAGCGCTCTCCTATGCAAAAGGACTCGGCTGCACGCGCGCCGGCGTCCTCGAAACAACTTTTACGGAAGAAACCGAAACGGACCTCTTCGGCGAGCAAGCTGTCTTGTGCGGCGGCGTCAGCGAACTGATCAAGGCCGGCTGGGAAACTCTGGTGGACGCCGGTTATCAGCCGGAAGTGGCCTACTTCGAGTGCCTCCACGAACTTAAACTCATCGTCGATCTCATTTATCAGGGTGGACTCAGCTACATGCGCTATTCGGTCAGCGATACCGCGGAACAAGGCGACTACTCCGCCGGCAAGCGCATCATCACCCCGGAAACACGCAAGGAAATGAAAAAGATCCTCGCCGAAATTGTCGATGGCAGCTTCGCCAAAAAATGGATTGAAGAAAACGAAAAGGGCTGCCCGAACTTTCTGGCCACCCGGCAGCGCGAACAAACCCATCCCGTCGAGCAATTGGGGCCCAAACTGCGCGCCATGATGCCTTTTTTGCAGCCGGTAATCGCACCAGGGCTCGCCAACAAGGCCGCTGGATCAGAAAAGTAGCAAGAATGGGTCCGTCACTTAATTGTTAAACCATCAACAAGATGGTTGACACGGCTCCGGATTTAGGCGATTCTCTCGCGCCATGAAACGAACCGACCCCCGGAGCCCAGTGGCGGCACCCAATTTAACTGAGCGAATCGAACAGCTCAGCACCAAACGGCAAGAAATTATTCGCCCTATCCTCGAGCATCCTCGCGAGTATGTGCTGCTCAGCGTGCGCTCGATGGCTAAGCGCCTGCACACCGATCCCGCCACGGTGGTGCGCATCGTTCGCGGGCTGGGTTTCGCCAGCTACCGCGAATTTCAACATCATTTGCATGAGCTTTCGCTGGCCTTTGCGTCTCCGCTGGACACTCTGCAGCCTGCCGGGCGCGACTCCAGCATGCCGTCCTTTGTGATCGATTCTGTGGCGCAAGACCTGAAAAACCTGCACGGACTCAAGAACAGTGTGGATGCCCAACGCCTCGCGGACCTCGCCAAGCGCTTCCACAGCGCCCGCCGCATCGTACTTTTTGCGGGAGACATCGACGCCGTCCTGGTGGACTATCTGCAATACCAAATCAGCGCTCTCGGTCTGCCAATCTTCGCGGTCACCTCGGCAGGGGCCATCACTCATTCCGCGCGGTCCTCGAATAAACGCGACCTGGTCATCGCCATAAGTTTCCGCCGCGGTCTCCGGCAGACTGTGGAGGGCACCGAGCAAGCTCGCGAGCACGGCGCCTATTGTGTGGGCATTTCCGACACTTATCTTTCTCCGCTGGCCCGCGTGTGCCACGAACTCTTCCTGGCCTCCGTGGAAACCACTTCGTTCCTGCTCTCTTTCGCGGCGCCCATCTCTCTGTTGAATGCGCTGATCGCGGCTTGCGGGCAATACCGGCGCCCCTTGACCCTGGCCGTCGCCAAGGAAATCGCCGACGAACAACGCAAAGGTTTCCGCTGGTACAACCCGTGAGCCTCATTTAATTCCGCAAACAGCCATAGCCACGCTGGATTTCCCGCTGCAGGCGGGAGTCAGCTATGATCTTCTGCGCCTGAGAGCCGACTCGGAGCTTCGTGAAGCTTCGACTTTTCGGTTGAGAGGACTCCATCGTGCCCATCCACGCTCGCATCCGTTTGGGTTTGAGCTTTATCGCGCTTGTGCTTTTGCCGCTCGGCGGCGCCAATCTCGCGAAGGCGCAAACCGCGGGAACGCTTGCCGAGCGCATTCAGAAAGTGATGAGCCGCCCCGAATTCGCGCACGCCAATTTCGGCGTGGAGTTCTATTCGCTCGACACCGGCAAGGTCATCTACGCGCTGAACGCCGGTAAAATGTTCGTCCCCGCCTCCACGACAAAACTGCTGACGGAGGGGACACTGCTCGCGAAGCTCGGCGCGGACTACCGCTTCCACACCTCCATCTACAGCACCGGGCCCGTCGATTCCAAGGGCCGCCTTAAGGGCGACATTATCCTCGTTGCTAGCGGCGATCCCAATCTCTCCAATCGTATCCAGCCAGACGGCACTCTCGCTTTCGTTGATGAAGACCATTCCTACAACGGACCGGCCGTACCGGGCGATCCTCTGGTTGTCATCAAGCAGCTCGCCAAGGATGTGGCGGCCAAAGGCATTCGCAAAATCGAGGGCCGCGTGCTCGTCGACACCCGTCTTTTTCCCGACGGCCCGCGCGAAGGCGGCACCAACGTGGTGATGTCTTCCATCATCGTCAACGACAACGTGATCGATCTGATGATGACCCCTGGTGCCAAGGTGGGCGATCCCGTCGCCATCGCCTCGTCCCCGCAAACTTCCTACGTGAAATTCACCAATCTCGTGACGACGTCTGCTGCCGGCGCCAAACCCGACGTAGATATCTCCGATCCGGTCACAAATCCCGACGGCACGATTGCGGTGACCATCTCCGGCAGCCTTCCCGCGGGATCGCGTCCGCTGACGTCTGCCTTTGCCGTCCCGTCGCCTACAAATTTTGCGGAAACAGTCTTGCGCGAAGCGCTCTCAGCCGCGGGCGTTTCCATCAAAAGTCCCAAACACCCAGCTCCACCGGACTTTCCTTCCTCCATGCATTTCTACGCGCCGGACAACCGGCTCGGCGAGCACATTTCTCTCCCCCTGGCGGAAGAGATTAAAGTCACCCTAAAGGTCAGCCAGAATCTCCACGCGGGCATGGGACCTTATCTCCTTGGCGCCCTGACGGCAAAGAACGGGAAGGATCCTCTCGCCGCCGGCTTCGCTCTCGAGCGCGCTTTTTTCCAAGACGCCAAGCTCGACCTTTCCGGCATCTCCCAAGGCGACGGGGCCGGCGGCGACTGGGCCGATCTCTTCACTCCCGATTTCATGTGTCACTACCTCACGTATTGGACCACTCGCCCGGACTATCCCATCTTTTTCAAAGCGCTCCCCATCCTCGGCAAAGACGGCACGCTGGCAAAAATTCAGATCGCGAATCCCGGCGCAGGCCACGTATTCGCAAAAACCGGCACGTTCGGATCCGAAGACCGCGTCAACGGCAAACTCATGCTCAACGGCAAGGGCCTCGTGGGTTACGTCATCACCGCCAACGGCCAAAAGCTGGTCTTTGCCGCTTACGTCAACCACGTTTCCCTGCCTCCCGATCCCGACGCGGCCCAATCCGTGGCCGGCCAGGCGCTCGGTGAAATTGCCGCGGCTGCTTATGACGCCCCGCTTGAAGCGACAGCAAGCGCCGCAAACTACGACATCCTCATCCGCAACGCACACATTCTCGACGGCACCGGCAATCCCTGGTACTCCGCCGATCTGGCTATTTCCGGCGATCGTATCGCCGCCATCGGCGACTTGCGCGACGCCCACGCCAAACGCGAAATCGATGCCAGTGGCCGCATCGTCGCGCCCGGCTTCATCGACATGCTCGGGCAATCGGAGATTTCACTGCTCCTCGACAAACGCGCCCTCAGTAAACTCTCCCAAGGCATCACTACGGAAATTACCGGCGAAGGCAGCTCCATCGCGCCGCAAAATGAAAAAACTCTCGCCCCGTTGAAGCCGTTCCTGGAGCATTACAAACTCACCATTGACTGGACGACGCTCGATCAATATTTCCGCCGCCTCGAAAAGCAAGGAACCCCGCTGAACATCGGCACCTACGTGGGCTCAGCCCAGGTTCGCGAAGCCATTCTCGGCGACGATGATCGCGCCCCCACGCCTGCCGAACTCGCGCAGATGCAAGGCCTCGTCGAGCAGGCCATGAAAGATGGCGCTCTCGGCATTTCGAGCGCGCTGATCTACCCACCCAACATTTATGCCAAGACCGACGAACTCATCGCGCTCGCCAAAGTTGCCGGGCAATACGGCGGTCTCTACGCCACACACATGCGCAGCGAAGGCGCCTCCGAAACAGCCGCATTGGCGGAAGCCATTCGCATCGGCCGCGAAGCCCGTCTCCCCGTAGAAATCTTTCACCTCAAGGTCAGCGGCAAATCCCGTTGGGGCAACATGAAGAACGTGGTCGCCACCATTCAAAGCGCGCGCGACTCCGGCCTGGACATCGCTGCGGATATGTATCCGTACACCGCCGGCGCCACCGCGCTGGCCTCCGCGCTTCCGCCCTGGGCCGCCGATGGTGGCCCGCAAAAACTTCTGGCGCGACTCAAAGACCCGGAAGTCCGCGCCCGCATCAAGAAAGATCTCGCTGGCGACCACGCCGACTGGGAAAATCTCTATTACGACTGCGGCGGCGCGGCAGGCGTGCTCATCTCGTCTGTCGAAAACTCCCAGCTAACACAATTCGACGGCAAGACTCTCGAAGAGGTCGCCAAAGCCTGGAAGAAATCTCCGGAAGACACGCTCATGGATTTCGTTCTCGCCGACAACGCGCAAACCGCCGCCATCTATTTCATGGCCGGCGAAGAAGACCTGCGCACCGGCCTTGGCCAGCCGTGGACCAGCATCGGCCTCGACGCCGGTGAGATGCCCCTCGACGGTCCGATCTACGAGGCGCACACCCACCCTCGCGCCTTCGGCTCCATGCCCCGCCTCCTCGGCCACTATTCCCGCGATCAACATCTTCTGCCGCTCGAAATGGCCGTCCGCAAAATCACTTCCCTGCCCGCCCAACGCGAGCACCTCGCCAACCGCGGTCTGCTCAAACCAGGCTACTTCGCCGACATCACCATCTTCGACCCCGTCACCATCCTCGACCACGCCACTTACACCGAGCCCACCCAACTCTCCACGGGCGTGGACTTCACTATCGTCAACGGCCAAATCGCTTACGACCATGGACGCCTCACCGGCGCCACCCCGGGCCAAATCCTCCGCGGCCCCGCCTATCACCCCACAAACTGAGTGTCCGGGTTCCCGATAGAGCCGGAGCGGAAACGTTTGTTCGTCAATAACCGTCCTTCCCGAGACGCACTGACGAAGCTCCCGCAGGGACGCTTTCCTCAGGCGCTGCACTCTGCCCGGGGGCTCAACCATGGAGACGCTTCACCAAGACGTACGCTACGCGCTGCGCACGCTCTGGAAGAGCCGGGGATTCGCGGCCATTGCTATAATCACGCTGGCATTAGGCATCGGAGCCTCCACCGCGATCTTCAGCGTGATCGACAACGTCCTGATGGAGCCGTTTCCCTACGCCGACGCGGGGCGGCTGATGTTCGTGCAAATCCACGACACCGACGGCAACGAACCCGGTGGCCGCGCCGGGTATACCTCTCCAGAATTCCTGGATTATGCTGACCAGAATCACGTTTTCGATCGCGTCATTGCCGCTGGCGAGGAGGAAGTGCTTTACAAGCGGGGCCAAGGCACCGAGCGCTTCTATGGTGCGCACGTGACGCCCGGCACCTTCGAGCTTTTCCGCGTCCCGCCACTGCTCGGGCGCGCGATGCAGCCCGCCGACTACGAGCCGGGCGCCCCGCCGGTCTTTGTGATGCGCTACAAGACTTGGGTTAGCCGATTCAGCGCCGACCCGTCGATCCTGAACAAAACCTTCGTTCTAAGTGGTACGCCACGCACTCTCGTCGGCATCATGCCGCCGCGTTTCGGCTGGTATGAGGCCGATGTGTTGATCCCGGAGAAGCCCACGCGCGCCGCGATCCCGGCCGCCGGCGGCTTCCCGATGCAATGGTTTTTGCTTGGCCACTTGAAGCGTGGAGTTTCGGTCAGACAAGCGGAGGCCGATCTGACAGTAGTCGCGAACCGCCTGGCAAAAGTCTATCCGAACGACTACCCCAGGCACTTCAGCGTGCAGGTTGAGCCTTTGGGGAATGGAGTTGTTGGGCGTCTTCAGAACACCCTGTACACCGTTCTTGCCGCAGTAGGATTGCTACTGCTGATCGGCTGCGGCAACGTCGCCAACCTGATGCTGGCCCGCGCCACCGGGCGAGAGAAAGAATTCGCTTTGCGCGCAGCCCTGGGAGCGAGTCGCCGCAGGCTGGTGCGGCAGCTTCTGGCAGAAAGCTTCCTCCTGGCCGTGGGCGGCGCCGCCCTGGGTGCGCTGATCGCCTGGGGAGGGCTGAAATCCGTCGTCGCTGCCATGCCGCAGAACATGATCCCCACGGAATCCGTTATCCAGTTGAATGCTCCGGTACTGGCGTTCACGCTCGGCGTAGCCGTGCTGACCGCCCTGATTTTCGGCTTGGTTCCCGCGCTCCAAGCGACCCGCCGCAACCTGAACGATCCCTTGCGCGACAGCGGCAGGGGCGTGAGCGGCGGCTTCCGGCACAACAAGCTGCGCGATGCCGTCGTGGTCCTGGAAGTGGCGGTGTCCTTGACCCTGTTGGTCGGTGCAGGCCTTTTGATGCGCAGCTTTGTAGCGCTACGCCAAGAGCACCTCGGATTGCAGCCCGACCACGTCCTAGTGACGCGCCTCCCGCTGCCGGAGGACCGCTACAAGACCGCCGAGCAAGTCACAGGTTTCTTCCGTCCGCTGCTCCTCCGCCTGAAAGCCTTGCCGGGAGTCGTGGATGCCACGGAAGCCAGTACCATTCCGCCGTACGGTGGAATCGAAAGCGACATCGAGATCCCTGGAAGAACTCACGAGGAAAAGTGGACAGCGCAATTTCAACTCTGCAGCGAGGGCTATTTCCCGGTCCTGCGCATTGAATTCAAAGACGGGCGGTCATTCACCGAAGCGGAAGTGAACTCGGCCCGAAAACTCACGGTGGTGAACCAAACGTTCGCGCGCAAATACTTCGGCGGCGAGAATCCGCTCGGCCAACACGTCCGCCTGGCGCAACTCGAAACGTTCCCGGACCCCGTACACGATGCATCCTTTGAGATTATCGGCGTGGTTGCGGACGTGAAGAACAAGGGGTTGCAGGATCCCGTCGAACCCGAAGCCTGGGTGCCCTATACCGTCACCGGATCGGCGGGCCGCGGCATCCTGGTTCGTACCTCGCAGGAACCCCTGTCGATGATGAACGCCGTGCGCCAGGAAATTTGGGAAACCGATTCCGGCGTGGCCTTGGCCTACAGCGGCACGCTGGAGGGTTACATCAGCTCCTATTCGTATGCGGGACCCCGGTTCGCGTTCTTGCTGATGGCCATTTTTGGAAGCCTCGGGCTGATCTTGGTGACCGTCGGCGTGTACAGCGTCCTCGCCTACACCACGGCGCGCAGAACCCACGAGATTGGCATCCGTTTGGCCCTGGGAGCCGAGCGCACGGACGTCCTCGGCTTGGTGATCAACGCCGGGCTGCGTCCGGTAGGTCTGGGGGTGATAATCGGAACGATGGTCAGCCTGGCGTTGGGCCGCGTGATCGAAACCCAACTGTGGGGCGTCTCCACCTATGATCCCGTCACCCTCGCGAGCGTGGCCGCGCTCCTGTTGACCACCGGCATGCTGGCCTGCTGGATTCCCGCCCGCCGCGCCTCCCGCGTCGATCCCCTGGTGGCATTGCGCTACGAGTAGGTGTTCCAGCCCAATATCCTTAACTTCTTGGCCCCGGGGAAAACCCACATTTTGGTATCATGTTTGCTCCCACCCCACACGATTCCGAGTTTCGGATATCGCTAAGTACGAGCCATGGTTAGGCTTAGCGACTCAACTTTTCCGATTCGCGGGAAAGCTTTTTCCGCAAAGTGTCCCTACCAGGGCTAAGAACGGGAGAATTCTGCAATGCCACCAGGCCTGCCACCGCGTGCACAGTCGCTGCTTATCTTCGCACTGGTGTCCGCACTGGCATTCCTCTCTGGATGTGGTGGCGGGAGTTCCTCCTCTCCCAGTCCCGAGCCACCTACTGGAACCACTGTCATCTCCGTAGGCGTTTCTCCGACCAGCGCGTCGGTGCAGACGGGCCAGCCGCAGAATTTTACTGCCACGGTATCGAATGACAACCAAAACAAGGGCGTTTCCTGGGCTTTGGCAGGCGTGGGTTGCGCGGGAAGTGCCTGCGGAACGCTTTTCAGTACTTCCAGTACTTCGGGTGCAGCCGTCACCTACACGGCGCCCGCTAGTGTCCCCAATCCCGCTACCGTCACTCTTACTTCCACTTCCGTAGCCGACAACACCAAATCCGCAGCTGCCACCATCACCGTATTGGTGCCCACACTGAAGTCCGTGGCGGTCACGCCCGCGACTCCTTCTTTCGCCGCAGGACTCAGTCAGCAATTTACGACTACCGGCACGTACTCCGATGGCAGCACGCAAAATCTCACCAGTTCGGTTACTTGGTCTTCCTCAAACACCAGCGTCGCCACGATCGCCGCCAGCGGCCTGGCAAAGGGTGTGAGCAACGGAACGTCAACGATTCAAGCCGCCTCTGGCGCCATCACTGGCTCGACCACCTTGACGGTCGCCCCTGCGGCCTTAACGTCCATCGCCGTAACGCCCTCAAATCCCTCAGTCGCTCTGGGACTCACCCAGCAATTTACAGCCACCGGCACTTTTACCGACGGCAGCACGCAAAATCTCACCAGCTCCGTAAAATGGTCGACGTCCAACACGACGGCAACGACCATCTCCCCGAGCGGTCTGGCGCTCGGCTTGGTTACCGGCTCGGCGACCATTCAAGCCGCCTCCGGCTCGATTACCGGCAGCACTACACTAGTCGTTAGCACCGCGGCATTGAGCTCGATTGCCGTGACGCCGGCCACGCCAACGATCGCGCAAGGAGTCACCCAGCAATTCACGGCCACCGGCACGTACACCGACAGCAGCACCCAAGACCTCACTATCTCGGTCACTTGGTCTTCCTCCGACAAGAACATCGCCACGATTTCTGCCGTCGGCCTCGCCACGGGTGGTGCCAGCGGCGATTCTACAATTCAGGCTGCCTACCAATCCAAGACCGCCTCAACAACTCTAACGGTCAGCTCTGCAACCCTGAGCTCCATCACCGTAACGCCGTCGAATGCCTCCATCGCTCAAGGACTCTCCGAGCAATTCACGGCCACCGGTAACTATAATGACGGCAGCACGCACGACCTCACCACCGCGGCCACCTGGTCCTCGCTGAACAAGACGATCGCCACGATCGCCTCCGGCGGTTTGGCCAAGGCGGTAGGAGTGGGCACCGCCACCGTCCAGGCGGCCTTTGAATCAACCAACGGCACCACTACGCTGACGGTCAACACCGCCCAAGCCTCGTCGCAAGGCCAGTGGCAGACCCTGCCCTACACCATGCCGATCAACCCGATCCACATGGCCGTGATGCATAACGGCAAGGTCTTGGTACTGGCGGGCTCCGGCAACCAGATCCAGTCCACTCCGGATTTCGAGGGGGCCGTTTGGGATCCCCAGAGCGGCAGTATCACCACGCAGCCGGTCCCCTGGGACATGTTCTGCAACGGCATGGTGGTTCTGGCGGACGGGAAGCCCTTCATCTTCGGCGGCACGGTGACCTACGACCCGTTTGTCGGAGCGAAAAACGCCGGCACCTACGACCCGGCCTCCGGCACATTTGCAAATCTACAAAGCATGGCCCACGGCCGCTGGTATCCCACTGGTACGGTGCTTCCCGACGGCCGCGTCATGGTCTTCTCGGGCCTCGACGAAAACAGCAAGACCAACACCCAGGTGGAAATTTTCACCGAAGGCTCGGGCTGGGGCACCCCAGTCGCCGCAGGCTGGACCCCGCCGTCCTACCCGCGCATGCACGTCTTGCCCAACGGAAAAGTCTTCTATTCCGGTTCGTCGCCCACAACGCGCCTCTTTGACCCGTCCTCCATGACCTGGACCACGGTCGCCGTCACCAACTACGGCCAAACCCGCACCTATGGCTCCTCCGTGCTCCTGCCGCTGACTCCCGCCAACGGCTACAAGCCTCGTGTCATCATCATGGGCGGCGGCAGCCCCGGCACTCCCGCAACGGCCACCAGCGAGATCATCGACCTCTCGGTCGGCTCTCCGAACTGGGTGCTAGGCCCGTCCATGTCGCAGCCGCGCATCGACATGAACGCCACCCTGCTGCCCACCGGCAAAATTCTGGTCACCGCCGGCTCCACGCTCGATGAAGATGCGCCCAGCGCCAGCCTGAACGCCGACCTCTACGACCCGGCCAGCAACAAATTCAGATCGGCTGGCGCCAACGCCTTTGCACGTCTCTATCATTCGGAAGCGTTGCTGCTTCCCGACGCCACCGTAGTGGTTGCCGGCGGAAACCCCAGCCGCGGAGTCTACGACCCCCACTTGGAGATCTATTCTCCTGCGTATCTGTTTAACAGCGACGGCAGCGCCGCCACGCGCCCGACGATTTCCAGCGTGCCGTCGAGCGTCAGCTACGGCAACAACTTCCAAGTCACGACCCCTGACGCCAACAACATCTCTTCCGTAGTGGTGATCCGCGCCAGCGCCGTAACCCACAGCTTCGACATGGATCAGCGCCTGGTAGGGCTCAATTTCTCCAACGGAGGATCCAGTCTGACCGCCACCGCCCCGCCCAACGGCAACATCGCCCCCCCGGGCTACTACTTGCTGTTCCTGGTAAATAAAAACGGCGTGCCCTCAGTAGGCACCTTCGTGCAGATCACAAACTAGCAATCTGGTCGTCTCTTCTGTGAGCGTCTTATGTAGGCGCTGGGCTTCAGCCCGGCGCGTCCCCGCTGTGTAGCTGCCGATCTTCAGATCGGCCCCAAGCATTCTTACTCGTACTCTCAATCCACTCGTGTTGGGTCCGGCATCTGCTCGGAATTACGTCTGGGCACGGTTTCAACCGTGCCGTAACCGATCCTCCCGTTGGATGGGTGGGACCATGGCGACGGCAATTCTCGCATCGGAAGGTTATTTTTGCGGGTCGATTCCCGGGTCGCCACGGCAAATTACAGATAGAAAGGACTTTATCCACGACCAGGGGGGTTATCGTGGTAGGTTGAATGCTTGAGCGGGTCAAGCATACCTCCTAGCGGTTCGCACGCGCCCGCCGCCCTACCCCCCATCCGAGGTCTCAATATCGAATCGAATTCAAGGGAACGGTTGGGTTAGTCCCTATTCTCGCCTTCGCCGAATCGTTTTCCATTGCGACGTCCGTAAGCCCCTGACCTCTTATGGCCTTGATCAGCGCCGCCCGATGGACCACCACAACGCAGGAGCGACTCAGATTCGCGGACGAAACCTTGCCGTCACTGAGGAGCGAGGCCTTCGGCGATGAATATGCGGCTGGTCGCGGAGCTCTGCCGGATCGGCTTGATCGCCACGTAGGCCGGTGAATCCTCCCATGCATGTGCTTTCTCCACGCTGTCGAACGCGATCACCACGATGCGCTTGGGCGCTTCGCCCTCCACCGCTTGGATCTTGCCGGTGCGAAGCAGGAAGTGGGCGTTGAAAGGCGCCAGCGTTTCCGGGACCTTCTCCGCATATTTCTGAAAGGTGGCGGGGTCCGTGACGTCGACCTCCGCGACAACATAGCCTGGTGGTGTCTTGACTTGCTGCGCGTGTATCGCCGTGGCCCCGGCAATGCCGATGGCGACGCCAGCCAGAACCGCCACCGCCAGTTTGTGGTTCGTCTTCATGGCTTTATTCCCCCTAAGTTTTTGCGAGCAAGCCTTAACCGCAGAACGGGTTGGATGATGATGCCCAGAACGGACCACACCTATAAGCCAAAGCCCGAGCCCAGTCAAGGTCTCGCGCCATCGGCGCACAGGACAACGCGCAATATCGGCTCGTATTTTTCTGAGAATGGAACTGAAGGTAGGCTGTTAAACGCTACAGGCGGGCGCGGCCAATTCCGAAGCCCTGCTCGCCACTCGTCTACGCCGAGTGTCGTTTGCGAGGCGTCACTCGCAACTCGGCACTGCCTCTTATCCCAAAGAGGTCTTGCCCAGCTCGGCGACACGGCGTTCGTAAACCATTTCGCACCAGCCGTGCTTGCCGTGGTAGCGGAACACGATCTTGTGGCCTGGCTCGATCTTGGCGCGCGAGCGCACCACGGTGTCGGACAGCTCCACCCAGCCGCCGTCGACCAAGTAGCTGCCTTCCCAGCCGCGCAGCTCGAACCGGCCATCATTCTTGAGGGTGAGCAGCGCCCCGTTGCAGGGCACCACTTTGCCTTGAACCTTGGCCTCCGCGCATCGATATCGGCCGGACAAATTTACGGTCTGCGCCGAGCTAACAGGAACCAGCACAAAGGACATCGCAGCGAACGAAAGCAGAGACGCAATCTTGAGGGCCAAGCGGGCCGGGTTCATCTATGGGTCCTCCACCACCGGAGACGCCGCTGCGGAACGTCGTGCTCGGGCACAACCAAGGGGAGCACGTCGCGAACCAACCCGCGCCATCGTAAGTGTTTAATAATATTAGGCTTAGTAAAGGACCAGGCCCTGACAATGACCGTCGGCCGGTCACTTTGTGTCCTGTTGGCACACTCTAAAGGAAATCTTTTGCAGTTTCTTCGCTGTACTAACGCGCCTCAATCTGAGACAGGCTCAATCCAAAGGCAGCTCCGTCACGGCCTCGCCGTCTTTCCGGGGGTCAGACGCTCCGTAATTGACCCCAGTGGCGAAATCGCGCAGCACCGCCTGCCCGCCGCCAACGACGCTGGAGAAGGCCCCCTTCCATTCGATCTTATGCCCCTTGGCGCCCAATTCGTTCCTCACGGCCTGCGAAAAACGCCCTTCCATGGCCACGTCGCAGCCGGCGAAGGTGCGCTTGCTGAACCGCGGAGCTTCCAGCGCCGCCTGGATATTCATCTTGAAGTCGGCGATGTCGGCAATGAACTGCGCGTGGGCCTGCGCCTGGTTCCAGCCGCCCATGATGCCGAAGGCGATTCGAGTGTCGCCCTTCTGCGCCATCGCCGGAATCAGCGTATGCAGCGGACGCTTGCGTCCCGCCAGCGCATTCGGCGAAGACGCGTCGAGGCTGAAGAGTCCGCCGCGATTGTGCAGCACAAAACCCGTGCCCGCCGCCACGATGCCGGAGCCGAACGAGTCGTAGTTGCTTTGGATCAACGACACCATGTTGCCGTCGCGGTCTACGACGCTCAAGTACGTCGTGTCGTGCCCGCCCGGCAGTTCTCCGGCGGAGACGTTGCAATTGGCGTGGTCCGCATCGATCAACTTGGCGCGCTGTGCGGCCCAGTCCTTGGAAAGCAGCGTGGCCACCGGCAATTTTTGCTTTCGCGGATCGCCGATGTATTTGGCCAAATCCGCGTAGGCCAACTTTTTGGCCTCGATCATGGCGTGCAGCGTTTTCGTCGAACCAAACCCGGTCTGCGCCAGGGGAAACGTCTCCATGATGTTCAGCATCTCTAGCGCGGCAATTCCCTGCTCGTTGGGCGGCATCTCGTAGACCGTCCAGTCGCGATAGGTCGTCGAAAGGGGCTCGACCCACTCGCCGGAGAATTCCGCCAGGTCCTGCGCCGTCATCGTGCCGCCGTGGCGCTTCATGCCGTCGAGAATTTTCGCGGCGATCTCACCCTTGTACATCGCGTCGCGCCCATGATCGGCGATCTGCTGCAGCGACCAGGCCAGATCGGCGTTGCGAAACACGTCTCCGACACGCGGCGGGTGATCGCTGGGCAAGTACAAGGCCGCCGCCGCTTCGTCGGCGCGCAAACGGTCCGCCTCCGGCGCCCAATACGCCGCCGACCATTCCGTCACCGGATACCCGTCCTGCGCCGTCCGAATGGCCGCCGCCAAATCTTCCGCCAGTTTTTTCCTGCCAAATTTGTCCGCCAGTTTTTGCCAACCATCCACAGCTCCGGGCACGGTGATCGTGTGTACGCCCTGCTGCGGCATGTCCCGCAGCCCTTGCCCGCGCAGAAAATCAATGCTCAAGCCCTTGGGCGCCCAGCCGCTGGCGTTCAATCCATAAATTTTGTTGGCCTTCGCGTCGTAAACGATGGCAAACAAATCGCCGCCGATGCCGTTCATCATCGGCAAGACCACGCCCATCATGGCGTTGGCCGCAATCGCCGCATCGACGGCGTTGCCGCCGCGCTCGAGGATTCGCACGCCGGCCTGCGCCGCCAGCGGCGACTCCGCCGCCACAATCCCGTTGCGCGAAATCACCATGGACCGCGTCTGCGAGCGGTCCTGGGCAAGGCTCTGAACCGTTGCGAGCGCCAGCGCCGCAACAACCGCCAAAAGTCTTACTCCCGTGGAAATTTGCATGGCCCCGCGCAACTCCTTTACCGGCTTCTTAGAATGAACCACCGCTACAAAATAAATGCCCGCTGCAATGTTAATTGTCACTGCAAGATTTCGCGAGTGCTGCACTGTATCGCGTGCGTTCCGTCCTAGCAAGGGCCGCACGCGCACTTGTGGACACTAAGCCACGATGCGTTGTGAGACGCCCCACCGTAGACGCCAATCTGCAATCGGCTGGCGGGCCGCGCTCAACATTCGCACACCAAGCTCTGGCACGCGCCGCCCTCAGATCGTTTGGAGATTGTCTTGGGACGCCCTAGAATCAATTGGACGCAACCCTGCATCCAACTTGGGTCCTGACGGCAGCTTGCCTGCGCGTCTCGGAGGCGCAAATCGTGCCGGAAAAACACAGCGGAGCAGCGGCTTCGGGTCAGGCGGGCGCCCCTCGGTCGCAGATGGATGCACGGATTGACGCGCTGGTCGCCGGCTACAATTCCGATCCTTTCTCGGTTCTGGGTCCGCAGCCGGTGGAAACAGCCTCGGGGCGGCGCTGGGTTATTCGCTTCTTCCATCCCGGGATCGCCGGCGCTGAGGTTTTACTTTCCGGATTGGCGACTGCCATCGAAGCGAAGAAGATTCGCCCGGAAGGATTTTTTGAAGCGGCGCTTCCCGACACTTACAAAGATCGTCCCGATCCGGCCAACTACCGGATTCGCTTTCGCACCGACGGCGGGGAATCTTTCGAACGCTACGACACTTACGCTTTTCCCTTTCTGTTGAGCGAGTTCGATCTGTATTTGATGGGCGAGGGCCGCCATTACGACACCTACGAAAAACTTGGGGCGCACGTGCAGACGCTATCCGGAGTGCGGGGCGTCAATTTTGCGGTGTGGGCGCCGAGCGCTCAGCGCGTCAGCGTGGTGGGCGATTTCAATCACTGGGATGGGCGCGCGAATCCGATGCGAGCGCGGGGCTCTTCCGGGGTATGGGAACTGTTCTTGCCGGAACTGGACGAAGGGGCGGTTTATAAGTACGAGATCATTGGACCGCAGGGGCAGCTGCTTCCGCTGAAAGCCGACCCTTACGGGTTTCGCTCGGAGCTCCGGCCTAACACCGGCTCCATTGTGGCGCGCCTGGATAGTTACGACTGGAAGGATGCGGCGTGGTTGGAGCAGCGCAAGCAGGCGAATGCGCTCGAAACTCCGATCGCGATTTACGAAGTACACCTCGGGGCGTGGCGGCGGGTGCCGGACGAAAGCAACCGCTGGCTCACTTATCGTGAACTGGGCGATCAACTCATCCCCTATGTTAAGGATCTCGGCTATTCCCACATCGAGCTGCTGCCCATCATGGAGCATCCCTTCGACGGCTCCTGGGGCTACCAGACGATCGGCTACTTTGCGGCAACCAGCCGTTACGGAACGCCTGCCGAGTTCATGGAATTCGTCGACCGCTGCCATGGCGCCGGAGTCGGAGTGATTCTGGACTGGACGCCGGCGCATTTTCCGCGGGACACGCACGGCCTGTCGGAATTTGACGGCACGCATCTGTACGAGCACTCCGACCCGCGGCAGGGGTCACATCCTGATTGGGGAACGCTGGTCTACAACTACGGGCGCAACGAAGTGCGGAACTACCTGATTTCCAATGCGCTGTTTTGGTTGGACAAGTATCACATCGACGGCCTGCGGGTGGACGCGGTGGCGTCCATGCTGTACCTGGATTATTCGCGCAAAGAAGGCGAATGGATTCCCAACGAGTTCGGCGGACGCGAGAATCTCGCGGCCATCGCTTTTCTGAAGAGGCTCAACGAAGTAGGTTACGAACGCTTTCCCGGGTTGCTGACCATCGCCGAGGAATCCACGTCCTGGCCGAGCGTTTCGCGGCCCACTTATCTGGGCGGGCTGGGCTTCAGCCTCAAATGGAACATGGGGTGGATGAACGACACGCTGAAATATTTTTCCAGCAATCCGATCCATCGCAAATACGAGCAAAACAAACTCACGTTCTCTTTGCTTTATGCGTTCACGGAGAATTTCGTTTTGCCTTTCTCGCACGACGAAGTGGTCCACGGCAAGAACTCACTGCTGCACAAGATGCCGGGCGACATGTGGCAGCAGTTCGCGAACCTGCGTTTGCTGTACGGCTATCAATACGGGCATCCGGGGAAGAAGTTGCTGTTCATGGGCCAGGAGTTTGCGCAGCGCAGCGAATTCAACGAGGCAAACAGCCTGGACTGGCACTTGCTGCAATACGATTCGCACCGCGGGATACAAAGCCTGGTCGCGGACTTGAACAAGCTGTACGCCGCCGAACCGGCTTTGCACCAGGTGGACTTCGACTGGCGGGGCTTCGAGTGGATCGACTGCAACGACGCCGACAACAGCGTGTTCTCGTTTATCCGCCGAGGCAAGAAACCGGAAGACGTGATGATCGTGGTGCTGAATGCGACTCCCGTGGTGCGCTCGGGATACCGGGTCGGGGTACCGCAGCCCGGCTTTTACCGAGAAGTCCTGAACACCGACGCGGCGAGGTATGGCGGCTCGAATGTCGGGAACATGGGCGGCGTTCACTCCGCTCCTGAACAGTCCCTGGGCCGCGAGCATTCGATCACGTTGACGCTGGCGCCGCTCGCCGCAATGTTCCTCAAGTGCGACCCGACTTAGCATGTTGAGAAAAAACACGAGAAGGCTTTCTTCAGGAGCTAAAGCCCTTTCGCTCCAACGGCTCTACGCCGGGGCTGAACCCCCGGCCTCCAAAAGAACCTAAAGAAGAGGACTCTTTTCGCAGCCTGTTAGAGGTTGCAAGCCTGTCTTCGCCACCAACTTCCATTTCCCCAAGAACTATTGAGCGCGGGGCGGCGCGCGCCGGCCGCCGAGCACTTCACAAGGCCGTATAGACGATCCGGACAAATGCATCGCCGTTGAAGAGGGCTTTGCCCCAGACCGGATCGAGATCCGCGAGCGGCTTGGCGGCGACGGCTTCCTCCACGGATTTCCCCGAGGAGTGCAGCTTCTGCACGCGGTCGCGGACCGTGGAAAGCATGGCCTGGAATTTAGCGAGGTCGGCCTTATTCCCCAGCGGGCCGTGTCCGGGGACGATCTTGGTGTCATTGTCAGCCATGGCCAGCGTCTTGTCAGCCGCGGCGATCATGCCGCCGATACTGCCGCCGGTGCCGCCATCGATGTAGGGGTACATGTTGTTGAAAAAGGTGTCCCCCAGGTGAAGAACATTGGCCTTGCGAAAATGGACGAAGAGATCGGAGTCGGTGTGCGAGGGCGGAATGTGCCCAAGCGCCAGGTCTTCACCGCTAAACTTCATCTGCATGGAATCTTTGAAGGTGCGCTGGGGCAGAGCGTTCGCGGGTGACGGATCAAAATGCAGCCCGAGAACTGCAAGGGTGTGGGATTCGGACATGCGTTTGGGCGTATTTTCGTGGGCGATCACCGTGGCACCGGTAGCATGCAGCGCGGCGTTGTTGTCGGCGTGGTCGAAGTGCCAGTGCGTATCGATCGCGAATTTCAGAGGAGCATTGCCGAGGTCATCGAGACTTTGTTTCAGCCTGGGCCAGGCCGGCGAGACGAACGTATCCACCACGAGCTTGCCGTCCGGGCCGTTGAGTACGACTACATTGCCTCCCGGTCCAGAAAGGAGAGTTAGAGTGTCGGTCAGTTTGTGAGATTCCAGGGGAGCGCTGGCGAACTGCGCGCGCATGGCAGCGACCGGGTCTGCTGGAGCGGCCCCCGCCTGTTGCGGATAGCCTGGGGCCGCGGCCGAGACCAGCGCGCCAGGAAACAGCCGGGCCAGCAATACCCCGCCGGTGAGCGCGGTGGCGGCTTGCAGTATCTCGCGTCGCGTGGTCCCTTTGTCGGTGCGATTCGGATCCATAGTTACGCCTCGCTTTCTCGAATTGGGATTTCCCTTCGCTTCCCTCGCGGGCCGGAAATACACTCTCGAAGGTCTCTGTATTCAATGCCAGATTTGTCCCGGATGGGCGTCCGATACAATACGCCTGCTATCGACCGTGTCAAGCCGTAAGATTCATGGGAGTGTGAGCTGACGTTGCTGCAGGAAGCGGCGGACCGCGGGGTCGCGCTCGAGGCCGATGGCGATTTCGTAGGCTTGGCGGGCTTCTGCGTGCGCGCCGGTCTTGGCCAATAACTCGGCGCGCGCGGCCCAATACGGTTGGTATTCCGTCAGCCGCGCATCGGTGGCTGGCTCTGGCATGGCGGCGAGGGCGGCGCCGGCGCCGTGCAGCTCTGCGACGGCCAGGGCGCGATTAATGGCGACCACCGGCGAGCCCGCGAGAGTGAAGAGCGCGTCATAAAGCTGCAGCACATCGGCCCAATTGGGTTGACCGCTGCGGCAGCGATGGACGTGGGCTGACTGCAAGGCACCTTCTAACTGATATCGGCCCACAGAGCCCAGAGAGCTGCCACGGCGGAGCAGCGCTTCGGCCTCGGCGATCATCCGCGAGTCCCACAGAGCTGGGTTCTGATTGGCAAGGGGGACATATTCGCCTTCGGGGCTGCGCCGGGCGTGGCGGCGGGCTTGCGCGTGCAGCATGAGTGCAAGGAGGCCCAGCGCTTCCGGCTCCTCCGGCAATAACTCCATCACCAGCCTGGCCAGAAAGAATGCTTCCTCAGTGAGATCGCGACGGACCACATCGGTGCCGCCCGGGTCGGTCCAACCTTCGGCGAAGGCGGCGTAGATGGCGTCCAAGACGGCGTCGAGACGGGCGGGGAGCTCTTCGCGCTCCGGGACGTTAAAGGGAATACCGGCTTGGCGGATTTTGCTTTTCGCACGGACGAGACGCTGGCCCATAGCGGCCGGAGAAACCAGGAAGGCCGAGGCGATCATAGCGGCGTCGAGTCCGAGGACCACTTGCAGGATCAACGGAGCGCGGACGGCGGCGTCTATTGCCGGGTGGGCGCACACGAACATCAGAGCTAGGCGGCGGTCGGGGATTTCGGCGTTCTGCGCTTCGGCGGCGTCCAGTCCCTCGGCCAGTAGTTGCAACTCCCCGGTTGCGGCTTCGCCGCTGAAGCGGCGGCGGGCGGCATCGATGCTCTTTCGGCGGGCGACGGTTAGTAGCCATGCTTCTGGGTTCGACGGACAGCCATTGCGCGGCCAATCCGCGAGGGCGGAAGCGAAGGCTTCCGACAGGGCGTCCTCGGCGGCGGCTACGTCCCGGGTGCGGGCCGCGAGGAAGGCGACCAGTTTGCCGTAACTGCGGCGAGCGACGGCGTCCGCCGTGAGGCGTGATCGCGCATCCTCTTCCCGGGAGTGCTCACGTTCGGGAGGGACTTGGGATTCGTTTGTGCGTGACACTGGCATCGCGGCTCAGCTCACGCTGACGGGCCAACGAGTGGGCGCACCTCGACAATACCGTGACCTGAGGCCGGGCAGCGCGTGGCCCACGAGATGGCGGCGTCCAGATCCGGTACGTCGATGATGAAATAGCCGCCCAACTGCTCTTTGGAATCCGCAAAAGGACCATCGAGCACCTGGGTCTTGCCGTTCACGGCGCGCACGGTGGTCGCCGAGGAACTGGGCCCGAGTTGGCTGCTGCCGACGCGGACGCCGGCCTTCGACAGGGCTTCGTTGTAGGCCCTGTAGGCCGCCATGCCCTCTTCCTGCTGGGCCTTGCTGAGGCTGGTCCAACCGGATTCCTGTACGTAGGCCATCAGAATGTATTTCATGGGAGTCTCCTTTGATCGGTGTCGGCGGGCATGACGTCCCGCTACTACAATGACGCTTGAAGCCCGACAATTCAGACACGGTGACTGGGGCTGGCGCCGAGTGAATTCGCTGGAGGCTAGCTCATCTGCCCTAAAAAGTCGCTAAGAGGGCGGAGCAGCAAGGTATAGGCGTGCTTCGCCTAAAACTGAATCACGGTGAGGCCGGGAATCAATCGAAAGTGAGAAGGGTTGAGGGTTAGCACGGCATAGCCGAGATACAGACCCGTTGCACCGATCAGAAGATCCTCGAAGGGAATACTTACGCCGCGGGCCGCCTGCTCACCCTCGATCCTGCCGGCAAGTTTTGCAATTTCGAGCGACAAGGGATGCACGATCAGATCTCGGCAGAGTTCTTCGACAAACGCAATTCGTCTCTCGCGGTCCGAATCCTTCTTGGCCCGATAGATGCCGTGAGTCAGTTCAACAATGGTTACCGCGGAAAGAACCGATTCCGTTTCGCCTTGAGCAGCTTGAATACGTTTGAGGATTTCTCGGACACTCTCGCCGCCCCTCTCGCCCGAGATGAGAATGCTGGAATCGAGAATCAGTCCCATGCGGACAAATCGCGTGGTTTGCGGCTATTGATGATTTCCTTGAGATCGGCCGCGAAACCCGGGTCGATAGTGGGTTCGTAACCAAGGGCCTTCGCGCTGGCTTCCGCCATGGCGATGGATTCGGAGAGAAGACGGCCGCCAGGCAACTCCGCAGGGCGTACCACGGCTACCGGACGAGCGTTATGCTCGATGATAATCTCCGCACCGGCGCGCACGCGGTCCAGCAAAGAAGCGAAATCGCTGGCCGCCTCTGCGTCTGAAATATGGATGACGTGCTTTGCCATGGGTCAATTATAGCTCGATTGAGGAAATCAGAGTTAGCGCGGTGAATGCGAGGTGCTGCTCCCGGGGCGTGCGGCGTCTTATGCCTCAGCCGTGAATTAAATCAGGGGACTTACGCGTATATCGATGTTGAGGTGTGGGATGAAAGCGGGGGACTGTGCCGAGTCGAAGCTGGTGGGCCGCTAGCGACTTTGAGGTCAGGCATCGATCGCTGATCTCTATTGCGATTTACTTGCTGGCGTTCGCGTTTTGGGCCTTGGACCGTCGAGATGTGGCCGGGTACATCGCCAGACTGCTGCCGGCCGACCTGCCGGCGACACAGATTTCTTATCTCATCGCGGCGCAGCCCGCTCTTCTGGCGGCATGGATTAGCACGTGGGCCTGCGCTTACTTGCCCGGTGGGGCGAACGAGGGCCTGCGTCCGGGTGACAATGATCTGGTCACGGATGGTCCTTACCGATTGGTCCGGCATCCGCTGTATCTCGGGACGATCCTGTGTTTTTTGGGCTTCGCGATTCTGCTGAATCGCTTGGGTTTTGCGATTGCGATGCTGGGAATAACGGCGTTCGTGTGTCGGCTGATCTCGCGGGAAGAAGCCGAGCTTGATGCCGCCTTCGGCGCTAGTTATCGAGCGTACTGGGATGCTGTGCCGCGCTTGTTTCCTGCCCCGCGCGGAAAGATTTGGCGGTTGGGCCGCGTTCCGAACTGGAAACAGGGGCTGATTGGCGGAGGCTATCTCTGGCTGGTGGCGGCAGCGCTGGTGGTTCTTGCCGCCAGCTTGAAGGAATCGATGTTCTACGCGACGCTGGCTGCCGCTTTTGGGGTCAGGATCATTTCCACAAGATGGGCGAAGCACTTAACCTCGAATGCCGCCGCGATCTCCCCTTAAATCCGCGTCACCTCGCTGGCACGGGATCGATGGAGCGGACCTGGATGATGTTGGTCTTGGTATCCAGGGTGCCGGTGACCTTCACTTTCAGGCCGGCATTTCTTTCCGCCAATTCGGGCGTGTCCAGCTTGTAAACTTCGTGCTTGGTCTGCAGGACGTACCTGCCTCCACGTGATTTCACACAGTAGTTGGCGCAGTCGGCGGCGGTTTTGCCGGCGGAGCCCATGTCAATCATTTCCTTGTGCGATCTGGTCAGGGAATGGACGTTGGTGGCGCATTGGGAGTCGGCGATTTCACCTTCGAAGACTTTGTCGTCGGCGGCGTGTGTGCGCGGACCGAGTGCCGCCAGGGAGAACAGTGTCAGGGTCAGAAACGAGAACGGTCTTACCTTCATTACCACTCACCTCGTCTTCGCTAAATTTGGAGAGCTCGGGATGCGGCTCTCCTTTTACGGCTCCACCAAAAACTTCATGTTCATTTGTTCGTGGTCGTGGCTGCAAATTACGGTGCAGATGACCAGGTATTCGCCGGCTTCGCTGGGGGCAGTCAGCGCGAATTCCTGAGTTCCGGGCTTGAGGAGCAAATCCCAGCCGTCGACCGGCTGGCGATCCTTGGCGCGCAGTAGGGTGAATCCGTGGATGGAGCCGTCGCGATTGCGGCTTTTGGCTTTGTTGGCGGTGATGCGCAGGGTGATCGGCTCGCCGGCCTTCACCGCGATGACTGGCTGCTTCTGGCCGGCAATTTTGTAGCGGCTGTCGTGGTCGGCCAGGACTTCGATGACGCGGGGTTGCGACTGGCCGTAAAGCGGCGGGCTTGAACAACAGGTGGTCACGACAGCAAATGCCAGTAACCGCAGGAAATCGAATGCTCGTAGGTGACGTGTTCTCTGGATGGTCATTGGGTTAGGTACCTGAGTATGAGTCGCATATCTTCGTCGGTGATCATGGCGCGCACGCGCATGTGACGGACAACGGTGGCCATGGTACGTGGCGGAAATTTGTGGGGAGCCATGTGACAGCGGCCGCAGTTGGTCCGGAAACGCTTTTCGCCTTCGATGCGCAGGCTGGCCTCGTCGTAACCAGCGGCCGGCGCGGCACTGCTTGACGTTTTGCCAGATGCTGTTTCCGCGGCGACTGGGTTGGGCTTCCCTGACGCTGCAGGGCGCGGCGAACTGGGCTGCGTCGGCGGCGAATCGCTCGAGGAACTGGCCTGCTCTTGCGCTGCGGCATACACGCTGCATGCGGTCATGACCGCGGACAGCGCTGCGAGAATGAGGCGTTTGCGGGTCACTCGCGCTCCTCGCGGCCCAGGGGCATCACGAACCGGTAGGTCATCCCGAGCGTCCAGACGTTTTTGTTTCCTTCGGCGCTGAATTGCCGACCGTAATTGCTGGTGGCTTTCAGGCCATCCATGAAGTAGTAGTTCAGCCCGGACTCGAATTGCTTGGTGTTTACCCCCGGCAAATTATCGTTGGCCAGCGGGCCGACGAAAAACTGCTGCATGCGGGCGACGACTTGGGTCCGGCGCATCTGGTTGCGCCAGAATGGCAGTTGACTCAGGCGATAGGCCGGCTCGATCCAGTAGCCGCTTCCCTGCCGCGAGCGGGCGGTTTCCGCGCGAATGTCCAGAGGCAGCGACTGCGGTTGCCAGATCATGTGGAAACCAAACAGGTTGGAGCGTTCGTCTTGGAGGCGGTGCTGGAACGATCCGCCAATTTCCAGGCGCGTCTTGGGGATAAAAATGCCGATTCGTCCTCCGGCAAAGCGATCGGAATCGACCGGCGACGTTGTGGACAGAGCGGAATAGTAGACGGCGTAGTTGAGGTTGAATTGCCGTGTGGCCTGGAAGCCGCCGCGCAACATGGCGCCGGTGCTGGCGTTACTTGGACCTATGCCAATGGGCAGAATGAGCGGGTCGCTTTGTAAATTGCGGATCCAGACGGGATACAGGCGCTCGTTGAAGATGCCAAAGGGCGTCAGGAACCGGCCGACCGTCACGGTTAGGTGGGGGTTGGCGATGAAATCCAATTGGGCGTAGTCCAGTTCTTTCGCTACCACACCATGAAAGGCGGATTGACCGGGAGGTTGCGTTAGATCGGATTCAAAGGTGGCGCGGGTTTCCACCAGCCAGCGTTCGCCAAGGGGCAAGAGCACCACGGGCGTGACAATGGGGCCGAGATGGGCGTCGCCGCTGTCAAAGGTGGTGATGAATCCGGCGCTTCCGGAAAACACGGGAACGGGCTTGATGCCTTGCGGGGGCGCGTATTGCTCCGAGGAAGCCTGAGGATCAGCGGTTTGTCCGTAGACCGACCGCTGCAAAAGGACGGACAGCAAGGCCGCGACGGTCAGGACGGAGAGACGCGTCAATTCCCATGTTCTCCAGGCCATGGGACAGGGACGGGAGGACCCGAGCATCTCGCTTAAGTTCACGTGCGGCATGGCGATCTCTTACAGGCTTGAATGCAGACTGTCGCTGTCTGCTTGTTACCCTGCGGGATAGAGACGCCCGGGTCAATCCACCTTGCAGCGGAGGTGTGTTGAGAAGGCTATTTTGCCTTTGACGGCGCTTGGCGGCGAATTAACAAATCCTTTACTTCGTCCGATTAACGGACGGACGGAGACGCTGGGGAGAATGGGCCGCCCCACGCCACAGCCGAAGACGCTTTTTCGGAAACATTTGCGCGAGGCCTCTCGTATATGTAGCCAAGTACCGCTAAGTCTCTGAAGGAGGCAGCTCGCCATGACCCACCGCGCTCTCAGGTTTTCTGGATTCGCACTGTTTGTCGCCGTCGCCGCAGCGCTCTTGCTCACGCCCTTTGCCGGATTTGCTCAGAACACACCAGGGCCAGCGTCCGGTAGCTCGGCCCCGGCGGCCGCCAGCAAGCAAGACCGCTGGCTGCACGTCCGTGTGGATAATCCGGACTCCAAGGAGGAGACCGTCCGCGTGAATGTGCCTTTGGAGCTGGCGGAAAAGATCCTGCCAACCATTAATCACAGCAAGTTGCAGAGCGGCAGGGTTAAGGTGGACCAGTTCGATTGCCACGGGGTGGATGTGCGGGCGTTGCTGGACGCCGTACGGTCGTCCAAGGATGGTGAGTTCGTCACGGTGCAGAGCAAGGACGCGGACGTCCGCGTGGCCAAACAGGGCGGCTATTTCCTTGTGCATGTGGTGGATAAGAACCGGGACAAGAAGGGCCGCGTGGAGGTGAAGATACCCATCAAGGTTGTGGACGCCCTGTTTTCCGGGGGCAAAGATGAGCTGGACCTGGTCGCGGGACTGCGCGCGTTGTCCGCGCAAGGGGATACCGAGTTGGTGTCCGTTAAGGACGAGGAAAACACTGTGCGCGTCTGGCTAGATTCCAAGAACGTTGCCGATTGATGGTGATGGCTGAAGACCGCCCTGGACGGTACGCGGGAGAAAGGAAACGGTCATGTTACTCGCGAAACTAGCGTTGGGCTTCGGCGGAACGTTGGTCTTGGCCGGGGCTTACACATTTCATGAGGGAGTCATGCGCATTGACCAAGATCAAGTGAACGGACAGCACCTACACGTGTGGGTCCCGGCCGCGGGCGTCCCGTTGGCAATGCGCGCGGTGCCCCGACGCTACCTGGAGCATGCCGCCGGGCAGGCGGCTCCGTGGCTGCCGACGGTTCGCGCGATGACGAAGGAGCTAAGAAAGTACCCCGACGCGGAATTTGTCGAAGTCGACGATGCGGCCCAGCATGTGCGGATCCGCACGCAGGGCGGGAAGCTGCTGATCGACGTTGACAAAACTGACGAAAAGGTGCACGTGACGTGCCCGCTGGCAACGCTGGAAGACGTGGCGAGCGAACTGGAACGCGACGCGCCTGGAGTGTAGATTCGCCGACCCGACCGCTCGCGCTCGGCAGCCCGCTCCTTGCGATGAACTGAAGACGAATTGCAAGGGAAGGGCTAACGGCACGGCAACAGGTTGCGAAAAAAAGATGGGAAGGACGCGCTAAAGCGCGCCCCTACATGTTTCACGGAGCGGCTTCAAGCCGCGCCCTGACCTCCACACGCTGCGTCTTCTAGACACAACTAAGGCTTTGGCTTCTGCTGCTGCATTTGTTGCATCCGCTGCATCATTTGGGGATCGAACTTGGTCACCGGACCAGTGATGTGGTCGGTCGCGCCGCTAAGGACCTTGACGAGCACCATGGTGTCGTTCTCACTCACAGACTTGACGAGGCTCATGGGCGAAACTTTGTCGCTGACCCAGGCGTCGCCGACGCCCTGATCCTTCTTCCAGTGCTGGCAACTAAACGTGCCCGCGGGCACGGTGATACTCTCGCTACCAACCATATGCCACTTCTCGATCTCTTCCTGCATGTGACTCTTGGGTTGCTCCGTGGGATTGAAGGGGATTTCCATCGCCGGCTGCCCGGGCCGCTGGAAAATCATGCGGTGAAACTGAAAGTCGTCCTTGGTGACCAGGACTTTGCCGTAGCCTATCTGTCCCGAGCCTTCGGCGTGGCCAACTTCCATCCAATAGCCATCTTTGCCGTCGACCGTCTCTTTTGCGACGATGCTCATCTCGAGCGTATTGGGTTTCGACGCGCCTTGCGAATTGCTGCGCTGCTGCTCGTAAACAGCTCCAGCTCCGACGACGGGCTTGAAGATGTCGGCGATATTCGGCTTCTTGAAGAGATTCATCCCCATTTGCGCGGCCGCCGCGCCCGCCACAAACAAACATCCGGCTGCCGCCAACAGCACGATTTGCATGCGTTTCATCATCGTCTCCTTCGGATTTCGTCCACCTGGAACCCGCTATTCGGGATTATAGGACCGAGCCGGCCGGGATTGGCCCAAGGTTATCCGTTTCGTTCGAGGAGAGCAATTGCGATGTGTGGAAAGAAAGGCAGAAATGAGAATCGTCGAAGCGAGGTGACGCAAAAATCCGTCGCCTGGACGGTTTGCTCCTATTCGTAGGCCAACGCAACTACCGGATCGTAACTGGCCGCACGCAACGCGGGATAGGCGACGCCCGCCGCTGCCCCTACCAGCGCCAGAGCAATGGACTGGAAGATCCAGCGCGGACTGATCAGGATCATCAGGCCGGGATTGGTCTCTTTCAAAATGGCTTGGGTCAGAAAGGTCAACAGGATGCCCAGGCCGGCGCCCAACAGAGTGAGCACCAGGGTCTCGCCCAGCAGCATGCGCACCACATCCAATCGCGAAAAACCGAGAGCCTTCAAGATTCCCACCTCGCGGGTGCGCTCCATCACCATGGTGTGCATGTTCAGCAGCACCACCAGAAAACTGATGACGATACCCAGCCCAACCATGGAGCGCACGAAGGGCTTCAACTCCGGGAGATTCGAGGAACTCATCAGCGTGACGTACTCGGACATCGAGCGCACCCGGTTGTTCGGCGACAGCTGCAAGATTTCCGCCCGCGCCGCCTCGGTGTCGCCCTTGCTGCGCACGTAGAACATGGAGACGCGGTTCTCGACACCGGCAATTTCTTGTGCGGTCTTCAGCGCGACGAAAAACCTGGCGCCCTTGCCGTGGGCCACGATGCCGCTGACCGTGAAGATGTGGTTGAGCAGCACGATGTGGTCGCCCACCTTCAAATGCTTGGATTGCGCGATGATGTCATCGGCCAGCACCTCGTCGGGCGCCTCGAACTTCCGCCCGGCGCGGTACAGGAAGCCGCGGCTGAGAGCGTTAAACCGTTTGTAATCGATACCATAGATCATGACGAGATTCTTGGGCTCGGTGAGGATCACTGTGGGAGCCGCGTCATCGACGCCGGGCAGGGCTTCGATCTGCGCGCCGAGAGTCTCCGGCATCACTGCGCTGGAGAACGCGAAAAAAATCGAAGAGTTCGGGGGCTGCACCAGAATATCCGCGCCGACTCCTTCCACGCGCTTTCCCCATTCGGAGATCACACCGGAGGTGAGACCCACGATCATCAGCACTAGAATGACTTGAATGGCGATGGCGATGACGCTGAGGGAGCAACGCAAAGGCCGGGCGACGATGTTGCCCCAGAACATCTGCAGCAGAGAAAATGGTCCGTCGTCGTAGGTGTCAGTCATTTTTGAAATCGATCGGCATGCCGATCTCCGCCCAAAATCTATTCGCGAACCGCGACAGCACGACGCGTGCCGAATCGCGGAGAAAATATTTCAGTCGTGTTAAGTTTTCAACACAAGTGTTGATAAGTTTGTGGAAAAGGGTGCATCGTCGAAGGCTAACTACACGATTCTCAGTATCCTGGTCCGCTTTGCACCATTTCGGTGCAACCCTTGCAAAATTTTCTTCGTGACGGGCTTCAGTACCATCGCGGCGGCTTCTCCAAGTGCACCTTGATGAGTTGCTTGGCTTCCGCGATGTCGTACCAGCGGCCATAGGTCTTCCATCCATCGGCAACCACTTGGATCAGCACCCTGCCAAGAGGAGCATCCGGAACGTGCGCGGTGCCGTCGCGGTTGGTCTTCACGTTCAACTCCACTTTTTTGTCTTTCTTGATCTTGCGCTCTTCCACGTACTTGATGTAAACACTGGCGTTCTCGACCGGGGCCTCGTTTTCGCCGCCGGAAACTTCGATGGTCACGCGCGAAGTCTGGTCTGATGGCGACGCTGGCGTCTTGGTTGGCGGAGTTTGCGCCGCGAGCGCGCTGGCAAGAATCCCCATGGCCGCCAGCGCCACAACCGACAAGCACCCCGCCGCTAATCGCGCAAATTTCATTTCGGTATGCACTCCATCCTCCACGCAAGCGGGGCTTTGGTCAAGTCTCTGACTATTATTGGGATGCCTTTCCTACCCAGCGTGCTGCTCTCGCTTCCAGGAGTTCTCTGCATGCGGCGGAAACTCTCGGGTATTGGCGGTTTGACTGACTGGTTTTGCTACGGTACCTTCTTTGCAGCATCATCTCGGCAGGCCATCGCGGAACGCACGGACATCCGTTTGCGACCGCCAAGCGATCGACCGTCGTAAAGCCACGAGATTCCGTCACTTTCAGGGTACTGAACACGCCGAGGCTGCCTTTACGCCGCGGCGTGTTGGCTGCCTCGTGGTCACACCCGAGTTGACCGTTTTGCCGTCGCCGCAATGGAGGAGAACATCATGGGTTTTGCCACCAACGCCATACACGTAGGCCAGGAGCCGGACCCCGGGACCGGCGCGATTGTCGCTCCGATCTACCAGACTTCCACCTACGTGCAAACGGAGTTGGGCAAGAACAAGGGCTACGACTACGCGCGCACCAATCATCCCAACCGCAAAGCACTTGAGCGCACCATGGCCAAGCTCGAAGGCGGGCAGAGCGCCTACGTTTTTTCCTCGGGAATGGCGGGCATCGACGCGGTGTTCCGTTTGCTCCGTCCCGGCGATCACGTCATTCTTTCGGAAGCGGTATACGGCGGGGTGTTTCGGCTATCGACGCAACTGTTGGTGCATTTCGGGCTGGAATTTAGCTTCGTAGACACGTCGTCGGTTGAGGCGGTGCTGGGTGCGCTGCGTCCCAATACCAAGATGCTGTACGTCGAGACGCCCACCAATCCCACGCTGCGGGTGGCCGATCTGACGGCCATGGCCAAGGTGGCCAACGATCGTCATGTAACCCTGGTGGTGGATAACACCTTTCTGAGTCCCTATCTGCAACAGCCCATCGAATTCGGCGCGCACATCGTGGTGCATTCGATGACCAAATATCTCAACGGGCACAGCGATTCCACGGGCGGCGCGGTGGTTCTGACGCGCCCGGAAGACGCCGAGAAAATTTATTTCATCCAGCGCTCGGCGGGCAGCGGCCTCGCCCCCATGGATTGCTTTCTGGTGTCGCGCGGAATCAAGACGCTGGCGGTACGCATGCTGCAGCACAACGCCAACGGCATCGCCGTAGCGCGGCATCTGGACGCGCACCCCAAGGTTCGCAAGGTGTACTACCCCGGGCTGTCCTCGCACCCGCAGCACGAAATCGCTCGCAAGCAGCAGCGCGGGCCCGGCGCGATGCTTTCCTTTGATCTTGAAACTCTGGACGCTGCCCGGCGCTTCCTGAACCAAGTGAAGCTGTGCTCGTTGGCCGAGAGCCTCGGGGGCGTGGAAACGCTCATTTCCCTGCCCGCGCTTATGACCCATGCCTCCATGCCCGTGGAAGTTCGCGAGCGCGTCGGCATCACCGAAGGACTGGTGCGCCTCTCCGTCGGCATCGAAGACGTTGAAGACATTATCGCCGACCTAGACCAAGCGCTGCTTTCGGTCTAGCAATTCGTTGTCAAATTCTCTGGCCACCACGTAGGCGCCGGGCTTTAGTTTATACTGAGGAACAAAGGGCCCGGCGTGCCGTCTCCCGTGCCCGTTGTCCGACGTTCGCGGCTCCTCAAGACCGGGCAGTGGTCAGTTTCCGGTTGGCTCGTTTACCAGGACTCACCCCATTTTTACGGCAGTTGCGTGTCAGTGGTGGGCCCGAGGGTATGATGGAGCCGAGCACCCAAAGAGCAAAATGTCAAAAAGGCTGTCGGTCCAAACACAATTGCTGACAATCTTTGCCGCGCTGTTTCTCTCAGCAGTGGCAACCTACGGACAAGCGTCGAAAGACGCATTTTCGTCGGTGGTGGCCTCAGGAAAGGTGAATGGAGACGTTTACCAGAACTCATATTTTGGAATAGCGCTTTCGGCGCCAAAGGCGCGTTGGAAAGTTCGAGGACCCATTAGCGTTCAGAGACGACAGGGGCGATTAATAGAGGCAGTGTACGATTCGGGCGTCCCAGCGCGCGGACCGGAAGAGAACTATACGCTCGGCTTAGTTGTCGAGTCGCGGGAGAACTTTCCGAAAGGGACCACAACGGAACAATACGTTCGGAACCTTCGTCACAAAGTAGAAGAAGACAATGTGAAAATCTACCGAGATGAATTCTCTCTCACTGTCCAAGGCGTCCCTTTGATTGGCACCGTCTTCCGAGTTTTCGAAAGTCCGAACTCGAGTTATTATCGCGCTTTATATTCGACCGTCCTAAACGAGTACTTCGTCACCGTCGAAGTGCAATGCGGTGGCGAAGAACGCCTCCAGAAGCTGCTGTCATCCGCGCTCAAGTTCACTTCAAAATCAAACCCATGAACGGTGGTCTGCCCTGACAGTTATTGAAAATCGCGATAATCCTCACAACGGTTGAGTTTATTGCCCACTTGAAACTTTTGTGGGGTGTTACTGCCAAGTCCTGGTTAGTCGGGTAATCGGAAACTGACCCACTACCCAAGACCGCAATCTCTTTGACTCCTCGCGTTGCTCCCCTTATGATTCCCCCGCCGAGGCGCGCCCTCGGGACACGCATGGTCGGCGAAACAATCTCCCATTACCGTATCGTAGAGAAACTCGGTGGCGGCGGCATGGGAGTGGTCTACAAAGCCGAAGACACCAAGCTGGGGCGCTTCGTCGCCCTTAAGTTCCTTCCTGATGACGTCTCCAAAGATCCGCAAGTGCTGGAGCGCTTCCAGCGCGAGGCGCGCGCCGCCTCCGCGCTGAACCATCCCAATATCTGCACCATCCACGACATTCAGGAACACAACGGCCGGGCTTTCATCGTCATGGAATTCATGGAGGGCGCGACCCTCAAACATGTGATCACCGGCGAGCCCATCGAGATCGAGCGCTTGCTGGACATCGGCATTGACGTCTCCGACGCCCTCGATGCCGCGCACGCGAAAGGCATCATTCACCGGGACATCAAGCCCGCCAACATCTTCGTCACCGCCCGCGGGCACGCCAAGGTCCTGGACTTCGGACTTGCCAAGGTCTCGTCGGCATCCACTTCGCCCTCTAGCGAAACGGCCTCGACCAACGCGGGGCCCACCGAGGATCATCTGACCAGTCCGGGCAGCACTGTTGGCACCGTTGCTTACATGTCGCCGGAGCAGGCGTTCGGGAAACCTCTCGACCCGCGCACCGATCTGTTTTCCTTCGGCGCGGTTCTTTACGAGATGGCCACGGGCGTTCTGCCCTTCAAGGGCGACACCTCGGCTGCCATTTTTGACGGCATCCTGCATCGTGCGCCGATCGCGCCGGTTCGCTTCAACAGCGAAATCCCAAGCGAACTGGAGCGCATCATCAACAAAGCTCTCGAAAAAGACCGCGACCTGCGCTACCAGCACGCCTCCGATCTGCGCGCCGACCTCAAGCGCCTGAAGCGCGAGACCTCCGGGCGTTCCATGGTGCAGCCTGCCACCGAAGAGGAGCACGACGAACCTTCTGCGCCGCCCAAGAAAAGTTCCAGCGGCCGCCGGAAGCCTGCGAGCGCCAGCGTGGCCGCTGTCTCCGAGCCTGCTGCGGCTGGGTCGTCCAAAGCGATGATCGCGTACGGAGCCATCGCCGCCGTTTTGCTTTTGGCGGGCGGCCTCTACTATTGGCGCTCACGGGCGTCGGCCAAACTCACCGAGAAAGACACGATCGTGTTGGCCGATTTCACCAACAGCACGGGCGACTCCGTCTTCGACGACACTCTGAAGCAGGCGCTGGCGGTCAATCTCGGCCAATCTCCGTTTTTGAACATCGTTTCCGACGACAAGGTACACGAGACCCTGGAACTCATGGGCAAGCAGACGACCCAGCACCTTTCTAACGACTTGGCCCGTGAGATTTGCCAGCGCGCCGGCGCAAAAGCTTCTATCGTGGGCACTGTCTCCACTTTGGGAGCGCAATATGTCATTTCTTTGGGCGCGGTGAATTGCGCCACGGGCGATTCGCTGGCTAGGCGCCAGGCCGAGGCGGCTAGCAAAGAACGCATTTTGGAGGCGCTCAGCGATGCCGCTTCCAAGATGCGCAATGATCTGGGCGAGTCGCTGAGCTCTGTGCAGAAATACGATGTGCCGTTGGCTGAGGCCACGACTACCTCGCTCGAAGCGCTGAAGTCCTACAGCATCGGAGTCCGGACAGGCCGTGAAAAAGGCACTTCGCAAGCTATCCCGTTTCATCTGCGTGCCATTGAGCTAGACCCCAATTTCGCCATCGCCTACACCTCCCTCGCGACCTCCTATTACAATTTGAACCAGATTGACCTTTCGATTGTGGCGATCAAGAAGGCCTTCGAATTACGCGACCGCGTTACCGAGCCCGAACGCTCGCACATCACTACCTTGTATTACGACATTGCCAGCGGCGAGCTGGAAAAAGCCACGTCAGGCTACAAACAGTGGATGGCGATTTATCCGCGCGACGGGAGGGTTCACGGCAACCTGGCGAACGAATTCATGGTGGCCGGCAAATACCAGGAAGCTGTCGACGCCGAAAGGCCAAACATTACCGCCGATCCGACGGTCGTGGACTACCTGAATCTCACGGCCAGCTACATCGCTCTGAATCGCTTCGACGAGGCGCAGGCTGCGCTTAAAGATTGTTTTGCCCACAAGCTGGACGATCCAGTTCTGCACGAAAATATCTATACCCTCGATTTCTTGCGCGGGGACACCGCGGCCATGGAACATGAAATCTCTGTCAGTGCCAGCAAGGAGGGCTGGGAAGACCTGCTGCTGTTCATGCATTCCAACACCGCAGCCTTCCACGGCCAGATTAACGAGGCCCGTTCCCTTTCGCGCCGCGCTGCGGGTTCCGCCCAACGATTCGATCTCAGGGAACCCGCCGCGCTATGGGTCGCTGACGCCGCGCTGCGCGATGCGGCATTCGGCAACCGGGAGCAGGTGCGTCAGTTCGCAAGCGAGGCCGCGAAAATCGCGCCGACCAGCCGCGATGCCCAGGTGCTTTCGGCCCTGGCTTTTGCGCGAACCGGAGACGCGGCTCGCGCTCAGGCCATGATCGAGGCGCTTAACCGGCGTTTCCCAGTCAACACCATCATCCAGTCGGTTTGGCTGCCCACGATTCGCGCACAATTGGAATTGACCAGCGGCAATGCGGCCAAGGCCGTGGAGACTCTGCAACCCACCGCCGACTACGAATTGGGCGAAGGAATCGGCAGCTTGAACTTCGTGTGCATGGTGCCCGCTTACATCCGGGGCGAAGCCTATCTCGCGGAAAAGCAGGGCGCCTCCGCAACTTCCGAGTTCCAGAAAATCCTGGATCACCGGGGACTGGTGTCTAATTGCTGGACAGGCGTGCTGGCACATCTCGGTCTAGCTCGGGCTTTCGTTGTGTCCGGCGATATCCCCAAAGCCCGCGCCAGCTATCAAGATTACTTGGCTCTCTGGAAAGATGCCGATCCCGATGTCCCGATCTTGAAGCAAGCCAAAGCCGAATACGCCAAGCTTTTGTAGCAGGCCCACACGCGTGGCACGGGTTAAGCGGACACAAACAAGAGTGTCCGTACTACGAAGAAGAAACGTCGCAGGCTACGCGACTTCGTCCAACGCTGGCTGATCTGCCAGCCGCCGTTGGAAAAATCACTCTGCCGCGGGTTTTACGCTTTCCTTGACCCAGGCAAGATATTCGCGCGAACCCGCGGCAATTGGCACCACGATGAATTCCGGCAGGTCGTAACTGTGCAGGCGCTTCACTTCCCTTTCGAGCTCCTTCAGGCGCTTGGCGTTGGTCTTAATCACCATCAAGAACTCGCGCGCGCTCTGCACTTTCCCTTTCCAGCGATAAATGGACTGAATCGGTGCCAAGACAATGTTTACACACGCGGCTAGCCGTTTCCTCACCACAGCGGTAGCAATCTTGCGGGCCTCGACGATCGAGCCGCAGGTTACCAGCACGATTCGGTTTTGCTTTCCTGCGACCATGATGCCCTCTCGGATGAATGAAACCCGCTCGTGGAACGCTTTGCTCTCTTCCGACTCCGGGCTAGAATACAGCGCTATGAGTTCTTCCCCAATCAAGTTCGGCACTTCCGGATGGCGCGGACTGATCGCCGATGATTTTACGTTTGCCAACGTCCGCCTGGCGGTTACCGCCATCGCCGATCACGTCAACGATCACAAGAAGAATTCCACCATTCTCGTCGGCTACGACACGCGCTTTTACTCCGAAGAGTTCTCACAGTTGGCGGTTGATATCCTGCAGCAGAATCACATTCGTACGCTCCTTTGCGAGACTTTTACTCCAACGCCCGCCATCGCCTACGAAATTAATCGCCGCAAACTGGATGGCGCGATCAATTTCACCGCCAGCCACAATCCCGCGCAGTACCATGGCCTGAAGTTTTCCTCGGCTGACGCCGGGCCCGCGCTGCCGCAAGTGACCAAGGATATTGAAGCGCGCGTCGCTAAACTCATCGAAAAAGGCGGCATTCCCAAGCCCGCGGCGACATCACACGACGGCAGGAAGACCGAAACCGTAAATCTTCGCGAGACTTATCTGAAACGACTGGAAGAGCTGGTTCGTTTCGAGACGCTGCGCAAAGGTAAGGCTAAATTCGTCGTTGACGCGCTGCACGGATGCGGCGCCGGATATCTGGACCGCGCACTGTCGGATCATGGCGTCTCCGTGCAGGCGATGCGGACGGATCGCGATTGTCTCTTCGACGGAACGGGTCCGGACGTCTCCGAAGAAAATCTCGCGCCCCTCCGCAAAGCCGTGGTGGATTCCGGCGCGGCCGCTGGGCTGGCCACTGATGGCGATGCGGACCGTTTCGGGGTGATCGATCGCGACGGGACTTGGGTTTCACCCAATCACATTCTAGCGCTCGTCTACGATTATCTTGTGGAGTCGCGCGGGTGGAAGATGGCTGCGGCGCGCAGCGTGGCTACTTCGCAGATGATCGATGCGGCTGCGAAATCTCATGGGCAGAAGACGTATCAAACGCCTGTCGGATTCAAATACATCGGCCAACTGATCCGCGAAGACAAGATCGCGCTGGGCGGCGAGGAGAGCGCGGGGCTCACGATTCGCGGCCACGTTCCGGAAAAAGACGGGATACTGGCGTGTCTGCTGGTTGCCGAAATGCTCGCCGCGCGCGGCGGCTCGCTGGAAGAGCAGATCAAGCAACTATTCAAGAAACTCGGGCGAGAATTCTGGCCCATTCGCGAGAATCTGCACCTCAGCGACGAACAAAAGGCAAATGCGGTGAAAAAGGTCTCGGTGGACTCTTCGACACTGCTCGGACGAAAAGTAGTTTCCGTGGACCGCACCGACGGGGCAAAATTCCTTTTCGACGATGGCTCGTGGATGCTGCTGCGGCTTTCTGGAACAGAGCCGCTGCTGCGGCTGTACGTCGAAGCGGACAGCCCCAAGGCGTCCGCGAAGCTGGCGCGCGAGGCAACCGAGTGGGTTCTGAAAGATTAGATAAGATGAAGAGCAAAACCGGCTTTCCCGGATTTCTCGAACAGCATAGCCGCTCGATCCTGGGCTTGTTCGTGGTGGTGCTGGTGGTTCACGACGTTTTTGGGCAGCACGGGTTTATCGCCATGCGCCGCACGCAGAACGAAATCGAGAAAGTAAAAAAAGAAATCGACCGGTTGAACTCCGAAAACATCGAGCTGGGCCAGCAGGTTAAGGCCTTGAAGACCGATCCGCGGCTGATCGAGAAAATCGCCCGCGAAGAACTGCAACACGCGAAGCCCGGAGAGATCATCATCAGGATTCCGCCGTCACCGCCGACGGCGCAGGACTTGTCCCCAAAACCGTAGCTTGGCGCTTCTTCCACCACCTCCGCAGCACCGACAATACCAGCATTGCCAGAAAGATCGCCAGAAGTCCGGCGGTCGCTTTCCCTATGCTGCAACGGCCTTTCGGCAAGATGGAAAAGCGTCCGTAGACGAACTCGATGTGCACCCAATAGACCAGCAGCGAGGTGGTGCCCAGCTGAATGATGGGACTGAAGCCTTTTTGCGCGAATCCCCAGCGGCACCAGGCATAGGCGAGAAAGAGAATCAAGAGCAGAACGCCGCAACGCATTAGGAAAAAATTTGGACTGGTGTGCCAGTAGTCGTAGGTCGCAGGAGCGTACAGGTGAAGGGGCGCCGCGTCGAAGAGCACCGATAGAGCGCAAGCGAGCAGGCCCGCGCCGCCGAGCGCTGCGAATGCAACCACTTCGTTGCGCTGGGCGAAGTCCGAGAACAAGAAAAAACCAACCGCCAGACCCGCAAAGGCAAACGCCGACCAGGGAAAGAGCGGGAACAGCCAGGGCTGTGGGCGATCAAAAACGTGAACGCCATTGAGGTAGGACTCGAGCGGCCAAGGCAGCCAGTCGAACCTGTGGGTCCACAACAGCGGAGTAATCATAGCAACAGCCGCAGCGGCGGTGAGGCCTCCGGCGATTCCGCGTTCGCGGGAGTTTGCGGCAACTGGCGAAGCGGTCAGCCAGCACAGCACACCCATCAGCATCATGGATAGGCCGAGGATGTTCAGGATGTCGACGCGGAACAGATCGGTCCACGGCACCCAATGATGGCCCAAGGCGTATTCCTGCACTCGGAACAATAGTCCCAGGCCGTAAATCTCCGCGCCGCGAAGAATTGCGGTCTTGGCTATGGCGTTGCGCGACGTTCCCTTTTCGCGCAGCTTCTCGGTCACCAGAGCCGAAGACACACCCGCAAGAAAAAGAAACAAGGGCGCTGGCAGCGTGCCGCCAAGCTGCGACCAGGCGTACAGCGCAGAATTTCGGGCGTCAGGAGCTAGCCAGGAGTTGTAGCAGTGGGTCTGAAACATCAGCACGCACGCTAGCCCGCGCATCCAGTCGATGTGGGCGAGCCGCTTGGCGGTTTGGATTTTTTGCGTCATCGTCTTGAACGGCTCCTATTGAGGCGCAACAGCTGCGTACTCGCTAAGAGTGGCGAGCTAATCTCGCCGATACAACGCACTGCCGTTGCCGAGCCGAGCGGTGGAACGCGCTGAGTTACAATTCTTTCTTGCCTGCCACCCGCCAACTCGGTCCCCTGTACATGCTCGGCTTGTGGGCCGTGCTGTGCCTCCTTGGCGGCGTGTATTCCCTTTGGCAAGGCTACGGCGGCCGCGACTTTGCCGCTACGCTGACCGCGTTCGCACTTTTCTTCGCCGGGATGCTGCTGTTCGCGGCCCGAGGCGTGCCGGAATTTCTTTCGGCGCGCTTTGGCTCCGGCGGCGGGTACCTCCTGGGCGCGGCCACATTCTTTGCATACCTGATTTACGCCGTGGGGACAAATACTTTTGCGTTCGAGCGTGCTGGAGCCGTGGCGGGCCTGGTATTTGTGCCACTGGCGCTAGCTGCGTCGGCGGAGCGTCAGCCGCCTGGGGCTTGGCAGGACTACGTCACGTTGGCCGGCGTTTGGGTGGCGGTGAAATTTTCGCCCTCGCACTGGCTGTGGCCTTATCCCGGCGGGCGGCTGGCCTACGTGTTCACCGTGCTGCTGTGCCTGAACGTAGCGCTGGCCGCGTTCCTGTTGGTGCGGCGGTTGGGCGGCGTCGGGTACGGCATCGGTTGGGGCCGGCGGTGGGGGCTCTATGTTGTTGGCGGCTTCCTGCTGTTCGGGGCGATTGCTATTCCGATGGGAACGGCGATGCACTTTATCGAGTTCGCGCCGCGGTGGGCGGAGTGGAAGGCGCTGCCGCTGCTCTCGCTCGGGATCTTGTGCTTCACGGCTTGGCCAGAGGAGTTTTTGTTTCGCGGCTTGCTGCAGAATCTGCTGGCGCGGTCGACCAGGAGTGAGTTGGCGGGGTGGTGGACAGCGTCGGTGCTGTTCGGGCTTTCACATATTACGAACATGGGTTTCCCGAATTGGCGCTACGTCATCCTGGCGTCGATCGCCGGGCTGTTTTATGGGTGGACATGGCGCAAGAGCGGGTCGATCTTCGCCTCAGCGATTGTGCATGCCTTGGTCGACGCCACTTGGCACTTCTTGTTCCGAACGCTTTAGGAGGCGAGACCCCCGAGGTAACTACGGTCGCGCTAAGGGACTCTGAGCCCACAAGCCGCCGCCAGTTTGGCCTGGCTGCGGTCAAAGGTATAAAACGTGGAGGCTCGCAGGGCGACAGCGGAGGCTACGTGGAGAACATCCAAAGCACGGACACCGGTCGTGGGTGTGTACTTCCTGGCGATCTGTTTTGCCCGATCAAACGAGGAGGCTGGAATTGGCGCCACGCGAACCAGCCCTCGATTCACGTCGTCCTTGAAGAGGCTGAAAACGGCGTTGACCTCCGTGGCACGCAATTCCTTGCGGAAGACTCGCAGAGCCAATGCGTTGACAAACTCGAATTCGCCGAACTCGCTCACGATCAGCGGGCGCGCAGCTGCGCCGATTTTTGCCACGGCCGAGCGGGCGTTCGAGTCCGGAATATAGAGCGAAAAGAGGAAACTGGTGTCCGCGTAGGCGGTCAAAAGCGCTCTCGTTCTTTGGCCAGAAGTGCGGCGCCAGAAACTTTCAGGCGCTTCTTGCCGAAGATTTTTTTCTGGCGGGCCAGGAAATCTGGCATGGGCACGGTTGCCGGGGGCTCGGGGGGAAGGAGGCGGGCGATGACCCGCTTGCGCTTGGTGATTTGGATCTCTTCGCCTTCGCGGAGTAGGTTTTCCACTACGGAGAAACGATAGCGGAGGTCGCGGATGGAGGCTTTTCGCATGTGATGCATTTTAGCATCACATTCCTTGGACTGCAATTCAAGAAAAAGGCGCGAATTAACAGAGAGAACACCGAGGAATGGCGGTGATCGGACTGGCGGCAGGATTGATTACGGCGCTGGCGTTGTCGCGGTTGATGGCGAGCTTGCCGTTTGGGGTGGCCCCTACGGATTTGGCGCGGCGGGCTACCCGGGTGGATCCGATGCAGACGTTGCGGTATGAGTGAGGGGATTGTGATTGGGCAGGCAGGTTCGGAAGACATCTTTCAATGAGGCCTCGGAGGGGACACGCCGGGCTAAAGCCCAGCGCCTACATCCGGCGCCGTCAAAGGCCGCCGGTGAACAACTAGACCCCACTGAAGTTCTTCGGGTACAGTGGGGCGCATGGACTCGCCTGAGAATTCTTCTTTTACGATCCAAGAACAGATTGACTTTGCGTGGCACAACTTTGAGGACCAGCAAGCGATCATCCGCGCGGCCGATCTGAAAGCTGGTTACCTGGTGACGTTTCTTTTGTTTTTCGGGGCCAGCACGGTGCCATTGGGTAAGGACGTGATCCCGAAACTACAGTGGTTTACCCCCATCGCGGATATCGCCAGCGGACTGTACCTGCTTACTTATTTGGGACTGGTTGTCGGGTTTGTCTGGTCTTTGGTGCTAATTTCGCGGGTGCTTACGCCGCGCATCGCAAGACACCATCAAACGCCGCGGGAGGGTTCCGAACTGTTGTATTACGAGCACGTGACCCGGCATAAGGACAGCGGGCAGTATTTCGAGGCGGTGTCGCACGCGAGCCCGGAACGAATCCTGCGAAATATCACGGACCAGGTGTTCGAGCTGGCGCTGATCTGCAAGGTGAAGATGGATAGCTTGCGGGCGTTTGCGGTTTCGTTTAAATGGACAGTGGTGGGGTGGTGCGTGAGCACGGCGATCGGGTTCTGGATCATCGGCCGGAAGTGAACCCGAACAAGCCAAGCACGGCCGACAACGCGGTTAGTGACTTCCTGATACCAGGTACCTTATCCTGCCGGAGATGTTAATCGGAGGTAGCCAGTGAAGCGTTTCTCATCGGTTCTTGTAGCGTGTTTGGTCTTGTCGTCGATCGGTGCAGCCCAGCAAACCTCTAGTGACGTCCCGGCCGCCAAGGAAGACGTGGAAAGAGTCTTCGAGGTTATGCACCTGCGTGACACGATGAAATTGATGATGGATGGGATCGCGAAACAGCAGCGCCAGTTGATGCACGAACAACTGCGAAAAAATGAGGCCAGCCTGCCACCCGACTATGAGACCCGGATGGATAAAATGCTCGATGACACGCTGAAAAACTTTCCCATGGAAGAGATGTTCCAGGTAATGGTCCCTGTTTACCAAAAGCATTTGAACAAGGGCGACCTGGACGCGATGGTGGCCTTCTACTCGTCTCCCACGGGGCAGAAGCTAATGAAAGAGCTTCCGGCGATAACTCAAGAGGCCATGCAGGCTGCATTTCCCATTATGCAGAAAGAAATGACTCTGGTGATGGAGCGAGTGCAGCGAGAGGTGGCCCAGATGATGAAAGATCCAAAGGCCAAACCCAGTCAGAATTCGCAGACAACTCCAAACTGACGAAAACAAACCAAATCTCAAACCACCGGGTCGCGCGAACGACGGTGAGGCGTGCTTAGCGGACGACGCCGGAAAACGGGGACGAGGCGGCGGCGTAGAGGCGCTTGGGCATGCGGCCGGCTACATAGGCTTTGCGGCCGGCGAGGGTGGCGTCGCGCATGGCTTCGGCCATGAGCACGGCGTCCTGGGCTTCGGCGATGGCGGTGTTCATGAGCAGGCCGTCGGCGCCGAGTTCCATTGCCAGCGCGGCATCTGACGCGGTGCCTACGCCGGCGTCAACGATCATGGGGACCTCGGTGATGCGCTCGCGGAGGATGCGCAGGTTGGCGGGGTTCTGGATGCCCAGGCCGGAGCCGATGGGAGCGGCGAGGGGCATGACGGCTGCGGCGCCTGCGTCAATGAGCTTGCGGGCAGCGATTAGGTCGTCGTTGGTATAAGGGAGGACCACGAAGCCTTCCTTGACTAAGACGCGCGTAGCTTCGATGAGTTGCTCGGTATCAGGAAAGAGCGTTTGCTGGTCACCGATGACCTCGAGTTTGACCCAGTTGGAGAGGCCGACTTCTCGGGCCAGACGGGCGGTGCGAATGGCTTCGTCGGCCGTGTAGCAGCCAGCGGTATTGGGCAGGATGAACATTTTTTCGCGATCGATGAAGTCGAGCAGGGATTCTTTCGAGCGGTCGGTGAGATTCACGCGGCGCACCGCAACGGTGACCATGTCCGCGCCCGACGCCCCGTGAGCGCGTGCCATTTCGGGAAAACTGCGATACTTGCCGGTGCCCACAATCAATCGCGAGTGGAATGCGCGGCCTGCGATGACGAGTTGATCTGCCATGGGTGTCCTCGTGGAGATTTTAGACCTGTGCGGGCGTGGCGACAAATCTTAAAGGAACAATTACAGGCGATGAATGAAGATTTGAGATTTTCACCCCTCGCACAACCCCAGGCCCTGGCGTCGCTTCCTAGTTATTGCAGAGTTGGGACTCCAAAGGATGCGGTGCGTGGACCGAAAGGAGAAATTGCGGTAATTCTATAAGTTGCCCGGCGGCGCCGTGTTTTGCGCCGCTGGCCAGTACATCAATGTTCGCTGATCGCACCAATTGGAATCTTGCGCCTAACCCGCTGAGCGAAGCTCTGGCGCGGTCGCTTGCCGATGGAAAGAGGTTGCTCGATTTGAGCGCCTCGAACCCGACGGAATGCGGCTTTCACTACGATAACGTGGTGATCCTGGAGGCGCTCGGAAATGCGGCGGCGCTGGCGTATGTGCCCGATCCCAAGGGACTGCTCCGCGCTCGCCAAGGCGTGGCCGAATACTACGCCGGACGCGGCGATGAAGTGCGGGTGGAAGACATCGTGCTGACCACCAGCACCAGCGAGGCGTATTCTTTCGTTTTTCGGACACTCTGCGACCCCGGTGACGAGTTGCTCGTTCCCGCGCCCAGCTATCCCCTCTTTGGTTTTCTGGCCGACATCAGCGACGTGCGCCTGGTGAGCTATCCGCTGATTTACGATCACGGGTGGCAGATTGATTTTCACGCCTTGGAACAAATGATTACACCGCGCACCCGCGGGGTGATCGTGGTGAACCCGAACAACCCGACGGGCAATTTCATCAAGCACGAAGAAATGGTGCGGCTGAACGAGATTTGCTCGGTCCGCAAGATGGCGGTAATCGCCGATGAAGTTTTCCTGGACTACGCGCATTGCGAATCCGCGGGTCCCCGGGATTTCGGCTACCGCGACGCGCTCAAGTCCCCGCGCAATCGAGGAGCAGGCAACAAGGCGCCGATCAGTTATGCGGCAAACTCCGGGGCCCTTACTTTCACGATGAGCGGACTTTCGAAAATCTCGGGCTTGCCGCAAATGAAAGTGTCGTGGTTGGTGACCAGTGGCCCAGAGGCGTTGAAGAAGGATGCTCTCGGAAGGCTGGAGGTCATCGCCGACACCTATCTTTCCATGAATGCTCCGATACAACTGGCCGCCCCCACATTTTTGCAGCTGCGCCATGGGATTCAAAAGCAGTTGATGACGCGAATCCGGAGAAACGTGGCGGAACTGGACCGGCAGCTGACCGTAAAAAAATCCTGCAGCCGTCTGGTTATCGAGGGCGGGTGGTATGGCGTGCTGCGTTTGCCAGTTACACGTTCGGATGACGATCTGGCCGTCGAGCTGCTGAAAACGAAAAACATTTACGTCCACCCGGGGCACTTCTACGACTTCCCTACGGATGGCCATTTGATTGTCAGTTTGATCATGCCGGAGCAGGGGTTTGCCGAAGGGATCCGGCTGGTGCTATCGCTGTTTTGATGAGCCCGCCTAGTGATTGTTATTCCGCACTTTTTATCAAAAATAGAGTCGCAAAATCCTTGGGTCAATCCTGAAGGATAGGCCGGGGCTCGGCGACATCGGCGTACAACTGGTCGATGACGTCGCGATACATTTGCTCGACGACGCGGCGCTTGAGCTTCATGGTGAAGGTTAGGCTGCCGTTGTCGAAAGTAAAGTCCTCGGGAAGCAAGGCGAAACGCTTGATAGTCTCCCACTGTCCGAGATGGACGGTGAGACGTTTGACTTCGCTGTCGATGAGCGCGCGTACCCAAGGGTGTTTGACCATTTCCTGATTGGACGCTAAGCGAATTCCCTGCTCGCTGGCCTTGGCCGACACGGTGACGAAATTAGGCACCAAAAGGGCCACGATAAACTTGCGCTGATCGCCCACGACCATCGCGTTTAGGAGATAGGGGCTGCTCTTGAGAGCATTCTCGATGGGCTGCGGAGCGACAAACTTTCCCGCCGCCGTTTTCAGCAGGTCCTTTTTGCGATCCGTGATGAAAAGAAAGTTATCGGAATCGAGGTAGCCGATATCGCCGGTGTGGAACCAACCGTCTTCGGTGACGACTTCACGGGTGGATTCGGGGCTTTTGTAGTAGCCCTGCATCACGCAAGGACCCTTGGCCAAGATTTCGCCGTCGCCGGCGATGCGAATCAGAACGTTGGGGATGGGCTTCCCGGAGCTGCCCACGCGATTCGCGGGATAGTTGGAGGTCAGGACCGGCGAGGTCTCGGTCAGACCGTAGCCCTGGTAGATGGAAACACCGACGGACCAGAAGAATTCGGCCAGATCCTTGGACAAGGGCGCGCCGCCGGAGAAGACGATGCGGAGCTTTCCGCCGGTTCCGGCGCGGATCTTGGAATAGACGAGCTTGTCCGCCAAAGCCCACTGGAGCTTCAGTGCCGGGCTTGCGGACTTTACGCCACAGCGCCACGGTCCGGCGCGATTGGCAACGCCGATAGCCCAGTCGAAGATTTTGCGCTTCATGCCGGTGTTCTTGCTGCCCTGCTCCATTAAGCGGGTGTAGATCTTTTCAAAAACGCGCGGGACCGCAGCGAGGATGGTGGGATGGACCTCCAGCAACGTCTGGGCGAGCAAATTGACGTCCTCAACGTAGGCGATGGTGATCCCGTTCAAGAGCAAGACATAGTCCATCGTGCGCCCGTAAATATGGGCCAGCGGCAGGAAGGACAAAGCGACGTCGACGCCGGATTTCATGTCGGTGGTTACGCAGGAATCGGTCACGTTGGAGCACAGATTCGTGTGCGTCAGCATCACGCCCTTCGGTTCGCCAGTGGTCCCGGAGGTGTAGATGAGCGTACAAAGTTGACCGGGGAGAACCTGCGAGGCCCGCATGCGATAGGCGGCGATTTCCGCGCCGCCGGCCGAAGCGATTAACGTCTCATAGTGTAGGCACTCTGGGGGCAATTCGGGGCCGCCGTCGGCCACGATGATTTGCTCCAGCTCCGGAAGCCGCTCCCGGCAATTCAGGAGTTTCTGCAATTGAGGCTCGCCCGCGACCACGACGATTCTCGCGCCCGAGTGCTTCAAGATATATGTCATGCGGTCGGGCGACTCATTGAAATAGACCGGAACGGTAACGCCACCGGCGCCAGTGACGGCGAAGTCCGTCGTGTGCCACTCCGGCCGGTTGGTGGCGAACAGGCCCACACGATCGCCCGGCTTTACGCCCAGTTCGACGAGCGCCATGGATAGCCCGGCGACCCGGCGCAGGAGTTCCGACGAGGAGATAGGCTCCCAAATGTTGTTGCGGCGAACCAATTGGGCGCGCGGATTGGGATAGGAATCGACGGCGTTCAGAAGCCGCGATGGAAGAGTGCCGTAGTTCATCAAAGTTTTCTCACTCTACTCTACCCGTTGTGGACGTGCAATTCCTACTGGACTTCCGGCCTAGGACTTTGGTCCGTGCGGTTCCACCGATGGGGAGAGGTCATTGCTGGTTCGGGAAAATGCAAGGGCGGACTGTGCTCTGCGGCCGACAGTGGCGCCTGCGTGGACGCGGGGCGGGGCAAGCCCCGGCCCCTACCAGAGACGGAGCGCGCCGAAATTCTAGACGTGTTCTCCTGCGGTGGGTAATCGAACTCCGGCACCGAGGCACCGTGCAAAACGTATGTTCGTGCGTTAAGATGAGCGACGGAGCCACTTTATGAGCGCAACAATTCCGGGAACGCTCAGCGACGCGTCGCTATCGAAAGGACCGTTTCGCGCGGCGCGTGGCACGCAGATTTCCTGCAAGGGCTGGCAGCAGGAAGCGGCGCTGCGGATGTTGATGAACAATCTGGACCCGGAGGTTGCCGAGAAGCCCGAAGACCTGGTGGTCTATGGTGGGACCGGGCGCGCCGCGCGGAACTGGGAATGTTTTCATGCCATCGTGCGCTCTCTGAAAGAGCTCGCGGCCGACGAAACCCTGTTGGTGCAGTCCGGCAAACCGGTGGCGATCTTTCGGACCCACGAGTATGCGCCGCGAGTGCTGCTCTGCAACTCGAATCTCGTAGGGCACTGGAATAACTGGGACCGCTTCCATGAACTCGACCGCGCGGGGCTGATGATGTATGGGCAGATGACCGCGGGAAGCTGGATTTACATCGGCACGCAGGGGATTTTGCAGGGGACGTACGAGACCTTTGCGGCGGCGGCCAAGAAGCACTTCGGCGGCACCTTGGCGGGCAAGCTGGTAGTGACCGGCGGAATGGGCGGAATGGGTGGCGCGCAGCCGCTGGCCGCGACGATGAATGGCGCGGCGTTTCTGGGGATCGACGTCGATCCAGAACGAATCAAGCGGCGCGTAAGGGCCGGCTATTGCGACGTAATGGTGACCAACCTGGACGAGGCGCTGCGCATTCTGAAGAATGCGGTGCGTAAGGGCGAGGCCACGTCGGTCGGACTGGTTGGCAATTGCGCGGATTTGATTCCGGAGCTGGCGAGGCGCGGCGTGGTGCCCGATCTTTTGACGGACCAGACTAGCGCGCACGACCCGATCGGCGGATACGTGCCGAACGGGATGACCCTGGATGCAGCGCTCGAATTGCGCCAGAAGAGTCCCGAAGATTACAAGAGGCGTTCGCTGGCGGCCATGGCGCAGCACGTACAGGGCATGCTGGATTTGCAGAAGCTCGGGGCCGTTACCTTCGACTACGGCAATAACATTCGGACGTTTGCCTACGAGCAGGGCGTGAAGAAGGCCTACGATTTCCCGGGTTTCGTGCCGGCTTACATACGACCCCTGTTTTGTGAAGGCAAAGGGCCGTTTCGTTGGGCCGCACTTTCCGGCGAAGCGTCGGATATCGCGCGCACGGATCGGCTGATTCTGGAAATGTTCCCGCACAACGAGCACCTCGGCCGATGGATCAAGCTGGCTCAGAAGCGCGTCAAGTTCCAGGGATTACCCTCGCGTATCTGCTGGCTTGGCTATGGGGAACGTGACAAGTTTGGACTGGCCCTTAACGATCTGGTGGCGCGAGGCGAATTGCAGGCCCCGATTGTAATTGGACGCGACCACTTGGACTGCGGGTCGGTGGCTTCACCGTACCGCGAGACGGAATCGATGCTGGATGGCTCCGACGCGATCGCCGATTGGCCCTTGCTGAACGCGCTGGTGAGCACCGCGAGCGGCGCGTCGTGGGTATCAATCCACAACGGCGGCGGCGTGGGGATAGGCTATTCGCAGCACGCAGGGCAAGTTGTCGTGGCGGACGGCACCAAGGAAATGGCGGCGCGCATCGAGCGCGTGCTGACGAATGATCCGGGCATGGGCGTCGTGCGTCATGTGGACGCCGGCTATCCGGAGGCGACTGACTTCGCCCGCAAATCCGGCGTGAAGATTCCCATGTTGTAGATTCCCATCCCTAGGGATCCAACCCCTAGGTACAGGTGTGCAAGCCGCCGCGTTTATGCATAATACGAAGTCTTGACGAATTCCCTTCTCATTACTGGCGCATCGCAAATGCTTACGCTGCACGGTCGCGGACCACGCCGCGGAAATGCGCTTTCCAATCTTGGCATCGTCAAGGACGGGGCGCTGCTCCTTCGCGACGGTCTTATCGCCGCGGTGGGCTCGCGCGCCAAGCTGGAAGTCCTTCCCGAGGCGGCTGCCGCGGACAAACTCGATCTCGGCGGACGGGTCGTCTTGCCGGGGTTCGTCGACTCGCACACTCATCTCATTCATGCGGCCAGCCGCGCTGAGGAGTACGGGCTAAAGATCGCAGGCGCGAGCTACGAAGAGATCGCGCATAAAGGCGGCGGGATCCTGAACTCGGTGAAGAAGCTGCGCGCCGCTACTTCCGAGGCGTTGAAGCTGCGGGCGCGTGCTGCACTCCGCGAATTCGCCGCGCACGGAACGACCACGATCGAGGCCAAGAGCGGCTATGGCCTGGACGTCGAGAGCGAGCTGAGGATTCTGGAGCTGCACAAAGAGTTGAGCGCGGAGCAGCCGCTGGAAATCATTTCGACATTTCTTGGGGCGCACGTTGTTCCGGCCGAGTATCGCAGCAAGCCCGGCGGCGCGGAGCGCTACGTCGCATTGCTTATCGAAAAACTGATTCCGGAAGTGGCGGAACAGGGACTGGCCGAATTCTGCGACGTTTTTTGCGACCGCGGGGCGTTTTCGCGGGAGCAGTCCAAGCGGATTCTGGAAGCGGGAAAGCGTTACGGTCTGGCGCCGCGCCTGCATGCCGAACAACTCGCGCGTACTGGCGCAACCCAGCTTGCCGTGCAGCTTGGCGCGGCAAGCTGCGACCATCTCGAGCAGGTGAACAAAAGCGACATACGGGCGCTGGGAGAATCCGATACCGTCGCGACGCTGCTTCCCGGCTGCGACTTTCACTTGGGACTAAAGCACTACGCTCCCGCTCGCGCGTTGATCGAAGCGGGGGCTATCGTCGCATTAGCGACGGATTACAACCCCGGCACCAGCCCGACCCTGAGCATGCCGATGGTGTTGTCGCTGGCTTGCACACAATTGCGTATGACGCCCGCCGAAGCCATCGCCGCGGCCACCATCAATGCAGCCTACGCGTTGCGTCGTGAGAAGCACGTCGGCTCGCTGGAAGCCGGCAAGGCCGCCGACATCGCCGTATTCGAAGTGGAGGACTACCGGGAGATTCCTTACTATTTCGGGGTAAACAAGTGCTGGATGACGCTCAAGAAGGGCGAGATCATCTCTAGAAGAGCTTAGCTCCGAACATATCCCGGCGTTGGTCGAAAAAACCCGCGGGAGTAGCTCGCCGCCGCGAAATCCCCTATGATGAATCGAAGACGATATTGAGGATTTCCTCTCGATGAAACGATTGATTGAGTGCGTGCCGAATTTTTCCGAAGGGCGAGACCCCGCAAAGGTCGATGCGATCGTCGGGGCAATGAGCGGCGTGGCAGGCGTGTACGTCCTCGATCGCGAGATGGACACCGACCACCACCGCTGCGTCGTCACCCTTGCGGGTGAACCCGATGCGGTAGCCGAGGCAGCGCTACTTGGCGTCGGCAAGGCCATGGAGCTGATCGATTTGACCAAACACTCCGGGGCCCACCCGCGCGTAGGGGCTGCGGACGTGGTGCCGTTTATCCCCATCGACGGCGTCACCATTGAAGATTGCGTGGCTCTGGCGCGTCGCGTGGGGAAAGAGATTTGGGCGCGTTACCGGATTCCCGTTTTTTTCTACGAAGCGGCGGCTATGCGCCCGGACCGCGTCAACCTCGAAAATATCCGCCGTGGGCAATTTGAGGGACTGCGCGACGAGATGAAGCGCAACCACGAGCGGCAGCCCGACATCGGCGAACCCAAGCTGCATCCCACGGCGGGAGTCACCGTGGTCGGTGCCCGCAAGTTCTTGATCGCCTACAACGTCAACCTGAATACCTCCGATCTGGGGATTGCCAACAAGATCGCCAAGGCCATTCGCTTCTCTTCCGGCGGGCTGCGCTACGTCAAGTCCATGGGCGTGGAGCTGAAAGCACGCAACCTAGCGCAGGTGTCGATCAACCTTACCGACTTCGAACAGACTCCGATGCACCGGGTCTACGAAATGGTGAAACGCGAGGCGGCGCGTTACGGCGCGATCCCGGTGGGGAGTGAAATTGTCGGCCTGATTCCCAAGAAGGCCATCGAGATGGCGGCTGACTATTTTCTGCAAGTGGAGAACTTCTCCCCGGAACAAGTGTTTGAAAATAGGTTGCAGGCCGCGCTGACGGGCCAGCCGTTGGATTCAGCGGCGAAGGACGGCCAGTTGGCGAAGCTGGCGCGGCCCTTTCTGGATGCGGTGGCCGCTCCTGCGGCGACGCCCGGAGGGGGCAGCGTAGCGGCCTTTGCGGGCGCGCTGGCGGCGGCCCTGGGACAGATGGTCGCGGGACTTTCGCGCAAGAAGAAATCGCAGGCGGCTTTCGTGGACCGGCTATCGGAGGCTCTCGAAGACATGCGCCGCGTTTCCGCCGAGCTCACAGACGCCATCGACCGCGACGCCTCTTCCTACGATGCGGTGATGGCCGCATTCAAGCTACCGCAGGGCGATGCGGCAGAGACAAAAGTGCGGCAGGAGGCCATTCAAACGGCCACGCGCGGTGCTACGGAGGTACCGCTAGAGGTGGCGGAGCGTACAGTTGCACTTTTCGAACGGATTGGACAACTTGCGTCTATCGCCGCCGCATCCATGAAGTCAGACTTAGAGGTAGCACGGCTGGTGGCCGCCGCCGGAGCCAAGGGGGCTCTGGCCAACGTCGAGATCAATCTCGATGGCATAACCGACGCCGGGTACGTCACATCGATGCGAGACAAGATTTCCGCGCTGCGCCACCGCTTGGGCGGGGCATCCCACACCCTCGGCGCGTAAAATAGAAGCTCTCTCTGGTATTTGAAAGGAGAACCAGCACATGAAGCCCTTCACGAAATTGCGCACGACTCCAGCCACGGCGGGTTCCGCTGCAGGCAGGGCCGCGGCCGTTTGCATGTTGTCCGCGATGATTCTGTTTGCGCCGAAACCGGCGCGCGCCGGGCGGCTTGGCTCCGATGTGATCGCGTTATTCCCCAAAGATGTCGGCGAGTTTGCTTATGCCGACCTGAAGAAAGCCCGGACCATGAAATGGTTTCCGCAACTGCAAGAGCAGATGCTTCCCGATCGCTTCCGCCAGTTCGAAAAGTTTTTGGCGTCGGCAGGGGTGGATCCCAATTCGCAGGTTGAAGAACTGGCCTGGGGACTTGTTGCGGAAGGCGTGACCAGCAAGACCGAAGGAACGGGTTCGTCCGCGGTGCCCACCGGGGAGCAGATCGTCGGCGTCGCGCTCGGGAACTACAATCCGGATTCGACGGAGGCCTACTTTAAGAAGCAAAAACTGCCGACCTTCAAGGCGCGGAACTACACTATGTATGCGTTTGGCACCGGTGCGGGCGCCAACGACCTGTTCTTTTTCTTCATCGATTCGAACACCGCGGCGTTTGGGCACCGCGCGATGCTGGAAAAGATGATCGAGGTGCGATTCGGAACCGAGGAAGGCCTGCTGCGGAACGACACTTTCTTTCCGCTGGTCAACGAAGCCAACGGCAGCGGCGTGGTTTGGGCGGTGCTCAATCCCGCGTACACGCGGCTGGCCATGCAGCAACTCGCTCCCGAGGTTCAACAGTTCCCGGAAGCGGCTAAGCTCGTGACGCGCATGAAGAACATGATCATCAATGTGGACGCCAGCAGCGGCATCGACGGCAGGTTCCAGGCGATTTGCGGCTCGCCGGACGACGCCAATTCGCTGGGACAGTTGCTGCAGATGGGACTGCTTTACAAGCAGTATCAGGCCAAGACCGAGAATCCCGAGATGTCGCAATTGCTGGATCAGGCGCGCATTACGCCCTCGGGTGACCGCATCTCCGTACGCATGACGCTGACCGACGATCAAATGACGTCGCTGATCAAACGCAATACATTTGCGCTAAAGATGTAGAGATTGCAGAAGCTGTGTGGCTGGGACGTAAAAGAGCGGACAGGTAAACCTGTCCGGCTCTTTGCGTTTCAAGGAATCTTTAGCTGCTTGGTGCGCCCTCGCCCTGGGAAACATATTTGGTAAGACGCGTGACCGCCACGCCGCCCTGTGTCTCGTACTGAACCCGGTCCACACCGCTCAACACCGCTGGCCGCCCGGACGGATTGCTAGGCGCAGCGAATCCCGCGATGGTGTCTAGACCAACAGCTGGAGAGGTCTCGCCCTGATGCGAAAGCGCCACCTCAATGCGATCCGGAAGGCGCGTCAGTGTAACGTCCAACTGCGGATGATCTTCGGTGAGATGCTCGAACGCTTCCCGGCAGGCAGCGATGACCGCTGATTGCAGCTGAGCGATCGCCTCGTTTTCCAAGCCAGCAGCATCCGCGAGACAGCGCGTGGCGCCTCCCACGGCGGCGGCCAGCCTGGCGTCCGCGTGGATTTGCAGGCGAATGCTTCTGGAGTCAGTGCTCACGGACGTTCGCAAGGGCCACCTCGCACGCTTCCCGACAGTCCGGGCAATAGTAGAGACCGTCTACGCAGAGCTTGACCTTATTCTGTCCTTTGCAAATGGTGCAGTATTTCTCGCAGGCGCAGTATTCTTCGGCCTTGTCGCATACCGAGCAAACCACCGGACCGGGCATTGGGGCCTCCCGGAAAACTGTACCTGACAGAAGCATCGCGCGGCAAGGCGGACGATCGCGTCTTGTAGCCAGAAATCAGCCAGACAGTCGGCGTCACCCGGATGGCGTGATTTTCCCGCTTCTGGCTCTGCTTTTTTGACGCTTCTCGGAGCGCATGCTAGTATCAATTTCCGCTTGGGCACACGGATGGAATCGCTCAACTCACCCACAATTGCCGAACTTCGCAAGACGTCACTCAACGCCCTGCACCGGCGTCTGGGCGCAAAAATGGTTAATTTCGGCGGCTGGGACATGCCGGTGGAGTACCCGTCCGGCGGACTGGTTGCCGAACATAAAGCCGTGCGCGGAGCTGTAGGCGTTTTCGACGTTAGCCACATGGGGGACATTCGGATCCGCAGCGGGCGAACCGCGGGCGGGGCGCTGGCCGCCGTGCAGCATATCTCCATGAATGACGCATCCCGGCTGGCCGTCGGTCAAGCGCACTATTCGGCGCTGCTCTATCCCGAAGGAACGTTTGTGGACGATGTCATCGTCCATCGTTTGGGGCAAGACGACTTCTTGCTGGTCATCAACGCGGGCACCCGGGAAAAAGACATTGACTGGGTGCGGGGTAACACCAAAACCTTTGACTGCGTGGTCGAAGATTTGAGCGACGCTTATACTCAACTCGCCATTCAAGGCCCTCGAGCCATCGATGTCCTGCAGCGTTTGACGGATGCTGACCTTGGCGGCATCAAGAATTATTGGTTCACGCACGGCACGGTCAGCGGACTGAAAAACACGCTGATTGCGCGGACCGGGTATACCGGTGAAGATGGTTTTGAGATTTATGTCCCCTCCGACAAGATCACCAGCGAAGAGGTTTGGACGAAGGTAATGGATGCCGGACGCGAATTTGGCGTCGTGCCGTGCGGCCTGGGAGCGCGCAATACACTGCGATTGGAAGCTAAGATGGCGTTGTACGGTCACGAGATCAGCGAGAAGATCAATGTTTGGGAAGCGGGCCTCGATCGCTATTGCAAAATGGAGAAGGGCGAATTTGTGGGTCGCGGCATGCTGGAACGCGCCAAGGCCGCGGGATTGGCGCGCACCTTGGTAGGACTCGAAATGATCGATCGCGGCATCGCCCGCGACGAGTATTGCTGCTGCAACGAAGCGGGCCAGGTGATCGGAGTTGTGACGAGCGGATCACCCTCGCCGACATTGGGAAAGAACATCGCGCTGGCTTACGTTCCGCCGGCCATGGCGGCTCTGGGAACTGTTATCTACGTGGAAATTCGCAGCCAGAAATGCAAGGCCCAGGTGGTTTCTACGCCATTTTACAAACGGGCCAAGAAAGTCGCTGCGCCGCAATCTGCGGCCGTCGTCTGACTTGGGTTTAGTTGCAAAGCGGCTCCGGTGAGACCGGAGCCAACAAGGAGTGTAAGCACATGGCATATCCCGCGAAATACCGCTACACGAAGCAGCACGAATGGGTCGACGTCAACGCCGACGTGGCCACCATCGGAATTACCGACTACGCTCAGCATGAACTCGGGGACGTAGTGTTTGCCGAACTCCCAAAGCCCGGCGCAACGATCACCGCCGGCAAATCGTTTGGCACGGTAGAATCGGTGAAAGCCGTTAGCGAAATCTACGCTCCGGCATCGGGCGAGGTTATCGAAGCCAACGCAGAGCTGCACGACACGCCGGAGAAGATCAATTCCGACCCGCACGGAGCGGCGTGGCTAATCAAGGTGCGTCTTGCCAATCCGGCGGAACTCAAAGACCTGATGGACGCCGCTGCTTACGAAGCTTTCATCGTAGAGGCGGACAAGACTAAGGAAGCCTCGGCCTGATGCGCTATCTCCCGAAGAGCCCCGCCGAGCGGCAGGAAATGCTTGCGGCGGTGGGGGCGAAGTCGATCGACGAACTTTTTTCCAGTATCCCCGAGCGCTACCGCCTGCGCGAAGCGCTGAAGCTGCCGGGGCCCTACTCCGAAACCGAAGTAATCCAGTATTTCAAAGAGCGTGCCGCAGAAAACTCCGTCGGATACACGAGCTTTCTCGGCGCTGGAGTGTACAACCACCTGCGTTCGGTGGTTACCGACGCCATTATCCAGCGCGGCGAGTTTCTGACGTCTTATACGCCTTACCAGGCGGAAATTTCGCAGGGCACCTTGCAGGCCATCTTCGAGTTTCAGACCCTGATGTGCCAGCTCACGGGACAGGAAGTCGCCAACGCCTCGATGTGGGACGGCTCTACGGCGGCGACGGAAGCCGTGCTCATGGCCGAGCGGGTGACCGGACGGCGCCGCGTCCTGGTCGCACGATCCTTGCATCCGGAATATCGCGATGTGCTGAAAACGTATGCGAAAAACTCCGGGCTGCACGTGGACGAGGTTCCCTTTGGCAAAAATGGCACGCTGGATCAGAAGGCCCTGCAATCGGCAATCAAGGATGATGTCGCGGCGGTCGTTGTGCAGTCGCCGAACTTCTTCGGCGTCATCGAATCCGTCGCGGAATTGGCCGGCAGCGTCCACGGATCGGGCGCACTGCTCGTCGTTGCCGTCACCGAAGGCGTTTCGCTCGGTCTGGTCAAGCCTCCCGCCGAAGCCGATATTGTCGCTATGGAGGGACAGAGCTTTGGTCTTCCGCCAAGCTATGGGGGCCCATTCGTAGGTGTAATCGCTTCGCGCGACAAATTCGTGCGACAGATGCCGGGTCGCCTAGCCGGTCAGACCACCGACTCCGAAGGCCGCCGAGGCTTCGTGCTGACGCTCGCGACCCGCGAACAGCATATCCGCCGCGACAAAGCTACTTCCAACATCTGCAGCAACCAAGCGTTGTGCGCTCTGGCCGCCACGGTTCACCTGACGCTGCTAGGCAAGGAGGGCTTGCGCGAGATGGCGGAGCAGAATCTCGCCAAGGCGCAATTCGCGCTTGGCGAGCTCTCGAAGATTTCCGGTGTGCACCGGTCCTTTGACGCGCCGTTTTTCAACGAATTCACAATCGCGCTTCCTCGCTCGGCAAGAATCGTAAATAGCTACTTACTGCGCGAAAAAATCGTCGGCCCCCTGCCGTTGGGCCCGTCATATCCGGAATTGACCAAGCACGCGCTGGTGTGCGTCACCGAAACGACGACAAGAGCGGACATCGAGAAACTCTCGGCCGGAGTGCGCCGCGCATTGGAGCAGCCGTTGTAGCACAGACACTCTTGCTGGCCCTGAGCCGCGAAGGGCCGGTGCCGACTGTCGGAGCGAGCAAGGCTGATTGTTCGTCTCTCATGAAATGGAACAGCCAGGATTGGCTGTTCCACAGGAACCGACTTGGACGATCGAATCAAGAAAGCGTCGCGACACACCAGCCAGAGCGAAGGGCTGATCTTCGAGAAGTCCTCGCCCGGTAAACGAGCCTTTGAATTGCCGCCGCTGGACGTCCCCGCCGCCGACCCTGCCGAAACGCTGGGAGCGAACCATCGCACCGAAGGCATCACGGGTTTTCCCGAAGTGAGCGAAATCGAAGTCCTACGCCACTTCACCCGGCTCTCCACCTGGAACTTCGCGATCGACCTGGGCATGTATCCGCTGGGCTCCTGCACCATGAAGTACAACCCGCGCGTCAACGAATTCGTTGCGCGCCTCGACGGCATCGCCACCGAACATCCCTACCAGCCGCAGGAACTCTCCCAAGGCTGCCTGAAGATCCTGCGCCTGCTCGAACAGTGCCTCCTCGAAATCACGGGAATGGATGCCATCACCTTGCAACCCGCCGCAGGAGCGCAGGGCGAATTGACCGGACTCCTGCTCATCCGCGCTTACCTGGAAAAACAAGGCAACCCGCGCAAGAAAGTGTTGATCCCGGACTCCGCGCATGGAACCAATCCCGCGACCGCGGTCATTGCCGGCTATCAAGTAGAGAACATCAAGTCCGAATCTCACGGGCAGATCGACGTCGATAAACTCAGCGAGTTAGTCACCGAAGACGTCGCCGCCCTGATGATCACCAATCCCTCGACGCTGGGCATCTTCGAGCAACGCATTCCGGAAATCGCCGAGATCCTCCATGCCAAAGGCGCTCTGCTCTACATGGATGGCGCCAATATGAACGCGCTCACCGGTGTGGCGCGGCCCGGCGATCTCGGCGTTGACGTAATGCATTTGAACTTGCACAAAACGTTCTCGACTCCGCACGGCGGCGGTGGCCCAGGCGCCGGCCCCGTCGCCATGAAGAAAATCCTCGAGCCCTTCCGCCCGGTGCCGATTCTCGTCGAAAAAGAAGGCGGCCGTCTGGCACTCGAACCGGTTCGACCGCACTCGATCGGAAGAGTGAAAGCATTCTCCGGAAACTTCGGCGTTCTGGTGCGCGCGCTCGCGTATATTCTTGCCTACGGTCCGGGCGTGCGGCAGGCGACGGAGGATGCGGTCCTCAACGCGAATTACATTCGCAAGCACCTCGAGGGATTCTTTGATCTGCCCTATTCCCTGCCGTCCATGCACGAGGTGGTGTTCAGCGACGCCATCCAGAAACGCACCGGCGTGAACACCATGGACATCGCCAAGCGCCTGATCGACTACGGCTTCCACCCTTACACCACCGCCTTCCCTCTGATCGTGCCTGGCGCCCTAATGATCGAGCCCACCGAATCCGAATCGAAGGAAGAGTGCGATCTTTTCATCGACGCCATGCGCGGCATCGCGGAAGAAGCCGCGACGACTCCCGAACTCGTCAAGACCGCCCCGCACACCACTCGCGTGCGCCGCCTGGACGAAGTCGGCGCGGCACGCAAGCCCATTCTGCGCTGGCACCCATCCCGGGAAAGCATCCTGTCAGAACCAGCGAAGCAAGAGCCCGCGTCTTCGCCCAAACGCGAGATTCCAATCCCAGTCGTCCCCACGGCTTGATTCGCAGATAGCAATTCCCTTCAAGGCACAGCTCATTCCCACCAGAAACGGTCGTCTTCTTTTTTCCTGTTACAATTATTTTCTTGGAGACGGCCCTTCGGCCCTCGGTTGAATGACTTCCGCACTGAATGCTTGGCTGCCTAAATCAGTTCTCCTGCTGCGCGATTACGATCGTCACAAATTCCTGTCGGACTTGATCGCAGGAGTGACCGTGGGTCTCGTCGCGCTGCCGCTGGCGATGGCCTTCGCGATCGCCTCGGGCGTCTCGCCACAGGCGGGAATCTACTGCGCGATTTTTACTGGCTTCTTGATTTCCGCGCTAGGCGGCTCGAAAACTCAAATCGGCGGCCCCACCGGTGCGTTTGTGGTCGTCATCTCCGGAATCATTGCCAAGTACGGAATCGAAGGCCTTTTCACGTGCACGATGATGGCTGGCCTGCTGCTCGTGCTCCTGGGCATCACCGGCATGGGTACAGCGGTGAAATATTTTCCCCGGCCTGTAATCGTCGGCTTCACGAATGGTATCGCCATCCTCATAGCCAGCACGCAAATCCGCGATTTCTTTGGCCTGCGGATGGAAAGCGTGCCGGGCGATTTTTTCCACCGCATGCGCGCGTTCGGTCAGGCCTGGCACACCCTCTCGTGGGAGGCGACCACGCTGGCGGTTGCTTCTCTCGTAGTAATGGTTCTCTGCCTCAGGTATGCCAAGCGCTTACCGGGCGCCATTGTTGTCACCTTCGGGGCGACGGCAGCGGTGACGTTCCTGCACATAGCAGTCGAAACCATCGGCACGCGCTTTGGCGGGATTCCCAAGCTCCTTCCCACATTTGCCGTGCCCAGGCTTCACTACAATGTGTTACGCCAACTTCTGTCCCCCGCTTTCACGGTCGCCATGCTCGGCGCGATTGAGTCGCTGATGTCCGCGGTCGTTTCCGACCGCATGAGCAAAGACAAACACAATCCCAACGTCGAGTTGGTGGCACAGGGCGTAGCGAACATTGTCTCCCCGCTCTTCGGCGGACTGCCCGCCACCGGAGCCATCGCCCGCACCGCCACCAACGTGCGTGCCGGCGCAAAGACGCCGGTGGCGGGGATGATTCACGCCCTCACGCTCCTGGCGATCGTGCTCTTCGCAGCGCCGCTGGTGAAGAACATTCCCCTCGCCGCCCTGGCCGCCATCCTGATGATCGTGGCCTACAACATGGGCGAATGGCACGAAATACCGGAAATCCTGAAGCTTAGCGGCGCGGACATCACCGTCTGGCTCTTGACTTTAACGCTCACGGTAGTCGCGGACCTGACCTTTGCGGTCGAGGTCGGCATGGTTCTCGCCGCGCTGATGTTCATCCGCAAGGTGTCCCGCACCACTACCGTAGCGCGTGTGACACAAGACTATGTCGAAGACAGCCGCGTGCACATCCTGCAGGGCAAAGACATCCCCGGCTACGCCACCGTTTTTCGCATTCACGGTCCCTTCCTCTTTGGTGCCACCGATAAATTCGCCGATATTCTCGACACCATGAATACTCTGCCGCCAGTGGTGATCCTGCGGCTCAGAAATATGACCGCCATCGATGCCACGGGACTCGGCGCCATACGCGACCTCGCCGACCAATTGCATGCCTCCGGCAGGTCCCTGCTGCTCTGCGGCGCAAGAGAACAACCCGCGCAACTCATGAAGCAAGCGGAATTCGAGCGCCACGTCGGCGCAGAAAATATTTGTCCCAGCATCAGCGAAGCGCTGGACCGGGCGGCCGACGTCTATCAGAGATATCACCTGAGCCAGGATAGCCAGGCCAAGAGCAGGGCGGAGCAACTGGCCGTCAAAACCTGAATAACGCAGAAAGATCGCAGCCCCACGTTTTTAATATCGAGCAACTTCACGGACCGTCCGCAAGAAAACACTGGGTCGCAAAAAAATTAGCCGTCGTTTCATACGAACGCAATTCCTCATTCTCCCTCTTGTAACACACGACTCCTACCCTTTCGTGCCGGGGGTGTGTTCCGAATCCCTGAGTTGCTTGAAACTTTCCAAGGAGAACGCTCTGTGAAAAAAAGCATTTCTGCAGTGGCCCTGAGTTTCGCTCTGCTCGGCGGCACGTTACCCGCTCGCGCAGGCAATGACTTCGGCGACAAAAGTGAAATCAAACATGTTTTGCTGATCAGCATCGACGGCATGCATGCCGTCGATTACAAAAACTGCGTAGCATCCGGCACTTGCCCGACTCTAGCCGAACTCGGCGAGACGGGCGTAAATTACACTCGTACATCAACTTCCAGGCCGTCCGATTCCTTCCCCGGGCTGATGGCGCTGGTGACTGGTGGCACGCCAAGAACGGTAGGCGCGTTCTACGACGTGGCTTATGACCGCGTTCTGGCCCCGCCTGCGAAGGCGACCGGCAATGGGCTGCCAGCCGGGAACTGCGTTGTAGGACAGATCAACGGAACGCAGACCGAATATGAAGAAGGCGACGAAATCGACCAGACCAAGCTCAATGGTGGCTTCCCAGGGTTTTCCACCATCGATGGCGGCGTGCAATCAATCGATCCCGACAAGCTGATCCGCGATCCGTTCAACTCCTGCAAACCCGTTTACCCCTGGAACTTCGTTCGCACGAACACCATTTACGGAGTGATCCACGCCAAGGGAGGCCGCACTGCCTGGTCGGATAAGCACGCTGTTTACGCGGTTGTTTCCGGACCCACCGGAACCAGTCAACCCAGCAACGTGGATGACTACTATTCTCCGGAGGTCAACTCCAATCAGATTAGCTTGCCCGGGGTTGTGACCGCGGCAGAGAGCGGCCAAACCGGAGTCGATTGCTCTCAGATTTCCCCCAGCACCAATGACTGGACCACCGACTTCGACGCCATCAAATGCTATGACCAACTGAAGGTCAACGCAGTAGTGAACTGGATCCATGGCAAGACCCACCTCGGCGGAGGCAAGGCTCCCGTCCCAGTGATCTTCGGCATGAACTTCCAGGCAGTCAGCGTGGGGCAAAAGCTGATTAAACCCAGTTCCGCAGACAGAACCGACGTAAACTCTGGGGGTTATGAAGATGCCCAGGGTACTCCCCGACCCAAAATGCTCGCCGAGATCCAGTTCGTGGATGCGGCTCTCGGACAGATGGTAGCGGCGCTCAAGAGTCAGGGCCTTCTCCATAAGACCGTGATCATCATCACTGCCAAGCACGGGCAGTCGCCGATCGACCCGAACCGCTTCTTCCCCATTCCCGGCAGTACAGGCAACAACGGCAAGCCGCCGTCCGCGATCGTCTCGGCCCTTCTCCCGGCCGTCTACAACGACCCCAATAACGCCCTTGGAATCGCCGAGGACGACATTTCCCAGTTGTGGCTGGCAGATTCAACTCACACAAATGACGCAGTAACGGCTTTGGAGAACGCTGGGACAACCATCGGATTGGGTCAGATCCTCTACGACGGTTCTCTCACAACCCTCTTCAATCCTCCGGGGGTGCCGGTCGAACCGGGTCCCTGCTGCGCCAAACTACAAGGTGGTGACCCGCGCACACCCGATATCGTCGTGTTGCCGAACGTGGGCGTGGTCTACACCGGGGGCTTGAAAAAGCAATCCGAGCATGGCGGCTTCGCGTGGGATGATACAAACGTGATGCTGCTGGTATCGAATCCCCGCATCGACCATCGGACCGTCCACAGCTTTGTCGAGACCACTCAGGTGGCTCCTACCATCCTGAAAGTCCTCGGCCTTGACCCGAATGCCCTCGACGCCGTCAGGTCGGAAGGCACGCCGGTTCTCCCCGGCTTGAGCTTCGACCAAGACTAATCGTTCGAGGTCCGCAGTCGCTGCGTAAACGGAAAGGGCGCCCCTCTGGTCGGGGCGCCCTTTTTCTTTGCGTAATGAAGTTGTCTTGCCTTCGGCTTCTAACACTGTGCAAAAGCCGTAGGGGCACGGCACTGCCGTGCCCGCTCCGTGTGCGTACATATCGCCGCGAATCTATTTTGCCAATCGTACGCTGTCAAGAATGGCAGAAAACGTCTTATCGTAGTCGGAGTAAGCCGCCTGCGGAGCGACGCTTAAAAACGAAAGCAGACCTTGTGGATGCAACACCGTGATCAACCAATCGGTTTCTGGTCCGCCCGCCGGAGAGTCATTGCTCAAATACGTCGAAAGCCCAGGCTGGCCGTTTAACTTCACCGCGGACGCCTCCCGCACGACGCGCATGTTCGGGTTGGACTTTTGCAAGCTTTGTATGAGCTGTTGCGTGGCGTTCGCCAACGCATTTGAATCATTGGACTCGCCCTGCACCGGCGTAACGCTGACGACCATCCCATAAGCCAAAGCGCCCTGGCCGTCGCTACCCTGCACCACGCCACCCGGCGGCGCAAAGGAGGCGCTGCCATTGTCGCCGGACTGCCCCCAGTTATCAGGATATTTCAGACTGTAAGAGCTCCCTTGAAACTCCGCGAAATGTCCGGACGGCGGAGGCGGCGGCCCACCCCCCGCAGTGGCTAGGGGGACCACCTTCTTCGCCACCGGTAACGCCAGAACTTCTCGTTTGATGGCCTCGAAGTCCGCGGAATCTCTTTTCCCATTCGCTGGGTTGCCACCGAGCTTGTCGATCTCCTCATTGACGCGCTCCACGCGGTGCTCCGGGTTGGGATGATCAGAGAAGAATTGCGGCGGGTTCTTGCCCTTGGTTTCCGCTTCTAACTTCTCGAAGAACTGCGACATCGCCCGCGGATCGTAGCCACAATCAAACAGAACCTGCGTCCCCATCACGTCCGCCTGCGTCTCGTCCGTCCGGGAGTACCGCAGCAGCAATCCGCCGGCTCCCAACTTTACTCCTTGGGTCAGCAATGCTCCGCCCGTAGTTCCCCCAAATAAGCCGCCGAATAGCCCCGCCGCCCCTTGTGCAAGCTGCGCCTTGGACGCCTGCGCAGTTCCGTGCCGCAGAGCAACGTGCGACAGTTCATGTCCCATGACCGCCGCGAGCTGCGCTTCGTTATCCGCCACTTCGATGGCCCCCCGGTTCACGAACACATACCCGCCGGGAAGCGCAAACGCGTTGATCGCCTTATCGTTTACGCAGTGGAATTCCCACGGATACTCGACTCCTCGAGTAGGCAGCTTTGCCACCAGCCGAAGCCCCAGCTGCGTCAAGTACGCATCAACCTTGGGATCGTTGCACAACGGCAATTGCTTCTCCATCAGCAGCGCGTTTTGCTTCCCTACCTGTATGTCCGTCTGGGGAGAATACATATTCCAGGGCGGCTTCAATTGACTCCGCTGGGCCCGCAGCGACGGGACACAGAGCAGCAGCGACGCCAACGAAAGTGCCGCGAGCCGCGCACGAGGTGAGAGGAAGAAGCCCATGTGACACGACTACTTTACACCGACCGGCGGGCAAAGAAAAAACCCGGGTGGACAAACCACCCGGGCGGAAACGAGAGAGAAGTAATTAAGACTTAGCGAGCTATACGAGGCGCGGCTTCCGGCGACACCGCCGTCGTCGGAGCCTCGATGGACTTGCCACTGCGTGCTTCTTTGGGTCGCGCCGCAACCGCTGGTTCCAGCCGACGAACCGGCATGGCCAGATTTTCACCCTCACGGATGAACGTCAGACGATCCTGGCTGTTATCCCAATCGATGCACACCAGGTCGCCAAGATGGACCTGCTCCGTCGCCAGCAAATTCGCCAGTGGGTACACCACGTGCCGCTCGATCGCCCGCTTCAGGTGCCGCGCTCCGTAACGCTGATCGGTACCTTCTTGCAGCAAGAAGTCTTTGCCGGCGCTGGTCACCCGGAATAGAAACTGCCCCTTGGCCGTCTCCAGAACTCGCCGTTGTACCTGTCCCAGCTCGATTTCCAGCACTTCTTCCAACTGCTCGCGCCGCAACGGGTGGAAAACCACCACCTTATCCAACCGGTTCATGAATTCCGGCGAAAACTTCCTCCGCGCCGCTTCCACCGCCGTGCGCTCCACCTTCTGGTCCATCCCAGCGGCCGGCTTGTCCTTTGGCTGGATGAACCCCATCCCGCCGTTCATTAACTCGGTGATTTCGCCGCTGCCCAGGTTGGAGGTTAGGAAGATCACAGTTTGCGACAAGTCTACCCGGCGATTATCACCCAAGGTCAGGGTCGCCTTATCCAGCATCCCCAGCAGCAACTGCCACAACGCGTCCGACGCCTTCTCAATCTCATCAAACAGCAAGAACGACAGCTTCAATTTCTCCGTGTGGCTCTTGGCCAGTTCTTCCTGAGTGATCAGCGGATGTGTTTCCCGATGCCCTAAGTACCCTGGAGGCGATCCAATCAATTTCGCAATCTCGTGAGAGTGCTGGAACTCCGCGCAATCCACCTTGATTACCGCGCGCGCATCCCCAAACAAAATCTCCGCGGCCGCTTCCACGATCCGCGTCTTGCCCGAACCCGTCGGCCCCAGAAACAGCAAATTCCCTACTGGGCGCCCCGGCGAGTTCAACCCCGCGCAGAACACCTGATATAGATCGACCAGCGCCTGTACGCCCTCCGTCTGTCCAACAATTTTGTCCCGCAGCGAACCCTGAAAATCCCGTGTATCGCTGCTGCGGATGGTGGGATCTAATTGCTGTCGAACGGCGGCTCTCATTTTGGGCGTCCTTACTTGCGTTCAACCCTCCGAACGCATTCTTCAGTGTCTCAGTAGCACGCGAATAGGACCTGTTGCATGGGAAGTGCCATTCTCCTATCTGTCTTACTCCTCCGCAAAACGAACTAAAATCAATGACATACGAGAGTTGCACTTCTGGAAACTGTCTCATCCCGTGAGAAAGTGTCCCATTGGGAAACAAAGTGAGAGCGGCGAAACAGTTTGTGTCAGGTGACCGGCGACAAAAAGGGGCGTTCTCGGAAATCAGGTCCGATGGTAAATGAAACAATCGCTTTAGGTTATCGACGTCAGCGGCGCTCAGCGTAACGCCATTATTGCCACTCCAGGCCGCTCTTCGGGCGGTACGGCCACGCCATCTCGATAGCCCGCCAAGCGGCCCGAATTTGCCGGCACTCGCTCTCCCGGCACGATAATCCCCACCAGGTTCAGCGGGTCCGCCGCCGAAACCGTAATGATCTCCCCGGAAGGTGGCGCATTACGCTGCGCACGCAAAAACTCTACCGCTACCGGAAGCGCAAACTGCTCCCCCAAAAAGCCGCTGACGAACCTCCCGCCACGCACTTCTCCGCGATCCTCCAGCCGCCGGAGCGTCATCAACACTTCACGCCACTTCGGCAGAATCGTCTCCCGAGTCAGCACCTCGCGGAACACGATCCCGTAGCGTCGCAGCAGCATCCAGCAGGTCGCCTCCAAAGCCCGGGTTCGCTCCACCGCCTCGCCCGAATACAGCAGCGACCACCGCCCCGCACTGTGCCGTGGCCGTGCACCCCGACCGCTACCCTGCCCGGCCCGCCTCTTTGGGTCGATCAGCGCCCGCAGGTTGTCGAAACCATCCGCCGTCAGCAAGCCAGCCGCAACCAGCTCCCACAGTGCCGTCTCCACTTCCGACTTCAGCTTCCCCGTCCCACGCACAATCTCGGCGAAAAACGAAGCCCCGCGCTGCCTCAAAAACCCCACCACCTCACACGCCTCGGGGCTAAGCCCACGCATCTCCTCGTCCCCAGCCTCGCGCTGCGGAATCATCCAGTCCGCATCCTCACGCACGAAAAATGTCATGGGCGCCACGCTGGTCGGCACCACCCGCCGCCGGTCCGTTCCCATATACTCCAGCGTCGCCGGATGCGGCGAAAGCCGGCCCCAACCCACCGCGCCGGTCAGGCAGAGTTGATCCAACACCTTGGGATCGTAGTCCGCCACACGCCGCGCCAGAATCTGTCGCTCCCAGGCATTCGCCGACGCCTCAAACCCCTGCATCTGCTGCACGATCTCCAGCGTCCCGCGCTCCCCCAAAACCTGGCTGCCCAGCGCCACATGCTGCCAGCGCAGCAGCCAATTCATGAACTGCGCCGGCGTAACCGACGCAACCTGCTTCCTCAGGGTTCCCAGCGTCAGCCGGTGGATGCGCGCCAAAAGCCGGCGGTCGCACCACTCGATTTCGTCGCCGGAACCCGCAAACCGACCGCGCAGCACCGTCCCGCTCGCCTCCAGTCGCAGCTGCGCCTTCTCGATGTCCGCACCGGGAAGCCCCAGCACGCCCGCCAGTTCACCCGCGGTCACCGGCCCAACGTGCGCCATCCACCCCGTCACCAGGGCAAGCACGGCCTCTTCTCGCGAAACAGCGGCCGATTCCACCTCCGGCAAAGGCACATCAAAACCCGCCAACGGAAAGACCTGCCCGAACGCCTTCACCCGCTCCGCGGCAACCCAATAAGTGTAGTCACCCACTCGAGCGCACCCGGCACGGCGCTCCGCAACCAGTCGTTCAAAATATTCGCCCCATTCTGGGACACATTCCCGCAGTCGGGCCCGCAATCTCCCCTTCCCAGCACCCACCTCGGCGCGCACGGGCAAAGCAACCAAGGTCAGCAATGCGTCGTGCAACTCCTCCGCATCCCGCACGTCCGGCCAAGCGTCGGCGCAAACCTCTTCGATCGCCGCCGGATCCAGCCGGCCCACCTCGGACAAAACCGCTTCCGGCAACACCCGCCGCATTTCCACCGCCCGCGCCCTCCGCTCCTCCAGCGGCGCATCGTCCAGGTAGGCGTAAGGATTCGCATTCAAAATCTCGTGCGAAAACTGCGAGGGCACCGGCGTGTCCACCGCGATGCACCGGATGCGTCCCCCTCCGATGTCACGCAACACCCGCTCCAGTCCTTCGACGTCCATGGCCTCCGTCAGAACGTCCTTCATCGCTTCGCCGATCAACGGATGCTCGGGAATCTTGATCTCGCCAACAATATTTTCCTGGCAAGCCTGCGCCTCGGGAAAGACTGCGGCCAGCAAATCATCCGCCCGCATCCGCTGGATCTGCGGCGGCACCTTCTTCCCGCCCCGAAAGCGAAGCAGTGCCAACGCCCGCCCCGCGTCCCAGCGCCAGCGAGTAGTGAACAACGGCGAATCCAGCACCGCCTGCTCCAACACCTGCCGTACGGAAGTGGGGTGCAAGAAATGAAAAACATCGGCCAAGGGAAAACTGTGCTGCTCCGCCAGCGAAATATTCAACCCGTTGTCGGTAGCCGCCGCCTGCAACTCAAAATTGAACGACCGGCAAAACCTCTTGCGCAGCGCCAATCCCCAAGCCTTATTGATTCGCCCGCCAAACGGCGCATGAATCACCAACTGCATCCCGCCACTCTCGTCGAAGAATCGCTCCGCAATAATCGTCTTCTGCGTGGGTACCGCCCGCAGAACCGCGCGTCCCTCCACAATGTAGGCGATGACCTGCTCGGCCCCAGCGTTGTCCAGCCCGCATTCGTCTTTCAACCATCCGACCGCCGCACGCACTTCCAAAGAGCCGCGCGCCTCAGGCGAAACCGCAACACCTTCGACGCTCAAACTGATCTTCTCCCGCAACTCCGCGACCTGCTCGGAAAGCTCATCGGTACGCGCAGGCGCCTCCCCGCGCCAGAACGGCACGTTCGGCGACGCCCCCTGCGCGTCTTCCACCAGCACGCTTCCGGACTGCTGCACCCGCCGGATTCTCCACGAAGTATTCCCCAGCAGAAAAATGTCTCCCGCCAGGCTCTCCACGGCGAAGTCCTCGTCCACAGTCCCAACGGTCACGCCTTCCGGCTGCGCCACCACGGTATAAAGCGAATTCTCAGGAATCGCCCCGCCGCTGGTGATTGCCGCCAACCGGCTACCTCGCCGCGGCCGCAACATCCCGTTCACGCGATCGCGGTGCAAGTAAGCCCCATACCGCCCTCGCCGCGCCTCAATCCCCTCGGACAGCATTTCCACAATCGCGTCAAAGTCCGCTCGCGCCAAATTGCGATACGGATACGCCTGCCGCACCTCCCGGAACAATTCCTCCTCGTTCCAATCCTCCGCCGCGCACATGGCCACAATCTGTTGCGCCAGAATATCCAGCGGCGCCTCAGGCACTTCCAGGTGATCCAGCTCCCCCTGCCGAATCGCCCGCACCAACGCCGCGCACTCCAGTAATTCGTCGCGCGTCGTAGCGAAAATCCGGCCCTTCGGAACCGCTCCGCGCCAATGCCCCGCCCGCCCCACGCGCTGCAACGCCACAGAGATCGACCGCGTCGAGCCAATCTGACAAACCAAATCCACGCTGCCAATATCAATCCCCAACTCTAGCGAAGCTGTCGCCACCAGCGCCCGTATCTCCCCCGCCTTGAGTTTCTTCTCCGCCGCCAGCCGCAACTTCCGCGACAAGCTCCCATGGTGCGCCGCCACCGCTTCAGCGCCGAGCCGCTCGCCCAAGTGGTGCGCCACCCGCTCCGCCAACCGCCGGGTATTCACAAAAATCAGCGTCGAACGGTGCTCCCTCACCAACCCTGCGATGCGGTCGTAGATTTCCCCCCACATCTCATTCGTCGCCACCGCGCCAATCTCGCTCCCCGGCACCTCCACAGCCAGATCCATCTCCCGCCGATGCCCGATGTTCACTACTACGGGCGCAGGTCTTCCGCCCCCCGTCAAAAACTCCGCCACAATTTCAATAGGCTTCTGGGTAGCCGACAACCCGATCCGCGCCAAAGGCTTCCCCGTCAACCGTTCCAGCCGCTCCAGCGACAAAGCCAGGTGCGCTCCGCGCTTATCGTCTGCCACGGCGTGAATCTCATCCACAATGACGGTCTCCACCGTCTTCAAAATCTCCCGGCTCTTCGCCGCCGTAAGCAGGATGTACAGCGACTCCGGCGTGGTCACCAAAATATGCGGCGGCCGCACCAGCATCGCCCGCCGCTCGTGCGCCAAGGTATCCCCGGTGCGCACCGCCGTGCGAATCACGGGCATGAGCATCCCGCGCTCTCCCGCAAGTTGCAGGATTTCACCCAGCGGAACTTCCAAGTTTTTCTGAATATCGTTGCCCAGAGCCTTCAGGGGAGAAACGTAGAGGACTTCCGTGCGGTCGATCAGTTCGCCGCGCAGCGCCTTGCGAACCAAGCCGTCAATGCAAATCAAAAACGCCGCAAGCGTCTTCCCTGATCCCGTCGGCGCAGAGATCAAGGTAGTCTTGCCCAGCAAAATGTGCGGCCAGCCGAGTTCCTGCGGCTCCGTAGGCGTCCCAAAGCGCCCCACAAACCAGTCGCGAACAAGCGGATGCGCCCATCCAAGCCCATCCGACCCGTCGTATGGCCGTGCAACGCTCACAAAATCAATTATAAGCGATCCACAAGTAGGGGCACAGCATTGCTGTGCCCGATTTCAGCAAGATTGGTCGTTAATCCGCCTCGATGCTTGCAGGAACCAGCGTCAATCCGGCAGTGGCAACTCTACGAGCGCTCCGGCTTCTTCCGCGACTGCGGAACCGTAGCCGGCGCCGTGGCAGGCAAAGCCACCCGCGGCTTCTTCCCTTCCGCCTCAGTTTCCGTCGGTATATCCACCGACCGGCCATCCTTGGCCCCGGTTTCCGCCGCAACCTGCTCGGATTCCGGCGCCCGGCCGTGGACCAGCGCGCCCTCTCCCTCGCGGACAAACGTCAGTTGTTTATGCTGTCCATCCCAATCGATGCACACCAGATCCCCAAGGTGCACCTGCTCCGTCGCCAACAAATTCGCCAGTGGGTACACCACATGCCGCTCGATAGCCCGCTTCAGATGCCGCGCTCCGTATCGTTGGTCCGTGCCTTCCTGCAAAAGAAAGTCGCGGCCCGCCCCAGTCACCCGGAACAAGAATTGCCCCTTGGCCGTTTCCAGCACGCGCTGCTGCACCTGACCCAGCTCGATGTCCAGCACTTCTTCCAACTGTTCCCGCTTCAACGGATGGAATACGACGACTTTGTCCAGCCGGTTCATGAACTCCGGCGAGAACTTCCGCCGCGCCGCTTCCACCGCCGTCCGCTCGACTTTCTGGTCCAATCCCGCGATCGGCTTGTCCGTCGGCTGAATGAAGCCCATTCCACCCTGCATCAAGTCCGTGATCTCCCCGCTGCCCAAGTTGGAGGTCAGAAAAATCACCGTCTGTGACAAATCCACCCGGCGGTTATCGCCAAGCGTCAGCGTCGCCTTGTCCAGCATCCCTAACAGCAGTTGCCACAAAGCGTCGGAAGCCTTCTCAATTTCATCAAACAGCAAAAACGACAGCTTCAGCTTCTCCGTGTGGCTCTTCGCCAGCTCTTCCTGCGTGATCAGCGGATGGGTCTCCCGGTGTCCCAAATACCCCGGAGGCGAGCCGATCAACTTTGCGATTTCGTGAGAATGCTGGAACTCCGCGCAGTCCACCTTGATCAAGGCCCGCGCGTCCCCAAACAAAATCTCCGCGGCCGCTTCCACAATCCGCGTCTTACCGGAGCCGGTCGGCCCCAAGAACAGCAAGTTCCCCACCGGACGGCCCGGCGAGTTGAGTCCCGCGCAGAACACCTGGTACAAATCCACCAGCGACTGCACGCCCTCTTCTTGCCCGACGATCTTCGCCCGCAGCGCCGTCTGAAACTCCAGCGTATTGGTGCTGCGTTGGTTGGGATCCAGCGGAAGTATGTAGTCTTGCGTCATGGCCGCCTCCTAGCGTCTCCGCAACTGCGTCGACGCAGAACCAAATCGCCCGCGCCCTTGGTCAAATTGCGACAATTTGACCTGGATCGTGGACTGCAGGAGCCGCAACTGCACCAGCAACTCCCGCGCCACCGCGGGTGATTCGGAAATCGGGAGAATCGGCGGAAACAGGTCCGCTAGATCAAGATTCAAGGCTCGTAGCGCCGCCACCAGTTTCTGGACCTCAGGGGAATTTGGGTCCGCAAGGTTCACTCGACTATTGGTCTGTTCGCGCAGAGCCCGCCAGTTGAGCTCCACAAAGGGATGTTTCTTGGAAACCTCGCGTACCACCCGGTCGGTGATGCGCGCGCGTTCTCCGAGGCGGGCCAGGTGCAGTTGCTTCACTTTTTCGCCGCGGCGCACGTTGTGCACCAGATAAAAGCTGTTTCCTTTGCGGCGAACGAAAGCCATAACCTCACCTCGAAGCATCCAACTGTCTGTAGTGTACCTTGCTTCCACTACAGGCCGCTAGGTAATAAACACGAAATCCCGATGAATGTTTCTTATCCGTTATAGCCACAAATTACATGGCCCGCCGCCGAAACCTTCATCGCTTTTTTCGTTTTGTTCCATTCGTGAAGCGCATGATTGCTCTCCTCGAACGTTTCTCCTGATTACTTAGATGCGCCCTTGGCATTACTAGATTCTTCTCGCGGCCGCTGCACCGTTTGCATTTTGTCCAGCGGTTGTAATTTCTTGGTCATCGGGTCGCGGCCTCACTCTGTTAAACCCGTGCGCCGCTCTTTTGTCTTTGCGGCAACGCAGATATGCCTTTAGGATGTTCGGGCGAAACAGGCGCGAGGTGCTGCGAAATGTCATCCTGGGATCCGGTCTATCGTCTGGTGAAACAAATTCCCCGCGGGCGGGTTCTATCCTATGGGGCGCTCGCTAGAGCCTTGCGTCTGACCGGTGGTGCACGTAGTGCTGGCCGCGCCATGGCCGCGACTCCGACCGGGAAGGGCATCCCCTGGCACCGCGTCGTCGGCGCCGGCGGCAAACTCCTTATTCGCGAACCCTACGCCTCGCTCCAGAAGAAACTCCTCGAAAGTGAAGGCGTAAAAGTGACCGAATCCCGCGCTGACCTGAAGCGCCATCTCTGGACGCCACCCAAGAAAAAAGCCTCGAAAGAAAAATCGCCCCGCAAACGTATTCACAAGTGAGGCGCACCAGCGCCCCGCTACTGTAGCCGCCCTCTTCAGAGGGCGGGGTTTAGATTCAACTGCGGCAAGCCCATAAGGCCGGAGCGCGATTCGACCGCTGCGCGTTAGATTAGGGTCCAACCGCAACTTCGCGACACGTATGCACGGTCCGGCGGTGACGTGGCCGGCGTTAAGGAACCCGGCCCCATCTGCTGTATGCTATACATTCTCTTAAATCTCAGAACCGCTTAGCGGTGAACGCAACCGCGCAATACCAGCGACGCACGAACATGCCAGAACCGGTCCTGCAGGTAGAAAACCTCTTCAAGCGTTACGCCGACGTCGAAGCCGTCCGCGGCGTGAGCTTCTCCGTCGAAGAGGGCGAAGTCTTCGGCCTGCTCGGTCCCAATGGTGCCGGCAAAACCACCACCGTCGAAATCCTGGAAGGCCTGCGCACTCTCGACAGCGGCAAGGTCTCCGTCTGCGGCCTGGACCCACAGCGCGATTCCAACCAGCTCAAAAACGAAATCGGCGCCGCCCTGCAATCCACTTCCCTTCCCGACAAGCTGAAGGTCCACGAAGCCCTGCACCTTTTCGCGAGCTTCTACTCGCGCCGCCGCGATCCCGAAGACTTGCTTCGCCGCTTTGGTCTCGAGGAAAAGCGCGACACCTTTTACAGCAAACTTTCCGGCGGCCAGAAACAAAGGCTCGCGCTGGCCATGACCCTGGTGAACGATCCCC
>Ga0210384_10000294_pt1 | contig 78491 bp, 67 predicted proteins | sample IncBWH2MmetaG_FD_160574 | JGI IMG/M metagenome (GOLD analysis project Ga0210384, IMG submission 160574) | Forest soil microbial communities from Barre Woods Harvard Forest LTER site, Petersham, Massachusetts, United States - Inc-BW-H-2-M | ecosystem: Environmental > Terrestrial > Soil >... | reverse complement strand
TTACACCCAAGCGGAGCTGGACGAAGTGGCGCTGCGGTTAAATCAGCGTCCAAGAAAAACCTTAGGATTTCAAACTCCCGCCAGTAAACTTCAACAAAGTGTTGCATCGACCGGTTGAGCTGGCACGCGTAACCGGAGATGTGGTTTTTTGATGTATTTCACTTCTTAGGTGACCGCGTGCGTTCCTGCCATGATTCGCTGGCCAGGTCCCACGCTCTGTAGTTTTCTGCGAAGTTGAACTCCCCATTGCCGACAAACTACTCGATTGCGAGCTGATTTCCTGAAAATGACAGAACTGCAAGTTCCATTTAGTTGATCGAGGGAGTCCTGTCGCCCGATGCGAATCATTTGGACGAGTGGTTCCATGCGAAGTGGCCCACTGTCCTAGAACGGAGCCGCGCGATTGAGTGTCAATTTTGACAGGTTACAACCCCTGGGGATAAGAGGCAGTATCACGCACTCTCGCGGTTTGTTGCGCCATTCAGCGACGAATCGCCAGCGGATCTATGGTCGAGTGAGAAGAAGGAAGAGGAGGACGTTAATGAAGTGCGTCGGAAAAATTGGCCTGGTTTTTGCAGTGCTTGTCGTGGTTCTGGGGCTGGCAGCATCGCCACAAGCTTCAGCACAGGCTAAGAAACCTAACATTCTTGTGATCATGGGTGATGACATCGGGATATCGAACATCGGCATCTATAGCCACGGCATGATGGCCGGCAAGACGCCGAATCTCGACAAACTCGCCAAGGAAGGCATGCTGTTTACGGATTATTACGCCGAGGCGAGCTGCACGGCGGGTCGCGCGAACTTCATCATGGGTGAACTGCCCATCCGCACGGGCATGACCACGGTCGGCCAGGCCGGCGCGCCGATCGGGATCCCTGCGGAAGCCGTCACGATCGCCACCATACTGAAAGCGCAAGGCTATGCGACCGGCCAGTTCGGCAAGAACCATCTTGGAGACAAGAATGAATTCCTGCCCACCGTCCACGGCTTCGATGAATTCTTCGGCTATCTGTATCACCTGGACGCCATGGAAGACCCGTTCCACCCTAACTATCCGCAAAACCTCTTGAATGTCGTTGGGCCGCGCAACCTGGTTCATTCCTGGGCGACCACTACCGATGACGCAACCGAAATGCCGCGCTGGGGCAAGATCGGCAAGCAGAAGATCGTAGATGAAGGGCCTTTGCCACCGCACCCCACCAACGGGATCAAATACAACATGGAGACAGTGGACGACACGATCCGCGACCTCTCCCTCGCGTTTATTGACAAGGCCAAGGCCGATGGCAAGCCATTCTTTGTCTGGATGAACCCGACGCGCATGCACGTGGTCACCCACCTCTCGCCGAAATACACGGCGATGATGAACTCGGAGAATGGTTGGAGCATCGAAGAAGCCGGCATGGCGCAGTTGGATGACGACATCGGCCTCGTGATGCAACATCTCAAGGACGCGGGGCTGGACGACAACACCATCGTCGTTTTCACCACCGACAACGGCACCGAAGCGTTCACCTGGCCCGATGGCGGCACCACGCCGTTCGCACAGGCGAAAGGAACGATCATGGAAGGTGGCTTCCGCGTGCCGTGTATCGTCCGGTGGCCCGGCCATGTCCCGGCGGGCTCCTTTCAAAACGGCATCATGTCCGGCTTAGACTGGTTGCCTACGTTCGCCGCCCTGGCCGGAAACCCGAACATCACCGCGGATTTGCTCAAAGGGGTGAAAATCGGCGACCGAACTTACAAGAACCATCTCGACGGCTATGATCAGACGGCCATGCTCACCGGCAAAGGTCCGTCCACTCGCCACGAAATCTTCTACCTTGGCGAAAGCACGATTGGCGCGGTGCGCATAGATGACTACAAGTATCGCTTCATCGATCAACCTCAAGGCTGGTTGGGGGTCAAAAATCATCCGGACGTCCCGTCGATTATCAATCTGCGCCTTGATCCGTACGAGAGAATGAGCTTTCCAGAAGACCTGACGAGGAATGGGTCGCTGATGTCTTTCGGCGATTGGTACATGTATCAGTTTTGGCGTTTTGTCTTTGTCCAGCAAATGATGGGCAAGGAAATCCAGACGTTCCTGGAATTTCCGCCGATGCAACGAGGCGCAAGCTTCAACCTAGATGCCCTGAAAGCCGAAATGGCCGCCAAGATGGCGCAGGCGGAAGCTGCAGCCAAAGGTCCGAGCAACTAACAAGAACCAACCCTCACGGCGGGCGGCTCGCAAGGGCCGCCCACCGATTTTGCAAGTGGCGAGGCATCTCTACGCATCGGCCAAGCCGCCGACATGCGCGGCAAAAAGGAAACTCAAGAAGCGCCTCCGCTTCAAAAGGAGAAAAACACTGCGGCGAAGTGTCCACCGGCTTCCCGCAGCTCCATCCGGACGAGGATGCATCTACCTATTTCGATGTAACGGGGAACTCGACACCTGACAGCACCCCGGTTGGGAGTATCAATCGCGCCCGCTGGCCTTCCGAGGTTGCCAGCCGAAAGGCACGAGCTCACGCGAGCAGCAGTTCTGAAAAGGCGACAGCAGCCGGCTGTCCACGCTGATTGAAACCGGCGACCGAGGCTCAACTGTTGGTCCACATTCCAAGAATGACGCAGATTCACAGGACGATTTGGCTATGGGCCTTTCTCGCTTGTTTCGTGTGTTTACCCGCTCGCGCACAGGATACGCAATTCATACCGGAAGTGGATGCATATCTCAAATTGAATTCCGTTGTTCGGACTTACTTTCAGGCCAAGGACGATCGGGAAGGTGGCGATTCGACGCAATTAGCGATAGGTCCAAGTATTCAGTTCTATCTGAAACCACTGATCAGGCTTAAACGCGTGACGACTTTTGATCTGGACGATTCGAAGGCAAGAGCGCTGGTTGTGGAAGTCGGATACCGTTATATCGACCAGCCGAATACTCCTACCGAGAATCGTATGGTGCTTGCCGTTACTTCGAACTTCCCTCTCAAGGCGGGCTTCCACATGTCAGACCGGAACCGCGCGGATCTCGATTGGAAAAACGGCAGTTTCACCTGGCGCTATCGGAACAGGTTAACGCTGGAAAGAACTTTTTCAATTTACTCGTATCACCTTATTCCGTATGTCTCTGCCGAACTGTTTTATGAGAGTCAGTACAGTAAAATCAGCACGACGTCTATCTATGCGGGCAGCTTGTTCCCGGTGGGCAAACACGTTGAATTCAATCCCTATTATGAGCATGACAATAACACCGGTAAGCACCCGAACAAACAAGTGAATTCGGCGGGGCTGGCTGTCTATTTTTTCTTTTCTTTGGAGAAGAAATAAATCTAGAAATCTGATCAGCGCAGAACTGCAACGGAGATGACTCTTACGGCGCGATCACACCACGACGATATGATTCTTGATGGCAAATTGAATCAGTTCGGCCGTCGATTTGAGTGCTAGTTCTTCCATTGTCCTGTATTTGTGGAAAGCAACTGTCCTGGGAGTGACGTGAAGAACGTCGGCTATTTCTTTCATAGACTTTCCCTCGGCCAGGAGTTGTACCACCTCGCACTGGCGAGGCGTCAATGATTTAGGCCGCTGCCTACCCCGTGGATCGCGAATGAAACTGTTCTCCATTCCCTTGGAAATATTTGGCGTGACATAAGTCCTTCCCTTGAGCGCTTCTTGAATCGCATGCAGTAATTCTGAGGATGCCGATGTCTTCAGCAAGAATCCTGACGCCCCCGCGCGCATGGCCTCGACGGCCAGGTCAGGATCTTCGTGCATGGTCAGGAAAATCAGTTTAACCGTCGGCAACTTGATTTTGAGCTGGCGCGCAGCTTCGAGGCCGTTCAGAAGCGGCATGCCGATATCCAGCAATATCACGTCTGGCTTAAGGGTCGCCGCAACATCTAATAGAGCGCGGCCATCAGATACAGTTGCCACGACTTCAAAATGCGGCTCCAAAAGTTTGCGGAAAGCCTCGACCAGAATTTTGTGATCGTCTGCTAAAATTACTCTTGGAAGTTTCATTTTGCCCTCCCAAACCTAGCTGAAAACGCACTCCGCGCTCGAATTCGTGCAATCAGTCTATAACGTGCTTTTGGCCCTCCCCGCCTGGACCTGCGAAGGCTAGCCTACTTTAGGTTAATGCCGTGTGACATGTACCACATCTCTGTTTGATGACGCCACAGCGACCGATCCCAATCCATGCATGACGGACAGCCGCACATGACGAGCGGTAACTTGGCATTCGATAGGATGTGAAACTGCCGTTGCAAGACTCTGCCCCGGTTACAGTGTTCGAGATGATAGCATTCATCCGTTCAATAGTGCCCGAATGCATAAATTCGCTCCGATCGAATGGCCCTTGTCCTTAGCTCAGACTAAAGGGCTAATTCGGGCAACATCGAGTGCCTAAAGAAGGGCATCTTCAGCGAATATGGCAAAGCTTAGGTCGATCCCCGTTAACGACCTTGAAAGAGCCCCCGAATCTTCTGAGACGAGATTGCCTCAGTCCAAACTTGATGCGGATGTTGTCGGAGTGGGTCAAAAGATACAACTGTCAATTTTACCAGTGGCACGGACCCGAGAAGTGTTCCTGCTCCAGAGCGACGAGATCGAAGCCTAAGGCGGGCAAGCCGTCTCTAACTAATGTGTTCTGAACGGGTTCCACCAGGGGTGAGGTCGCTCGACTAAGCCTTGGAACTCAGCAAATTGGGTATGGGAACTAGTATTTCTGCCAGTATGCAAGTGTAGACGAAACAGCTACCTATTATAGTGGACGGTCCTCAAGTCGTGGGCTGGTGGCGAAGCGTTAATAGCGGGTGCTACGCGATTTCAAAACATCCAGGAGTTCCGAGATTCTGCCTCCTTTCAAGGAGATTCATCTATGCCCGCCACAGGAATTTCTGCTCTACCTGCGGGCTTGAAGCCTCGGCTATTTGAAGGAATCGCGCAGCACGATCTCGCGATCATCCGCGCCGCCGCTGCTGAGCGGCGGTATCTCGCCAATTCGGTGATTACAAACCAAGGAAACCCCGCAGAGCATTTATTCCTGTTGACCAGTGGCCGCGCCAGATATTTCTTCATCACGGAAGGGGGCCAGAAAACTCTACTTCTTTGGCTCACGCAAGGGGAGATCGTTGGCGGTGCTGCGTTCCTAACTAAAGCGTCTAAGTATCTCCTTAGCGCGGAAACTGTGAAGGATAGCTCTGTCTTGGTATGGAGTCGAGCCACACTCCGAAGCCTGACTATGCGGTACCCGAGGCTTTTGGAGAACGCATTACTAATGGCGTCCGACTATCTGGCTTGGTATTTTGCCGATCACGTGGCGCTGAGTTGCCATACGGCTCGTCAAAGACTTGCCCAGGTCCTGATTCGTCTTGCCGGCGTCATTGGCCAAAAAGTTCCCGGCGGTGTTGAGTTTGATGCCACTAATGAAGAATTGGCCAGCGCGGCGAACATCACGCCTTTCACCGCGAGCCGCCTCATCAGCGAGTGGCAAATGAGCCGTGCCGTTACGAAGCGCCGCGGCAAGATCCTCCTCCGTTCTGCTGAGCGGTTGTTTCTAAGCGTAGTTTAAGCCCTGTTACGAATTTCCTCCCCCCACTGCATTTGCTTATTGTCTCGGCGCAATTTCATAGTTGCCTCTGAGCAACGACGAACCCAAGCGTACATGCGAATCTGTGCAATCGGTTCGGAATAGGTACAGAAATGCCAAGAGATTCAAATGTTGAAAGTGCTAGGGAATTGCAGATGTCTTTAGTCCGTATTCTCATTGTGGATGATTTTGATCTTTGGAAGGGTTTTGTCATCGCGCGCTTGCGGGAACGCCCGGACCTAACCATCGTAGGGTTCGCATCGGATGGCATGCAGGCCGTGCAAAAAGCGGAAGAACTGCAGCCGGATTTGGTTTTGCTGGATATGATGTTGCCAAAGCTGAATGGCATTGAATCTGCTCGACATATTCGCAGAGTGGCGCCGCTGGCTAAGATACTGTTCGTGAGCTCGGAATCTGATTCGGAATCGATCCAGACAGCGTTTCAGGCTGGCGGATCCGGCTACGTTTCGAAGATGGAGGCTGCGGCAGGCTTATTGGCTGGAATCGATGCTGTGCTTCGAGGAGAGAGGTTTGTCAGCCCTGGATTAGCGTATTCGGAGCATGTGACCGAAGCGCGGAATTCAGCCCTGGAAGACGAAGAGAGCGCTACTTGAAGGGATTGCGGTGCGTTCGGTTGCCGGCGGGCAACGACGACATTTGCCGAAGAAGCTAATTCTGTCAAACTGGGCAAGATGAGCGACTTTCAAGCGGGCTTCGGGTTATACAAAAGACGGAGCCACAGAAATTGGGCCTAACCTATATGGCGGTAGTTCGGGTACTTATAGTGGATGACTTCGACCCATGGCGGCTATTTGTCGTTCAACACTTAAACGACCAGCCCCATGTGCGCGTTCTCGGGTGTGCAGCAGATGGGTTGGATGGTATGCAGAAAGCGGAAGAACTTCAACCCGACTTGATTTTGTTGGATATAAGCCTTCCGAAGTTGAATGGCATTGAACTGGCTCGAAAAGTTCGGAGGCTTGTTCCCAAAGCGAAAATCCTTTTCTTGAGTTCAAATGCCGATCCGGATGTGGTACGGGCTGCCTTCTGCGCGGGTGGAGCGGGATATGTTCTTAAGATGGATGCTGGGGGAGCACTGTTGTCCGCCATGGAAGCTGTTCTTCTTGGGAAACAATATGTGAGCAGCAGCCTCGTAGGGATCGAAGACTTGGCCGACTCGCAAGACTAGGTCTTTGAACAGAGACTGACTGGTAGTTTTGACAGTTAACCATCGATTCTGCGCCCTCCTATACTCGTACTGCTTCCCACTGATCTCGCAAGAAAGTGCATCCAAATGCGGCCTGTACTGTATCCGACTTTAATGTCTCGCAAGAGGTCCCATTTCGATCCATTGGTTTCTAGTGCCCTCATCCGCAGAGCTATTCTTGGCTTTTCCCCGAACAAACCCAAACCGGGAAGCGTTCAAACTAACACTAAACGAGTTTGGTTGAGTCCTTCATTTCCACGCGCCAAAGCTCCGTATCTCCACGGGTTAGGAACGCCCCCGGCGAGTAAAAGAGTGCGGTAGGCATCTGATCATTTTACGGTGCGGCTCGTTCTCAAACTCGCCCTGGCTATAACGCTCGCTGCGTGTCCTCTTTCTGCGCTGTACGCGCAGGACCTGGCACCACGAGCCTATGTAATAACGCCAGTACGTTCCAATGCGATTACGATCACCTGGGCGTTCTACGACGGAGGCGTAAACTTCAACGGCACTATACCGGTCACCAACGCAACCGGCACCTACTACATATCGATCTTCAGCTACTACCACTCACTGAATTTTTTTGGACGCTCGGCGAATATAACGGCGTCGCTGCCCTATGCAGTGGGAAATTTTCAGGGCGACCTCGCGGGGCAATCCAGATCGATCTACCGTTCGGGCCTCGCGGATTCCGGCTTTCGGTTTTCGGTGAACCTGATGGGGGGCCCGGCGATGCAAGCGAAAGAAATGGCCAAGTGGAAGCAAAAGAGATTACTCGGTGTGAGTCTAAGGGTGGTTGCGCCTACTGGACAATACAGCAGCGCGAAACTGATCAATTGGGGCGGCAACCGGTGGGCTTTCAAACCGGAAGTTGGGTATTCCGAACGCCGGGGCCATTGGTTGCTCGATGGTTATGCCGGGGGATGGTTTTACACCACAAACCAGGAGTTTTTCGCCGGCGCGGTCACCAAACCACAGAACGAATCGCCGATCCTTTCCCTGGAAGGGCATTTGAGTTACGACGTGAAGCCGCGCTTGTGGCTCTCGCTCGACGGGAACTTCTGGTGGGGTGGCGTCACCAGCTTGAGCGGCATACAGAACCTGGCGACGAAACAAACCGGCTCGCGCATCGGAGGTACGGTTTCATTCCCCATCAGCAAACACCAATCCATCAAAGCCAGCTACAGCAATGGCACATACATTAGCTTCGGCGGTAACTACCAAAACGTTTCCGTGGGGTGGCAGTATTCCTGGTTGGGGAAACCTAATTAGAATTGGGTCCGCCTGCATTTGCACGCAATGAAGACGAACTATTGCTCGCAGCTGGTTGAGGAGGCGCTCCTCAGTCGCCACCAGCGACTCCCTTGTTTTGCAGGATCCTGACGACTACCCTGCGGTTCTCAGCCTGTCCTTCTGCGGTTGTGTTGGGCGCCACCTGCTGGCTAGTGCCCATGGCGCCGGGAGCCAATACATTCGTAAGTGGTACGTTTGCTTGCTGCTCAAGAAACTGCAACACGTTGTTCGCACGCTCCGTGCTGAGCGTTTGGTTGAGCGCTGCGCTGCCTACTTTTGATGCGTACCCTTGGACCTGAATTACGTAGCCAGTAATGCTCTGCGCTTGCTGGGCCAATTGCAATAGCTGAGGCTTGTACTGCGGCTCGATGCCCACCTGGCCGTTCCCAAAGTAAACCGTAACCTCGCCCATGATGTTGTAGTCAGCGAGCTCTCCGAAGCGTTTGTTGGCGGCCGCAATTGCTGCCTTGTTTGCAGCTATCCTCTGCTGTTCGGCTTGCAGCTGCTGCTCTTGGTGCTGAAGATTTTGTTGTTGAGCCGCAACTTGTTGCTCCGTAGCTTGAACTTGCTGGTTAGTAGCCTGAAGCTGCTGTTGGGCCGCCTGCACTTGCTGATCCGTCGGAACCAATCCCGCCTGAATGTCTTCCGCGGTCTTGAGGTCGGAACCATTGAACTTGATGGTCGACGCTACGATTTGGCTCTGGGCATTGTTCGAACCCGTCACATTCACCCGGAGGCCTGGTATTAACACAGTTACGCCAAATTGTTTGGTACGTGCATGAAACAGTCCCTGGACTTCTTCGACCTGTGTGGCAGCCGTGAGGATTACGGTCACAATCTCAGTGTCCTGACCCTGAACCTGCATGGTGGAGCCCGTGCGGGTGGTGATCAGTCCCTGGACCTGTGCGCTTTGCGCGGCAGCCATGTTACAAAGAAACAGAGGCGCGGCGAAACCCAGAATCAATTCAAATACGATCGCTAGCTTCTTGTTTCCATTCATCTTTCAGCCATCCTCTTTTGTAGGGCATCCGTGGCGGGTACGTTGCCCGAGTGAATCAAATTGGGTGTACAGAACGATTCGGATTTCTTGGCGTCCCGGCACCGAGGTCATATTCAGGGCGAGGGGAGGAACAGTGACAGTGTCAAAACTTACAGCGGTCAGCTCATATTGCGTTGGAAAACGAACGCGATGACTACTTGCGCCGGTATGGGCTGTCCCTTACTCGTCGCCGCATTGAATCTCCATGTTTTGATCGCGTTGATTGCCTGCTGGGTGAGGGGTGGAACGTCGTTAATTACACGAACCTGTTTGGGTTGACCACCCCTGCCGACTGTTAAGTCAAGCACGACGGTCCCCTGGACCACGCTCGCTGCCGGATAGTTCGCGAAAGTTGCAAGAGTGATCTGCGGCGGCGCAAATTGCGACGCGTCCGGGTAAATTGGCTGGGCGGGAGCGAGAACTAGACTTTGGTATGCCGCCCCTCCCGCTGGGTTGAAGACGTTAAATATCACAGTCAGAGGGATCTCTGACGGGACCGGGTTGCCTTTCAGCACTGCGGCCCTGAACGTCCAGACCTGAACGGCATCTTGCACAGCGTTGGTCAACAACGGAATGTCGCGCAAGACCTGGATGTTCTGGATTTGCGCGTTCCCGTCGAGATTAAGGAGGAGAGACACGGCGCCCGTCGCCATGGTGTTCACCGGGTAGGGGATGTTGCTGGCGCTCAGAACATCAGGAGGGACATATTCCGGAATCTTTCCAGCGTCAGACAGCCCCGGTGCCACTAAGAGACTCGCCATGAGAATCGCTCGTGCTGCAGGTGAGTAAGACAGTTTTGAGTTCATTGCGTTTGCATTCCTCAACGAAGGGAACCGCGGTAATCAAAAAAACCGCGACGTCCCAAACTGACAACTGCGCTCGCGCCAGAACAGGCGGACGCAAGCTGTTCAACTACAGGCGGAGATTCTCGATCAGGCTCCCTCTGCGTTTTCCATAGGCGGTTCGCCGCCATGCGATTGATCGAGATATTTGATCAACAAGACATCGTTGCCCTTCTCGTCGTAGATAAGCTCATCGACGAGTTCTCTGGCAACCAGGACCCCATAACCGCCGGCGCGCATGCCGTGTTCTTCTCGGTAGTTGGCGTGCCGAATCGGATCCTCGGGGGGATTGGACAAGGCACTATGGCGAATTTCATCCAGCGAAAAACCTTCTCCCGGATCTTTAACGCGGCACATGACCATGTGCCGCGAACGAATGTAGGAAATCTCAACGAATTTATCGGGATCGAAATGCGCGCCGTGCTCGATCGCGTTCATGAGTATCTCGCGGAAAGCGGTTGCGACATCTTCTCGTTCGGCGTCGGGTAGATCAGCGATCTCATTGATGAACTGGACGAGGCGTTCGGCGGTTCTCATATCGCAACTCGCCGCGATGCGGATCCAGTTGGGGGTTGCTGAGAGAATTTCGATGCCTTCATCCCAGCAAGGGCCTTCGGCGGCAGAACGGATCATGCTGGCGAGCGATTCCGGCGAAAAGGGTCGAGAGAAGAAGCTGAAAGCGCGCTCACGCATGGAGGCGATAACATCCGCTGGCGTCGCCTCGTCCGTGAGAATAATCAGCTTGGTATGGGGCCGAACGCGCCGGATCATGCGCAGAAGTTCAACATCTTGCTTGCCCGACGTTTTCTCGCTCGTAAGGATAAGGTCACACGGAGTCGCTTCCGCCCAAGCGAGTGCCGCGAGGTTATTGGAAACGTGCCGGATACACCAAGCGTTAGGGACTAGCGTGTTGCTGAGCACCGCATCGACATCGGGATTGGCGTCCACTACCAGTGCGGTTCTAACGGCGAACGGCCGATTCTCGAACTGTGGCGCGGAACTCATATATTTCAACCACGAATACTTTGCGAGAATCCAGTTTTGAAAACTATTGTCAGAAGTACCAGATATCTGAGGGCGCCGACACGAATGTGGGTGTTAACTTGGTCCGCTAATGCTCGCTGCGGCCGCTGAACCCTGCGGTTTAGCGCGGTTCACTGACAGGAGCCATCATCCGCAAATTGACCGCTGGCAGCCATCGCGGCCAAGGAGTGCCCGCAGTTGACGATTTTCTGGTTCAATGCGTCATTCGCGAGGGCGTCAGGTGCGATGTAATCAAGCGATTGGCGCGCGGCTACATAATTGCTGCTCAACGTCTTCATGTTCTCGAACTCATTGTTTAGCAACAGGGCGGCACTTTGATCAGAATCTGTTGAAGCTGCCACAGATGCCAATCTAAGGCCCGCTTGGGCCTGAATGCGGTATCCAGACAGCCAGCTCTCAGCCAGCGGGAATCCATTTTGAATGGCATTAGCGAGGGCGCTGTGCCATTCCCTGACCAAGGACATTGCTTCTATACCTGCCTTGAGGAAGGCTTTGGAGAATCCGGGATTAGAGGGCGCAGCTGGGGGTGAGGGCGCCGCTGTTGAAGCTACGGCTGCGGGAGTCGCGTTTGCCGCCGTAGGCAACGTCAAGGTGATCTGGTTTCCGCTAAAGCTTAGGGAGCCATTCGCAACTCGCGCCAAAGTTTCGAGGTCAACATAGGACCGTCCGTTCATCTGAACCACGGTCACTTGTCCCAGCTGGCCGTTCACTATAAGGATGCGGTTCTGCTGCGCGGCTTGCGACAAGGCAAGCATCGGCACAACAAGGATCATGGTCAGTACCAACGGTGCTAAAGATTCTCTTTTTCGCATGGTGAGGCTCCTACACGGGTAGCCGGTCTCTTCCACCATACCTTAACGGAATGCCGAGCACGGCGCCATTCTGGGGGGAACGAGGCTCGTCGATTTTAGCGCACGAGCCGATTGGAGTGGAGGGGGCCGACTCCAACCGGCTTGTGCGTGTTTATGGTTCTACTCACTGCTGCTTTAGAGAGAGAACCTCTGTTCGTCAATCAGGCTCTCGGGCTGGCAAGCCGTGCAATCGTGCCGCGAATCGCCATTGTTGCCAGAGAGATCCCGCAGAACAGCATTCCAAGCAAGCCGATAAGTGGCAGCTCGCTCGCTGTCTTGGGAAGCTTCGTGGGAGCCGGCTCAGGAGCAGCAGCTGCTGTTTCTACTGGAGCAGGTGCGGGAGCGGGAGTTGGCACAAAAACCAGAATAGCGACGTCCGGCTTTGGCGCGGGGGGTGGCGGCGGCATGGTTCCCGTTCGCTTCACGATTTGGGCGACCACAGTGGCGGGCTGCTCGATCACCTGCTGAGCATCCACTTTCATTCCTTTCCTGAGGCCGAATGCGTCCGTAACCTGCCCATTGACCGTAAACTTCTGGCCGTTGGGAATCTTGAACTCTTGATTCTTGCCATTATCCATCGTCAAGATAACTGAGTTTGGAGGATTAATGAACCACACGGTGCCACTAACGGTTTTAACTGTGGTGATCACCTTCGGAGTGGTTGTCGTGATGGTCTGTCTTTCAATGACCATGCCCGGCTGAATCTGGTGAATGTTGAGCTGTTTTCCATCCACGGTCACGGTTGTGCTGTCCGGAACGTTGTCGAAATGGCGCAGTGTTCCATCCTCGGCCTTGATAACGCAGCTGTTGCCGGAAACGTAGACCACTGTGCCTTTTTCGACCTTAACGGTCTTTGTTGCGGCCCCATCTTGCGTTGTTTTTGTTGTTGTCTCTACCTGCCCTGATGCTGTCAGGCAGAAAGCGAAACAAAAGCTTCCTCCAGCTAACAGACCACGCAACATAGTTCTCGAGAACCTACTTGACTTCATCTTGTTTCTCCTTTTTGTTAGTTTTCTTGCCCGTAGAAATTGAGTTGTTGCTTACACTCCCATCTGCTCGGTCAGAAGTTTGGTAAGACGCTCTCACTATGTATCGTTGAGGGGCGTTCCCCACGTAATAGAAGGGATAGCAGGTGACCAGCGTCACTGTGGGTGTGGACGTGGGAGCCAGAACGGAGACATTCTCCGGCCCGACAATCTGGATCTGGGTGATGGCGTACAGGTCCGTTTGCCCGGGCCGGATGACTTCGATCACGTCGTCGGTACCCACGTCCTTGAGGCCGCGGAAAAACCCGTCCCTGTGTCCCGCGATTCCAAGGTTACCAGGCTGACCGATTTGGGCAGTGCCAATGATGCGGCCCACGCCGCGATTCAATGTCAGTTCATCCGTGTCGTTGAACACGGGCACCTCAAGGTTGATGTTGGGTATGCGCAGAATCGCAAGCGGAAGATCTGTCTTAGCGGAGAGGCTCTCCTTGTAAGCGATGACGCGCTTGGGGTTCCACAGCGTGAAATCTACGGCGAAGTCTGCTAAGGAACCGTCGTTCAGGCGGGCACTGGTATCGGTGACTTGCACTGGCGCTGTGTTAGCTTGGAATAGGTTTATTGCTGCGCGTGACGCCATGCTCCCGTAGATCCGTGCACCCGCCCATATAGCTACAAGCGTTAGACCGATGACCAGGAAAATACGCTCGCTCTTTCGAATTTTCATGAGACCGCTTGAAACCGTCTCTCTCATGCTGCTATTGGTCCTACCGTGCTATTTTCACTTTCTGCCATTCCGTTGCCAGTGCGGTGGCTTTTGGCCGACTCGAAACTAACTAGGGCCCGATGAAGCGCCTTTCGGGCGCGTGGCCATCTCGTTTGGTTGAAAACACACTCCGCGTCTGACACGGCTAATCGGGACAAGGTCCAGCGACCGTGGGGTTAAGGTAGGGGTTTCTCCGGGGGGGCGGAACTGTCAAAAGTAACAGATGAGAAGGAGCATGTAGGTATGAGCGGCAGGGGAGAAGGCACCCTGAGGCAGGACTTCTAGTGTTGACAAATATCGTTTTGAGGCCCGCTGGAGAAGTGAGCACGCTCTGCGGGGGCGAATGGATCGAGGCCTAGCTATTCCAACAAGCTGACAACACCGCTTCCGATGTCGTAATACCCGGCGACGACTTTAAGTTTGCCTTCTTTCACCAAGCCGGAGATGACCGTAGAGGCTTCTCGCAGGAGAGCGGACTGAATTTTGACGTTTGCCCTAGTGGCTGCCTCGAGATCGGTTCCCGCCTGATTTACCGCCGGCTGAATATGCGGAAAAAGCGCGCTGATCTGCCCTGGAGCTTCCTTTGCTTGAATCGTCGCCTTAACCGCGCCGCAATTGCCATGGCCCATCACAAGAATCACCTTAGTGCCCAAAGCCACCGCGCCATATTCTAGACTCGCGATGATCTCCGGCGTGACGACATTGCCAGCGACCCGCGTCACAAAGAGATGACCGATGCTCTGGTCAAAAACCATCTCGACGGGGACACGAGAATCGGCACAAGAGAGCACTGCCGCGAATGGTTCCTGCTTTTCCATCGTGTTTTGCTTGAGAATCGCAAGGTCTTGCTCGTGCGCAGTAACACGGTGGGCAGAGAATCGTCGATTGCCTTCGATAAGGTCTTGTAGCGCGGCATCCGGGCTGAGCTTGCTTTGCGCCATAACCGGACGCGGATCCGCGAACTCGATACCCGTTGCAGTAACGAGGCCGGCCAGCGTCCCTCGCAAAGCCATTTGGAAGAAACGTCTCCTGGACGATTCATTGACCGCTTCGCGGGTTCCAAATCTTCGCCGGTGCAGGGCTGTCCTGGAGCGATTGCCTGAGTGTTTCCCGCGGCAGTCCTCTCTTGAATTAAGAAGATCGCTCATATAGTCTCCCCCCGCTTGGTGCGAGCCTCCGTGAACTGGATTATCTCCAAACGCCACGGAGGGCTGGCAGCAATCAAGGCGGCTTCTCCACAAGGATACTAAGCGGTTTGGAGGATGGCGGAACAATGGTTTGTCGCGTTACGCGCATTCCGTTCAGGCGTCACGCTCAAAAGAACTGTTCCTCCCTCGTATTACTTAGCCGCGGGGACCCACACGTTGTCGGCAGCGGCGATATCCGCGTTCGCCACTTCCGTTGAGACATCGACGCGCTGAAGTCCCTCTTTTTTCTTTGGCACTGCCTGAAACACAAGGTAGTACTGGCTGTTAAAAATCTTTTGCAAGCGGTCCAGGTAAGGCTTGAAACTGACGGCATTTTGGGTTCCCAGCGCAAAGTATTCGCCACCAGTTTCGTCGGCGATTTTCGCGATCCCGGACTGGCCGAGCTGTGCCTCCCAAGCATTCCGGCCAAGCCGGCCTGCGCCCGGGGCATAAATGGAGTGAACGATAACGCCGTAACGCTGGCTATTTCTGCTTGCTGAATCCGCATCCGGGCTAATAGTGGCCATAGTGGTGGGTGCCCTCGCTGGTCCCCCAGGGCTGCGCGAAGGGTACTGGGAAAAGGAAGACCTGTCGCCACGGAGCCGGTCAATTCCGTCAGTGATCATCAGAACTTCGCGCCGTACTTTCGCTTGTGGCCAGGCTTTAACCAGGCTCATGAGCGACAAATACGGGCTATCCATCGAGGATAAGTTTCCCCGTGGGAGACGCACTGCTTTGGCCGCGAGGTCATGGTCGGGCGTGAAATTTTGAGTAATCTGGATCGTCGCGTTAGACATGTACGCAACACCGATCACGGTTGTCGCGGGCTGGGCATTAATGAATTCTCGGAGGTCGGTGAGGTTGTTCCCGATCGACGGGTCACACGTGTCGTCGATCAGAATAAACAGCTGGAGGGCGGCATTTTCACCTTGAGCCGGGATTAACTGATTTACTTTCAGGAAGTCCTTGCCCTGTTTAACCTTTATGTTGTCCGGGCGCAGCGCAGGAACCTCGCTGCTGTCACTCAAGGCCTGGTCCGTGATAACCATGTGAACCTGAACCGTGCTTGCGGAGGCGGTCTCTTCCGAATGAACCATCCTTACGCCCAATCCCAGCAGACATAGCGTGCCGCACAGGCCCAGTAGGATCTTGTAGATTTTCATTGCGCTCCTCCGAGAGTTCTACGTATAGAACTCAGAAGCAAAGACTGGATACTGTCATTTCTAACAGGTGAGGAGGGCCCCTTCAGAGGCCAGGCCCGTGGCCAACCTGCGCGAGGCCCTTGCGTGCTGTGAACGGCAATCGTCGAGCCTAAGTGTGTGGACGAGGGACAATTCCATGGTCGCTAGCTTGAACTTTGAATTCGTGTTGGATGGCCCGAGGAAGTTCGAATTCATGCGAGGGAGGGACCGTCCTCCTTGCTCTTTGTCTGACGTCCCGAAGATCGAGAATTGGTTTGCGCACGTGCTACCAAGCTGAACACCGTGTTCGAGATGCATACGAAGATAGCGAGACTCAGAACTGCCAGCACGAAGACAAAGCCCATTCGCGGGGCCCCTTGCAATTTAGGGAGGGAGACATTTTTCAGGGAGGAATCAGGTTCTGATCCACTCAAGTCGGAGGAGTCTCCCTCCAACGGAAAGCTATCGCTCAAAGAAAACTTTCGGAATTGGCAAAACTAACAGTTGGAATGCCTGAAATGGAAAGACAAATACGCCCACGCGATGGTTAAGCCTTTTGCGGAAGATGAGGTGGAAGGGTACTGATCACGATCGCCGCGTAAACTACCAGAGTCTGTCTTCGGCCGAACGGCCAAGTTTCGCTATTCGGCGCATCTAATCCTCATTCGACTCTAGAGTATCCGCGTTTGTAGTACGGAATCCCATATCCTGTGAATTTGTCTTTCGGGCGCAGTTCGATGTGGAGCTTGTGCCACTTGGCTTCGCCTTCGGCAACAACGCCGGCGTTTGGTTTGGGTGCTGGCTTGTAAGTGAGAACGTATTGATATCGTACCGCGAGTGCGAGGGTCCGAACGATACGCGGAAGATCCGCTAAATTGCGGGCGGTAAAAACACTGCCCCCGGTGGCTTCCGTTAGCGCTTTCAGGTTGTGGGGTCCGTGCTGCTCGGCGGGACCGATGTAGTCATGCGGCGAACCGACAATGGGCAGGTTGGGAAACTGTTGTTTTGTATTCTCTCCCGGCCAAGGAGATGGTTTCGGTTTATTCTGCGGAGCGGAGAAAAGATCGGAAAGTTCGAATGACGGTCCCGCCATCACTGCGAAGACCGGCACGTCAGCTTCTTGCAAGAACTCTTTGATGTCGCGCAAACTGTATCGGCTGTGGTTGTCGCCACCATCCGAAATAATGACCACGGCGCGGCGTTTGTTTACCGCCTCGCGTTTAAGTGCAGTTACACCCACGTAGATCCCATCAAAAAGTGCAGTGCTGCCATTGGTAGGAGAAAGAAGCGAGGGTAGTCTCCGCTCCAGGTCCTCCTGATCGCCCGTGAAAGGCGAAAGCCGTGTGACTCGGGTTTCCACACCGAAGACGGAGAACTCATCGTGGAAGGGAACAGGTAGCTGGTCCGGGTCGAGAATCGAAAGCGTGGCTTCCTGGACGAAGGGAATTTTATTGGTCATGCTGGAGCTTAGGTCTGCAAGAATCACGAACGAAACGGGCTGGCGCTCCCTCTCACAGGACATTATTCGTTGTTCTACGCCATCTTCCAGGATGAGAAAGTCGTTCTTGTTGAGGTTTGTGGCCAGTGAACCTTTATCATCAAAAATCGTAACCGGAATTTGCACCAACTCGACGCTTGTGACGATGCGCACGTCGGGTCTCGACTGCGCAAATGAGCCGCCAGCCGGCCACACCAATGAACCAACAGCGAGAAATAAGAATATTCCTCGGTTTACAGCCATTTGTCCCCCCGAACCGACACCAATTGTGCGGAGATATATGCTCGCATTCCTATTCTGTCAACGAGCAGCGGTATTATGTTACCTAGCTGCCGTTTGAGGATGCGCGGCTCTGCGGCACGGCGGTCGTAACGGGAAGCCAGGCCGACAAAGCAAGAGCCGCGAATGAATGACCGGCGGTTGTGAGAGCAGTCAGTTTGAGCAAGAAGGATGTTAGGAAGACAAGGAGAGACTACAATTTGCTCTTCCAGTTGAGGCGTCAGCCAGCTTTGGAGTTCGGACGTTCAAACCTCCTCCTCAGTGCTGCGCGTCCCTATGAAGAAGCGCGGTTTGCAAAGGGCGCCAGCTCGGCTCCTGAATGGTAAAATGCGAAAACCCGCAATTCATGCAGACATATAGCTTTGGGAATGCCCAAACGCCGGGCTCGTCCAGGTTTTTGAGGCCAGAGAAATGAATGATCATCTCTGTGGCAAATTCCTCCTGGTAGTTCGAAGCACATGATAGACAAGACATAGCCACCCCCTCTGATGCCCTACAGGAATTGCCATAGGCTGCTAGGTCCCCACCGGGTGATTGAGTTTACGCGGGATTAGAACGTCTGTCTGTCCAAAATTGCACACTTTCAGCAGGTGGCCCCCCTGGAGTGGACTAATTAGGATGAATACGTCACAGCTCATCTAACCCGGTTATATCGGAGTCCGCCTACGGCGCGGCCTGAGCGGAGAGTGGTGGAGAAATGAAGATGCGTCCTACAACAGCTCCTTGAATGGCTAGTAGAAGGTCACTCATAATTCGGGGCTTCAGGACATACCCCACAGCGCCCGTAGCCAAGCATGCCTGGACAAAATCGGAGTCGGAATGAACCGTCAAGAAAACGATTCTCGCCGCGCAGCCCGATTCGCTCAGTCGCTTGCTTGCCTCTATGCCACTAAGAACCGGCATGGAAATATCCGTGACGATCACATCGGGATTAAGGTGTGTCGCGGCGTCGAACAGGGATTGCCCGTCAGACACGCTCCCAACCACTTCGCATGTTGGTTTCAACAAGCCTTCCACCATGTTTAGGAACGGTCGATGGTCATCCGCCAGTAGAACTCGTACCTTCCGCAATTGGTCCGCCTATCGAATGCGCGGCGCGACAATAGGCCTTTTGCGCTTTTCCGAAGGAGGCGCGCAAGGGACATTCGCTTCTCTCCCGCGGCTGATCCGGGCATGAATCGAGCCTATTCGGCCTAAGAATGTTCGGATAGTGTCAACAATACCAGTGGGAGAACAACCGGCCATCATTGGAAACATTATGTCTTCGAAGATTTAATGACATGGATCCCCAGGGCTCGTAACTGGCTTATTCCAGATGCATATACGGCGTTGCGAATGACCCAAAACGGGAGTGTGTGTTAAAGTTATGCCCTCGGTATAGTGCGCCTTGGGGGCAGCGTGCCGAGGGCCCAGAGGCCCCTGCGGTCGATGGTGCACGCTCAGTTCGGAGTAATCCATGGCTTGTAAAATATGTGCCTCGGCAAACCTTCAAAGGTTGAAGGGAGAATTGTCGGCCAGTTTCCCTGATCTACAGAGGGCGACCCTCCCGCCTATCTACGTTTGTCAGGAAGTCAGGGTCTGTTTGGACTGCGGTTTTGCAGAACTTGTTATCCCGGCGCCTGAATTAGAACGGCTAAAAAAGGGAACTGCCGCAACCAGCTAGTAAACCATTTGATAGACACTCCGTCGATGGCGGAACAGCCTCTGCACTCTGCCTTTCCGTTAGCATAAAATAGTTCGCAAGAGTAACTTGGGTGTCAGTCTTTCCCCCAGATTTGTCCTTGTGGAACTTGGGTGGACGGAATTGCCCAAGCTTCAGAATAACTCCTCGCTTCAAGGATGGCTGCCCTTGAGACGAGAAGGACCTGTTTCGCCTCCCACTGGCAAAAGTGACAGTTCTCTAAACCAGGGTTCGCTGGAAATATAGGCGCCACCCCCTGCGATGGAGAACGATTTTCAATCCGACCTGAATCTAAGGAACCATCGCCCCATCAGGAAACTGAATGAGATTTGAGCGGACAGCCGAGGACCTGCGCCAGATAATTCATCTCATGGCGGGCACTAATAGATGAACACAACCCGTCACGATCGATACTCCCTATTATTGCTGATTTCCCTGGTTGTGTTTTTGATGCTCAGCGCGTTCGTGAAGGAACATCACGTTCTGGGGGAAGGCGTTCTCTTGCTTTCCATGTATGTAGCCCTTGTTGCCAGCACGCTGGAATTGTCTCAAAGAAGAAACTGGCGATGGCCCGGCGCAATACTGGCTGGCATGTCCATGTTGGTCATGCTGATCCACTTTTTATATCCCACTCGTATGATCATGGTCGCAAACTGGTTTTTTCTGGCGGCCTTCCTGGGTTTCGTTTCCGCCGCTCTCTTTTCTTACCTCGGGCTGCCAGGCTCAGTTACGAGTGGACGCTTATACGGATTGGTGAGTCTTTACATCCTTCTGGGAGTATTCTACTACGCCATATTCAATTTGATTGAGACGGTCCAACCGCGTTCCTTCATGGAGATAGCATCGCCGACTTCAAACGGAGTTTCTCGGCATTCTCTCCTCTACCTGAGCCTCATTACTCTAACTACCTTGGGATATGGAGATATTGTGCCGGCCACGCCGGCGGCGCGGATGTTTGCAGCATTTGAAGCAATGACGGGGGTCCTCTACATTGCCATTACCGTGGCGCGTCTAGTCTCCGCCTATCAGAAGGTGGAGAACAACTAGTTCCGGCCCGAAGCAGCTTGTGAAACCGGATTCAGCAAAGCGACTGGAGTTGGTGTTGCATCCGCGCACGTGTGCGGAAAATACGTGACTTGACTGTCGCCACGGCAACTCCCATGGAGGCTGCCAACTCGCTATGCGTCCATCCTTCGCCCTTATGTAGGATAAATGTTTGTCTAAGCGACGGATGCAGCCCATGGAACGCTTTCTCTGTAAGGTCGCCAGCAATGTATCGGCGCTCCGGATCGGGGGAACCATCCTTAATTTCCAGAACAAAGTTGTTTTCACAGACTTCCGCGGGCAAATCTGTCTGACCTGCGTCGCGCGCGAAGTTTTCCTTGCGGATCTTCATTAAAGCTTCATTAATCGTGATGCGAACGAGCCAGGTGGAGAAGCGGGAGCGCCCCTGGAACCGGCCTATGTTTTTATACACTTTGCAAAGCACATCTTGCAGATTGTCTTCGGCGTCCGCATGATTCTTTAGAATCCTTAGCGATACGCTGTAAATGCGTCGTGAGTGCATCCTCACCAATTCGGAAAATGCTTCCGAGTTGCCGCCGCGGGCCCGGGTGATCAGCGGCCCTTCTGCCTGCACGTAATTTGCATTGCTTTTCAAGGTATTTCCCGTTACTCCCTTAACTTTGTTCAATTCCGCTCCATGATGTTCACTAAACTCCAGGGCCCCGAGCCGTAGCTTTCGAAGGTCACTTGCTGGTTCTTATCGACCTTGAATTTGCCGGCGACGATTAGGCTTCCGTTACTTTTCTTCGGGTCTGCATTTAGATTCATTTCGATGGCCGACAGGTCATAGTCCGTCGAGCGGCCACTTATGTAAGCCTCGGTGAATTGGATGGGACGATCCGTGACCAAGCGAATTTTCCGGCCGTTCTCGGTCGGAAACGAACGTATATAGGCGATCTGGTAACCGAGCGTCCCGGTGATCGCGACTCTTCCCTTGGCGGGCATTTTGCTCAGTGTCTTAACCAAAAGATCGTGGCCACCGGTGCTGAACGCATCGATCAGAGTTTTCTGGTCTTCGGGCGTGGAGTACGATTCAATGTTTATGGTCACACTGAACATTTTTCCCGAGGCCCTTTGCTGACCTCTGGCTGTCGCTTGAATTGTTTCTCGTTTTGGTTTGTCCTGCGCTCCAACCTTAAGTGTCGTCAGCAGGAGGGAGCAGAAGATAAATACAATTGTTCCTAACAAGCTCAAAACCAGCAGAAACCGTTTCCTAGTCATCGAATTCTCGCCCCGTGCATCTACACTCACACAAGGTGCAGCGGTGTTTTAACTGGCAAAAGTAACAGTCCATCGCAGAAAAAGTTCGGATAAGAGTCACCGAGGCTGGAGATTGCCTGAACCGAACCCCGACAGATCTGGACTTGAGGCACATGGCCATCGCAGCCATCAATAAACAGGCAGCCGTACCGTCAGTAGCCCAACTTGCAGCCGTACGCCACATAAATCAGACGCCTGAGCAAAAACGCAAGTCAGGCGAATAATATTTTTTGCATAATAAATAACAGCTCGCCCGGTTTCCGGTTCGCTGCGTTCCAAAATTAGTTTCCTGACCCGCTTGATGGGGAGCAGTTGCAAGATTATGCGTGGACACGTTTCTGTCAGAATGGACGGGAATGGGAAGCTTTTATGTTTATACAAATGGCTTCTCGCACATGCAGTCGCAGTGAATTGCTTTGCTCCCAAGGTTCAGCGTTGAAAGGGCGGAGGGACGATCGGGTTCGGAGTAGTGACATGGCGGTGGCTCAACTTGGCTAGCCGTGCCATGCCGGTCTTCATCCACCAAAGGGCTTGGCGAATACCCGCTTGAAACAGAACGAAGCTAACGAGAAGAAACAGCACGACTGCCACGGACATAGCAATCAGGAGCATCCCGACAAGAGCTTCTTGGACCATATAAACCCTCTTCACGAGCGCCAACGTGCCGAGAAGTGACAACGTGAGCACGCCCGCCATCCCCGCTTGCCAGATCAAGCGTCCAACCGTGGTTCGATAGCTTCTGTCGGTCATCTCATCGCGCCAATCAGCTGCTGGTCTCGCAGCATTGCATTCCGGAGCCGTGCTGAAAGCAGGTAATGTACGGCCCACGCCAATCGTCCGAACACCCGCATGGTAGCCCTCGCTTCAGAGGGAGGGAACTGTCAGTTTTGTCATATGCCAGGCATTTTCCACCTGAGATTCGGCGGTTTTGCGTTGGGAGCTTGCCTGGAACAAAGTTTCAAGCCTTCGCGGAGGCCCCGGTGGACACCCTGCCGAGGTCTCCGCATCTGCTGTTCGCCCTGTAAGAACTGACAGTTACGCGTCTCAACCGGGTCCGCTACTTTCAACATTGAATTCAATCGTTTCCCGCGCAAGGTGAGCTCTGATGACCCGCGAGTTTCCGGTGGCTTGCCAACCAACCACACCCAGTACCGAGAAGCACCACCGTCGGCAGATCTGCAGAGTTGGGCGCTGGATGTATTCCAGGGGACTCGTGGTCGCAAACGAAGGGAATCTTTCTGCGCGGCTCGATGAGCACCGACTTCTTGTGACGCCTTCTGGTAAGTGTAAAGGGCGGCTGGCCATGGAAGACCTGCTGGTGACGGACCTGAACGGCGAAGTTGTCCTTGGGATGGGGTGCCCCTCTTCGGAGATGCTTATGCATCTCCTCATTTACCGTTCCAGGCCAGATGTACGTGCCATTTGCCATGCCCACCCTCCAACCGCGACCGGGTTCGCCGCAGCCGGGCGGGCGCTTGAAGCACCAGTACTCCCGGAAGTAATCGTCGGACTTGGCAAAATCCCCCTGGCTTCGTATGGAACGCCCGGCACCTGGGAAGTCTGCGCGGGGCTCGAACCGCTGGTTCACGACTACGATGCGATCTTGCTTGAGAATCACGGGGTTGTGACTTGCGGGCCGGATCTGGAAACAGCCTTTCAGCGCATGGAAACCGTGGAGCAATTCGCCAAGGTGATGCTTACGGCGGAATTGCTTGGCGGACCTCATCTGCTACCTCGCGCGGAAGTGCAAAAGCTGGTCACCAACAAGCGTACCCGTCGAACCTCGCGTCCCGGCGTGAGCTTTGATCTCCCTCAGACTGCCGAGGCAGTCCGAGATCGGCTCGCACTGATGCGGCCAGAATTCGAACCGGTCGCCAAGTAAGGGACTTCCAAGGACCGCGACGCTGCGGGGCATCCGAGCGCCGTGGACTTGCGCATGCGCTGAAAAGTCCGGCGGTCAATGTCGGGAGCGTTCAGAGATATGTTGGCCCGCGACCGATTTTGGTAGCTTGTCAGTTTTGACAATTACAAATCGTCGTCGCTGGATAAAGCATCGCAATTGTCGCGAGACTCTCGAGACCGGTATCGGCACTCGTACGTCGGCGAATGAACAGGACTATCAGGTGCCGTCCGTGTCCAACAGTGTCATCAACAAGTTGACCTTTAATCTGGGACCGATGAGGTTGTCGGAAGAGGAAGAGAAGAAGGCTCGGAAGGGGGTTGCCGTAAGGTGCGACGCGGCCGGGCGTACTGAACGCAGTGAGGCGAGCAAGACCGCTGCCAGACCCAAAGCTGGCAGCGTATTCAAAACACGAAAGGGATAACGATTATGAAGACTAGATTTGCGTTGTGCGCGATGTTGTTGTGCATTACATCCACGGTTGCGGTCGGCCAACAAGTTTCGGTCAACTACGATCACAACGCCAGCTTTTCTCAGTACCACACATACGCCTGGGGCTCCAACAACGCCAACCAGATTCAAAACTCGATACTGGCGCAAGTAGCGCAACAGGATATCAACGCCGCCATGCAAGGCAAGGGCTTCCAATTGGTGCAGGAGAATCAGAACCCCGATCTCATCCTCGTGGTCAGCGGCGGTTTGAAGCAACAGACTTCCTGGAGCGCCTGGGGCATGCGCGGCATTGGCGGGGGAATGGGCGGAATTACTCCGGAGCAGAACGTGGAAGGAACCCTAATCGTCGACTTGCATGCGGTAAAGACCCAGTCATTAATCTGGCGCGGAATTGCGCAGGATACGTTGAGCAACAACGGCGACAAGAACCAGAAGGCGGTAGGGAACGCGGTAACGAAGATGTTCAAGCAGTGGCCAAAGAACTAAAGCGCAACTTGCGCAGCAACTGCTGCACGCGGGGCGGGAAAGCGATCACGTGGACTCACCGACGGAACCTTCGGGTCTGCTCGTTTAATCCACCCATAAACGGCAGACCCGCAAGGTCCTCGCGACCAAGCCCCTACATCTCCACCGAAAAACTAACAGCAAATTCAATCAACGCGGGATCAATCTCGATTCTTTTCACTTACGTGAACTAACTGTGGAGAGGCGAGAGAGTGTGCGCAGCGCTAAACGCAAATGCGCATGGCCGTGTCATGCTGCCTTTATTCAGAATTCGGATCTTCGGAAACTACTTTTACTGCGATGAAGCGGTGCCGCCAATCTTTGTGCCGATGACTTCGCCGGAGATGATGATCTCCACTCGGCGGTTTTGCTGACGGCCTTGCGGCGTGTCGTTGCTTGCTACAGGGTCAGCAGGTCCAAAGCCCTGCGCCGTGATGGAACCTGCGTCGAGACCCTGCTGGATGAGGTAATCCCGCACCGTATTCGCCCGCTGCTCCGAGAGGGTTTGGTTGAACACTGCTGTCCCCGTTGTGTCCGTGTACCCTTCGACGGCAAGTTTGAGGCCCGGGTGCGACAACACGATTCCTGATAGCTTCGCCAGTCCCAATTGCGCCGGCATCCTCAGGTTGTACTTTCCCGTGTCGAAAAGCACGTCGCCCATGTTCACCTGCAGACCGCGCGGCGTGTCCGTGGTTGGCAGCACTTTGTTGAATTGCTCGAGCAATTGTGCGCGCAGGTCAGCCGCTGCTTGACGCGCACGTTCGGCTTCCGCCTTTGCTGCGTCTTCTTTTGCTTTTAAAGCATCCGCTTCCATTTTCGCTTTAAGTGCGGCCGCATCGGCCTCCGCCTGCATTTGGGCTTGTTTTGCGGCGGCGATTTCGGCTTGTCGTTTGGCCGCTTCATCGGCCTTTGCCTTAGCTGCCGCAGCTTCTGCCGCGGCCTTAGCTTCCGCTTCCGCCCTGGCCTTGTCGGCCGCCGCTTGCTTCTCCGCCGCTATGCGTTCCTGGTCTTGGCGTTCTGCGGCGAATGCGCGTGCATCCTCCGCGAATTGCACGGCCTGCTTGGCCGTCGACACGATTTGCTTCCTGTCAGCATTGCTTGTGAGATAATTTTCCGCCATGGCCAGGCTCGCTTGAGCCTTGGAAAAAATGTCTGGCGCGTACTGTGCGGCTCCCCGCGCCTTCGCAATATCCACTGCATTGCGCGCTTCGTACATCTCGAGAGGCACGCGTGAAAGGTCCGGCGTTAACGCCAGCGGATTCCCCAGTTTCGCGTATTGGTCGCGCTTCATCAGTTTGTATTCTGTGATAGGGAATAGCTTCCCCTTCGTGTTCTTCCTCGTCTCCATCTCGAGGACCACCATTTCGCTGGGCACGCGAACGGCAAAATACGGTTCCGCAGTAATAATTATGGAAAACGTTTGGGCCGGCGTGGTGGCGACCAGTTTCCCCTCCCCGTTTTTATTGATGAGAAGCTCTCCGGAATTGCCGGTGCGCCCGTCCGGTGTAACAACCCAAAGCACAAAAGTAAGGTACTCTGCGCCGAGCTTGGACGGCGGCGTCATGCCCTTAACCGATACTTCGATATTCGTTAGGCCCGCGTTAGCGCGCGCCTGCACCTTTGCTTCACCATTTGCTTGAGGCATAAGCGACGTCCCCGTCAGATCAACTTTTGTGCTCCCACCTCCAACGGTGAAGCCGATCGCGACGGTGGACTTGCTAATGAGGCTGGATGCCGGTATTCCTTCGGGTGTCTGCGCGTGCGCAAGGACGCCTATGGCTCCGAGGACTATCCACGCCACAACTGGATGAATTGGTTTCATTGTTTTATCCGCCCTAAGATTGTCTGGATCTCCCCCGCTGTGCTACAAGACTGCTCTGTCGCGCGTGACGCTTGCCCTTATGCCTCTGTATGAATTGACCACCCGCTCGCCTCCATCGCGCGCGGCTTAGTCATGCACTCCATCTGATCGCCAGGGCTGTCCATTGCGGACCGCAGAAATGAAGAATCCAAGTCCGAAAAGACTAATTCGGCTGCGCGTACGCCAATACTGTCAAAACTAACAGGGAGACATTTCCGGATCGGCGCCTAGGCAGGATCGCCAATTGCTTTCGGCGCGCCCCGCGCGAGGGTCAGCTTCAGGAGCGGTGGCGTGAGCATGGTGGTGACGATCACCATGATTACAATCGACGCGAAAATGGAATCGCTCACGACGCCCAGGCCCCTGCCAATCCCTGCAAAGATCAGCCCCACTTCTCCGCGCGGCATCATTCCGATGCCGATGGCCAGCCGCTGGAGGCCGCGCCCAGCCGCATATCCCGAGAATATCTTCCCGGCGATCGCGACGGCCGTCAGCGCCGCTGCAAGGATGACCACAGATAAATTGTTGAAAGCCTCGAGTTTTACTTGCAGTCCCATCAAAACGAAGAAAATGGGGACGATCAGAGATTCGACTGGCGAGAGCATATCCCGCAAAGAAAACCCCTCGAGGGCCTTATCAAAGAAACGTTCAAGAATCAATCCGGCCGCAAACGCCCCGATGATGGTTGCAAGGCCGGCGAGGTTTGCTAGCCAAGAGAGCAAGAAGGCGAAACCGACACCAAATAACAGTTTTACATTTTCAATCTGAAGCCGTGCAAGGCGTCTTACGATTCTCGGAGTCACCCACATTCCAATTCCTATCGAGCCTGCCAGAAACAAAACTGCTTTAAGAGTGATGCCGAAAATATTTCCCAGGCTGACCGAGCCCTGGACAATCAGCGCAGTGACGACCGCCAGCACGAGTAACCCGAGAACATCATCGATTACGGCCGCTCCCAGGATAATTTTTGATTCCGGGCGATCCATTTGGCCCAGGTCGCGAAGTACGCGAGCCGTGATGCCAACGCTCGTAGCTGTCAACACTCCTCCGATAAATAGATGTGCGGCAAAGCTTGACTCGGGTAACAGGATAGTTGTGACCACTAGCCCCAATCCCAGAGGCAAGACGACGCCAAGAACTCCAACCAGCGAGGCAGTCCAGCCCACGGCACGCATTTCCTTCAAGCTGGTTTCGAGTCCAACCAAAAAAAGCAGAATGATGATGGCGATGCGGGACATCTGATCTACGAAGGAATAAACGGCAAGGACTTTCAGGCCACGAGGCCCTTCCAGGATCTCGGCAATTTCTTCCGTGTGAGGTCCGGCAGGGAGAAGCTGTCTAGCCGCTTCGCCAATGGTCACTTTTTGAAGTAGCGCCGTTTGTTCAATAGTCGACATTGAGTCGCCTTCGCGAATGATGGTAATTGCGGGCTGATGATACAAATAGCCAAGATTACCTACGAGGACTCCAATCAAAAGTTCGCCAAGAACCGCCGCCTGTCCAAATCGCTGCATGACGCGCCCGCCGATGACGGCTGCAAATGACATCAAGACAAGCGCAATCAGAATCGGTGCGACGGGATCGTTGTGGGACGCTGATTCCGAAGTCACTGAGGCGAGTAAAAAAATGCCAGACTGTGCAATCATAAAGCGGGCCGATCCCGAAACGCAGGCAACTTCAAGACCTTCCGCCTGCTGTAGCCCACAAACCTCTTCCTAGGGTGAGTCATCCCTGACGACCTGCCAAAATCCAATGGCAAAAACAATTTCAGGAAACGTACCATAACCTGGACCAGCTCTAGCACGTTTCTCTGTCCTCGCCATTAGTCGCAAGTAAGCTCGTTCTCTGTTCACAACAATTTCTTGGGCTGAAGTGGATAATTCTTGAGAAGCTTTGCTAGGGCTTTGTCGAGAGTTTGCTTCTTTTGGTCGATACTAAGGGCCTTTGAAACATTGCCGCGCCACACCAGGTCTCTGTAAGTCGCGTCGTAAATATCAAGCACCAGATTTCCGAGCTGAATCGTCGCCCCAGTCATTGTGGACAAGGCAGCTCCGCCATAAGTGAAACCCGCGCTGCAGCCGCCGTAGCTGCTGCCATAGGTGCAGCCATAGCCCCAGCCAGGCCCGTACCCCGCATAGCCACCGATGTATTGAGCGATCTGTTTTTCCCGGCGGAAGCTCACTTGATATGCGACGTAAAGTTGGGCTCCCTGGTTGGATTTGGTAAGCCCCTTCGTTGCGAGTTGCGCCTCGACCGCTTGCTTGATTTCGCTGTCAAGAGCCTGATCGTCGGCGCCCGCTCCCTCGATATTTACCCACGCGTACGTTTTATACGGGGCGAAATTCACGCCGTGTGCGAAGTTGTAGCCCGCATCCTGCGCCATCGTGATGGCTGGCAAGCACGCCGTAATGCAGCAGGCAAAAAGAAAAAGTTTGAGCTCTCTGTTCGTCTGCATCTGGTTTTCCTTTCTTGAACATTTAGTCACAAATGGTCGGAAAGTAATGCCGAATTCTGCATGCGATAACTCGCCTCATTATGGTGAGGCGGCTGCTAGCGTGTTATTTTCGGCGACCGTCTACTCTGCATCGTTTGTGCGATGCCATGTTTTGTCCGGGTTATACCGCTCCATCGCCGAGGCGATCTTTTCGGTATCCGGCCCCAAATCCTTTTGATAGACGACGCCGTCGTAGCTAACGATAAAAGTCTCGACGCCAGTGACTTTATACTCCGCCGGCCACGCGACCAGCGCGAAGCCGCCAATCATTGCCCCTCCTACTACATAGTCGAGCTGGCCCAGCGGCGCCGCTGGTCCCTGACCCATCAGCGTCTTGAAATAATATCCGTGGTAGGGTCCCGACTTGCTCGTATAGCCTTCCTCCAGCGCCTTTGCTACCGAAGCTGCGATAGGACCTCCCTCGGTTCCATCAGCATTCTGCCAGGCGAGCCCATCGTGTTTGCCAGGCGTGCTGATAATGCGTTGTGCGTACTGATTAACTCCGCTGTCGTCGTGTATTTCCGACGCATACTCCTTCTGCGCTTCCACGTAGCCGCGGCAAATGGTTATCGCATCCAGTTCGTTCGCCCCGATGCGCCGGTCTAGGATCTCGGTCCGGCCTGCCTGCGAATCGAAGTGCCATTTTCCGCCCTGCATCACGATCGGGACCGGTGTCGGCCAATCCTCGTTGCCGACAGAGAGGATCGCGCGGTTCGGATGATGGGGATCTACTTCCACAGTCATTTTCTCTTGTGCCAGCGCGGCAAAGGCAGCTCGCGAGTTTTTGTCCTGGACGTCGTCTCCGGTGGAAACAAAATCCTTGCCAGCGGGTCCGAAAATCTCCAGCAGAGCGGCTACGTCGTCGTTCTTCACCGCCAGAACCATGGCATCCGCAGCCTGCTGAGGGGTGTCAAAGGTTTTCTGTTGAACCGCTGCGGTCTCAGTTGTTGCCGTCGTCCGCGGTGCGGCGCTCAACACTATCGCCAAAACGCAGCATGCCGCAGTGCCACCGAACGTAAGGAGAATCTTCGTAGAGAGGGCATTCATTTTTGTGGAGTTCATATATTTTTCCTTATTGTTTATAGCTCAATCACCGCGGGCGTCCGCCGCCACCCGAGCGCGCTGCTCCGCCACTCGGACGGGAAGCTCCCATGCTGGAGGCACCCCGCGCACTGCTGGCTTGAGCGCTGGCCCTGTTCGATGCTCCTCCGAAGGCGCTCGTGTTCCTTGATGCGTCGGTTTTTGGAACCTGCCGGTTGCCAATATTGTTTCCAGAGCTACTACGATTCGCGCCTATATTGCTCGTGCCCGCGCCCGCATTCGAACCAGGTCGGTTTGTTGTACTAGCGCCTGGGTTCGCGCCGCCTCGATTCCCCGCAGCAGTTCCTCGGTTGACCGCGCCAGTTTGCGGCCGGTTGATCGATCCTTGCTGTTGCCGCGCATTCGCCTGCCGCGTGGACATGGAATCCCCGCGAGCCGTGCCGCCATACTGTTTGGCAACCGCTTGGTTCGAATAAGGTGTGCCGCCACGGTGCTGGGGATTGTGCTGCCAGTTATTCCCGGCGCCCGCAGGCAGCTGTGATGGCCGGTTATTGATGTTGAAGTTGTTGCGATTTACGTTATTGATGGTCGTCCTGTTGTAGTGGCTGACGTAATTGTTATTGCGGTTGACGATGACCGTAGTATGGCGTCCCCACCCGCAGTTGTAACCCCATCCGCCGCGGTAATACGACCCCACGGCGATGCCAACGCCAAACGCAAAAAACATACCCGCCGCGTAATACGAAGGTGGAGGGTAATAAATGGGTGGATACGGATATACCGGCGGCCCGTAAACGACGACGGGGTTATACGTGGGCACATAAACAACCTGAGGGTTCGCCGGCTGAATGACCACCACGGTTTTGCTTTCCACCGTTTGTGTCTCCACTTTCATCTGCTCATTCGACTTCAGCTTCCCGGCATCCAACGCCTTCGTGCGCATCCGCTGCACTGCGTCCATCACGTCGGACTGCTGCGCGAGAAAGGCGTTTCCCAGGTCTGTGGTCCACTTGATGTCATCGGATAGGCGCTTGACCAGGTCCGGAAATACGGACATTGCTTGAATACTGGGGTCCCAGTCCTGTTTCTGGACGGCGTTGGTCAAAGCATCCCCTGTGAGACCGGGATTCTTCTGGAGCCATTGCTGCAGTTGGATGATTTCGAGCGGATAAGTCGATGCCACAAGGACCTGGCTCAGCAGCGGGTCTGGATACAACGCGATTGGCGCGACTAGGGAATCCAATTGGTCAGCGGGAATTGTCGGAGCTGTCTGATCCGTTGGCGCACTTTGCAATGCCGTCGGCTGAGCGTAGACCGCTGTGTCGCCTGGCGCCAGTGCCAGCACGCACAGAATTGCCACAAGACTCTCACCTATCCTCATACGGAATTTTTTTCGAAGCGATTTTTTGGTCATAGATTTTTTCCGATGGAAGAGTTAATAGATCTAATCTAGGTTCCTTTGCTTAACGAAATGCCTAAAAGCAGCCATCCAAGCTCGGTGCCAGAATGGTCTTTTTTACCCGCCTTAGCGCTGATCGCCATTTTTCTAGATATTTGTCAGCTTATAGCCGCCCATTTCAGATGCTCACGGAACAAACTCCCCAAGTTTGCGCGCGTCCTTTTATAGCTTCAGCATTCGCCTGCCAACACTGGCAAAACTACCAGAGCAGACTTGACCCGCCCTTTTCCCGCGGCAACTCACCTAAGAATGGCAATTTTCCCAAGGAAGAATAAATCGAGTCAGCGCGGCCCTTCCCGCGCCTGGGCGGGACGCCTTGGGTTCGGAAGAGGACTCGTTGCTGCTGAGATGCGCTTCCAGGTCACTCTGCCGCCCGAAGAGGATGCGTCGTTTCTTCATAGCTCGCCCAAACCATCCGACTCGCGTAGCTATTTTTTAAACCAAAGAAAAGCTAAATAGATCTCTCTTTCCTGCACTTATCGACTTGAATTGCAGCCTAACTAGCCAGGTCTGTCACTTTTGACAGTTCCAGAGCATTCGCACTGGCCCTACTGTTAGCGAGTGACGGATAACCGAGAACTCGCAAGGAAGCGAGGCTCACTTGTGAAGGGAACCGCAGTTCGCCCCTTCTGGGTCTCTTTTCTGGGTCCTCGGACCAGGCGGGGCTTATGAGAAAGATTGGAGCGGTAAGTTTCGAAGCGCCGGCGGGCGAGTATTCGCGACCCCCGTAGGCGCAATGCGCCTGATCAGTAGATGGGACTCCCAGGCTGGCTTTTCAGGTCGCTGCGGGAGTGGGAGCGTGGTAGTAAATTGGGTTCTCGAATAAAAATCTAGCAATGAGGAGAAAAGAAATGAAGATCAGGAGTGCACTTGTTTTGGGATTGGTTCTGCTGTTCGGAAGTGCGGCGTTTGCTCAGGATTTCCCAAAGATTGAAACTTCACCGCAATTTATGTATATCCGCATGAGTCCTAATCTGACCAACACATTTTTGGTGAACGGACAACCCGTGACAGGCTCTCAAGCTATAAACTGCGCTGGCGGCGGCGGCACGATCCAATACAACGTGACTAGTCTGGTCGGCATAGCTGCTGACTTGGGTGGCTGCAAAGTATTCAGTAACGCGTACGGCCTTGGCAACTCGATTAACGGAAATTTGTTTACCTATTTGTTCGGGCCGCGGTTGACTTTCCGAAATGCCGGCAAACTCCAACCATTTGCCGAGCTCAACTTCGGCGGGATCCGCGCCTCGCTCTCTTGCCAGAGCCAGGCACTCAATTGCCTCGCGGCCGCTGGCGGCGGCACTTACTCTAAGAACGCTTTCGCCCTGACAGTAGGCGGGGGCTTAGACATCAAGCTGAACAAGAAATTTGCCATACGCCTCGCCCAGCTTGAATATCTCTATTCCCGCTTTGGCAACAACTGTGCCTTGGCCGTCTGCAGCAACAACAACAATCAGAACAGCTTTCGATTGAAGAGCGGAATCGTCATTGCGTGGTGAGAGGTGGGAAGCGTTTGCCCAAAGTCTGTCTGTTTGGGTGACGCACTAGAATCCGTACAGGAACGTGGTACGGCGAAAGGCTCCGCCGGTCCGCCGCCAACTCTGGCTCTCCCAGGGTTGGCGGCGAGCCACGTAATCACACATAAAAGGCAGGAACCTCCCGCATCGATTGTCGTTGATTGACTGGTTTTCCTCGAACCCGGAAAGCAGGCCGCTCTGTTGTTTTCCGGTTGGAAGGTCTCACTGGTACTTTTGACAATTCACAAGGAATCGGCGCATGCACTATTGTCGCTTCACTTGAACCGCGAGGGGATCCGGCTTGAGAGACCAACCTCCCTCCGATACCGGGGCGTACGTTGCCTCGGCTTTCTCTCACTTGTTGCCGGGTCCCCCTCCGAATTTACGCCGGACAGAAATCACGACGAGACAAGCGCCGGGCCGCGAACCTGCAATGGACTCTGCTGGAGTCCATTCTTACCGGATCCGATGCTCTGTCACTAATGACAGTATCGCGTCAAGAGGTGGACCGCTAACTTGGGGCACTTTGGTGCGGATTCGTTTCGCCGTCCTGGGAAGCATTCAACCATTTCGGTCGGAGTCCGCATGGATTTTCTTGCTTAGAACTAGAGCAGCTAATTGTGAGCTTCACATGCGCGGACGAACGGATGAAACGCCCATGAATTTGATCCGAGTCTGGTGTGAGATTCTTCAGGTCGCGGACGCTAGCTTGAGTTTCATCGCTTGCACCCTAGGTACCCCAGCGGGGGTCAGGTTCAGAGCCTTCTGCGAGCTTCGTCCACTAGTGGCCGGTAGCTTCAAGGGCCAATCCGCATCCTGGAAGAGAACGAGAACCTTAGCTCAACTGCCCCTGACGGCCTTACCTCAGGCGGCGCAGGCAATCACCGTGTTTGTGGGGAGGTAGAATTTGGGTCGCCCTCGTGTATTGCTCGCTGATGACCATCTCATGTTGGTCGAAGCGCTCAAGAAAGTGTTGGAAGTCGAATATGACGTTGTAGGTTCGGTCGGTGATGGGCTTGCACTTTTGAATGCTGCCGAAAAGCTGAGGCCCGACGTCATCGTTCTAGACATTGCCATGCCTCTGTTGAATGGCCTCGACGCTGGTCGGCAGCTGCGACACAATTTTCCTACAGTAAAACTCGTTTTCCTGACAATGAATGAAGACCCATACCTGGTAGGCGAGGCTTTTCGTGCTGGAGCTTCCGCGTACTTGCTCAAGCAGGGAGCAGCATTGGAGCTTACCAAGGCAATCTCCGATGTCCTGAAAGGCTTGACCTACGTAACGCCCTGTATTGCGGGGGGGCTGGCCAACATCTCATTGCTCGACCCCGAAGCTCGTGAGCAAGCCCCCCAACCGACTGCCCGGCAGCGCCAGGTCATTCAGCTATTGGCAGAAGGGCGCTCGATGAAGGAAATAGCCGACCTGCTGAACATCACCATGCGGACTGTCGCTTCGCACAAATATCGCGTGATGGAAATCCTCCAGATCAAGACCAGCGCCGAACTCGTGCGCTATGCCGTTAAGCACAGAATCGTTTGAAACGTTTCGTGGATACCGGTCAGGTTTTGGCGATAATTGAAACATTTCCCGGTCATCCAGTGGCCTCCCGCTTTTGTGTCAATAAGACCCGCCTTGAGCAGTTTCCCTAGGCGTCTCCAAAGGTAGCTTTGTGGGCACGATTGCGACCGGCTGCAGAACTCTGTCAGTTTTGACAGGTTCATCTTGCCTCTTCTCGGCACAGTATCAGCAAATGTGTTTGGACTTCATCTCATGGTTCACAGTTGAATTCCGCCGCGCTGTTTTTATGCCCAGGAACAAGAGATAAGGGGGAGTTCAATGAAGTGCATCGTAAAGCAAGCCTTTGCTGTTGCAATATTCTTCGCAGGTATGGGGCTAGTAGGGCCGCCCCTTGGGTCGGCACAGTCTAAGAGACCCAATATCCTCGTCATCTTTGGTGACGACATCGGTTACTCCAACATCAGCGCCTACAACCTGGGCCTCATGGGGTATCGCACGCCGAATATTGATCGTGTAGCGCAGCAGGGCGCTCTTTTCACCGACTATTACGCCCAACAGAGTTGCACCGCTGGCCGGGCGGCGTTTATTACTGGACAGAGTCCGTTCCGCACAGGACTGTTAAAAGTTGGACTTCCAGGCGCTGATCTTGGTTTGCAGCCTCAGGATCCTACGATTGCTGATTTGCTGAAGGGCCGTGGTTACATGACCTTCCAGAACGGTAAAAATCATCTGGGCGACCGGAATGAATTTCTTCCAACGGTTCACGGTTTTGATGAGTTTTTCGGCAACTTCTATCACCTGAATGCCGAAGAAGAGCCCGAGAATATCGACTACCCGAAGAACCCCGCATTCATGGCCAAATTCGGGCCGCGAGGTGTTTATAAGTGCAAAGCCACGGCCACCGAAAATCCGGCCTCGCCCGATCCCCGTTTTGGCCCGTGGGGCAAGCAAACCTGCGAAGACACTGGTCCTCTCACCAAGCTGCGAATGGAAACGGCGGATGAAGAGTTTCTCGCGGCAACTTTGGACGATATGGATCGCTCTGTGAAAGCGGGTAAGCCGTTCTTCATATGGCACAACACCACGCGCATGCATATCTGGACCCATCTCCAGCCAAAGTACAAGGCTATGATTCCGGAGAAGGGTCTTTACGGCGCGGGTATGACGGAATTCGATGACAACATCGGCGTAATGTTAAAAAAGCTTGACGATTTAGGCATAGCCGACAACACCATCGTCATCATTACCACCGATAACGGCGCCGAGACGTTTTCCTGGCCCGATGGCGGCACGACACCTTTCCGCGGCGAAAAAAACACCAACTGGGAAGGTGGCTACCGCGTGCCCATGATCATTCGCTGGCCAGGCATGATCAAGCCCGGGATTATATTCAACGATATTTGTGCTCACGAGGATTGGGCGGCAACGCTCCTGGCGGCCGCAGGCGAACCCGATGTTACCCAAAAGCTGCTGACGGGCTATCAATCAAATGGGAAGACCTTCAAAGTCCATCTTGATGGCTACAACCTTATGGATATGCTAGCCGGCAAGGCGCCGGGGCCGCGCAAGGAGTTCTTCTACTGGACCGATGACGGCGATTTCGCTGGCCTTAGGTACGACAAATGGAAACTCGTTTTCCTGGATCAGCGTGTGCATGGATTTGGCGTGTGGAGTGAGCCGTTGGTTGTTCTGCGCGTTCCTTTGATTGAAGACCTCCGTGCCGATCCCTACGAACGGGCCACCTATGAAGCTTCTGACTATGACCATTGGATGATTGATCGCATTTACATCCTCGTTCCTGCGCAGGCCTTTGTCGGGAAATTCCTGATGACGTTCAAGGAGTTCCCGCCGCGCCAGTCGCCTGCCAGTTTCAGTCTGGACCAGGTGATGCAGAAGCTGCGTGAGGGTATCCAAAGCAATAATTGAAATGCTGCTTATTTTCGTGGCGCCTCGTGGTCCGACGCGCACCTTTTTTTACGGGTCAAGAAAAAGGGGCGAAAGTGAGAATGAAAACGGTCAACGTACGCTCGTGCGGAATTTTTGTTGCTCCATTTCTCGCCTTTCTCCTGTTTGGCGGGTCAATCTTTGAAGAAGGGCTGGTTTGTCACTTGGCAGCCCACCCTCACAGCAGACTGGGAAGCTACAAATGGCGGTCGATGGGTAGTTCCGTTTGGCGGTGGTGTGGGAAGAATCATGCCAGCCTGTCTCTCTTACCGCACAGTTTTATGGCAATGCCGTTCATCCTCCGGGGGCTTCGCCTTGGGGCATGCGGTTGCAAATTGCGTTCCTATTTCCGAAGTTGTCCAAGGAAATGGAGCAGATGATGTTGGAGAAAAAAACTGGATCAACTGCAGCAGGAACAACCTAAGAAAAATTGAATGGGAGTCAAAGCTGGAGGTGAATAGGGAAGTGATCAATGTTTGGGGCCTGCGGCCCGGCGTGGGATGGCCTTTGATTTGCTCGATTCAGATTTAGGATTCTCGGTTCCGGAACCCGGATACCGCGACATCCCGGGAGACGCACAGTTCCGCTCTGAGACGCGAATCTGCGCCGGATCAAATCCTCTTAGTTCTTCTGGGATGGCTAATCTAGGTTCCCCTCGACTCCAGCAATCGCTGGACGTCCGAAGTTCTCTAAGGATTATCAGGCGTACCGAAGGAGTGGCAATCGTAGGAGTCAAAAAAAAATGACTACTCCAATTCTTCCGCATCTCCGGGCGGTCGGTTTTTTACTCATCGCATCTTTCCTGGCATGCTGCTTTTCTCTCGCTCAGGGAGAGCGAAAAGACGTGGTCGTCATGAAAAATGGCGATCGTCTAACCGGGAAGGTAAAACGCCTGCAAGATGGTTTGCTGTTCATCGAGACGCCGTACGCGTCCGGTAACATCGGCCTGGATTGGAATCAAGTGGACTCCGTCCAAAGCACTGCAATATTCCAAATCATCTTAAACAACGGGCACAGGCTTGAGGGAACCATTGAAAAAATCTCTGGTGAAAAAGCAAAAAACGAGGATTTTCAGATTCGCGAAGCCACCGAGGAAGTTGAAATTCCCTCGACTTCCATCGCGAGGATCGACCAGAAAAAACCCACATTCTGGCGACAGTTGCAGGGCAACATTGACTTCGGCTACAGCTTTGCCAGTGGAAATAGTCAGTCCACATTGAACGCGGATACGAGCGCGGCCTACAAGACCACGGCATGGCAGGCCACGACCTCTTTCGATTCGACGTATAGCGGCCAGTCGGGAGCCTCCAGCACTAATCGCGAAGATCTACAGTCAACGGTCACCAAGTTCTTGAGCAGAAATTCTTTCGTCGCTGGTATATCCGATTTTCTTCACAGCAGCCGGCAAGACTTGAACCTGCGCACCACCCTTGGCGGCGGTTATGGACGTTTTATGAAGCGTACGACCAACAGCAACCTCGCCTGGCTGGGCGGCTTCGTTTACAGTCATGAGTCCTTCGACACTACTGCCGGTCAACCATCGGACCAGAATATGGAGGCTGTGTTGGGATTGCAGTACAGTTATGTTCGTTTCAACCTGGGCGAACTCGACTCTCAGCTGCGAATATATCCGGGACTGACCGACTCCGGCCGCGTGCGTATTACCACAAACAATTCACTGTCAATCAAACTAAGAAACAATTTCTATCTCCTTTTCACCTTCTGGGATAACTTTGATAGTCGGCCGCCGGCCGCCGCGAGAAAGAATGAGCTCGGCACAAGTACCGGGGTCGGCTGGTCCTTTTAATCTCCCGCCTGCAGCGAAAGGGCTCTGGTTGTCTTCGGAACGCCCGCCGAGTGGCGCCGCACTCTGGCCGGAAACGTCTGCGGCCCGGCTTCTGACTCAGGGATACGAACTCGCACGCCGTGAGCTACGCTAAAAATGGGAATGCCGTACCACGTAGAATGTTATATGGATGCCTTAGAACGCCACGGTAAGAATGCTTCTGAGCGAGTCACATCGTTCGTGTTTCAAGATTTATGGCTGATGACGTTTTCTTTTTCCAACGCATCGATTACGACCTTAACCAGCCCCTTGATCGCCTTCATCGGTGAATTGCCGTCAAAAGTATTGGTTGTTCCCGTCCACACAAGTTCCCCCTCAGGCTTAGCCGTGGCATAGAAATTTGTCTCCACTTGCGCAAGCTTCTCCTTGACCATATACCCGGGGGAATAGACCAGGGGAGACATTGCGCTGTAATACCCGTAAAAGCTCCCGTAAGCAGGGTAGGGATTGTAAACTTCGCCGGGCACGTATGTATTCTTCTTCTCTGCTTTGGTCAGTCGCGCCACGACGATCGCATCAAACTTCTGCTCCTGAATCAGCTCCTTCAAATCTTTCATGTCGATGGGCGTCGCGTTGGGACGTGGCAGAAACACATAGCTCTGGGTGGCCTGAACTCCCGGCCTGGCGATCGCCGCGACCAACTCATCCTCGAATTCCGCGCGGTTCTCTGCCTTGCCGTTCAGGGCCAGTACGAGAATGTTGGTAAAGTGGGTCGTCCCCGAATAGTCCGGATTCTTCCAGCTCAGCAGCAGTTTCGGGGAACTGGCCACCAAAATCGCCGGAATAGCGAATGCGGCCGCAATTAAAAGTAATCTTCTTCTCAAAGTCATTCCTCCCAATAGCTTTATATGATTCCTAGCGGCCAGAGCGGCCCGCCATCTACTGCCAACGGCCGAGTTTCGTCCACAATTTGGAATCGTGGGGTTCAGCCAGTCCCATTATCCTCGCAACTTCTCGGGCTAAGTCCTTCTGAATAATGGGCCAACACGCGAGAGTCATTGAAGTTACTGTAGCCTACCTCTGTTACACGTCGACGCACACTGTCAAAACTTACAGACTCTCAATCGGTATCTTTTGGGTGCGTACCCAAGAAGCGGAAAGCCCGGCATGCTTGTCCGCAGATGATTTATATCGTGGCGGTGAAGTCCAGAAGCGTATATGATTCGCAACATCCGCTGTGGTTAACGCGTCTCCTGCCGGGTTCAGGCGGCGCTTGCATTCTGAAGAAGAACGTCCAAATGCATAAAAGCCCCAGCTCCGATTGCACTCGCAGTCCGGCATCATCCGCCTCAGGATCCTTCTCCTCAGCCTTGCGGTCTGTCCTGTCAACCCTCCGCTATGTCACTGGGGGCGGCGTGCGCAGGTTTCTGGACTCGTTGGCGGCGCACATATGGCTGAGCCTCTTCGCACAGTCGAGCCACGCATGAGCTCCGCCCAAAGCCGCACCTTGTGGAGCCCGCCGAATTTGGATTCCCGGATCTACACAGCGATTCTGGCATTCCTGGTGGCCACAGTATCGTATCTGGCTGCGAAGCTGGCTGGGGCATTGGTTATTACTATCCCTCAAACGATTTGGCCAATGTGGCCAGGGTGCGCGGTATTGGTCGGCATTCTCCTGCTAGTGCCGCGGAAAACCTGGCCTATTCTTCTCCCTGCTGGCCTGGCCGGCTTTGTTCTCTACGACTTGCAGGCTGGTGTGTCAATTCCGTCGATCGCCTGGCTCGTTCTGGCCGATACCATTGAGATTCTCGTCGCTGCCAGGGGGGTGAGCTATTTTTTGCATGGCAAGCCTCGTTTGGACGGCTTAGGGGCCCTCGCCAAGTACTCGCTCTGTACGGTATTCCTCGCCTCGCTCATCGTTTCGTCTCTCGGAAGCCTCGGCTTGAACGGGAACTTCTGGCTCAGCTGGCGGTTTAGCTTTCTTTCGGAAGCGTTGGCCTTTCTCACTGTAACCCCAGCCATTATCGGTCTGTTCGGCTTGCGCGGACCGTCTATCCGCGCCTCGCGAGCCCATTACCTGGAAGCAGCTATCTTGATGTCTACGGTAGTTGCCCTGAGCTACCTCTTGTTCGTGGCTCCCGGGAGGAGCGATCCGCCAGCGCTACTCTATTCTCTCGTCCCACTTCTAATTTGGTCCGCTTTGCGGTTCGGCTCCGCAGGCGTCGGCTCATCGGCAACCATTGTTGCCCTCTTGTCCATTTGGGGCGCGGTCCACGGACGAGGACCCTTCACCGAAGCGGACCCCATCAATCGCGTCTTATCGCTTCAGTTGTTCTTGTTTTGTACTTCTATCCCTTTTATGGTTCTGGCAGTCCTGGTGGAAGAGCGCAAGATTGCACAGGACGAGCTCAGCGAAAGCGAAGAGCGTTTACGCCTGTCTATGGAATCTGGTAAAGCGGTAGGCTGGGAGTGGGATCTTGAGACCGGAAGAGACTCCTGGTTTGGTGATCTCAAGACCATGTTCGGAATCCCAGTCGAGCATTTTGTCGGACGTCCAGAAGACTTCCATCGTTACGTTCACCAGGAGGATCGACATTACGTCTCCCAGGCCGTGGCCGAAGCAAGGGTAAGTCATCTGCCGTACGAGGCGGAGTTCCGCGTTGTTTGGCCAAACGGGAATGTCCGCTGGGTCGCGGCCAAGGGGAAATTCTACTATTCGGCGACTGGCCTTCCCGAACGCATGCTAGGCATGGCGCATGATATCACCGAGCGCAAACTCGCGGAGCAGGCCTTGCGCGAGAGTGAAGCAGCTCTCACGGAAGCGCAGCGGCTTGCAAACGTGGGTAGCTGGCAATGGGATGTGCAAACCGATACTGTCACTTGGTCAGAACAACTCTATCGGATCGCGGGTATTGATCCTTCTCTGCCCGCCGTCAGTTACCAGGGGCACGCAACCCTCTATACCCACGAAAGCTGGCTCCGCCTTCAGGGCGCGGTAGAAGAAGCGTTGCGTTCGGGAACGCCCTACGAGCTCGATCTTGAGATGAATCACTCGGACGGCACAAGAAAATGGATTATCGCCAAGGGCGAAGTACGGCGTGATGGCGCCGGAAACATCGTCAAGCTTCGCGGTACGGTCGATGACATTACCATTCGCAAACACGCCCAGGAGGAACTTCGCAAGAGCGAAGAGCGGCTGCGTCTCGCAATCCAGGCCGGAAAAATGTTTACCTGCGACTGGGACGCGGCCACAAATGTATTCACCCACTCGCCGGAGAGCGTCCAGATTCTCGGAGGGGATCAGGCGACCTCCAGCACCGGCGAACAACTCTTGGATAGCGTACATCCAGAAGATCGAGAGTTATTTACGGGCGCAGCTGCCCGCCTCAGCCCCGAAAAGCCCGACATTAGGATCAGCTACCGCATGGTGCGTTCGGACGGCACCGTGATCTGGTTGGAAAGAAATAGTCGTGCGCAGTTTGACCCACAAGGCAAGTTGCTGCGGATCATCGGCATTGTAACGGACATCACGGAGCGCAAACGCGGTGAAGATACGGTGCGGCAGAGCGAAGAAAAGTATCGCAGGATCGTGGAGACTACCAATGAGGGAATTTGGCTTCTTGATTCGAACTTTGACACTTCCTTCGTGAATCAGCAGATGGCCGAGATGCTCGGATACCAACCTGCAGAAATGCTTGGTCGCAGCGTCTTCGATTTTTTCTTCCCCGAGGATGTCGGGCGCAAGCGCCGAGGTTTGGCGCGCCGGCGGGAAATGCACAGCGAGCAATTAGATGATCGGCTCCGCCGAAAGGACGGCACTGAATTGTGGGTACGAATGACGGCCATCCCGATCTCCAAGGACAATGGAGATTTTGACGGCTCCATGGCGATCGTGGCTGACATTTCCAGCCAGAGGCTAGCAGAAATTGCCCTTCGCGAGAGCGAAGCACGCTTCCGTTTGGTGGCCAACACCGCCCCCATGCTGATCTGGATGTCGGATACCTCTAAGTTGTGCACCTATTTCAATCATTCCTGGCTCGCATTCACTGGTCGTTCCATGGACCAGGAGCTCGGAAATGGCTGGACAGAAGGCGTTCACCCAGAGGATTTGCAAAAATGTTTTGATACCTACGTTCATGCTTTTGATGCGCATGAGAAGTTCGCAATCGAATATCGGATCCGGCGCTACGACGGCGAATATCGCTGGGTTCTGGATCTTGGCGTTCCCAGATTCAACCAGGATGGCTCCTTCGCAGGCTACATTGGTTCGTGTATTGATGTCACCGACCGCAAGCTCGCCGAAGAAGCCCTTTCCGGCGTAAACAGTAGGCTCATTGAGGCCCAAGAGCGTGAGCGCGCCCGCATCTCCAGAGAGCTTCACGACGATATCAGTCAGCGTCTCGCGATGTTGACCATCGAGTTAGAGCAGCTCGGGCAGAAATTCTTCGATTCGCCTCCCGACCTGCTCCACCGTGTTGCTCGATTACGAAACCAAAGCGCTGACATTGCCACCGACGTCCAATCCTTGTCGCACGAGTTGCATTCCTCAAAACTGGAATATCTCGGCATTACCACGGCCATGAGAGCTTTCTGTCATGAGTTCTCTGACCAGCAGAATGTCGAAGTTGTTTTTGCCCATGACGAAATTCCGCGCACGCTCCCGCAGGACATTTCTCTCTGCCTCTTCCGCGTCTCACAGGAGGCTTTGCAAAATGCCGTTAAGCACAGCGGGGTTCGGCACTTCGATGTGGAGCTGCGTTTCGCCTCTGACGCCATCCAACTCACCGTGCGCGATTCTGGATCTGGATTCGACCCTGAAGGGGCAAGCAAAACGCAGGGGCTTGGTCTCGTCAGTATGGCGGAGCGTGTGAAGCTCGTCGGTGGGCTGCTTTTGATTGACTCGCAACCTCATCGTGGCACCACCATCCACGCCAAAGTGCCCCTCAGCAAAGCCGCAAGTGCGTCCGCGTAGGAATGCAGTCTGCCCGCAAACGGAGTCCCGCCTGTCCCCAGCCCGGTCTCTTCTTCGATCATCTCTGGTCTGACTGTCACTTTTGCCGGTTTACTTCAGAAGACCGGTCGGCTAGCGTCTCTTGGCGCACGACAGTCATAAGTGATTGTCTGTGGGATATTCTAGTTGAGGCCTTATGCCCTGTAGGAAATGCGGGTCGGATCACCTGACGGAGTATGGCTCGGAGATTAATGTGCACTCTCTGGACCACAGCGACTTGGACAGGCCGGCAGTCTTGCTGTTCCCCAAGCTCTTGGTCTGCCTAAAGTGCGGTTTTACGGAGTTTACCCTCTTGGGAAGCGATTTGCCCCTGCTCTCAAAGCGCGTGGAGCACTAAGCCTCGGCTTGCTTCGGTCGTCTTCCCCTCTGCATAAGTAATCGAATGCACTTAAGAAACAGGGCGAGAAATGCAGCTACCCTCTTCGCCGAGCGAACCACTCAAAGGCGGCTGACATACTGTTTGCCCTCAAGGACAGCTTCCACGGCCGGCAGCAGGTCGCTGCCCGCTCGAGTCTTAACAACGTAACCCAATGCCCCTAATCTCAGGGCCTCTTGCACTACATCCTCGGAGGATTCCTGCGTCAGAAAAATTATTTTGGCGTTTGGAACGAGCTTCCGGATTTGCCGGCCCGCCTCAATTCCATTCAAGCCCGGGAGACCGATATCGAGCAGAATCAGGTCCGGGTTAAGCTCTTTGGCCTTCTGGACGGCGGCTAACCCGTCTGAAAGTTCGCAGACGACTTCCAGCTCCGGCTTTTGTTTTAGCGCCGAACAAACGAAAGACCGAAAAGGTTCAAAATCCTCTACTACCAGGACACGTATGGGCGACGTTGTCAGTGGGCCCCATTTCTGAAGAGGTCACATCACGAACTGTGGGGGACGCGACAATACTAGTCGAACTTGTTCCTCGAGCGCAACTCATTCATTTTCTGTTAATTCGTTTTAAAGGATTCAAGCAGATTCTTACGTGCTATCCATCACTCTAAGCTGATTGGTACGTAGATCAATCTGCCCTCGCGCTGGATTTGCAGCACAAAGGGAACTCCCGGTGGGCAAGCTTTCAATGCTGAGCGCAAACGCTCTAAGGTAGTCATGGGCTGGGTGTTCAAACTGCGGATGACGTCCCCCGGGGCAAGCGGAACGTCACCCGAGGAACCCGTCACCCGCGCGGTAACCACAATGCCGAACGAATCTCTCAATCCCCGCAACATGGCAGCGGTCTTCTTGTCGATTTCCACGCCTACTATGCCTAGCGGTGAAACTAGATTCTTTTGAGGGTCCGCAAGCGAGATGATCTGATCCACATCTTGCCCTTCCTCGACTGTCCCCACGCTGAAAACTTGCTTCGCTGTTCCTCTGAGAACGGTGACTTGCACCTTGTCTGCTGAATCCCGCAAAAGGAAAAAATAATTTACGCTCGGCAGATTATCGGCCGGCTGCCCATCGATTGACACCAGAATATCGCCAACCATCAAGCCTGCTGCTTCCGCTGGCCCCCCAGGAAGCACGTCCGAAATGATGACCCCGTACTCTTGCTTCAATCCGAGTCCCACAGCAATGGACGGCGTGATCGTTTGTATCCCAATACCAATCTCTTGCCGGCGCAAATGTCCGAATTGTTTCAGTTGTCGATACACAGTTCTGACCGTCGCCGATGGTATGGCAAAACCCAATCCCTCGTTACCACCCGATTGCGAAAGAATGAATGTATTTACCCCAACAACCTCCCCATTCAGGTTTACCAGCGGACCGCCCGAGTTCCCCGGGTTGATCGGGGCATCGGTCTGGATATAGATCAGCGGAGAATCAGGATCGAGTTGCCTTGCCACCGCCGAAATCAGCCCATGAGTGATGGAATTCCTTAACCCTTCGGGGCTGCCAAAAGCAAAAACAGTATGGCCTTGCCGCACGTCCCGGTAAGGCGCGAGCGGCAATGCCGGAAGCTTTGTGTTTTCAATTTTCAGGAGCGCGAGGTCTTTCTCACGTGCCACTCCGATGAGTCGAGCCGGGACGGTGTCGATCCTTCCTGAAAGGGCCGTTGCCAGAGAACCGTCCGTGACTGGAGGCGGCAGAACGACTTCAATCCGCTGCGCTCCGTTCACCACGTGCGCGTTCGTTATGATGTAGCCTTCCGCATCGATCACGAACCCCGAACCGCTCGCACGCTGCCGTCCAATCACCGCCCCTGCATTCCCCCGGCCGCTATCCTCGAGGGGCGCATAGGCCGTAACTATGATCTGGACGACGCTCGGCGAAACCTTCTTGATCAGAGCATCCACCATCGCGTCAAATTGGCTGGCAGATTTTGCCGGGGAAGGTGCCTGGGCGAGGGCTTGGAACGCGAATCCGAACAGCACACACTGTACCAAAATGGCGCGGCAGCCGAGCCTCTTGGCAAACCGGACGCGATGAAAACGGATTTCACGCATTCGAGACGCTCCTTTTCCTGGGTCGCCCGATTCGAGAGCCGCTCGAGCTTCTGAGCGCTTGGCCACACCTTTACCCTGTCGGTTTGCGCAGCTCTCCCCGAGTGTTGGCAGCTTATGACTGCCCACTTAGCTCAGTACACTGGTAAAACTACCGCGTCGACCTAACGCTGAACCCCTGCGCCAGTATCGTTCACTTGGTCCGCCGCCATCTGGGAAGGCGTTCGGGACGCCGTTCCTGTCTATCGGGTCGCCACGTCAATCTGGGCCTGCGGGAGATAATCCCGGACCCGAAAGGTGTGCAATCTTGTACAGTCGACCCCCGTTTTGATTCTTTATACTCGCCGCGTAGACTCGCCAGTGTTGGATCCACTGGCATGGACCATCAGAACGTGCGGGAGGGTTTATGTCTTGTCTGGCATGCGCGTCGAATAATCACGTGGAATTGTCTGCGACGATTGTCCTCAATTCCGCCACGCTCCAAAACGAGGAGAGCGCGTGTGTCGAGCTTTTCCCGAAGCTGTTAGTCTGCTTGGATTGCGGCTTTACCCGTTTTAACGTCTCAACACCCGAATTGGCGTCGCTTGCCAGTGGTACTCAGACAGCGGAACGGCTCACGAGGCAGGCGCATCCATAAACCATACTCTTCAGCAATTCATCATCAGTTACTAACACTCTTTTGAATCCATCTAGTTGAACCACCGCCAAGTATTATTGATAAAAGTCTTACAAGTGGAGGAGGGATGCGCTCACTCGGGGTATGGTTTGTCCTGGTGTGATATCCAACCGACTCCTCAACCGGCCGCATCGAGCAGCGAAGGTTCAAAATCCGCATAACCGTCCCAGATGCGCTGTTAAGCCGAGGCTCGCAGAGATCAACCAACTTGCGATGTCCGCTTGGAGATAAATCCATCGTTGGATTCCTGGTTATGTATGGCCTGTATAGCCGGGGGGGATCCCCCCCCTTTTTTTTTGTAACTGCAGATTCTAAAGGACTTTAAGTGCCGTGTTTTGGAAGAGCGGATTCTGCTGGGCTTACAGGCGCGTTTTTCGTGAGTTCGGATTCCAAAGAATTTAGAGAAAAACACAAAGCGAGGAAAAGGGCGCGGGGCTAAAGCCACCGTGCTACAGCGACTAGGAGAAGAACTGCGGAGGGAGGAGAAATCGGGCGAAGGGGACGGTGACGGGTTAAATTGCGAGGAGAACCCTTCGAGGCTCAGGGTGAACATGGGGAAGGGTAGCATCGAGTTAGCAAAAAGGTAAAATAAATTACATGGAATGGTAAGAATTCGGGGTTGAATGGCGTTTTTTGGGCAGTGAACGGTTGAGCGCCCGAGGCGAGCGAGGCAGGCGGGAAGTTGCGGGGCCGACATGCTCAATTCGGAAGATTTGGCGGACAGGCAGAGCTATGGTGATGTGCGGGTGATTAAGCCGTTTGAAGTGAGGGAAGTCTCGCCATCTCCAAACTCGTTAACGATTGAGCCAGCGACGCTACAAAGGGATCTAAACCTGCGAGCATGCCAGCGGACGAAGCACCAGGCTCGTAATGTTCGAGACTGTCGGCGGATCCAGCTTGAACTTTGGATCATTTGACAGTTTCTTCCAGTCCGGATCGGCGGCAAACTTGTCCCACGCGGACTCCAGTGAAGCCATATCCGAGAAGCTGAGCATATAGGTTAGGTTTGGCAGCCGCGGCCCAATCAGCGTATCCGCATAGAACACCCCGTGCGCTCCCGCCTTCTCGAAGATCCCGAATTCACCCTGATGGAACATCTCCACTTTGAGCACATGATCCGCGTTGGTCGGCGACTGGTACTGCCGCAGTTGATAGATCCTCTTCCCGTTGGTCGCCGCCGAAGCCGGAGGCGTCACCCTCGGATACCCCTCGAACGCCCTCAGTAGGGAACTCTCGATCTGTATGTAAGGTGGCGACCCGGCGGGCGCATCCCAAAAGGGCGCCCCCGCCTTCGCAAACGCAGGATCCTTCGCTAGTAGCAAATCCGCCGTCACCAGCGTCTCCAGTTTCGAGCTAGGCATTAGCAGGTAGTAGGCCGGCGTCTCTGGCCCAAAGTAAACGGAGAAGGCCCCCACCGGCCCGATACCCAGCCGGTTCAACGCAGGAATCAGAGCGTCAGCAAAATAGTTATCGGTAAGCTTCGTCCCGGGCCCGCTCGTCAGCTGGTACCGACGCAGATCGTAGTACTCGACCGTTGGGGAAGTGGCCCCAGTCTGGCCGACTCCTTTTGCCGAGCCGGCGAGCGAAAGGGCAGAGACGGCAAGCGAATCAGAAACAAATTTGCGGCGGTCCATGTGGTCTCCTGAGCAGCGCTAAGAATTCTATCCGAATCAACTCCGTGAGGATAACAACCTCCTGTCTCCGATACGAGCGCGCCGGTGCACATTGTGCAGGCCCTAGTTGAGATGGAGCCTCGGGATAGTGCAAACTAAATTGAGTCAGTCACAATTCTCCAGTGATGAATTGCGCCCGGCCGTTCCCGAAGCTCCAGTCCGCTGCGGAGTTCGTGACGATAGAAACGAAGACATCGTTTGGATCAATGGCGCAGCTCTCCTTTAGTTCGCGGCAAAGTTCCGCATAAAACTTTTCCTTCATATCTTGGGTTCGCTCTCGGCTGGTCACACTCACAACCACCAGATTCCTCGTGCGTTTGATCCCTAGCCCGGTGTCTTCCGCGACGAAATGGGACGGCGGGTGCTCCTGATAGATTTGGTAGCGATCACTTTCCGGCACATGAAAGGCGGAAAGCATGGCACGGTGTGCAGCATCGAGCAGACGTTTAATTTCGTTATCGTTACGCCCTTCTACGACATCAAATCGAACCAAAGGCATTTTGTGTGGTTCTCCAATCTATAATTTATTGTGCTGGGTCGATGAGCTTCATACCGGATGCATCGTCGGCTTTCTTTACAAGCGGCGTCGTATTGACGGTCATGAACACTTCGACCGTCGGATTGCTAATAAGCTCAAAAACGTGACCGCCGATCGTGCTTCCATCTGGCTTGCAGAGCACAGCGTGCATATGGACTATGGGTACGCCATTAAAAACTGCGATGTCTCCGATGAGCGACAAGACCTCGACCTGTTGCGCGACCGTGATGCGGCGGTACATCTTTTTCGGGATGTCCAGCCAAGCGAGCGTAGCGCCGCTGACCGCACCGATGGCCGTGAAGTGCGCGTCCGAAACTTTGTGGGCAATAGCAAAGTCAGTGAGTCCACTCATGACTTCGTCGTCTTTATAGAAGATGATCGAATAAACTTGTTCACCGGGCGTGTCCTTGACGAGTTTGGCCTGCATGGTTGGCGCTTTACCCACGGGGACAGGCCGCGACGGCGAAATGAAAGCGTCGTCTGGAACTGCCGTCGTCTGGGCAACGGCGGGAGTCGTAAGGAAAAGTAGGAGCAGTGTTAATCTAAGTCGCATTTGTGAATGCCTCTCGGTCGTTAGTCAGAAGCAAGAATCGTGCCAAGGCCCTCCGACATAAGTCCGGTATTTTGAGCGGTAAACTCATCCGTCGTTTACGTAAGATCTCAATCCATGGACGCATTGTTTGCCCGCTGACACTGAACTCAACGGCAAGCGTGAAAGTTCAATTTGCATGGACGACAGGCTTCTTCAGAATCCTCGACCCAACCCCGGGCCGAGACTGATCTGAAATAAACACGCGCTTCCACATGGAAAGGCTGCGTTATCAGGCCGTCCAACAGAACTGAACCGATTAAGTTCAGTTAGGTGATGCGCGATGGCCCAGGCTCCACACATACGCTGAAACCGCTGATACCTGTTCGGGCGTGAGTTGCGCACCACCCATTGGCGGCATAGGGCTGCGATATTGTTTTGGCTGCGAAACACCTTCGGCGATCGTTTTTTTGATTCCGGCGTAGCCGCCATCGCTCCACAGCCATTTCTTGCCTGTCAGATCGGGGCCCAATGGGGTGCCCTGACCGCTATCACCATGGCAGCCTGTGCACGCCGCTCCGCCCACTTGGCCGCGGTAGATACGCTCGCCGAGCAGGACCATTTCTCGCGTCGAACCTGGAGGAATGGGAAGACTGCTGGATGCGGCTGCACCTGCGTCTGGATGCGTGCCCTCTGGGGGTTGCGCGGCCACTTCAACGGGATTGCCGGCCGGAGCTGTTAAGCTGGGACACGCAGTGATGTTGGCGGCACCGCCTTCGGAGCCACCTTGATAGACAATGCGGTAGATCCGTCCACGTATATCGTCGGAAACGTAGAGCGAACCGTCCGGTCCCACCGCCAAGCCACTGGGACGATGTTCGGCTCTGGCGGGTGACTCCACTGCTCCCGCGAAACCATCCGCAAATATTTCGCACAGACCTGATGCGTGGCCCCCGGCGAGTGCCTGAAAAACCACGTTGTAGCCACCTTGCGCATAGGGCGCCCGATCCCATGACCCGTGGAAAGCGATGAAGACGCCGCCACGGTAGCGCGCCGGAAATTGCATCTTGTCGTACAGCACCATGGCATTAGGCCCCCAATGAGCGGGAAATGCCGCGATGGGAGCAATCTTGTTCGCGCACACTCCGATCGTTTTGCCGCCGTCGCCTCCGTATTCTGGCGCCAGAACCAACTTTTGCACGAACGCATCGTAGTAGCACTCAGGCCAGCCGTAGTCCCCCTTTGCCTTCAAAAGCAACAACTCTTCAGCCGGTTGTGTTGCCTCCTGATCGGGTTTATAGAGGTCGGGCCAATTGGCGTGCAGCTGGTCCCGTCCGTGTTGGGTCACAAATATTCGGCCGCTTGAGTCGATTGCGAAACCTTCCGTATTGCGAATTCCTGTAGCGAAGCGGTCAGCCGTTGAAAAGGATTGGTTCGATTTATTCGCGTCATAGAGCCAGACGCCACCACGGGTCTCAAGTTCCGTGCACGGTTGCACGCCGGGCGATTTGAGTGTCCGATTCTTCAGCTGGCAGGAATTGGTCGCGGTTCCCAGGTCAACATACATCGATCCTTCACCGTTGATGATAAACGGGTGCATCGGATGATCGCCACCTAGAGGCAATCCGGAAACGATGGTATCGGCCGGGCCACTCGGCACAATGGAATCCCCGGGCAGAGAATATCGCACGATGCGGTCATTGATCTCGGCGTAGACCCATCCTTTATATAGGCCAATGCCGGTTCCGCCTGCTCCGCCGGTTTGGACGGTTTCGCCAAAGCGCTCAGTCACGTCGGCCTTTCCCGCACCGCTCTTGTCCTGTAGAGCGACGAGGAAGCCACCGGCATGTGGCGTGTCGTTGCCGTAATACCTGCCCGACCAGGTGTTAACGTAAAGAACGCCGTTCGAAGCAACCACCATGTGGCGGGCGTGGCCAATGCCGTCAGCGAAGACAGTTGCGCAAAAACCAGCAGGTAACTTCAGCCCGCTGTCATCGTTCGGGCACGCTTGGCTCTTGGCTTCTGCAGCCGGATTGGATTGATTGCGCGCGGGCGCCAGTGAACTACCCAAGCACAATGCGGCGAGAGCGACCAGAGCAGACAACAGAGTCTTATTTTTTACGTTGTTCCGCATCGTGTATTTCCTTTCGAATCTAATTGTCGTCCGCGCGAAATACTGTTTTCGCGATCCAGCCTTTGCAAGAGACGATGCACCCTGAATGCCAAAGTGGGGGATGAGCGAGATTCTCAGGAAGCTATGGGAAACGGGTAGCCTACACAGAGGGACGAAAATTCAGTGTACGGGATTAAACGCTAAGAGTCCAGCGAATTGAATGGTTTCAGCGAGTTTAAAAGGGTATTCTCCTGCAAAAAGAATAGGAATCTAGACTGCCCTGCGAGGCCCCGACAAACACTGGAAGGTTATACGCGAATGCAATCCAATTTCCAGCAGGCTGACAGTGTCCAAGAGATTCGACAGACTACTCTCACCATCTGAGAGTTGAGTCCCCTTGCTTGCCACTCGTATTCTCCATGCTACCAACATCTTCCATGAACACTTGGCCCCGTTCGCGAAACGGTGCAACACGTGCATTTGACCCAACTGGAAGTTGAAATCGTAGATCAGTCTAAAGGCGATTCATCATGAAATCAATCAGGCAGGAAAATGATAGGCTCGGATTTGTCGGCATCGGCTACATGGGTCGGCCGATCGCGCGGCGGTTACTTGAGTCCGGCTTCAAGCTGACAGCTTACGACCGAGACCACAACAAGGCGGAGCAGCTAATTCGATATGGCGGCACCGTCGCACAGAGCATTTCGGAGCTCTCCTCTAGTTGCAACGTCGTGTTGTCGTGCCTACCAAGCGATGAAGCTGTACTGGACACTTACAGTGGATCTGACGGCGTGTTCGCCCACGTGCATCCTGGCTCGGTAGTCATCGACATGAGCACGGTCTATCCGGAAACCTCGCAGGAACTCTCGAAACGGGGGTCACAGCGTGGAGTTGAGGTCCTTGATGTGACCATATCAGGGAGTACTCCTACCGCGGAAAATGGACTGCTGACCCTGTTTGGGGGCGGGAACAAGGAGCGCTTCGAATCTGCCGAGTCGATCTTTCGGGTTATCGCCAAAAATTATTTTTACCTCGGGCCAAGCGGCTCCGGAGCGATTATGAAACTTGTGGTGAACGCTTTGCTGGGAATCGGAATGCAGGCGATTGCCGAAGCTGTTGCACTTGGTGAGAAGGCTGGTCTTGATCGCAATCGTTTGCTGGATGTGTTGTCCCAGACTGCAGTGGTCGCTCCAGCGCATGCGGGCAAACTGCAAAGAGCGAAGAAGAGCGACTACAGCCCGCAATTTCCGATTCGGCTAATGAACAAGGATTTCGGGTTGATTTTCAATCTTGCGGCTGCCGTTGGCGCGCGCATGCCTGCCGCGGGTGCAGCATATGAGATCAATGCGAGGCAGACGGACGAAGGGGAGGAGCAAGATTTTTCGGCGGTGATTCTGCAAATGGAAAAACTGGCTCACCTGGGTTCGAAGAACGTTGGTCTGACTCGCGTCGGCGCCGATTCCGCCAGCAAGGTGATCTAAATTCGTTGAAAGTTTCCTATGTTCGATGAAGCTTATCCCGTACATGCATTCGTGGCGGCCAACAAAATGATCCAACTGACGGTGAATGGAGCGAAACAATGCTTCAGCGGTTCAACGGAAATGCCACTGCTCTGGTATTTACGGGAGATTTTGGCGGACGGGATGGAAGTTTGGCTGCGGGGTCGGACTTTGCGGCGCGGTTAACGATCTCTGCGCCCGATGATGGAGAAGTGTGCGCAGCCGAAATGAGAAACATTGTAAGTATAGATAAAGGAAGAACCTTGATACAAGACAGGAATCAAAGCCATGTAACTTTCGCCTCTGCAATTCTGTTGGTATTTTTTGCTGGCCTCACGTTTTTTGTTGTCTCGATTGTGCGGGCTGCCCCTGGTCCAAACAGCGCGGCCAGCGCGGTCACGTTTCGTACGAAATGCGTGATGTGCCACGGTCCAGACGGGAGCGGCTCCGCGGTCGGAAAGAGCTTGAACGTTCCTGACCTTCGCTCACCGGTAGTCCAGAAGCTGCCCGATGCGCAACTCGCTCAAATTATTTCCGACGGCAAGGGGGGAATGCCTTCGTTCAAGAGCTCGCTCAGCGAGGATCAGGTTCATTCTTTGGTAGCGTACGTTCGCTCGCTGCGTCCGAAAAAATAATTCGGAGGCCATATACTGCAGTACTGTGCGGGCAATCGAGTCTGATTCGGGGATCGAACCATTTGATGAAGAGGAGGTACTTAATGAAAAAAAAGGAGAATCATCAGAGCCAGGAAGACTTGCCACGTCCGCACATCGCGTCAGCTCCCCTAACTGACGACGCCGCGGACACAGGGATTTCGCGGCGTGGATTTCTTGGGTTCGCGGCAGCGTCTATTTTGATGGCGCACGCCGACCAGCCGTTCCCGCGACTGGAATCCAAAAACGGCATTCCTTATCGAACGCTGGGCCGCACCGGAGAGAAAGTTTCGCTCATTGGGCTCGGTGGCTATCATCTTGGCAAGCAGACGGATCCCCAGGACAGCATTCGCATCATCCGAGCCGGCCTCGATGAGGGAGTCAATTTTCTCGACAACTGTTGGGACTACAACGGCGGCGAGAGCGAAATCCGCATGGGCAACGCGCTACGCGACGGTTACCGTCAAAAAGCGTTTCTCATGTCCAAGATCGATGGACGCACCAAAGCCGCCGCTGCTAGCCAAATTAGCGAATCTCTGCGCCGCCTTCAGACTGACCGGATCGATCTTCTCCAATTCCACGAAGTGATTCGAGACACGGATCCAGATCGCATTTTTACCGAAGGCGGAGGGATGGAGGCCGTTCTAGCAGCGCAAAAGGCGGGCAAGATTCGGTTCATCGGCTTTACAGGCCACAAAAGTCCGGATATTCATCTCAAAATGCTGGCCACCGCTTCAAAACACAGCTTTACGTTCGATACCGTTCAGATGCCCCTCAACGTAATGGATGCGCACTTCAACAGTTTCGAAAAGAAAGTCTTGCCCGTCTTGCTGAAGAACGACATCGGCGTGCTCGGTATGAAACCGATGGGTGACCACTTTATTCTCGAGAGCAAGACAGCCACTGCCGTGGAGTGCCTTCACTACGCCATGAATCTTCCAACCAGTGTGGTCATCACCGGCTGCGATTCGCTTCCCATTCTTCAGCAAGCTCTCCAAGCTGCTCGCACTTTTCAACCGATGAATTCTTCGCAAGTTGCCGCGCTCCTCGCAAAAACCTCAAAGGCCGCGGAAGCCGGCCAGTTCGAGCTTTATAAAACAAGTCATCAGTTCGACGGTACCTACGCCAACCCACAGTGGCTTGGGTAGAAACACAACGAATTCCAAATAAGCACGAAGATTCGGAAAGTCAGCGTGGGATCAGGTTAAAGGAAGGATTATGGAGGTCAATCATGAACAATAAAGAACATTCTATAAGTCTAGCAGGAGATATTTCGTTGGGTGGAGAAATTTCCGTGCATCGTCTCGGCTTCGGTGCGATGCGCCTTACCGGCGAGGGCATCTGGGGGCCACCAACAGATCGCAAACGGGCATTGGGGGTTCTTCGCCGGGTCGTGGAGCTGGATATCAACTTCATTGACACCGCGGATTCCTACGGCCCGCACGTTAGCGAGGAACTGATTGCCGAAGCGTTGTTTCCGTACCCAGCTGGACTCGTAATCGCCACCAAGGGAGGCTGGAACCGCCCGGGCCCAAATCAGTGGACCCACGATGCAACTCCCGCGCATCTTCGCAAGGCGGTTGAGGGAAGCCTGAAGAGACTGCGACTGGACCGCATCGACGTCTATCAATTGCATATTCCGGATCCTGCCGTATCGTTTGAGGCGTCTGTGGAAACGCTGGCTCAGTTGCGAAACGAAGGCAAGATTCGCCTGGTCGCCTTGTCCAACGTCACCCAAGAGCATGTCGAACGGGCGCGCAAAATTGTTCCTATCGTCTCCGTGCAGAACCGCTATGGCTTCGCGGACCGCGAATGGGACTACGTAGTGGATTATTGCGAGCGAAATGGAATTGCGTTTATTCCTTGGTATCCACTCGGAGCAGGCAAAGTTGCCGGCGAAGTGCTTAATCAAATCGCCGAGGCACAACATGCGAGCCCCACACAGGTAGCCCTGGCTTGGCTCCTGCGTCGATCTCCCATCATGCTGCCCATCCCCGGGACTTCCTCCATTGAACACCTCGAGCAAAACGTTGCAGCAGCATCTCTGCGCTTAACTGACGAAGACTACCGAAAGCTTTCTGGAGTTTCTGCGCTGGCGGCATCGCGGTGAAGGGGTTGGCGCTTCTTCACCGGTTTTTGCCGAGTTTTCTCTCCACGGAGACAATGGTGCTTGGCGGCCTATCAGTGCAAATATATCGGCACCTGAACATTGGCAGGTATGTTCTTACTAAACCTAAAACCGAAGAGTTGACTTCGCCCCATCGTTCCTCGAAACGGTCGGATTCGTTCGATTCAACAGCGCTGCGCCTCACCCGGACCGGCCGCGTAGACTCCCCATAGGAGTCGCGCATTCATTGATCTACGTAGCTTCCGCCGTCCTTGGAAGACACGTGCTTTCACGGCGCCAATGGACGTGCCCAACATATGAGCGGTTTCCTCAGCTGATCTCTCTTCGATTTCGCGAAGCAAGATCGTACTTCGAACCCTTGGACCTAGGCGATTGATGGCCGCAGTCAAGAGTTGCGTGCGCTCGCGCCTCCAACAGGACTCTTCGGGATTGGGGCTCTGGTCAACAAATGCCTCCGAGTTGGATTTCGCGCCATCTTCAGGACTCTCTGGCAAGACTTCGATGATTCCCCGTCTCCCACGAAGTAACATAAAGGCTTGATTCATGACGATGCGCGTTAGCCAAGTAGAAAATCTCGCTTTTTCTTGAAACTTGTCGAGATGAAGGAAGGCTTTGTGAAAGCTCTCCTGCGTCACATCTTCGGCATCCTCGCGATTATTGGTTATCCGTTGCGCCACGGCAAGAACTCGCCGGTGGTGACGAAAAACCAATCCCTCGAAAGCTTGTGTATCTCCGCGCTTTGCGGCAGCTACCAACGCCTCGTCGGAGTCGTTGTTTATGCCCGTTGTGCGAAACATATTCATGAACCCGATCCTCCGCCGCCATTGCGGCACAAAAATAAGAGAAACTGACTAACGCGCCAGCCACAATGCATATCGAACGGCCTGGAAGACCGTCCACTGATGCTGCAAGCGCAGAATGCGATACCAGCCGAGCATGGATAAAAGTTTCATGTTTGCACTCCTGTTTGCGTCCCATCTCCCGGTCTTGCTTCGCTCTCACGTTGACGCTAGCTGCTTCGAATCCTATTCACCGGGGAAACGCTAGCTGCCACTAAGAAAGCAATCTGCGTGCCAGAGATTGTGACTGACGAAAATCGCTCGGAAATTGCTGGCAGAGTGGGAGATACGGGGATTTAGGAATCCCTGGGCGAAGTCAATCGACAGGCAAGACTGTCGGAGTGTTGGCATTCCGTCTATAGGGCCGGATGGTGCCAGGAATGCCGGCCTGTCTCAAGCGATAAGCTGAATGATTAAAAAAGTTGGACCTCTATCCCGGGTGCGCAACTCAAATTGGTTTATGACGTTGAGTGAGGTACTGGAAAGAACATCCGTATTGCAAAATGTCTTAGCAAAAGACCATGATTGTCCCGGTTTGTTCTGTTAATCACAGTGAGCGTCAGCCCGCATTCCGGAGCAAGAACATGTCCCGGTTTAACCCTCAGTTGTGGCCCAAACCCCCCGCGATTTGGAGCTACGGGATAGCTGTTCTTTCGATCCTCGCGGCCGCGATCATTTCACTGTGGCCGCCGTTTCATTTGCAGGGCGCTCCCGCTTCACTGTTTCTTTGCGCTATCCTGGTCAGCGCTTGGTTTGGTGGAAACCGGCCGGGATTGCTTGCCACGGCTCTATCCGTGATCGCTTTCTACTATTATTTCCTTTCTCCGACCCATTCGCTGGCTGCTAAACCCCAGGAAATTCCTCGTCTTGCGATTTTTGTAGTGACAGCTTTCTTTGTCGAATCGGTTGGTGCCGCGCAAAGGAGGAGCACCGAATCGCTAAGGCGCGCGCGCGATGGCCTCAAAATAACGGTTCAAGAGCTGCAAAGTACCAACGAGGCATTGCAAGCAGAGAGCCGAGAGCGCAAATCTGCGGAAGAATCGTTGCGTCGAAGCGAGGGCTATCTGGCGGAAGCGCAGAAGCTCAGCCACACGGGCAGTTGGGCGTCGATACCTGCCATGGGCGAGATTAGGTACATGTCCGAAGAATGCTACCGCGTGCTGGGTTTTGATCCGCACGGTGGACAACCGCGATACGAAACGTTCTCTCAACGCATCCATCCGGAGGATGAAGCCAAAGTTAGGGAAGCGGTCGAGACAGCAGGGCGTGAGAAAGCAGAGTTCGAGCTGGATTACAGAATCGTTCATCCCAGCGGCGAGATCAGAGACATCCACGTGGTCGGCCATCCCGTTCTCAGCCCATCCGGCGATCTCGTTGAATTCGTCGGCACCGTAATCGACATCACCGAGCGCAAGCGGGCGGAGGAAGAACGCGAGAGATTGCGCCAAGCACAGGCGGATCTCGCACGCGTCAATCGGGTGACCACCATGGGAGAGCTAACGGCCTCGCTAGCGCACGAAGTCAATCAACCGATTGCCGCCGCTGTCACCAGCGCCAATAGCTGTCTCCACTGGCTGGCCGCCGAGGTCCCAAATCTGGACAAGGCCCGCGCGGCCGCCATGAGGATCGTGAAGGACGGAACGCGTGCGGCGGAAATCATCAGCAGGATTCGCCTCCTCTTTCAAAAAGGCACACAGCAATTGGAATTGGTCGATGCAAACGAAGTCATTGAAGAGATTGTCGCCTTGGTGCGCGGCGAAGCAACGCGATACTCGATCTCAGTCCGGACGGAACTGGCGGCAGATCTTCCCCAGGTCATGGGGGATCGCGTGCAATTGCAGCAGGTCGTGATGAACCTCATCACTAATAGCATCGATGCCGTGAAGGCGGTGGACGGGATGCGGGAAATCGCTATCAAGTCGGAGCGGGCCGAAAACGAGCAACTTCTAGTGACAGTCAGTGATACTGGCGTGGGGCTACCCTCGTTGCAGGCGGACCAGATCTTCAATGCGTTTTTCACCACCAAAGCTCACGGCACCGGGATGGGCCTGCGGATCTGCCGCTCCATCGTTGAATCGCATGGCGGCCGCTTGTGGGCTGCCGACAACTCTCCGCGCGGGACAAGTTTTCATTTCACTTTACCCACCAAAGTTGCGGCATGTGAAAAAGGTGGTAAGTATGGCTAAGTTTGCACCAATGACCATACCGATTGCTCCGATCGACCGATACACTGAGGCCCATAGGAAGTGGGGTCCGATCATTCGAGCTCAGGGAGAATTGGGCGCGGAGCTACGCGGACGGTTGACTCTGATTGAAGAGCAGCGTGGCTGTTCCGCGTGGCAACCAGAGGGAGGCGCGTGGCTGCCGTGAACTTGATTGGCTCGTACAATTACGCACTCGTGGCGCTTTCAGTGTTCATCGCCATCTTTGCGTCGTACGATGCTCTGGATCTCGCAGGTCGCGTTACTGCCGCGGGCGGTTGGACTCGCGCGGCTTGGCTGCTGGGCGGGGCTGGTGCAATGGGCACTGGCATTTGGTCCATGCACTATATTGGGATGCTGGCGTTCATCCTGCCGATTCCCGTGGCCTACCATTGGCCGACCGTTTTGCTGTCACTGTTTGCGGCCATACTCGCTTCGGTCGTTGCGCTGGGCGTGGTGAGCCGGCAGAAAATGGGTTGGTTCCGAGCGCTCGCTGGAAGTGTCCTGATGGGTGCGGGTATTGCAAGCATGCATTACATCGGCATGGCGGCCATGCGTTTACCTGCCGTATGCCAGTTTAATTCCTTTCTCGTCATCCTGTCCGTCGTGTTCGGGGTGCTGATCTCTTTCGCTGCGCTATGGATTACCTTTCACCTCCGAGATAAGAAAACAGGGATCGGCTGGGAAAAGTTAGCCGGAGCTGTCGGTATGGGTGCCGCGATCCCCGTCATGCATTACACCGGGATGGCTGCCGCGAGTTTCACTCCCTCCGGCATGCCGACGGACCTGTCTCATGCCGTAAGCATTTCTACGCTTGGCACCGGCGGAATTGCGGCAGTCACTTTTGTTGTCCTGGGGCTGGCTCTGCTGACGGCCTGGGTTGATAGGCGATTCGCTACCCAGACCTTGGAACTACAGGAAGAGAAGTTGCAGGAAACCGAGGCGTATTTATCGGAAGCACAGCGATTAAGCCGCACGGGCAGTTTTGGCTGGAGGGTTTCCACCGGCAACATCCTCTGGTCCGAAGAATCCTTTCGAATTTTCCAATACGACCGAACGACGAAGCCGACTGTGGAACTTATTCTCCAACGGGTTCATCCGGAAGACGCAGCCCTCGTGCAACAGACTATCGGGCGCGCAGCGCAAGATGGGCAGGATTTTGATTTTAAGCTTCGCTTGCTCATGCCGGATGGTTCCGTCAAATATGTCCACGTTGTGGCTCATGCCTTGAACGATGTATCGGGCAGCCTCCAATTTGTTGGAGCGGTGATGGACGTCACCGAAGCAAAGCAGGCGGAAGAAGCGTTGCGGCGGAGCGAGAGTTATCTGGCGGAGGCGCAGAAGCTCACGCATACGGGGAGTTGGGCCTGGGGGGTAGCAGGAGGAAACGCCTTGCATCTCTCCGAGGAATGGTATCGCATATATGGTTTCCATCCGGAAGAGGGTCTGTCGGCTTGGGAAAAACGGCGGCAGCGTATGCATCCGGAGGACCGAGCCAAGTGGCAAGGAGTAATTGAGCGGGCAATCGGTGAAAAGTCGGATTACGAAGTGGAACACCGAATCCTTCTTCCGGACGGCACTGTCAAATACGCTCACACCGTCGGCCATCCTGTTTTGAACGCATCCGGAGACGTGGTGCAATTCGTTGGTACCATGATGGACGTCACTGAGCGTAAGCGGGCAGAGGAAGAACGCGAGAGATTACGTCATGCGCTTGCTGACCTCGCGCGCGTGAACCGGGTAACCATGATGGGAGAGCTGACCGCTTCCCTGGCACACGAAGTGAATCAGCCGATTGCGGCTGCGGTCACCAGCGCCAACAGTTGTATCCGCTGGCTGGAGGCTGACGTCCCAAATCTCGAGAAGGCCCGCGCGTCCGCCATGAGGATCGTGAAAGACGGAACGCGGGCGGCGGAAATCATCAGCCGAATTCGCCTTCTGTTCCAAAAAGGTACTCAGCAGTTGGAATTGGTCGACGTAAACGAAGTCATTGAAGAGATGATCGTGCTGCTGCGCGGCGAGGCAACGCGACACTCGATCTCGGTTCGAACGGAACTGGCGGCAGATCTTCGCCAGGTCATGGGGGATCGCGTGCAATTGCAGCAGGTAGTGATGAACCTCATGACAAACGGCATCGATGCAATGAAGAGTGTGGACGGGATGCGGGAGCTCGCCATCAGGTCACAGAGAGCGGACAACGAGCAACTATTGGTGTCCGTCAGCGATACCGGCGTGGGGTTGCCTCCCGAGCAAGTGGACCAGATCTTCAATGCGTTCTTCACCACAAAACCCCACGGTACCGGCATGGGACTGCGGATCTGCCGATCCATCGTGGAGTCGCATGGCGGCCGCTTGTGGGCTGGCGACAACTCTCCCCGGGGCGCGAGCTTCTACGTCAGCCTACCCACCAGAGTCGAGACACGTGAATGACGTCAGCAGGTACTCCCACGGTGTTCATCATTGATGACGATGCCGCGGTGCGCGCGTCCATCCAAGATCTGCTGGAGTCGTGCGGGTTGCGTTCCGTATCCTTCGGGACGGCGGAAGAGTTCCTGCGAAGCGAACTGAACGGGGAGCCACGCTGTCTAGTCCTGGACGTGAGCCTTCCCGGAATCAGCGGTCTGGACTTTCAACGCCGGTTGGCTGAGGCAGGTTTCCAAATTCCCATCATCTTCGTTACCGGTCACGGAGATATTCCGATGACGGTGAAGGCCATGAAATCCGGTGCGGTGGAGTTCCTCACCAAGCCCTTTCTGGACCGTGACCTCCTGGATGCGATCCGCCAGGCTTTGGATCGCGACCAAGCGACCCGCCAAGAGCGTGCTGAGCTTGCTGAATTGCGAGAACGCTACGAGACGCTGACCGCACGCGAGCGCGAGGTCATGGGCCTGGTGGTTTCGGGCATGCTCAATAAGCAGATCGCTGGTGAACTCGGGAACAGCGAAGTTACGGTGAAGATCCAACGCGGCCGCGTGATGAAGAAGATGAAAGCTGGATCTCTGGCGGAATTGGTGAAAATGGGGGGGCTATTGGGGGTTCCGCCCGGCCAGAAATTGCATAATACCAACGTGTGATTGCGCCGCTTTCCGCGAAACTGGTAGGTTTCTGTCATGGTCAATCAGAACAAAACCAAGTTGGTCGTGGTTGTCGACGACGACGATTCGATGCGCAGCGCAGTGCAGGACTTGCTGGAAGCAGTTGGGTTGCCAGCAAGAGGTTTTGCGTCCGCCGAGGAATTCCTCAGGTCTGGCAAACAGCACGAGACTGCATGCCTGATCACGGATATCCGCATGCCGGGAATGTCCGGCCTCGATCTGCAGGCGCAGTTGAACGCAGAACGTTGCAGAATTCCGATCATCTTCATTACCGCACATGGGGACGAAAAAATGCGGTTGCAGGCGCGGAGAGAAGGCGCGGTAGAGTTTCTGTCAAAACCGTTCGATAACGAAGTCTTGCTCGATGGAGTTCGAGCCGCTCTGGAAAGCTAGGCCCGCAAGTAGACGTGCGCATCAGTGCGCGCAGGAGGTCTTACGTGGCTGCTGTTGTAAGATTTGGATCCGCCGACCTGGACGGCAATTCGCGCAGATTCGAGCAGATCATCGGCAAGAGTCCTGCTCTGGAATCCGTGCTCGACCAAGTCGAACAGGTCGCGTCCACGGATTCCACCGTTCTCATCCAGGGAGAGACTGGCACCGGCAAGGAGCTAATCGCGCGGGCTGTTCACGACTCCAGTTCGCGATTCGCGCGACCATTCATCAAGCTGAACTGCGCTGCCATTCCGTTCGATCTACTGGAAAGCGAGCTATTTGGCCATGAAAAAGGGGCCTTCACGGGTGCTATTGCACAAAAGGTTGGTCGCTTCGAATTGGCCGACAAAGGAACGCTCTTCCTGGACGAAGTAGGTGACATTCCGTTGGGACTGCAGCCGAAACTGCTGCGGGTCCTGCAGGAGCAGGAGTTCGAGCGCTTGGGCGGGACTCGGACTCACCAGGTGGACGTTCGGCTCGTGGCGGCAACCAACCGAAATTTGGCGGAGATGGTCAAACGCAACGAATTTCGCAGCGACCTCTACTACCGATTGAATGTGTTTCCGATCCCGCTGCCACCGCTGCGAGATCGCCGCGAGGACATTCCGGCGCTAGTCTGGCATTTTGTGGAACTTTATGGCCGCCGTATGGGTAAGCACATCGAACATATTCCTCCAGACACGATGTCCGCGCTCATCTCGTATTTGTGGCCGGGAAACATTCGCGAGCTTCAGAATTTTATCGAGCGGAGTGTGATCGTTACTTCAGGCAATGTCCTGCACCCCCCTCTCATGAGTTTGAAGAGCGCGGCAGCAGTGGAATCGATCGGGGCAATTACCCTGGAGGACGCGGAACGCGATCACATTCTCAAGACTCTCGAGCAAACCCGGTGGGTAGTCTCCGGCCCCAACGGGGCGGCCTCCCGTTTGGGAATCAAGAGGTCCACCCTTTATTTCCGGATGCAAAAGCTTGGCATCTCACGTACCAACAGGAATCTCCTTTCCTCGTAGCAAGCTCGCTTTGATCTGGGAATCGGTCATCACCCCGCCTCTGCAGCAGCCACAACGCATCAGCTATCACATGTCCAGTGACCTGGATCCGAAGCCGTCTGACCCACAATCAGAAAAATAACCACACTGTCCTGTCAGCATGCGGAGTCACGTCTAGCGGGCTGGCATCTTCTACCGCACTATCGTCCGTGCGGGCCTCTACTTTCAGTCACTTACGCCATTAACATATTTGGTAACGCTGTTGCATTCTCCTGTTCTGTCGCTCGACGCACCGCAATTTTTGCGGCGACAGAAATGTAGGAAAGCCTGGAGAATTTGCCATGAGCATTGTGAAGATTTTTAAGCAGGTTTTCGTCGTACTTCTGTGCGGGATACTTGTGGAATTCACGGCGCAGGTGGACGCATACGGATCTATGGGCCAATCGAACGGCCAGCCGGCCGCTTCGCCCGCGAAACAGTCTCCCCAGGAGTTGAACCAACTTGTTGCTCCGATCGCTCTATACCCGGACGCTTTGGTGGCTCAGATTTTGGCCGCTTCGACGTATCCAACTCAGATCGTTGAGGCAGACCGCTGGATGCAAGGGCATTCCAACCTCAAGGGCGAAAAACTCGCCAAAGAAGTCGACAAGCAGGACTGGGATCCAAGCGTAAAAGCCGTGACGCAGTTTCCCTCGGTTCTCGAGAATATGGACAAGAACCTCTCTTGGACCTCGTCGCTCGGCGATACATATATCAATCAGCCGCAGGATGTCACGGATGCTGTGCAAACTCTGCGTCAGCAGGCCCGTAACGCAGGGCATCTGAACAGCAACGAACAGGAGAATGTGACCACGCAAGGCAAGACCATCATCATCGAACCAGCCGACCCTCAAGTGGTCTACGTACCTGCCTATGATCCTTGGTTGGTGTACGGGGCACCTATCGTCGCCTACCCAGGCTGGTATCCCGTGCCTGGGATTTATTGGGGAGGCATCGGCCTTAGTTTCGGAATTGGTTTTGGTATCGGCTTCTTTGGAGGGTTTGGATGGGGCTGGGGCCACTGGGGCTATGACTGGTATGGCCATCGTGCATTTTTTGACCACCACGCGTTCGTCTCCCGAAGCCGAGACTTCGGTCGCGCGGATTTCCATCACGGTGATTTCGCACACGGTAACTTGGGCCACGGCGGGTTCGCTCACAGCGGCGGATTCCATGGGTCATCGAGTTTTCACGGTGGCTCGGGCTTTCACGGAGGTTCCAGCTTTCACGCGCAGTCAGGAACGCACTCCGGTGCGTTCAGCGGCTTTGATCACGGCGGCGATGTCCGAGGCTTCTCTTCTCGCGGGCAGTCGAGTTTTGGAGGTGGCTCCCATGGAGGTGGTTTCCATGGCGGCGGTGGCGGACACCACAGGTGATGGCATGAACCAGCGACGGGAAGTTGTCAAAATCTCAAGAATGGAGGGGAATACAATGCTGCACAAGATTTCGATTTTATTTCAATGTGAATCCACGCGCTTTGTTCGATTTGCGGTGGCCGCGCTGTTTGCAGTCGCCTTGGGGTGCTCGTCAGCGCCAGGCTTCGCCCAGGAGGCGGGGCAGCAGACCTTTGGCTCCGTTGAGGATGCCAGTCATGCTCTCTTTGACGCAATGCAAGCACAGGACCAGCAAGCTCCCTTGAGCATTCTCGGGCAGGCCGGAAAGGATATCCTCTCGTCCGGTGACCCAGAGGAAGATTCGGATGCTCGCGTCGGCTTCGTCGTCAAATACCAGGAGATGCATCGCTTTGTCACAGAGCCGAACGGAACTGTAAGCCTGATCGTGGGTGCTGAAAACTGGCCGTTTCCGATTCCGCTGGCGAATAACCACGGGTCGTGGTATTTCGATACGCCCGCAGGCAAAGACGAGGTCCTCTTCCGGCGCATCGGCAAAAATGAACTGGCCGCCATAGACGCGTGCCGCGAGTTAGGCGCAGCGCAAAACCAATATTTTGCGCATCCGCCGGCTAATCTCCCCAATCAATTCGCGCAGAAACTGGTCAGCGATGAAGGCCGACATAATGGTCTGTACTGGCACGGTGCCAGCGATGAGTTCGATAGCCCAATCAACCCCCTCATCGCTTACGCACGTCAGAATCTTCCAACGGACCAAGTTGGCGAGCATGTTCCTTTCAATGGCTATATGTTTCGGATACTCACGAGCCAAGGACCGCACGCGCCGGGCGGAGCCAAGAACTACATCGTCGATGGCATGATGAGCAGAGGATTCGCCTTCGTCGCTTACCCTGTGGAGTACCGCTCCTCGGGTGTGATGACTTTTATTGTCGACGCATCCGGAACCATTTACGAAAAGGACCTCGGTCCCGACACGACAAAGCTTGCCCAAGCGATGACTAGCTTTGATCCGGACTCTACTTGGCACAAGACAGAATGAACGTTGACGGGAGGGGAACCCAAACCATGCCTAATCGAAATGTCGCCGTGTCGCTTTTCGGTCTTCTTACCCTCGGCGCGCTCTTGATCTCAGGGGCGAGCGAACCGCATGTTGGTGTGCCCGTTTCCAGCCAAGCAAAGTCTCCGAGCAATCTCGGTGGTCAGATGCCTCCTACGTTCGATCAGGATGTGGCGAGGGTCGTTGCCGAAGTTGATCGGATTGAGGCCGATACCCAGAGCCAGATGGAACACACTAAGCTCGATCGGCAGGGACAGGTTCGCACCCTGGGAAAGTTACTGCTCTTCGATAAGCATCTCTCGGTCAATCAGAACGAAGCTTGCAGTTTTTGCCATACGCCCGAGACGGGATTCACCGGGCCGATTCAATCTTTGAATGAGACGACCGTGTCATATCCGGGATCCGTGAGAACGCGGTTCAGCAATCGAAAGCCGCAGAGCTACATGTACGCACCCTTCGCGCCCGTGCTCCACTACAATGATCTCCAGGGTGACTTTGTTGGCGGCAATTTCTGGGATATGCGCGCAAGCGGCTACCGCCTGCAGAATCCCAGCGCCGAACAAGCCCAGGGACCGCCGACGAATCCCGTAGAAATGGGCTTGCCCGATTCGGCCTGCGTTGCGTACCGGCTTTCACAGGCTCCCTATCGCAAGCTCTTTGAGACGGTGTGGGGTGCGGACTCGTTCGCCATTCACTGGCCTGCCAACGCGGAAAAGGTCTGCGCGACTCCAGGGCCGCCGCTGGCGAATGATCCGTTACCGGTGCACTTGAGTACTGCGGACCGGGGCCTCGCCGACCGCATATATGACCAGTTCGGACTGGCCATTTCCGCATACGAGTTTTCGCCAGAGGTGAGTCCCTTCACGTCAAAGTACGACTACGTGCAAGCAGGAAAAGACAAATTCACGCAGCAGGAAGAATTAGGCTATGCGCTGTTCCGTAGCAAGGCACGATGCAACGAGTGTCATCGCGATGGCGGGCCCGGCGAAGAGCCCCTCTTTACGGACTTTACTGCCAGCAATCTGGGCGTCCCCAGAAATCCGCGATTGCAGTACTTCTACGAGGGCCGGCCAGACCAACGCGGCTACACTCCCGACGTCGCTGGCAACATTGCTGGAGTGGCGTACGTCGACACGGGGGTCGGAGCTTTCCTGCGCACGCTGCAAAGCGACAGCGGTCAGCTAAATCCTGATTCGGAGTGGATTAAACTCGCACCCAAGTTCGAAGCGAAAATCCAAGTACCCACTTTGCGCAATGTCGACATGCGTCCGACGCCCAGCTTTGTTAAAGCCTACATGCACAACGGCTACTTCAAGAGCCTGAAAGAAGTGGTGCATTTCTACAATACTCGCGACGTCCTGCCCAAGTGCAAGGTAGGCGATTCCGGCGAAAAGCTCACCTGCTGGCCCGAGCCAGAGGACTCAACCAACCTCAACAAAAGACAACTCGGCAACTTGAAACTATCGGACCAGGAGGAAGACGCCCTTGTCGCTTTCTTGAAAACCCTTACGGATGGCTACGTGGCGCCAAACCCAAAAACGGCGAAATAGGTTTGATCTCTGAACTCACCTCTACTTGTACCAGTTTTTTTTCACGGACCCGAAATGAGCACCACCACTCGACCTTTGATGCCAGCCAAGTTCCGCGATTTTCGTGAAAGGGTTCTATTGCTGACACTTCTGCGGAAGGATGTAGCTTTAAATGGACCGGCGTGGCTGCCACTCGCATTGGTCTTGGGGGCCCTTAGCGCCGTTGCGTATGCCGACCACCTCGTTGTTTCGATTTCGCTCGTCTACTTGTACATCCTTCCCATTGCCGTCGGTGCTATTTTCCTGCGCAAGAAGGTCAGCTACAGCCTTGTCATCATTTGTGTTTTGTTCCATGATTATGACTCTCCGAGAACTATAGTTCCGCCGCTTCGCATCTTCCACAATCTCTCCGCGATGTTGTGCTTCGCCTTTGTTGTTTATGTCATCCGGCGGTATATGGAACAGAGGGAAGCGCTTGCCAAGACCGTTCAACAGCAGCGTGACGACCTTCTCAAGGATTTGGAACTGGCTGCTCAGGTCCAGCGCTTGTTTCTCCCCTCCGGCAGACCAGCCATCGCTGGACTCGAAATAGCCGGCATGATGCAGCCTGCGCGGGGCGTAGGGGGCGACTACTACGACTATTTTCCCATCGATGCTCACACCACCCAGGTCATCATTGCCGACGTAGCCGGAAAAGGTGTTCCCGCAGCCCTCTTAATGTCCGCCACGGCAGCAGCCCTGCGGCTCGAAGCGAATCGCGATCGAAACATGCTGCAACAAGTGGATAGGCTGAATACCGAGATCGGCGCCGTGTCAGATCCCGAACAGTACGTGACGCTGCTCGTAGGGGAAATCGACACGACCAAACGGAAAATCCACTATGTGAATTGTGGACACAATCCCGCTCTTCTGTTCCGCGCAAAGACAGGTGCCCTCTCGCTTATGAACTCCTCTTGTCCACCCATCGGATTATCTCCAGAAGAGATTTGTGAACTGGCCTCAGAAGACCTTATGGCCGGAGATGTGTTGGTTTTCTATACCGATGGAGTCACCGAGGCAGAGAATCAGCGTGGCGAAGAATTCGGCATGGAGCGCCTTTCCGCAGTGGTGCTCCGCGGTTCTTCGCTGCCCGCCGAGGATCTCATGACCAATATCTATAACGCTGCAGCAGATTTCTGCGGCGATGACTTCAACGATGATATGACCATTCTCGTCGTCAAATGCAACTTCGATCGCTCCTCGAATACTAGTTCGTAAAACTTTCCTTGAGTGGGCACGTTAAGTCCCCTCGGGACCTAGACCCGAGGATACCCTTCCTTCACATGTGTTCTCTCGTGTTCGGCGGTCGCCTTCCGTCCTGAAAGACACGTTGTCAGTGTGCTGACAATCATCCAATGCGCTGGACTCCGCGGTCCTCGTCCCCTGTGCCTAATTCTCGACTCATTTTTATTAAGCGTCATTGTTTCAACCACTTCCCGAAACTCCCGTTCACTCCCCACTGTGGCAACAGGGCTGCATTCCTAGTATCCGAAGCAAGAAAAACTACTTGAGGGAAATCACATGAGAAAATTATTGACCAGTCTGAGCTGCATTTTATTTGTGGTTGCACCGCTCCTCGCTGAGGTGGCGAGCGCAGCGGATCAAACCAAAGATGACGATCGATTGAGAAATTGTGGAACGGTCTTAAAGGAGATTCTCGACGTTCCTGACGACATCCCGCAGGATCTGCTCGACAAAGCGGATTGCGTCGTTGTCTTTCCGTCCGTGCTAAAGGCTGCATTTATTGTCGGCGGAAGCTATGGGCGAGGCGCCATGTCGTGCCGCAAAGGTGAAGACTTCCGAGGACCCTGGGGCGCACCTACGATGATGGCTTTGGAGGGTGGCAGCTTCGGTTTACAGATAGGTGGAGAAGCCACGGATTTTGTATTGCTGGTGACGAATGAACGCGGTGCACGCGGCATTCTCGCCAGCAAGGTCAAGCTGGGAGGCGACGCCTCCGTGGCTGCTGGCCCCGTCGGCCGCGATTCATCGGCCGAAACGGACGCGACGCTGCGTTCCGAAATCTTGAGCTACTCACGAGCGCGCGGCTTGTTTGCTGGAGTCTCTCTCGAGGGCTCGACTATCCGCCCCGACAACGGCGACAACGAGCGGGTGTACGGCAGGAAGATTCCTGCGAGGGAAATTGTTCTGTCCGGAAAAGTTCGCGTGCCCCCAGCAGCCGAACAAATGATTTCGACCTTGGACGCCAAGACCCCGAGGCACAGACAGTAGGGTCTATTTGGTTGATGTGGTCCGGCCAAGCCGGACGGAATTGGGGATGTGAATTATGTGGATTGTCAGACTAGCACTGAGCCGGCCGTATACATTCGTGGTCGTGTCGATACTCATCGTGATCATGGGTGGGCTAGCGATTGTTCGGACGCCAACGGACATTTTCCCGAACATCAACATTCCCGTTGTCAGCATCATCTGGACTTACAACGGCCTCGTACCTGAAGACATGGCAGACCGCATCGTTAGCATCACGGAGCGAGCACTGACCACCACAGTTGATAATATCGAGCACGTCGAATCACAATCACTGTATGGAATTGCTGTTGTCAAAGTGTTCCTCCAGCCGACTGCGAACATTCAACAAGGCATTGCGCAGATTACGGCGGTTTCTCAGACCCAACTCAAGCAGTTGCCCGCCGGATCGACCCCGCCTCTCATACTTGCTTACAGCGCATCGAGTGTGCCCGTTCTCCAGTTGGCCCTCTCGGGGCAAAACTTGTCGGAGCAAGAACTCAACGACTACGGCCTGAATTTCATTCGGACGCAGCTCATCACCGTGCCCGGCGCATCGGTGCCTTACCCCTATGGCGGTAAACAACGCCAGGTGCAGGTGGATCTGAATACAACTGCGTTGCAGTCGAAGGGCCTGTCGGCTTTGGATGTAGTCAACGCGATCAGCGTTCAGAATCTAATCCTTCCGACGGGAACGTCCAAGATCGGGTCCAGGGAATACAATGTTTCCATTCCCAACGCAGCACCCCAGACGATTGCTGACCTAAACCGAATCCCGATCAAGACCATTGGCGGCACTACCATCTACATCAAAGACGTCGCCTGGGTGCGCGATGGCTTTCCACCACAGACGAACATCGTGCGCGTCGATGGGCAGCGCTCCGTTTTGCTGACGATTCAGAAGGCGGGTAATGCGTCAACCCTGGACGTGATCGGCGGCATCAAGGCTCTTCTGCCTCAGATCAAGACCACGGTTCCGCCGCAGCTCAATATAGCGCCGCTGGCGGATCAGTCCATTTTTGTTCGTGGTGCGATCAGCGGAGTTGTCCGGGAAACTCTTATTGCCGCATGTCTGACCGCCTTCATGATCCTCACTTTTCTCGGCAGTTGGCGAAGCACCGTCATTATCGCGACCTCCATCCCTCTGGCAATCCTGACTTCCATCATCGTGCTTAGCGCGATTGGAGAAACCATCAATATTATGACGCTCGGTGGACTCGCTCTAGCGGTTGGCATCCTGGTGGACGACGCGACCGTTGAGGTTGAGAACATCAATCGCAACCGTGAGGCGGAACCAGAGAAAGACATGGATGCAGTTGTCCTCGACAGCGCATCCCAAATCGCTACACCAGCCTTCGTGTCCACGTTGTCCATCTGTATTGTGTTTGCTCCGATGTTCCTGCTGTCGGGCGTGGCGCGCTATCTCTTTGTGCCGCTCGCCGAAGCTGTCGTTTTCGCGATGTTGGCTTCCTATTTCCTGTCGCGGACTATTGTTCCGACCATGGCAAAGTACCTGTTGCGGGGAGAGAAAGAGAAGGGAGATGCCCCCAGCCGCAATCCGCTGGTACGGCTTCAGAAGGGCTTTGAGGTGGCCTTCGAGAGATTTCGTCACAGCTATCGCGGCCTGCTGGAGATTTGCCTACATCACCGGAGTGCTTTCCTGATTGCGTTCTTCGCGACCTGCCTGGGTTCCCTCGCGATTCTGATTCCTTGGCTAGGCCGCGACTTTTTTCCCAGCGTTGACAGCGGCTCTTTCAAGCTTCATCTGCGTGCGCCCACCGGAATGCGTATCGAGGAAACCGCCAACCTTTGCGATCTAGTCGAGCGGTCGATTCGACAGCAGATTCCGGCGAGCGAAGTCCAAAACGTCATTGACAACATAGGTTTGCCCTATAGCGGCATCAATCTCTCTTACAGCAATTCGGCTCCAATTGGCACATCGGACGCGGATATTCTTGTGACACTTTCCGCCAAGCACCATCCCACGGATGACTACATCCATCAGCTTCGTCTGAACCTTCCAAAACAGTTTCCCGGCGCGAGCTTCGCATTCTTGCCCGCCGACATGGTTAGCCAAATCCTGAATTTTGGCTTGCCCGCCCCGATCGATGTTCAAGTCGTGGGAAACGACCTAGAGGGAAACCAGCGCTACGCTAATGCGTTGCTCAACAAGTTGAAATACGTCACAGGAACTGCAGATCTGCGGATCCAGCAGCCCTTCGATGAACCTTATCTATACCTGCGAGTCGAGCGTACGAAAGCAGAGCAGCTTGGTTTCACCGCACACGATATCGCGCAAAATCTTCTCGTGTCGCTGAGCGGCAGCTTCCAGACCTCACCAACATTCTGGGTCGACCCCAAGAATCGTGTCAGCTATCAAATCGCCACGCAAACGCCGCAATACCGCGCAGACACACTGCAAGATGTTGAAAACATCCCGATCACGGGAACAGATCCAACGGCGCCTCCGTCGCTCATGGCCAGTCTGGTATCAACGCAACGCGGTGCCGGAATGGCGGTAGTTTCTCATTACAACGTAGCGCCAGTCATTGACATCTTTGGCGCTGCCACGGGACGCGACCTGGGTGGCGTGGCCGGCGACATCAACAAGATCGTTGACGACACGCGCCAGCAGTTGCCGCGAGGTTCTCGCGTCGTTGTCCGTGGACAGGTTCAGACCATGCGGGCCTCCTACGTCGGTCTTCTGAGCGGCCTCGCGTTCTCGATCGTGCTTGTATACCTGCTGATCGTCGTTAACTTTCAGTCGTGGCTGGATCCTTTCATCATGATTTCCGCGCTGCCTGCGGCACTCGCCGGCATTGCGTGGTTTTTGTTTATAACCCACACGACTCTCAGCGTACCGGCACTCATGGGGGCCATTATGTGCATGGGCGTGGCCACCTCTAACAGCATTCTGGTCGTGAGTTTCGCTACGGAAAAAATGCAGGAAGGAAGCGATTCCATCAGCGCCGCGCTGGAGGCAGGCTTCACGCGCTTTCGGCCTGTGTTGATGACCGCTTTGGCCATGATCATCGGCATGGTGCCTATGGCCCTGGGACTAGGGGACGGTGGGGAACAAAATGCGCCTCTTGGCCGGGCGGTCATAGGCGGCTTGCTCTTCGCTACGGTTTCCACGCTGTTCTTTGTCCCTGCATTTTTCAGCGTTCTGCAGGGTTCACGCCGGCATCCAGTCCAAACGGCATACCAGCACTAGGCAAAATTTGTGGGGAGTTACTATGTCGCAACAAACTGAAGAGAGAAAAAATATCGACGTGCAAACGCTCCCATCGGACAATGTGGGAAGACCGCAGCATCCGTACAGACGATGGCTGGGTCTGGCGATTGCGTTGATCGCCGTCGCCGCGCTGTTGGTCTCGGGCATCTTGTCCCGTGTCAGGGCCCGCACAACGCTGAAAGCGGAAACGGCGCAAGTCGCTCTCACCGCGGTGTCGGTTGTTTCGCCAAAACAAACCGCGCCCGCCGAGGAGATCATCCTTCCAGGAAATGTACAACCATTCATCACTTCGCCGATCTATGCGCGAACCAACGGCTATCTGAAAAAGTGGTATTTTGATATCGGAGCGCATGTCAAGCAGGGGGAATTGCTTGCTGTCATCGAAACTCCGGAAGTCGATCAGCAACTCCAGCAAGCGCGCAGCAACCTGGCAACCGCACAGGCCAATCTAGAACTCGCCGCCATCACGAAAGCACGATACCAGGGGCTTCTGAAAAGTAACGCTGTATCGCAGCAGGACGTCGACAACACCGTCGGTACTTACAATGCGAATAAAGCAATTGTCGAAGCGGACCAGGCTGCCGTCGACCAATACGCGGCACTGGTGTCCTTTGAAAAAGTTTACGCTCCATTCGACGGCGTTATCACCGCACGAAACACTGACATTGGTGACCTAATCAATTCCGGCAGCAATGCCAACGCAAAAACCGACCTCTTCCACATTGCCCAACCGGGAACCTTGCGCGTTTATGTGAACGTCCCAGAGGAATATTCGCGAGGGACCAAAGTCGGCATGACGGCGGATCTCGCCCTCACTGAGTTTCCGGGGCGCAGGTTCAAAGGAAAGCTGGTGCGAACAGCCGACGCCATCAATATGGCGACACGTACCTTGCTCATCGAAATCGATGTGGACAATCCTACGGGCACGCTTCTCACCGGTTCTTATGCAGAGGTCCACTTGGCAGTTCCCACGCAGGCATCTACCTTCCTGCTGCCAGTCAATACGCTGCTATTCCGCTCCGAGGGTCTACAAGTCGGCGTCATAAGAGATGGCAAAGTAGTGCTCTCGGCCGTAACTCCCGGGCACGATTTCGGCAATCAGATCGAGATCGTATCCGGCCTTAAGCCAGACGATCAGGTCATCATTAATCCCCCCGACTCGCTTGTTACGGGCCAGCAAGTCCAAATTGTCCAGGCATCGTTGCCGGGAGATATTAAGTGACACACGCTCTAAATGCGATCTGGGTCGTGCGCCGGCTCCAAACATCTCGCGGTATGGTTCTGCTCGCGATAGCAGCGTTCCAGTTGGCCGGATGCACGGTTGGACCGAAATACCAGCGCCCGGCGGCAGAAGTTCCGCCAGCTTATAAGGAGGTAGGCGATTGGAAACCTGCCCAGCCGAACGACCAGAACCTCGGTGGCAATTGGTGGGAAATTTTTCAAGATCCCCAACTCAATGCCCTCGAAGCTCAAGTCAACGTCTCTAACCAAAACTTGAAGGCGGCCGAGGCTCAATATACCCAGGCCCGTGCTGTGCTCCGCTACTATCGCGCCGATTACTTTCCAACGGTTACCGCAGCTCCATCCGCAACCCGCACCAGGACCTCCAAAAACCGTCCGCCTCCCAGCTCAACCTTCAACGGCATCACGTACAACGATTTTCAAATCCCTTTCGAATTGTCCTATCAAATCGATGTCTGGGGACGCGTGCGTCGTACTGTCGAGGCCTATCGCGACCAGGCACAAGCAAGCGCAGCCGACCTGGCCACCGTGAACTTGTCCATGCATTCCCAGTTGGCCTTGTTTTACTTCCAGGCTCGCATGCTTGATGCCGAGGAGCAGCTCCTAAATTCGACCGTTACGGAATATGAGCAGGCCTTGGAGTTGATCCAAAGCCGGTTTGCCGGAGGTATTGCTTCCGATGTGGAAGTGCAACAAGCCGAGACTCAACTGGAAACAACCCGCGCGCAGGCCATTGACGTTGGGGTTGCCCGTGCGCAGTACGAGCATACCGTAGCAGTTTTGATTGGCAAGCCTCCGGCTTCGTTCAGTCTCGCTCCTCTTCCTCTAACGATGCCCCCTCCGCCGATTCCCGTGGGCCTGCCCTCCGAATTGCTCGAACGGCGACCCGACATCGCAGCCGCCGAGCGCCTCATGGCCTCTGCCAACGCGCAGATCGGAGTTGCCAAGGCCGCCTACTATCCCAATATCAGCTTGGGGGCGACTGGGGGATTTGAGAGTAGTGCGATCACGACATTGCTATCCGGCCCAAGCGTTTTGTGGTCGGCAGGTCCATCTGCTCTGTATACCGTCTTCGACTTCGGGAGGCGGCGTGCCGCTTCTGACCAAGCCGTCGCTGGTTACAATCAAGCGGTCGCCAACTATCGCCAAACCGTGCTGACGGGCTTCCAACAGGTCGAGGACAACGTGGCGGCATTGCGCATCCTCGAGCACGAAGCTCAGGTTCAGGACAAAGCCGTCACCGCAGCTCAGAAATACCTGGAACTTGCCGTCACGCGCTATAAGGGCGGCGTCACGAGCTACCTCGAAGTGACTACCGCTCAGAGTGCGGCGCTTTCGGACGAGGTCACCGCTGTAAATATTCTCGGCCGTCGCATGGTGGACGCCGTGACGCTCGTCCAAGCCCTAGGCGGCGGCTGGGATCGCTCTGAATTGCCCGAACGCCCTGAATGTTGCGGCAAACTGACCACCAGCTCAAAGTGATTTTTAGTTTAGTTCAGGGCTCATCGCGGCCTCCAATGAAGTCTTATTGGAGGTCTTATTGTTTGTATTCGTGATGTTTAGGAGGGAAGCGATGAGGCGATGGGACCGGCTATTGGATTCGTACATGGAGGAGTATCGGGCGAGGGGAGTTAGTCCGCAGACGATAGCGTACACGGAAGCTCGGCTGAACAAGTGGGGGCGGTGGCTCAAGGGCCAGCGCCCCAGGATCGGGATCGAGGACATTGATGCGGAGATGCTCACGCAGTACATCGGGAAGCGTGCCAGTTTTCGTTCCAAGGCCACGGTATCGGCGACTCTGAGTTCGATGCGGGGATTCGGTGACTATCTGGTGCGCCAAGGGTTGTGGAAGATCAACCCACTGCGATGGATGAAAGGTCCCAAGGTCACACCCTACAGTCGATTACCGAAGCGGATTGATCGCTCGCATATGGAGGCGATGTGGCGGGAAGCAACGAAGTGCCGTGGTAACTATAGTGCGCATTTATGGGTGACGGTGCTGGCGATGCTTTACGGCAGTGGGCTGCGCCGTGGCGAACTCGAACGACTGAATCTGGAACACCTTGACCGTGCCGAAGGATCGTTGCGGATCGATGGGCGCAAGACAGGTCAAGAACGTTGTGTGCCATTGCCGGAGATGGTGTTGCGCTGCCTCGAAGCATACCTTCCTCTTCGTCACAACCAGTTGGAAGCAGCAGGAAGTTGTGGTGAGCCCGCCTTGCTGGTGAGTCGTGTTGGCCAGCGTCTATCGGGCATGTCGATCAGTCATGGGATACACGCGATCGCGCGTCGTGCGCAAGTTCCGATACACAGCCTTCATCAGTTTCGGCATAGCTGCGCTTCTGATCTGCTGGAAGCAGGAGTGCATCTGGCGGAAGTGCAACGCATTTTGGGGCATTGCGCTATCCAGACTACGGTGCGCTATACGCATATCGCCGATCCGCAGCGCCGTGCGGCGATGATGCTCCATCCTGTCAACGATTGGCTCTCAGAACGCAGGGGGATCGCATGAAAACAGCGAAGAAAGCCGCCACGATGGATCCGCTGATCGAGGGCTATTTGGGTTATCTCGATAAGGTTGGCCGCAAGGTCCCTCGCACGATTGTGGATGTACGTTGTACCTTGCGCCGCGCCATCTCGGGCCTCGAAAAAGTGCGCCCAGGCGTGGAGTTGTGGCACCTCAAGCTGGAAGAATATCTGCGCTGGCTGGAAGCGGAGCGGCAGTCCGGTTGCACCGAGAGCAGCTTGGCGAAGTATTTGAGTCACGTGAGAGGACTGCTCGATTACGCATGGCGCAGCGGTCGCACGGAACGCGACGTTCTCGATGGGTTCAACCTTCAGCATACTGTGCGCCGCGAGGAACCAAGGTCGCTGAGCCTGGAAGAAGCGGAGAGACTTGTAAAAGCCACGGAAGCACCCGGGCCGTCAGCACGACGCGATCGCTTGATCGTTTTGCTGCTCTACGGCTGCGGATTACGCACGCACGAACTGTGCGCGCTTGACGTGGCGCATGTAAATCGTGAGCGCCACGAACTCCTGGTCTTGACAGCGAAGGGCGAACGGCCGCGCGCGGTTCCTATTCCAGAGGCCATCTTCACGGAACTGCTTGCCTATCTGCTGGAGCGCGGAAAACGCGGCCCATTGTTCCGGACGAACATTCGTAAACGGCGACTGCGCGTAAAGGACGTATGCACGGTTGTCAGCTCCGCTGCAGCACGAGCTGATTTGTCCGCCGACATCACACCCCGAACGCTGCGACATAGCTTCGCTACGCATTTGATGGATCGCGGCGTCGATCTTGCCGTCATTGCCTCCTTGATGGGACATCGCAGTCCACAGGAGACCGGCGTCTATCTCCATGTCTTACCCGGACGGCCACAAGCCGCTGTGCGTACTCTGCCGATAGGAGGTCGCTCATGAAATGGTCATTCTGGATCGAGCTCTACATCCGCACCCATTGCGTCGCGCGAGGATTACGCCCGCTCACACTGTCGGCATATGAAGATGCCCTGAAGCAATTCCATGAATGGGTGCGCGTCCTGCGCGATGACCTTGCTCCGGATCAGATTAAATCACGGGATGTACTCGCCTATGTACAGCATTTGCGCGAAGTGCGCGGCAACGGCGATTCATCCGTGAATCGTGCCGTGGTTATCCTTCGGCGTTTCTATGGTGCGATGGTAGCCATGGGACACCTCGACCATACGGCCAACCCCTTGGTCGGATTTCCATCGATCAGGGCTGTACCACGAAAGCTGCCGGTCGCGCTTTCCTCCGAACAGGTCAGTCGACTGTTGACCGAACCTGAGGAAGATACCGTGATCGGCCTGCGGGATCGCGCTCTGCTGGCGTTGCTCTACGGCACAGGCATCCGTGCATCCGAATGTTCTTCACTCTGCAACGGACAGGTCGATCTCAGTCAACTCACCATCAGGGTACGAGGCAAGGGTGGTCATGAACGCGTGATTCCGTTGAACCCGCAACTCGCCGAAGTGCTGCGAACCTACGTACAGGCTCGCGGGCCAGCCCTTCCGACCACGCCTTTTTTTCGCTCACGTTTTGGGCGTTCCCTGTGCCGCGGCAGTATCTATGAGCGCGTACGCACCTGGGGACAACGCAGTCGTGTCGGCATCACTCTCTCACCCCATCGCATGAGGCACACCTTTGCCACTCACTTGGTGCGCGCCGGCGTTGGCCTCGTGACCATTCGCGATCTTCTTGGCCATCGGTTGATTACCAGCACCCAGATTTATTTGCATGTCACCGCGGACGATCTCCGCGCCGCAGCCGCACGTCACCCTATCAGCAAATTGCTCGATACCGTGAAGCACCTGATTGCCGTCGGACCATTGCCGTTTCAAAGGCCACGGCCGATTTTTGGCGCCGGATAGCTAGCTATCCGCTGTCCTCCTAACCTCCTACAACGGATGTTCTAAGCAGACTGAATATTCGGTGAAGGATTTCTCTGCCAGGACGAGCCCTTCAAAACAACAAACAACCTTGGTACTTGGCACCTTGGTGATCGAAGAGTACTATCTGGGCCAATGCTAGCCTTGTGCGGACTACCAAACCGCTCGTCGGAATAGTCCATCGACCGAGGCTGACACCGTGACTGAGCCCCGGACTCGAACTAAATACACTTACGATTCTTTCGGCAAACTGACGGCTTCAACCGGATCATTGGTGAATCCGTTCCAGTACACCGCCCGCGAATCGGACT